>Ga0210394_10002191_pt1 | contig 27640 bp, 22 predicted proteins | sample IncBWC12MmetaG_FD_160121 | JGI IMG/M metagenome (GOLD analysis project Ga0210394, IMG submission 160121) | Forest soil microbial communities from Barre Woods Harvard Forest LTER site, Petersham, Massachusetts, United States - Inc-BW-C-12-M | ecosystem: Environmental > Terrestrial > Soil >...
CAATGACCGCATGGCCGAGGGTGTGTGGAAACCGACCGGCCGCGGCCCGGAGTCGCATCGACTGGGCGCCAAGATTGGCGTTTGCTGCGCGTCGGCGGCGCGGAGTGGATCGGGGTGGTTTGCCCTTTGGATCTATGCCTTCATGAATTCGATCAATGGCTGCGCGCCAAGGATCTTGATTGCCCGCTTGATGTTGTAGGCCAGCACGTGCAGGCTCATTTCCGTTCGGACGCGCGGCAGGGTTCTTGTCAAGAAGTGCGTCGACCCCGTCCACGCCTTTAGCGTGCCAAATGGATGCTCGACGGTCTGTCGCCGCAGTCGTGACGTGCCGGGAGCCCGGTCCAGGCGATTCTGCATGGCCTCCAGCACGTGTTCGTGTTCCCAGCGTGTGATACGCCGGTAGTTGCTGGGCGTGCACTGCGTCTTGATAGGGCATTGCGGGCAGGCGGAAGTCCAGTACCGATGCAGCCTTAGGCCCTTTTCGACCGTCGTCATACGCCAGATCGCACGCTCCCCGGCAGGACAGCGGTATTCGTCGCGTTTGGCCTCGTAGACGAAGTCGCGCTTGTCGAATCGCCCGTCGGCCCTGCTGTTCGAGGTCAGCGGCTTCGGCACGAGGGGTGTGATACCGGATTGGTCGCATTGCAGAATCTGCTCGCTCGAGAAGTAGCCCCGGTCCGCCAGCACGGTGACCTTCTTTTGCCCGATCGCATCGCCCGCCAGGTGCGCTATCGAGGAAAGCTGGCCGTGGTCAGTGCCCTCATTGGTAACCTCGTGCGCCACAATCATGTGGTGCTCCGTGTCGACGGCCGTCTGAACGTTATAGCCGACAATGCCCGTGCCTTTGCCCGCGCTGGTCATGGAGCGCGCATCCGGGTCGGTCAGTGAAACTTGCTGATCTGGGGCCTCGGGCAGTTGCTTTTCTATCTCGACCAACTTCCGGATGTGCGCCTTGATAGCTGCAATCTTCCGCTTCACGTGCGACACCCGAGCCTCCGGAATCGTTGCCGGCTCCCGATCGGCTCTGTCCAGATCGACCAGGTAGCGCTCGATACTTTGCTCCAGGTGCTTCATCCGCACGTCGATCTTGTGCTGCGTGAAGTTCTTGTCCCGCGCGTTCACTGCCTTGAACTTGCTCCCGTCGACCGCGACCGTCGCCTCGGAGAACAGACCTACCCGGCGGCTCAATTCGACAAACTGCCGGCAGACCTTCCGAATGGCCTTGCCGTTGTCTTTGCGAAAGTCGGCGATCGTCTTGAAATCCGGCATCAGGCGCCCCGTGAGCCAGATCAGCTCTACGTTGCGCTGCGCCTCCCGCTCCAGCCGGCGGCTGGACTGGATGCGGTTCAGGTACCCGTAGATGTAGATCTTCAGCAGCGTCGCTGGGTGGTAGGCCGGTCGGCCTGTGTCAGCCGGCTCGACCCTCCCGAACCCAAGTTCCGCCAGGTCCAATTCTTCGACGAAGGCGTCAACCACCCGGACCGGGTTGTCCTCCGTAATCCATTCATCGAGTCTCTCAGGAAACAGAACGCTTTGCGACCGGTCCTCACCCTCGATGAATCGGCTCATCCGTCTCTCCGGAATCGCGATCCGTTATTGTGCGCTTCAGAGAGGAGTTTTCACACACCCTCGGCCGGCAGCGCCATTTTGCGCCTGAAGGAAACCGGCCAGTGAAACGGTCGCGACACCCGCCTGAGCGGCAACCGGACGGACCCACGGACCGCTCAAGAGGCCATTGTTGACCGAGCGATCGGGTCCCGATTGCCGACGCAATTTTGAAAAACCCGACCGAGATCGTGTGGAAACGCGCTGATTCCTGCGTGGACCGTTGAAGCTTGCGGCACGAATGTGCTCTACGCGTCGCGGCTAGCAACGCCCCTCAGCCGCGCATCACCTCAAGAAGTGCAGGCACGCCCACGATCTGCATCGCTCGCTTCATGTTGTAGGCCAGCACCTGCAAGCTAAACTCGGTGCGCACGTTCCGCAATCGTTTCGTCAGGAAGTGCGCCGGACCCGCCCGCCGTGGCGAACATCGCGCGCTTGAGCGGCGGATGCCAGCTGTCGCGCTGGCTCAAAAGCCGACGGTACCGCGCAAGCGCCGGTTCGGTGTGTGTCTTGTACCGTTGCGGGTCCCGCTCCCCGAGCGTTTCGAGGTTGGTAATTAACTTCTCAGAATCGCCCTCTAGTTGTTTCCCCAATCATACGCAAAACATTTGTATTTTCGTAACGTTTTGCATACGATTGGGTCATGGCCTCCCTCGGTGATTACCTGGACCAACAGCTCGCGCGCGGGTGGGCCTACTTTTCGCGACAGGAAGCCCTGGACGCGCTCGGTCTGTCGCCGCAGAGGCTTGCCGCCGCCATTAGCCGGCTCATCCGCAAACGGCGCCTGGCGAACCCCCGGCACGGTTTCTACCTGATTCTGCGCCCTGAGGACTGGACGCTCGGCGCGCCTGACCCGGTGCGCTGGATCGATCCGCTGATGAGGCATCAATGCATCGACTATCGGATCTCACTGCTTCGAGCCGCCGCGTTCCACGGTTCGACGCACCAAGCGGCAATGGTGTTCCAAATCGTCGTCCCCAAGCAGTTGCGCAGCTTCGAGATCGGCCGCCACCGCTTGCAGTTCGTATACCAGGCGCCACAGCCCTTCGCCGAAGCGAACCGACCCGAATTCCTTGCCCAGATGAAAAGCGAGGAGGGATTCGCAAAGGTAGCGGGTGTCGAGCTGACCCTTCTGGACTGCGCTCGATATCTGCACCGCGCGGCGGGCGTCAACGGCGTGGCACAAATCGTCAAGGACCTGGGCGGAAAAGCGGACCCGCGCAAGCTGGCGAAGCTCGCGGACGTTTACGAGAACTCGTCCGTTCGACGGCTGGGCTATCTGCTCGAGCTCAGCCGACACGCGCGTCAGGCAAAGGCGCTGGAGCCATTTGCCCGCGAAGCTAGATCGTTGAAACCGCTCGATCCCGCGATCAAGCCGCTGGTGGCTTCGCTCGCTCACTCGCAAGAGCGGAATCCCAAGTGGATGCTGCTGATCAATGAACGGCTCGAGGTAGAGGCTTGATTCCGCGCGCGTATCTGCAAGAATGGAGCGCGAATGCACCGTGGCCGGACCTCAGGCAGGTCGAGCAGGATCTGATCATCTGGACGAACACGCCGAGTCGCCGGAATACGGTCTGTTCGTCTTGCGTGAGTAGCCCGTGGCTCCAGTCCAGTGCAGCGCGCAGCGTCTGGTGGCGCCTCAGTGCCAAGCGTGGGCCGCCCTTCAAGACGCCGAAACGGGTGAACTTCCGAAGTTGGCGGTCGCCGATTCGTTGAGTTCGAAGCGCCGACCGGCCAGATGTCGCCCTCGCCCAGAGATTCTCGTCTGACGCAAGTCCGTCGTTCCTGGATCATCGCCATTCGTTTGGAGTCGTGACCGGGCCCGCTGCGCGTCGATGAGCGCGCGTGATGTCGCGTTTACACGCCGCAATGCGTCCTTAAACGTAAGGCGGCACCCAAGGCCATCGAAATCGGGGCCAGCCGCCGAGTCACCTGGCGGGTACGTCCCAACGGCGCGCCCGCTCAATCTAATCGATTGACAGGAGGTTTATATGCTGCATGTCAACAGCGAACGGCGCGGAGCGCAGTGGCTGGCGCGCTGGTGGTCACTTGTTTTTTCGATCGGTATCCTCGCGGGCATTACTCCATTGCGCGCGTCGGCGGAGGGAAGCGACGCGGGGTTGACGGTTGCTGCATTGCAAGGCACGTGGCAGTTGTCCTTCATGGGTATCACAGGTTGCGGGTTCACGACGATGGTGGAAACCGCCGTTCTCGATGCGGCCGGCGCCGGAAAGGTGACGACCGCCCAGTCCCATACCGCCGGGTGCGGTGACTCAATCTCCACGACAGCGTCGTTCCCCTTCGCGATCAGCCACCTGAATCCCGATGGCAGCGGCACTGGTAATCTGTCCTGCGGGCCCGGATGCGGCTGGAACCTGATCGTTCAGGTCTCGCAAAACGCTCAAATGTTCAGCGCGATCGATGTCGATCCCGTGAACCCCGGCAATTTCGTCGAGGTGATCGCGATCCGTCGCACGAAGATCGATGACACTCCCTAGATAGTGAGCTGGAGCGGCTTGAGTTTCTCGTAACCCAACAGCGGGTGATCCGGCGCGACGGGCTGCAATCGCAGCTGCGCGTCGGTGATCCCCATCTTTTGCAACTGCTGTCCGTGTGGCGTTGCCTGCGCGGGTCATTCGATTTTGATTAAGAAATTCGAATCGAACAACGGGTTCTCGTTCACACCATCCCTGGCATATCCGCGCGGATTGCACACCACCCGCGTTCCATTAAGGAAGTAGTCGAAGCTGTCGTGCGTATGCCCATGTATCCATAGGCGCACCCGACTCCCGTCGACCAGACGTTCGGCATCGGAAACAAAGCATGCATTCAAGAGCGAATCGGAAAACCTCGGATGGATGCTCTTCCGCGATGGAGCATGGTGGGTGATTACCACGGTCGGACCAGGATACCGTTCAGCCAGCTTGCACTCGAGCCATCCCGCGTGAACCTTGAACAGCGCTGCTGAATCGGTCGGGGTGAACATCGTTGCCATTGCTTCGTCAGTGCGAATTCTGCTGAAATCGCGCATGAAAGTCAGAGCTTCCTGTATCGCCGCCGCCCGTTTTTCACCCTGGCCGAACAGGTTGAAATCCGTCCACAGTGTGGTTCCTAAAAACCGCACGCCCTGGACGACGAGTTCTTCGTTGTCGAGCACGTGGATACTGGTCCCGGCGCACAGCTGTTTCATTTCGCTTACCGTACCTCTAATACTGCCGCCGTAGAACTCGTGGTTTCCGGCAACGTAAAGTACTGGCTTGGCAAAGCCTGACGCCCAGGAAACAGCTTCCTTCGGACGGGCAACGTCCCCGGCGAGGATTACGACATCTGCGTCATTCTCTGGAATCTTCAAAAGGTTCAGGCTCAGATGCAGATCCGAGAGGATATTGAGTATCACGCGCAATATTCCTTTCGTCGACGCTGGCTTTTTTCCGAATCAATCTGATGCTGCCCATTGAAGGCGTTGCCGACGCTGCACGACTCGACGCAGGGATGCAAAGACAATACCTTAGGCCGCCCGCGCGCGTGTCAGTAAGTAGTCCTGGTGCATCACGTTGTCGAAGTGATATGGGGCGGCGAGCGCCTCGAACTCGGCCCGGAAATGTTCGAGCTTCTGCGGATCCGCGGACAGGCTTTCGACCAGCTTCTGTATCGGGCCGACCGAACGCTCCATGAACAGGCGAAAGTGGGGGATGCTTAGCGCCGAGAATTTCATGACGCCGCGCTCGAAGAACGGCGTGCCAAACTTGTTCCCGAGGCGCTCTGCGATGATTGCCGGACTGCCCCACAGTGGCGGCGGGGCGGCGCCCTGCGGCGGCGGCGAGTGGCGGCCGACGAACGCAAACATGCGGCCGATGAAGTGCTCTGGCGGCCACGTTGCAAACACGACACGGCCGCCCGGTTTCAGAACGCGCCGCATCTCGGCCACGACGATCTCCGGGCGCGGAGCGAACATGTGTCCAAACTGACTGACCACGACGTCGAACGAAGCGTCAGAGTAGGGCAGATACTCCGCATCACCCTCCTTCCAGTCGATATCTGGCAGTCGGGCAATGGCAGCGTTCTCGCGCGCTTGATCGATCAACGCCGGTGTCAGGTCGAGCCCGGAGACCTTTGCGCCCAAGCGCGCCGCCGTGACTGCCAGCACACCGGTGCCGGTGCCGACATCAAGCACGGTTTCACCCGCGACAATGCCCGCGAAGCGGACGAAATGGCCCGCGACCGGCGTAGTGAATAGCGCGGTCGGCCCAAAAGAGGACCACATCTCGCGCTGGCGCTGCTTCAATTCGGAAAACGGATCCTCGCTCATCTGGCACCTCTGGGCGTCGAGACGTGGGCGCCGGGAGTGACGGAATGACCCCAGCTAGCCGGGCCCGAGATATTGCACCCGCCTTGCGCCGCTCGGTCAAGCGGTCGATGTCCGCTGCAGTTTGTCGCATAATACGCGTGACGTATCGCGTACGTTTCGTCACAGTACCAATGCATGATCGTCAGCTATCGAGACAAACGGACGCGCGACTTTGCGGAATGAAGGCGGGCACAAGCCTTCGACAGCATTCGACGAAAGTCGGAGATGAAGCTGGACTGTCACTCGGGAATGGATATGGGACGCAGCGCAATTCATCCGGGCGAACATCTGGCGGAGCAACTTGAAGCGCTGGGTATCAGTGCTGCGGAGCTCGGTCGTCGTTTGGATGTTCCACCAAATCGGATCACCGCGATCATCAACGGCCAGCGCTCCATCACAGGCGATAAGGCGCTGCGGCTAGGCCACTTCTTTGGCAATAGCCCGCAGTTCTGGCTGAACCTGCAGGCCATCTACGACCTGCGCACAGCCCAAGAGGCAGTCGGGAAGAAGATTCGGGCCCTGCCGACGCTGAACGATCGCGAAGCGGCGTAACCGGACACGCGGACCTGAGCGCCGAAGATTTGAAATGGGCGGGAACGGGTTCGAATCCCCTCGTCCACCCCACTGAGCGCAGTGGCGGATTGATTCGCGACCGAGACCTCATTCGTGTGGATTGCCACACGGTACCACTGCATCGAAGTCCTTCTACGGTTCACCGTCGCGATTGCCTGGCCTCGGCGATGATCCGCTCAATCGTCTTCAATGTCTCGGGACGATCAACGCGGTCCGCCGCATCTTCGATTTCTTCCCGGCTGAAGATTCCGACCACCGCTCGGCGTCCGATCCGTACGTCGACGTGGGTCGTATCGGGCGCCACTCGGCCGGCATGCCATGTGAAATCCGCTGCGGTAACGTGCCGTCCGACATTCCACACGCCTTCGATGATCGCGCGCTCGATGGTCTGCATGCCCTTCGAGTAATCGTCTGCTGGTCGCATGGTGCTCATTTCCTATCGATTCACGCTGACGCCATCGGCCTTGGCACGGCGCTCGACTTCCGCCTCCCAGTACGCGCAGCCTAGCGCCGTCGTTGCCTCCCGCACACCCTCGCTGCTTCGCGCCAGCTCACTTCCCAGCGCGACGAATGGGCAACCATCGGCCGCGTTATCCCGGTGCTCTATGGAAAGGTAATCGGCAATCGCAGCGTGAAGCCCCCGGTCACCCGATGAGGCCGAAAGCTTGGACTCCACGGCGTCTGCATACGATCCGGCCGCAAGCGTAACCGATTCCTCGACGACCTGATCTTTCGAGTCGAAGTGTTTGTAGAAGCCACCGTGTGTTAGCCCCGCTGCGGCCATGAGATCCGCAAGGCCGGTTCCGCCATTGCCTTCGGCAACATGTCGGTATAACAGCGGCGCACCCGATGATGCTGCCGGTCGCCTCGGGGCCGGTTCACGGCTTACGCGTGATTGCCCAGGACCGTCACGTAGATGCGCCGGCGGATGCTCAGCCCCATTCGATGGTAGAGCGCGATGGCCGGCGCATTGTCGGAAAAGACATGCAGGAACGGCGTCTCGCCCCGCCGCACGATTATGCGCGACACGGCGCCCAGAAGCGCTTGCGCGTAACCGCGGCCGCGGTGAGACGGATGGGTGCAAACGGCCGTGATCTCGGTATAGCCGTCGAGCTTCATGCGCTCGCCGGCCATCGCCGCAAGCTGGTTGCCGACACGAATACCCAGAAACGTCCCGAGCTCATGCGTCCGCGCGCTGAACGGACCTGGCTTCGTCAGCTCGGCCAGCTCCAGCATTGCCGGCACGTCGTCGGGGCCGAGCACGACCATCTGCGGCCCGCCGCCAGGCGCATCGGAGACCGTGCCGACCATCTGTTCGCCGGTCTTCGCCATTTGGACTTCGAATTCGTCGGGGGGCACGACGGGTTCTGGCGTAAACAGCGCGACGCGATCGGACGCGGCGATGAGCCTGTGCAGGGCGGCGAAGCTGGCCGCCGAGAGGTCCGCCACTGCCGCGAAGGGCGCGATCGCCACCGGATAGCGCCAGACGAGGCCGTCGCCCTCCGCGATATCGCGCTGCCGCGTCGTCAGAGCACTCCAGATCGGATAGTCCAGCGGGTGGAGTGGCTGAGGCGACGGATGCGGATCGGGCATCGCGATGTTTCCTGTTGCAGCCTGTGCCGTGCTGGAGGTTCGTTATTGGGGAGATTCGGGAGCCCGGGCTTCGCCATCGGCTCTCGCTCCCGCATGGGCACGCTCGAACGGCGGAATGCCAATTATATGACGGACATCATGTATAACGTCAACCACTGTGGCGGATTCGAAGAGGTCTGGATGAAGGTCAGCAGGGAAGAAGCGGCCAGGAACCGCGAACGGATCCTGGATGCGGCTTCGCAGCTTTTCCGTGAGCGCGGCTTCGACGGGATCGGCGTCTCGGACCTGATGAAGTCGGTGGGTCTGACTCACGGGGGCTTCTACGGACACTTTTCCTCGAAGGACGACCTGATGGCCCATGCCTGCGATCGCGCATTGGCGCGCTCGCTCGAGGCATGGGGGAAGCGCGCCGAGCGCTCCCCGCATGACGCGCTGGTCCCGCTGGCGCGGGGCTATCTGTCCGGCAAGCATCGCGACGATCCGGGTGCCGGTTGTCTGGTGGCCGCTCTTGGCCCCGATGCGGCAAGACAAGGGCCGGCTGTGCGCCACGCCGTCACGGAGCGTCTGCGCCAGTTATTCGAGCTTCTGGCTCGGCTTGTCCCTGGCCGTTCCGGGCAGAGGAGGCGGCAGATGGCCATCAGCACCTATGCGAGTTGGATCGGCGCCATGATCATGGCCCGCGCGGTCGACGATCAGGCCCTTTCGCAGGAGATCCTGGACGCCGTGCTGGCGTCTTCTTTGCCCTGATACCGGACGTCGACCTCAATCGCCCAGAGGTCCTCGAGGCCTGCGCAGCACCAAGTCTCCCGTACCACCCAATATGCTCACATGCGCCCGGCGCATGGGAGCTGTACGCAATCTGCGCTTGAGCAAGATCGGGTGCTTGCGCTTCAATGCGGCGATCGGCAGCCTTCCGTCGCATCGCGCGGAGACTCAATCATGAACGACCGCCTTGTCTCGAGCGAACCTGTGCCCCAATTTGCGAGCGACTCCCCGGCAACGGTCCTCGCAGGTGGAGGTCTTCGCCCGCATCGCTTCCACCCGTGGATCGGGACCATACCGTCCGTAAGAGCAACACTGTCGTACCTTCCGTCGTCGGTCGATCGGCCTTTCAACTATGCGTACGCTCCACCTGCCGGGACGGCGTGGGAAAACTACCAGCGCGAGGAACACCCGGTCAGCATCGCTGACGCGCGTCACGCAGCGACGGGTCTTACGGTGCATGGCGAGGGTTTCGCCCTGTGGGATGCTCCGTCCGCGGTGCGCGATTTCATGGATTCAGAGGAAATCGTCCGGTGCTACCACCGCGAGGTGGCCGAAATCGCTTGCGCGGCGACCGGCGCAACCCGCGCCTATGTGTTCGATCACCTGGTCCGTAAACTGCCACCCGGCGGCGCTGCGCTGGATTTCGGTCGATCGGCGAGGGGCGGACCGCCATCGGCCAACGGGCAGGTCCACAACGACTACACGGAGCGATCCGGCCGCAGGCGCCTGGCGCTGGTACTGGGCGAGCAGCCCGCGGCGCGCGGCGTCTCGCGCTACAGCATCGTCAATGTCTGGCGTTCGATCGGAGGGCCAGTGCTGGATGCGCCGCTGGCCGTTTGCGATGCCCGGACCATCAACGCTGCGGACCTGGTCAGCGCGGAAATACACTATCCGAAGCGCGTCGGCGAGGTCTATCTCGGATTGCACAAACCGCACCACCGCTGGTTCTACTTCTCGGCAATGCACCGGTCGGAGGCCCTGGTTTTCAAGCAGTACGACTCGCAGGTGAGCGGCGTTGCGCGCTTCACGCTGCACGCGGCGTTCCGCCACCCCGACGCCCCTGCCGGAGCGCCTCCACGGGAAAGCATCGAGGCGCGATGCCTGATCGTGTACGAGTAAACCGGGAGGTCACCACGACGACGCAATCTGCGGTTGGGGCGCCGGACTCTGAAGCACCGCCCACACTCGAGCTCTGGTTCGAATTCGGGAGCAATTACAGCTACCTGACCGTCATGCGGGTCGAGGAATTGGCGCGTCGGTACGGCGTGGCCATCGCTTGGAAGCCGCTTCTGCTGGGGGCCATATTCAAGTCTCTCGGCTGGTCGAGCTCGCCGTTTGTTCTGCAAAAGGAAAAGGGCGCCTACGTATGGCGGGACATGGAGCGCCAATGCGCGAAATACGGCCTGCCCTGGAGCAAGCCGAGCGAGTTTCCGCGCCGGGCGCTGCTTCCGATGCGGGTCGCCGTGGTTGGCTCCGATCAACCGTGGATCGGCGAATACAGCAGGAGAATTATGCAGATCAATTTTGTCGAGGACCGCGACATCGATACACCGGAGGCGGTGAGCCAGGTGCTGGACGAACTGCGTCTGTCGGCATCGGATCTGCTCAGAGCCGCGCAATCCGAGGAAAACAAGCTGCGCCTGCGGGAACAGACGGCGGAGGCGGGCCGGCGCGGGGTTTTTGGCGCGCCGACCTTCTTTGTCGGACGAGAAATGTACTGGGGCAACGACCGCCTGGAAGATGCGCTGTCCTTTGCTGCAAATCAGGCGGCCCGATAGCTTCGTCCCTTGCGGGTCATCCGAGGGGCGCCGTGCGCTGGTCGATCGCGCGGATCACCGCAACCATATCCGCGCTCCCGAGACCCAGAGACATGACTCGCATTCGCTCGTCGAATCATCCGGCGTGCGGCCTCGATCCGCGGCGCCTCGAAGGGCGGTTGTCGTAAGGCGCGGCGGAAACGGCGCTTGTCTCGTCCTGGGCGGATGGTCCCGGCTTCAAGAACTCGTCGCCGGACTCGACTGATTCAGCCTGCGACTTGATCCAGTCTGCCACCGTCAGCACGTCCGGGCGGGGGGTCGGCCTGGCTTTGATCAGCCAGTAAGCGTGGGACGTGGTAGGGCCGACCCGGGGCGCCGTCAGCACTCGCAAGCGTCCGTCGGACAACATCGAGCCCAGCAGCGTGATGCGGCCCAGAGCGATTCCCTGGCCCGAAATGGCCGCGGCAATCACCTGGTCATACTGATTGAAGCGCAGCGTGCCTTTGGGTTTGACCGCGTTCCAGCCCTGGGTCGTCAACCACTCCTGCCACTGCAGCCAGGGGACAGGAAAGCCATCGAATTCGAGCAGGAAATGCTTCTCGAGCGTGCTGAGTGAATCGAGCGAATCAAGGCCAAGCGCCGGGCTCGCCACAGGCACGACCGTTTCGCCAAACAGCCGTTCTGCACCGTCGGAAGCGGTTTCCCGCGTGCAGTAGCGGATCGCCAGATCGATCCCTTCCCCGCGCAGATCCTCGAGCTTATCGGAGGCCGCGATCCGTACATCGACACCCGGATGATCTCGCTGGAAGTCGCCCAGCCGGGGTAAAAGCCACAAAGCGGCAATGCCGATCGTGCAGGTGATCGTTACCGGCTGGCGTGCGCCATTCACGCGTATCGCGCCGACCGCGTCCTGCAGCTGCTGCACCGCGCCGTTTGCGCTTCGAAACAGCCGGTCCCCCTCGGAAGTGAAGGCAATCGAGCGATGCCCGCGGATCAGCAGCTTCACTCCGAGCATGTCTTCCAGCGTGCTGACCTGGCGGCTGACGGCCGACTGCGTGATGCACAAATCCTGCGCCGCCAGCGTGATGCTCATCCGGCGGCCCACGGCAACGAAGCCCCTGATCAGGTCAAGAGATGACAGCCGAGCAATCGGGAGTGACATTCCGTCGCCTCATGCCATGCATTGCAAAAAACGATTCATTGAGCGCTGACGCGATCCAGTGTAGTTGGATTCCGACCCGGAATGCAATGGAACAGGTCGCTTGATCGCTGGTAATGCGCCCGAAAGGGAACCTGCCGCGGCAGACATTCCGTTTTCTCATGGTTGAGGCGCAAGAATCTCAATTGAGATCCCCACCCGATACGGTTCCAATCCGCAAGTCGCTTCACCGACCTTGGGAACCAGGACCATGGCTTCAATCCACCAGCGCCGCGCAATGCTCGTGCTGCTCGTCCTGAGTAGTCTGATCATCTCGACGTGCATGGGGCTGCGGCAGAGCTTGGGTCTTTTCATGCGTCCGTTGACGCTGGGCCTGGGCATCTCGGCGGCGACGTTCGGCTTTTCGATCGCGCTGCAGAACATCATCTGGGGCCTGTCGCAGCCCTTCGTGGGTGCGCTCGCGGACCGCTACGGCCCGAGGCCGGTGCTGATCGGCACCGCCTTGATGTACGCAGCCGGTTTGCTTCTGATGGTCTTCGCAAACACGGTGCCTGGGGGTCTCCAAATCGCGGGCTTTCTGACCGGCGTCGGCATTGCAGGGACCGGCTTCGGCGTGCTGATCGGCACGGTGTCGCGCGCGGTGCCGCCGCTGAAGCGCATCCAGACGGTCGGAATCGTTGCGGCGGCCGGTTCGCTCGGCACGATGGTCCTCGCACCCATCGCGCAGGGGTTGATTGCCGGCTTCGACTGGAAGGTGGCGATGGTCGTGTTTGCCGCGCTCGCAGCGGGCATAGCGCTGCTGTCGCTCCCGATCCGCGAGCCGTCCGCTGCGAAACGCAGTTCCTATGAAGCAAGCCAGAGTCTCGCAGCGGTCGTGCGGCAGGCCATGGGGCACCGCGGTTTTCTCTACATGACGGTGGCGTTCTTCGCGTGCGGCTTTCAACTCGTTTTCATCACTTCGTATCTGCCGTCGTACTTGCAGATCTGTGGCGTTGCGCCGGGCGTCAGCGCGAGCGCGCTGGCGCTGATCGGCCTTTTCAACGCGATCGGCACGTACACCTTCGGTCAACTCGGAGCGCGCTACAGCCAGAAGCACCTGCTCGCGCTGATCTATCTGCTGCGTACGCTCATCATCGTCGTCTTCCTGCTGGTGCCGATCACCGCAACTTCCACGCTCGTGTTCGCCGCGGCGATGGGCTTTCTGTGGCTTGGTGTCGTGCCACTGGTGACGGGAATCGTCGGGCGGGTCTTTGGTCTGACGCACTTCAACACGCTGTACGGCATCGTGTTTCTCAGCCACCAGCTTGGCTCGTTCGTCGGTGCCTGGATGGGCGGCGTCGTGTTCGACCGGACCGGGAACTACAACGTCGCCTGGGGTGCGCTGATCTTCATCGGCGCGGCGGCATTCCTGCTGCAATGGATGATGGACGAGCGGGCGCCGCGTGAGCGGACGTCCGGAGAAGCTGCGGCGGTGCCGGCATAGCCAAACTGCAGCATCGCTGGCTCTTTTTCCTGGGTGGTTACCGCGCCGGCCTCTATCTTGCGGCCGCGGCAATGGCCGTCGCAGCCTTTCTGCTGTTAATGCTGCGGACCGTCGAGGCACGCACCCGTGGACATCCGAGGCTGATCGGCTCTGAACTGGCGACGTGCTCGGATCCGTCGCTGCCCCGCAAATCCTGAGAACCGGGATGGCAGTAGATCACTTCGGAGCAGAGCGAGTCGCTGGCATCGGGCAGCCTCGTGCTGATTGAAGATGCGCGTTATCGGGTGCGACGGCGGCCGATAACAAGATCGTGATCATCCCGCGGCGCGGGCCTCGAGCGAAGTCAGATAGGCGCGGCGGATCGTCCGTCCCGCCTTCCGAGGCCGGCTTCGGCGACCCGCGTGACTGGTGGGCTACCCGGAACTGCAGTCGCAGCGTCGGTACCTGAGAGTCGTTCAGAAAAACATCGCCGCGTTCGGTGCGCGCTGCGCGAAAACAACGCGCGCACCGAACCGGGGACACGCTGAACCGATCGCGTCCCGACGGGGCGGCCTTTTACAGAAGTCTGGACCATTGTTCAAGGAGATTGCCATGGACAATTCTCTGAGAAATTTTCGCGCCTGCACCTTTTAGATATCGCAAACGCGGGCTAGGCTAAGTGTCCCCCGAAGGGGTGACCCCGGTCCGAATCATCGGTGCGCGCAGGGCAAACGGGCACGGTTTGGGCAAGTCCGGCGCAGCGGGAGTGAGCATAATGGCGCCCAGCTCGATCGAGAGAAGGGTTCAGATTGTCCTGGGCATGGGCCTGGTTTTGTTGCGTCCGACCGGAACCGTTTCGTACCTTGAATCGATCTGCCGAACCGCGTTTGCTTGCCGATCGGCTGAGCCAGGCCATCGTCCGCGCACAGTGGTCGAGCCATCCGGTGGCGGTGGTGTTCGTGGACCCGGACCACCTCAAACACATCAACATCAACGAGTCGCTTGAGCATGCGATCGGCGACCAGGTACTGATCAGCGTGGCACGGCGTCTCGTGAACACTGCCAAGTAGAGGATCCGATGTATACGGACGAGTTGGTTCCCGTGGTTGCGAGGCAGTTGCTGGACGGTCTCCTGTCACTGAAGAAGGGTGATTTTTCCGTGCGGATGCCTTCCCATCTGATCGGCGTCGATGGAAAGATCGCGGACTGCTTCAATGAAGTCAGCGAACTGAACCAGCGAATGGCGGACGAACTGAAACGGATTCGCTCGGTCGTGGGGAAGGAGGGCAAGCTCTCGCAGCGAGCGGACCTGGGGGACGTACGCGGGGCCTGGCGCGAGTCGGTCGCCTGCGTCAACGACTTGATCTCGGACCTCGTGAATCCCACGTTTGAAACGGCGCGCGTCATCGGCGCAGTGGCGAACGGCGACCTCTCGCAGATGATGGCGCTTGCCGGCGACGGGCGAGCGTTGCAGGGCGAGTTCCTCAAGACTGCGACCACGGTCAATACGATGGTCGACCAACTGGGCTCGTTCGCCTCGGAGGTCACGCGTGTGGCTCGAGAAGTCGGGACCGAAGGCAAGCTGGGAGGACAGGCGCTCGTCAAAGGCGTCGCGGGGACGTGGAAGGATCTTACCGACAGTGTCAATCTGATGGCGGGCAATTTGACGGGCCAGGTCCGCAATATCGCTGAAGTGACGACCGCTGTCGCCACCGGCGACCTCACCAAGAAAATTACGGTCGACGTCAAGGGCGAGTTCCTCGAGCTGAAGGCCACCATCAATACGATGGTGGACCAACTGCGGTCTTTCGCCTCAGAGGTGACGCGTGTTGCGCGGGAGGTGGGCACGGAAGGCAAGCTGGGGGGCCAAGCCGACGTGAAGGGCGTAGCGGGCACCTGGAAAGATTTGACCGACAGCGTGAACTCGATGGCGGGAAACCTCACGGCGCAAGTGCGAAACATCGCCGATGTCACGACCGCCGTGGCCAAAGGCGACCTCTCGAAGAAGATCACGGTCGACGTGCGCGGCGAGATCCTGGAGCTGAAGAACACCATCAACACGATGGTGGACCAGCTGCGGTCGTTCGCCTCGGAAGTGACCCGCGTCGCTCGCGAGGTTGGCACCGAAGGGAAGCTGGGCGGCCAAGCGGACGTACAAGGAGTGGCCGGCACGTGGAAGGACCTGACCGATAGCGTGAATTTCATGGCTGGCAACCTCACCGCTCAGGTGCGCAACATCGCCGAGGTCACCAAAGCGGTGGCCAACGGCAACCTGTCGAAGCAGATCACGGTCGATGTCAAAGGCGAGATCCTGGAGCTGAAGAACACGATCAATACGATGGTCGATCAGCTGAGCTCGTTCGCCGCGGAGGTGACACGCGTGGTACGCGAGGTTGGCACCGAAGGGCGACTCGGAGGTCAGGCGGACGTTCAGGGAGTCGCTGGGACTTGGAAGGACCTGACCGACAGCGTCAACGTGATGGGCAGCAATCTGACCGCCCAGGTCCGGAATATCGCGGAAGTGACGACCGCGGTGGCGAAGGGGGATCTCTCGAAGAAGATCACCGTCGCGGTGCGCGGTGAGATCCTGGAGCTCAAGAACACGATCAACACGATGGTCGATCAGCTGAGCTCCTTTGCGGCCGAAGTGACACGTGTCGCTCGCGAGGTGGGGACAGACGGTCGCCTGGGCGGTCAAGCCGATGTCAAAGGGGCGGCGGGAACCTGGAAAGACTTGACCGACAGCGTGAACTCGATGGCCGGCAACCTTACAGCGCAGGTCCGGAACATTGCGGCGGTCACGACGGCCGTGGCCAATGGCGACCTGTCGAAGAAGATCACCGTCGATGTGCGAGGTGAAATCCTGGAGCTCAAGAACACCGTGAACACGATGGTGGATCAACTGAGCTCGTTTGGCGCCGAAGTCACGCGCGTTGCCCGCGAGGTCGGTACCGAAGGCATACTCGGTGGACAGGCCGACGTAAAGGGTGTGGCGGGAACGTGGAAGGACTTGACGGACAGCGTGAACTCGATGGCCGGCAACCTCACGGCGCAGGTCCGCAACATCGCGGACGTGACCACTGCCGTCGCCACGGGAGATCTGTCGAAAAAAATCACCGTCGACGCGCGCGGCGAGATCTCTGAGCTCAAGAAAACGATCAATACGATGGTCGACCAGCTGCGCTCCTTCGCGTCGGAAGTCACGCGTGTCGCCCGAGAGGTCGGCACCGAGGGCAAACTCGGCGGACAGGCCGAGGTTCGCGACGTGGCGGGCACCTGGAAGGACTTGACCGACAGCGTGAATTTCATGGCCGGCAACCTGACGGCGCAGGTCCGGAACATTGCCGAGGTCACCAAGGCGGTCGCCAATGGAGATCTGTCCAAGCAGATCACCGTCGACGTCAAGGGCGAGATTCTGGAGTTGAAGAACACGGTCAACACCATGGTCGATCAGCTGAGCTCGTTCGCGGCGGAGGTGACGCGCGTGGCTCGAGAGGTTGGGACCGAAGGCAAGCTGGGCGGCCAGGCGGACGTGCGAGGCGTGGCGGGCACGTGGAAGGATCTGACCGACAGCGTGAATTCGATGGCCGGAAACCTCACCGCGCAGGTGCGCAACATTGCTGCAGTCACGACGGCCGTCGCCAATGGCGACCTGTCGAAGAAGATCACCGTCGACGTTAAGGGCGAAATCCTGGAGCTCAAAGACACGATCAATACGATGGTCGACCAACTGCGGTCCTTTGCGTCGGAGGTGACGCGCGTGGCTCGAGAGGTTGGGACCGAAGGCAAGCTGGGCGGCCAGGCGGACGTGCGAGAGGTGGCGGGCACGTGGAAGGATCTGACCGACAGCGTGAACTTCATGGCCGGCAACCTCACCGACCAGGTCCGCAACATCGCTCACGTCACCAAGGCGGTGGCCAGCGGCGACCTTTCAAAGAAAGTCACAGTCGACGTCAAGGGCGAAATCCTTGAACTGAAGGACACGGTCAACACCATGGTTGATCAATTGAGCTCGTTCGCTGCCGAAGTCACCCGCGTTGCGCGCGAGGTTGGCACCGAAGGCAATCTGGGCGGACAGGCTCACGTGCAGGGCGTGTCGGGCGTCTGGAAGGATTTGACCGACAACGTGAACTTCATGGCGAGCAATCTGACCAGTCAGGTCCGCGGCATTGCGCAGGTCGTCACGGCAGTTGCCGGCGGCGCCCTTAACCGGAAGTTGACGGTCGAAGCGAAAGGCGAGATCGCCGAGCTGTCCGACACGATCAACAGCATGATCGACACGCTGGCCACGTTCGCTGACCAGGTGACCACGGTGGCACGCGAAGTCGGTGTTGAAGGCAAGCTCGGAGGCCAGGCCAGTGTGCCGGGCGCCGCCGGGACCTGGAAAGCCCTGACGGACAACGTGAATCAGCTGGCCCAGAATCTGACGACGCAGGTGCGTGCCATCGCCGAAGTGGCGACGGCGGTCACCAAGGGCGACTTGACGCGCTCGATCAAGGTTGAAGCGCGTGGGGAGGTGGCGGCGCTGAAGGACAACATCAACGAGATGATCCGAAACCTGAAGGACACGACTCTCAAGAACAGCGAGCAGGATTGGCTGAAAACAAATCTCGCGAAATTCAGTCGAATGCTGCAGGGCGAGCGCGACCTCCTGACGGTCGGCAAAATGACCCTCTCGGAACTGGCCCCTGTCGTCGCGGCCCAACAGGGCGTGCTCTATACGCTCGACAACTCCGAGGTGAAGCCACAGCTGAGACTGCTGGCCAGCTACGGACACACCGCGCACGAGGCGGTACGGCCCACGTTGGCGTTAGGAGAGGGATTGATCGGCCAATGCGCCATCGAGAAGCGGGAGATCCTGCTGTCGAATGTCCCGGCGGATTACATTCGCATTTCCTCTGGCCTCGGCGATGGCACGCCGGCGACCCTTGTCGTCTTACCGGTGCTATTCGAGGGCACCGTGAAGGCGGTCCTCGAGCTCGCGTCCTTCGAGCGGTTCAGCCCGACCCACCTGGGGTTCCTCGACCAACTGATGGAGAGCATCGGCATCGTCCTGAACACCATAGAAGCGAACACTCGAACGGAGGACCTCCTCACGCAATCTCAATCGCTCGCGGCTGAACTTCAAGCGCAGCAAGAGGAATTGCGGCAAACCAACCAGCAGCTCGGAGAGAAGGCGAAATTGCTGGCCGACCAAAACGTCGAAGTGGAAAGGAAGAATCGAGAAGTCGAGCAAGCGCGCCAAGCCCTCGAGGAAAAGGCCAAGCAGTTGGCGCTCACATCGAAGTTCAAGTCCGAGTTCCTCGCGAACATGTCGCACGAGCTCCGAACGCCGTTAAACAGCCTGCTCATCCTTTCTGATCAACTATCGCGGAACCAGGACGCGAACCTTACCGACAAGCAGGTCCAGTTCTCCAAGACGATCCATGCGTCGGGAAATGACCTGCTCGGCCTGATCAATGACATCCTCGACCTTTCAAAGATCGAATCCGGGACGGTGGTGGTCGATATCGAGGAACTGCAGCTGCAAGACCTGCTGGAGTACGTCGACCGGACGTTCGGCCACGTCGCCGAGGCCAAGAAGCTCGAGTTCAAGGTTGACCTCGCCGAGAATCTGCCGGGGATCATCCGTACCGATGCCAAACGCCTGCAGCAAGTGTTGAAGAACTTGCTGTCAAACGCGTTCAAATTTACGGAGCATGGGCGAGTGTCGCTACGGATCGCGCCCGCGACGAGCGGCTGGAGTCGCGACGAGGAGACGCTCAATAAGACACCCTCGGCCATCGCGATTTCGGTAGCCGACACCGGAATCGGTATCCCACCCGAGAAACAAAAGATTATCTTCGAAGCGTTCCAGCAGGCCGATGGCAGCACGAGCCGCAAGTACGGTGGGACTGGCCTGGGCCTGGCGATCAGTCGTGAGCTGTCACGCTTGCTTGGCGGAGAGCTCGTGCTGGCCAGCGAAGTCAATCAGGGAAGTACCTTCACCCTGTATCTGCCGCAAAGCTTCGCGCCGCGCGACGGCCGCGTTGTGGCGGTCGCGCCCGAGGCGGTGCTGCCGTATCGCGATGTGTTCTCGCTGACTCGGGACACGGAGCTCGCGGTCGCCGACATTCCGGAGGGGGCAACGGAGACCGCGACGAGCGGGGCGGAGCTACTCGGAGCCGGTGCGCCCACGATGCTGATCGTCGAAAACGACGTGGCGTTCTCGCAAATCATGCGCGACATGGGACGCGAGCAAGGTTTTCGCACCCTGGCGACGGCGTTTGGCGCCTCCGGCCTGACGCTGGCGCGCGAGCGCGAGCCCGATGCGATCACGCTCGATATCCGACTGCCGGACATGGACGGCTGGCGGGTGCTTGGACGACTGAAGACCGAGGTCGAGCTGCGCCACATTCCCGTATACGTCATTTCCGCCGACGGGGACCGACGACGCGCGCTGGCGATGGGCGCTATGGCCGTACTCTCCAAGCCGGTCAAGACTCGAGAGGCGCTCGAAGAGGTGTTTTCTCAGATCAAGACAGTGCTTGCGCGACCGCGACAGCGGGTCGTCGTGGTGAGCGAAGACGATGCAGCGTCGCTGGAGATTTCCGATGCGCTGCGTAACCAGAATCTGGACATCCACATCATCCCTCCGACAACCGAAGCGATGTCCGAAATGCCCTCTGGATCCCTCGATTGCGTCGTGGTTAGAGCGCCGATCCGGACGATGCCCCTGGCGCTGTGCCTCGCCAGGCTCGTCGAGCGGCTCGGGTCGCGTGACCTGCCGATGATCATCTACGCGCCGGAGCCGCTCAACGCCGAGGCGGAGGGGCAACTGAAAAAAGCGGCGCAAACGCTAACGATCAAACGCGTGATGTCGGCCGAGCGGTTGACGGATGAGGTGGCCCTGTACTTGCACTGGCCTTTTGCTCAGTTGTCGCCGTCCAAGCAACAGATTCTTCGCACGCTGTATGAGAACGACGACCTCCTGCGCGGGAGGACCGCGCTGATCGTCGATGATGATATTCGGAACATCTTCGCGATGACGACCGTGCTCGAGCAACACGGCATGAACGTGCTATCCGCCGAGAGTGGTCAGCAAGCCATCGAGCAGCTGAACTTGAACTCGAACATCGAGATGGTTTTGATGGACATCATGATGCCGGACATGGACGGGTTCGATACCATGCGAGCCATCCGACGCAATGCGCGTTTCAGGTCGCTGCCGATCGTGGCCGTCACGGCCAAGGCGATGAAGGGCGATCGAGAAAGGTGCATTGAGGCCGGCGCATGGGACTATTTGTCGAAGCCGGTGGATCCGCTCCAGATGGTGTCGAGCTGCCGGGCATGGTTGCGCCGCTAGGGTCCCGCAGCCACGAAGACGGCCCGGAAAGCTCACACGTGACACCGAACCAGCAATCTGACGGCGGTCCAAGAGTCGTGGGAAGTCCGGCGAAAGCAATACAGGCGGCTCCGAGTGACGTGAAAGTTCTGCTCGTCGACGACAAAGAGCAGAATCTCGTGGCCCTCAGTGCCGTACTCGACCAGCCTGGACTCACGGTCGTCTGCGCTCAATCCGGTAAACAGGCGCTGCGCCATGTGCTCAACCAGACCTTCGCAGTGATTCTTCTCGATGTGAACATGCCAGGAATGGACGGATTCGAGACAGCCGAGCTGATCCGGCAGCGAGACGCATCGGCCGGCACCCCCATCATTTTCCTGACGGCGCATGCAGACGACGCCCATATGTTCAAGGGCTACTCGCTGCGCGCGGTGGATTACATTCTGACGCCGGTTCGGCCGGAAGTGCTCAAAGCAAAGGTCGCCGTGTTCGTGGAGTTGTCTCGCAAGACCAACGAGAACCGATTGCAGGCCGAGCGGCTTCGGGAAGCAGACGCGCAACTCCGGCGGCAGGCGGAGAAACAGCTCCACACAGCGGACGAACGTCTGAAGATCACGATTGACAGTGTGCAAGACTACGCCATTTTGTCGTTGGATAAAGACGGCCGAATCGACAGCTGGAATGGGGGAGCTGCGCGTCTTTTCCTATTTGATCAGACGGAAATACTCGGCGAAGACATGGGCATCCTGTTTCCGGGTGAGAATCAGGACCGTGGCATCCTGGCGGATCGGCGACGTGAAGCGATTGAGACCGGGCGCAGCGAGAGTAGTACCTGGTTTGCGCGAAAGGACGGCAGCCGGTTCTTTGGAAACGATGTGCTCACCACGATTCGCGACGAGAAAGGGCATGTAGGCGGCTTCAGCGAGATCATTCGGGACGTCACGGATCGCAAAGCGCTCGAGGAGGCGTTGTTCGCAGAAAAGGAGCGCGCTCAGGTCACACTCAACTCGATCGGTGAGGCCGTCCTCAGCACCGATCTCTCGGGCCAGGTCACTTATCTCAATCGGGTTGCCGAACGCATGACGGGGTGGTCCTGCGCGGAGGCAGTCGGGCGGCCCCTGGCCGAGGTCTTCAACATAATCGACGGCGAGACGCGTGAAACCGCCCAGAATCGCGTGGAGTTAGCGGTCCGGCTGAGCAAGACTGTCCCATCGAACTGCATTCTCGTCCGGCGTGACGGGTTCGAATCGCCCATCACGGATTCCGCGGCCCCCATCCACGATCGAGAAGGGCTCACGACCGGTGCAGTGATCGTTTTCCACGATGTGAGTGCGGAGCGGGCGATGTCCCTCCGACTGTCTCATCTGGCGCAGTACGACGTGCTCACCGACTTGCCGAACCGAACGCTCCTGAACGACCGGCTGGCCCAGGCGATTGCCTCGGCCCGGCGCCGCGGCACCGGCCTCGCCGTGCTGTTCGTGGACCTCGATCGGTTCAAACACATCAATGACTCCTTCGGACACGCGATGGGAGACGTCCTGCTCCAGTCGGTGGCGCAGCGGCTGCTGGCCTGTGTCCGCGTCTCGGACACGGTCAGCCGCCTGGGTGGGGACGAATTTGTGATCGTGCTTTCGGAACTCGATCAGGTAGAAGACGCAGCCATCACGGCGAACAAAGCGCTCACGCTGCTGGCGGCGCCCCATAGCGTTGCCGGGCACGACCTCGATGTCACAGTGAGTATTGGCATCAGCACCTTTCCTTATGACGGTCAGGATGCAGGGACTCTGATCAAGAATGCGGATACCGCGATGTACCACGCCAAGGAAAATGGTCGCAACAGTTACCAGTTCTTTGAGAAGGAAATGAACGTTCGGGCTGTCGAGTTGCAGGCTCTCGAAGGCAGCCTGCGGCACGCCCTGGAGCGGCAGGAGTTTGTGTTGCATTACCAGCCGAAGGTCAATCTTGAGACGGGTGCGATTACCGGCGCCGAAGCGCTGATTCGCTGGCTGCATCCGGACCGAGGACTCGTCCCTCCTGCGCAATTTGTGCCCATCGCGGAAGACACTGGCCTGATTCTGCCGATCGGGCAGTGGATCCTGCGCGAAGCATGCAGGCAGGCCCGAGCCTGGCTGGATGCCGGGCTGGGGCCGATGCCTGTGGCGGTCAACATCTCCACGGTAGAGTTTCGAAGCAAGCACTTTCTCGAGAGGATTCGCTCTATCCTGATGGAGACTGGCTTGGAGCCAGCGTTTCTCGAACTCGAACTGACCGAAAGCGTTCTCATGCAGCACCCCGAATCTACTGCGTCCGCGCTTCGGGAACTCAAGTCCATTGGAGTACGGCTTGCGGTTGATGACTTCGGCACCGGCTATTCCAGCTTGAGCTATCTGAGGCGGTTTCCGATTGATGTCCTGAAACTCGACCAGTCATTTCTTCACGACATCGCCCGCCCGGAAACAAAAGATGCCGCAATCGTGAACGCCGTGATCACCATGGGCAAGAGCCTGAAGCATCGGGTCATTGCGGAGGGTGTGGAAACAGAAGAGCAGCTCGCGTTCCTGCGGGCCCATCGCTGCGACGAGGGACAGGGCTTCTATTTCAGTCCGCCTGTGGCTCCCGAGCAGTTCGCCGAATTGCTTGCAGGGGCTACTTCATCCGCGGCGCTTCACCACTTAAACCCCCGCCGAACCCAATCGCTACTTCGCGAAGCAAGCTGAGGGTGCGCAAACTAAGCCTGGGATATTCTCATCGATCCTGTTCGAGGCGATCGATCCAGCGATGCTGGAGACGTCGACCCATCCAACAACTCCGAATACCAGCGATGTGCCGACGGTCAGTCCCAACCTCCGAGGCAAGCTCATGCTCGTCCGCACAAAGAACACCAATGCGCCGACGGCCGCCCACAGAACGGCAAGCATCAGTACATAGATCATGGGTAGCCCTCCCTTCACATCCGTTCAGCCCAGCATCCAAGTCCGCGTCGGATGTAAACGCTTTGTCTTCTTCAAGGCCGACACGTTAGGCGTTAGGCCGGTTGCATACAATTGGGCTAACGCCTGATGGCGCAACGAGGCAAACGCCCTAGTCTGGAATCGCGGGTACGTCCCTCGTTCTCACGCGACAGCACGCGGCGAGGGCAGCCCTGCTCGGAGAGCCTTAATGCCCACAGGCAGCGGCGTCAGGCGATTCACCCTGCCACCAAGCGCGTAACGACGGGTGCCGCCGCGGAGCAATCCTGGCACGAGCACGCGCAGAAGCGCAGGTGGCTTTGGGTGCACGATCGAATAAGTGCGGACCACAGGGCGATCTGCATGTCCGGTCAATCCTCAAGCTGACACGGGAGCTTGGCGGTTCCTTTCACCAGCTCTCGGTACCGCTTCAGGTCAGTGTCGAACTTCTCGGCGATTTGCCCCATCCCGGAATTGATCAGCTCGATTTGATGTTCCGTCGACGCCATACCTGAATCGTTGGCTTCGAAAGCGGCCTTCATCGCGTCCGGCATCTGGCGCCCCTTATACGATGCCTTCTCGTCCTCCAGACGTGCGCGAGTCCGCTCCAGTTCCTTCAGCTTTTGGTTTCTCTGATCGATTCGAGCCTTGTCGTTAGCGAGAGCGCGATCGCGAGCAACAATCAGATCGTCTTCCATCGGATAGCGCTTCAGCAGCACCTCGTCCCCTTGCTTGCGCGCCTCGTTCTGCTGAAGGCACTCAAGTTTCCGTCTGTGCTCTTCTTCCTCAGCCTTTCTCTGCTCGGTCGTTCGCGGCGGAGGGATGATGCGCTTAACGGAGCCGTCCGGATTCATCTCGCGAATCTCGACGCTTGCACACTCGGGCGGCAGGTCGTCGCGGATGATCGTCGAGCCGCCCGGCGGTTTGCACACAAATGCGCCCCTGGCGAAAGGCGGTAGAGCCAACACAACGAAAGCGAGGACGGCCGAAGACACTCGAGCAGCAAGGCGTGTTCTGTCATTCACCGTCGGTACCTGGCCGCGGTTGCCAGAACGCGCAAGCCATCGATGGCACACCCACCACATTGCGTCCGTCGCCATGTTTGCAGAAACGTGTGAACGAATCGTACCGGACACGTAGCTAACACCGTCCGGGTGACATTCCAAACCAACTTCGTCATCGACGACGTCTTGTCTCCCGCGCCCGGGAATCCCTGCGCCACGCCTGTACTCCTAATCCGGAACGCGGGCGGAACTCATGGATGGTTCGCGGCAGGTATCCCAGAATAATCGAGGAGAAGCCGCGAAGCGCGTCACAGATGCGACACCGCCTGTAGGAAAAGGGGCCCCTCGTGGACCCCTTCCATGCACGGGGGCGCGTCCGAAGCCGGCATCGCCCTGCCATCCCAACAGAACTCCGGCGACCGTCGGTCGCCGGAGGCACAACGCGGACGGCGCTGGAATGCGTCGCCGAATTGCTTTCTTAGTTTTGCTCTCCAGGTGGCGTAGAGCTATCCGGGAACGGCCACACGCCGTTTTCAAACTTCAGCACCACCATGCCGTTGTCCTGACACGTGCTCCACAGCGTCGCTTCCCTGCCGTGACGCTCCGAGATATGCAGGTGGGTCTGTGCCGCGCACCAGTCGGGACCGCCCGCGACCCATTGACCCGTGGTCACGTGATTGGAACCGGGGACTTGGTCCGTCGTCCCCGCCGGGTTGTAATAGGCGATCTCCCTCGGGTGTTGCGGGTTGCGGATGTCGAACACCCGGATGCCGGAATTGAAATAGCCGCACGCCAGCGTCGTCGCATGTTGCTTGTTGTCCACGCTGCAATAGTGACTGCCGTAGGTGAAGATCGACAACCCTACCAGGTCGGGCAGCGTACTGGCGCAATTGGCCGGGTCATGCACCTCCAGCGCCAGCCGCGAGACGATCTTCGGTTTCGTCTCGTCCTTGATGTCGATGATCCGCGCCAGTGGATACGGCGTGAAGCCCGCCGCGCAGGCTCCCTGGCGCTGGGCCGCACTGCTGAAACCTCCAGAACCGGCTTCATCGACGAAAATCACGTACGGGTGGCCGTTGATCTTTACTGGGATCGTGTGCTGTGCGCCGGAACCGTCCTTCCACAACAGCTTGCTGACCAGCCGCACCTGCGGATTCGGCTTGCGGGCCTGGATTTCGCTCAGGTCGTAGATCAGCAGCCCGTCGTTGGCCGCCACGGTCGGATCGGTCAGGCCAGCCGGCCCCCCCGACGTCCCCAGGGATACGAAGTAGCCGCGATTGCCGTCGTCGCTGATCGACAGTCCGTGTACGTTCGCACCGACTATGTTGGTCGTCCAGGCCGTGATCAAGGTTGGACGGGTCGGATCGGTCGTGTCGACGGCGTAATACTGCCCGGTGCCTGCCGTAGTCGTGCCGGGAATCGTGTACGAGGTGAAAAGATCCCCGCCGTAGTACGTCAGCCCATCGGGCGCCCAGGAGCCCTCATGACCGACCACAGGGTGGGCAAGGCCCGTGCTGCCGTCGGGCTTGCCAACCACCACCGTTGTTGGGTTGCCGTTAGCGTCCACGCCCGTACTGTCCAGTAGCTGCGGATGGCGGCAATCCGAGATGTCGTAGAAATCGACCTGCGGTCCGCCGCCGGCGGGACCCGCCGCGGGATTGAAACCTCCATTGCCCGCTTCGTCCGCACCGAGAAGCTGACGCCGCTCGTTGACCTTCAACGACTCCCACGGATCCAGCATCGACGTGCTCTGCAGATTGCCGACCGCCGTCGGGTTGTGCGGATCGGTCACGTCGATCGTCGACACCCCGCGACCAGCCCGAGTCGCACTGTACGCTTGGCCGTGATAGGCGCAGACGTGCTCCTCGTCCCGGAACTCGGTCGATTGCCAGTTGGCGCCGGTACCCCGAACCTGACCGATCAATTGCAGGTTGCAGTTAAACCCGTGGAAGCCGCTGGCGCGCAGAGCGGCCGGCACCTGTCCCTGAAGGGCGGTCTCGGGATGATCATCAGCACCGCACACGGCTTTCGGCACGGTGCGGAATGATGAATCCTCCTCCTGGTCGGCAGAAGACACGCTGAGTGTTGCTAGTGCGACGCACGAAAGTGTAACCACGGCAAATCCCAACGACGTAAAGTACGCACCGTGCAGAGGCCAGAGTTTCATGGTTTCTCCCCGAGATGCAGTGTCCGCAAGATTGACGTTCTTTTTGCGCGAGCGCATACCACCCGCGCAGTCGCGCCCCGCGCGGCAGAGGTTATTCGGCCGGCGGTGAGCTGTAAATTAGACCAACGTCGAATGCTTTCTTAAGGCGAACGTGGCCGCGAAGCGACTGCCTCGCTCTACGGCAGGTCCACGGTCATCGTGAAGACGTCCTCATCATGGACAACCTCATTCAGGGGAAACGGGTTGGGGTTGCGCGTATCCGACCAGAGCGGGTGGGCCTCTTCTTCTTTGTTGATCACCAGTCCGCTGTAGTCGCCGTTGAAGCCGGTCTGGATGCCGTCCGGCGCCGGGAACTCGGGGGAAAGTACCTTGAAATTGAACGGCGTGTTCAGACCCCGTCCGCCCGCCAGAACGTAGTCGGAATCCGTTTGCTGCACACCGGGCTGTCCGGGCGCGAAGCCGCCCGCCACCGGAGTGTTTTCATTCGGAATCTGTGCGGTACGGAAATAGCTGACGCCGACCCGGTCACCTTGGGACGGAGCGACCGCAACGGCCGGAAAATAGTGGTCGAGTCCCGCGTCCGAGTTCACGGTCGAGCTTGCGCTCCACGTTCTGCCGCCATCAGTGGAGGAAGCGAGCTGGATGTCGTATTCCCCATTGCGATAGTCCTGCCAGGCGGCAAACAGGTGGGCGTTGACCGGATTGACCGCGATACGCGGAAAATCGTTGCTGCGGATGTAGGCTCCGGGGATGCAGAGCCCAGTATCGCACTGGGGTTCCCCGACCGTCACGTCGTCCCCGACCTTTACCGGGGAATCGCAGTTCAGCCGAGCGGTACCGGCGGGCGAGCTGCCCGATGGATGACAGACCACGCCCAGCTGCTGGCTGTTCGGATTGTTGGCGACCGTATTGCCGTTGTTGAAGATAAACACGAG
>Ga0210394_10002194_pt1 | contig 27620 bp, 27 predicted proteins | sample IncBWC12MmetaG_FD_160121 | JGI IMG/M metagenome (GOLD analysis project Ga0210394, IMG submission 160121) | Forest soil microbial communities from Barre Woods Harvard Forest LTER site, Petersham, Massachusetts, United States - Inc-BW-C-12-M | ecosystem: Environmental > Terrestrial > Soil >...
CATGACCGTCTTGGCCGGCGAAGAATTTGGCACGAACATGAAGAATGGAAACTTGGCGACGAGCGATACCGGGGCGAGATCCGCAGCCGGGTCGTAGTCGAGCGCGTGGTAAAGACCGACAACCGTCGCCAGCGATGAGGTGCCGTAGAGCGCCGCGTAGCCGTCGGGCTCGGACCGGGCGACGAATTCGTTGCCGACATTGGTGCCGCCGCCCGGCTTATTCTCGATGACGACCTGCTGGCCCCACATCTTCGACAATTGATCGGCGAGGACGCGCGCCACCGTGTCGGTTGGTCCTCCCGCCGCGAGCGGCACGATCAAACGAACGGATCGATTGGGCCAGGCGTTCGACTGCGCTCGCGCTCGCGCAAAAAAATTCGGCGCGAGCGTCGACGCGGCGGAAAACGCAATCAAACGGCGGCGCGTAAGCATGGCCGGCCCCGGCTGGATGAGGAAAGATTAGCCGCAAATGCGAGGCCCCGCCATGCGGTTGCGACGCGGCACAATGGCCGCGCGGAGGCGTGCGCCGCTACAGGATAAACCGGCTCAAATCTGCGTTCTTGGCCAAGTCGCCAACGTGCTTCTGCACATAGGCGGCGTCGATATTCACCGTCTCGCCGGAACGATCGGGGGCGCCGAACGACACCTCGTCGAGCACGCGTTCCATCACGGTCTGCAGCCGCCGCGCGCCGATGTTTTCGACGCTCGAATTCACCGCCACTGCTATATCGGCCACTGCATCGATGGCGTCCTCCGTGAATTCCAGCGTCACGCCTTCGGTGGCCATCAGCGCGATGTATTGCTTGATCAGCGAGGCCTCGGGTTCGGTGAGGATGCGCCGCATATCGTCACGCGTGAGCGGCTTGAGCTCGACCCGGATCGGCAGGCGGCCCTGCAGTTCCGGCAACAGATCGGACGGCTTAGATATGTGGAACGCGCCCGAGGCGATGAACAGGATATGGTCGGTCTTCACCGCGCCATGCTTGGTGGCGACGGTGGTGCCTTCGATCAGCGGCAACAGATCGCGTTGCACGCCTTCGCGCGACACGTCGGCGCCGACACGGCCCTCGCGCACGCAGATTTTGTCGATTTCGTCGAGGAACACGATACCGTTGTTCTCGACCACCTTGATCGCTTCCTGCGTCAGTTGATCGGTGTCGAGCAGTTTGTCCGATTCCTCGTTGATCAGAATTTCGTAGGAATCCTGCACCGTGACGCGGCGTGTCTTGGTGCGGCTGCCGCCGAGCTTGCCGAAAATGTCGCCGATCGAAATCGCACCCATCTGCGCCCCCGGCATGCCGGGAATGTCGAACAGCGGCATGCCGCCGCCGGCGGCCTGCACCTCGATCTCGATTTCCTTGTCATTGAGCTCGCCGGTGCGCAGCTTTTTGCGAAACGCTTCCTTGGTCGACGCGCTGGCATTGGCGCCGACCAGCGCATCGAGCACGCGATCTTCGGCGGCCTTCGCCGCGCGCGCCTGCACGTCTTTGCGTTTCTTCTCGCGCGTCAAGGCAATGGCGATCTCGACCAGATCGCGCACGATCTGCTCGACATCGCGGCCGACATAACCGACCTCGGTGAATTTCGTCGCTTCGATTTTGAGGAACGGCGCGCCCGCGAGTTTCGCGAGCCGCCGCGAAATCTCGGTCTTGCCGACGCCGGTCGGACCGATCATCAGGATGTTCTTCGGCAGGACTTCTTCGCGCAGCCGGTCGTCGAGCTGCAGCCGGCGCCAGCGGTTGCGCAGCGCAATCGCGACCGCGCGCTTGGCATCGGTCTGGCCGACGATGAAGCGGTCGAGCTCGGAGACGATTTCGCGCGGGGAAAAGTCGGTCACGCTGTCAACGTTTCCACGGTCACATTGCGGTTGGTGTAGACGCAGATGTCGGCGGCAATGTCGAGGGCGCGGCGCACGATTGCTTCGGCATCGAGCGGCCCGTCGACGAGTGCGCGCGCGGCGGCAAGCGCGTAGTTGCCGCCGGACCCGATACCGACGATGCCGGCTTCAGGCTCGAGCACGTCGCCGGTACCGGTGAGCACGAGCGACACGTCCTTGTCGGCGACGATCATCATGGCTTCGAGCCGGCGCAAAAAGCGGTCGGTGCGCCAATCCTTGGCGAGTTCGACGGCCGCGCGCGTCAACTGGCCGGGATATTGTTCGAGCTTGGATTCCAGCCGCTCGAACAGCGTGAAAGCGTCGGCGGTGGCGCCGGCAAAGCCGCCGATGACAGCGCCGCCGCCGAGCCGGCGCACCTTCTTGGCATTGGCTTTGACAATGGTCTGTCCGATCGAAACTTGGCCGTCGCCGCCGACGGCGACCAGCCCGCCCTTGCGGACGGTCAGGATTGTCGTGGCGTGCCAGATCTTGTCGAGCGACGGGCCGGATTGGCCGGTTTCGGGGGATGACATGCGGTGGAAAACCTATGGTCTAGGCATGATTTAGGAGTTGGCTGCCGGCAATGCAAATGCACCTTGTGGCAGTGGCGGGTCGGACCAAGCCCTGATAAAAGGCCCACGATTACCGTGCGGAGAGCGCAATGCGCCAGGCGCAAGATGCGTAAAGGGTCAGTAAAGCGCACCACCAAGGAAACCAACGTCGAGGTCGCGGTCGACCTCGACGGCGAAGGCCGCGCGTCGATTGCGACCGGCATCGGTTTTCTCGATCACATGCTCGATCTGTTGGCGCGGCATTCCCGCATCGACATCAGCGTCAAGGCCAAGGGCGATCTGCACATCGATCATCACCACACGACCGAGGATGTCGGCATCGCGCTCGGTCAGGCGTTAAAACAGGCGCTCGGCGATATGAAGGGCATTACGCGCTACGCCGACGTGCACGTGCCGATGGACGAGGCGCTCACCCGCGTGGCGATCGATATATCCGGCCGGCCGTTCCTGGTGTTCAAGGTCGAGTTCGTGCGCGCCAAGATCGGGCCGTTCGACACCGAACTCATTCAGGAATGGTTTCAGGCTTTCGCGGTGAATGCCGCCGTGACGTTGCACGTCGCCACGCTTTACGGCGCCAACGATCATCATATTGCCGAATCGTGCTTCAAAGGTCTGGCGCGGGCGCTGCGTGCGGCCATCGCCATCGATCCGCGGGCCGCCAATGAAGTGCCGTCGACCAAAGGCACGCTGAGTGCATGATCCGAAAAAATGAGAACCGGTTTTCCGCAAAGATCATGCACCAATAAAATATTCTGAAAGACGAAGTCGATGTCCGTTTATACCGTCCATGAACCGCCGCTGCGGGCCGCCGATGTTTTGGCCGAGCCCGAGCGCTTTATCTTTGTGCGCGATGGATTTTACTGGTGGGCGTTCCTGCTCACGCCGTTCTGGATGTTGCGCCACCGCCTATGGTTGGTGTTCGCGATCTATCTTGTCGTTATGGCAGGGCTCGACGCTACGATGCGTATCCTGGGCGTCTCCGCTTACGTGATCGCATTTGTCGGCGTCTTGATCTCGCTGTTGGCCGGGTTCGAGGCGAGCACGCTGCGGCGCTTCACGCTCAGGCGCCGGCGCTGGAGAAATGTCGGGATTGTCAGCGGTGACGGTGTCGAAGACGCCGAGCGGCGGTTTTTCGACATCTGGGTCCGCGGCGCATCCGCTCGTAGCGGGACGCTGCCGCCCCCGGCGGCGTCGCCGGCTGCGGCCGTGTCCGAAGCGTCCGGCGTGATCGGCCTGTTCCCCGAGCCGGGAGCGCAGCGGTGAGCGTCGCCATCGTCGATTACGGCTCCGGCAACCTGCATTCGGCCGCTAAGGCGTTCGAGCGCGCGGCGCATGAAGCCGGCTTGGATCAGCCGATCGTTGTGACCAATGATCCGGCTAAGGTGGCGCGTGCCGATCGCGTGGTGCTGCCCGGGGTCGGCGCCTTTGCCGATTGCCGGCGTGGGCTCGACGCGGTTGCCGGAATGGTCGAGGTGCTTGAAGACGCGGTCCGCCGCAACGGGCGGCCGTTCTTCGGCATTTGCGTCGGCATGCAACTCCTCGCCGAGCGCGGGCGCGAATACGAAGTCACGGAAGGCCTCGGCTGGATCGCCGGCGAGGTGGATCGGATCACGCCGAGCGATCCAAGCCTGAAAATCCCGCATATGGGATGGAACACGCTCAACGTGACGCGTCCGCACAAGCTGATCGACGGGCTGGCGCTCGGACCGCAAGGTCGGCACGCCTACTTTGTCCATTCGTATCAGCTTAATCCGGCGCAGCATGCCGATCTCGTCGCGGCAGCCGACTACGGCGGCTCCGTGACCGCGATCGTCGGGCGCGACAATATCGTCGGTACGCAATTTCACCCCGAGAAGAGCCAGAAACTCGGCCTCGCGCTGATCGCGAATTTCTTGAAGTGGAAGCCGTGATTCTGTTTCCCGCCATCGATCTGAAAAACGGCGAAGCCGTGCGGTTGCGGCAAGGCGACATGGCGCGGGCGACGGTGTTCAACCGCGATCCGGCGGCGCAGGCGCGTGCCTTCGAGCGGCAGGGCTTTGACTATCTCCATATCGTCGATCTAGACGGCGCGTTTGCCGGCAAGCCGATGAATGCGCAGGCGGTTGAAGGCATCGTCGCTGCGGTGAAAATCCCGGCGCAGCTCGGCGGCGGCATTCGTGACCGCGCCACCATCGACGGCTGGCTCGGCAAGGGCATCGCCCGGGTCATTATCGGCACCGCCGCGGTGCGCGATTCGGCGCTGGTCAAAAACGCGGCGCGGGCACATCCGGGCCGGGTCGCCGTCGGCCTCGACGCGCGCGACGGCAAGGTGGCGGTCGAGGGCTGGGCGGCGACTTCGGAGCTTGCGGTGATCGATATCGCGCGCCGCTTCGAGGACGCCGGCGTCACCGCCATTATCTTCACCGACGTGAAACGTGACGGCATGCTAGAAGGGCTTAACCTCGATGCCGCGCTGGCGCTTGCCGAAAAAATCTCGATTCCAGTGATCGTCTCGGGCGGGCTCGCTTCACTCGACGACGTGCGCGCTTTACTGAAACCGCGCGCGCAAAAATTGCAGGGCGCGATCGTCGGCCGCGCACTCTATGACGGCCGGCTCGATGCCGCAGCGGCGCTTGCCTTATTGCGCACCACGCAGGCGACGGCGTGACATGTTCAAAGTCCGCGTCATTCCCTGCCTCGACGTGAAGGACGGCCGCGTCGTCAAAGGCGTCAATTTCATAAATCTGCGCGACGCCGGCGACCCGGTCGCCGCGGCCATCGCCTATGACGAAGCGGGCGCCGACGAGCTCACTTTTCTCGATATCACCGCAAGCCACGAAAACCGCAGCATCATGCTCGACGTGGTGCGGCGGACAGCGGAAGCCTGTTTCATGCCGCTCACCGTCGGCGGCGGCGTGCGCAGCATCGAGGATATCCGCGCGCTACTGGCTTCCGGCGCCGACAAGGTCTCGATCAACACCGCGGCGGTGTCGCGCCGCGAATTCGTCAAAGAGGCGGCGGAAAAATTCGGCGATCAGTGCATCGTGGTTGCGATCGACGCCAAGAAAGTGTCGCGGCCGGCCGAGCCGGAGCGCTGGGAAATCTTTACTCACGGCGGCCGCAACCCCACGGCAATCGACGCCGTCGGCTATGCGCGTGAAGTGGTCGCGCTCGGCGCCGGCGAAATTCTGCTCACCTCCATGGATCGCGACGGCACCCGGCATGGCTATGATATCGCGCTGACGCGCGCGGTCGCCGATGCGGTATCGGTACCGGTCATCGCCTCGGGCGGCGTCGGCAATCTCGATCACCTCATTGCCGGCATCCGCGACGGTCACGCCACCGCCGTGCTCGCCGCCACCATTTTCCATTTTGGCGAGTATTCCGTGCGTCAGGCGAAGGAGTACATGGCGAAGGCCGGCTTAGCCGTGCGGCTCGATCCGTGATCTGGCTTGTTGAATGGCTAGAGAATATTTCCGGCAGAGATGATAAGGAACAATTCATGCCGACCTTCACCCTCCATGACCTCGAACAGCGCGTGAGAGACCGTGCGCGGGAGAGCGCGGATGTCTCCTATACCCGCAAATTGCTCGACCGCGGCGTGACCCATTGCGCCAAAAAACTCGGCGAGGAAGCCGTCGAAGCGGCCATCGCGGCGGTCAGCGAAGATAAGGACCGCATGATCGCGGAAGCCGCCGACGTGCTCTATCACCTGTTGGTCGTGCTCCATGCCCGCGGCATCACGCTTGACGAAGTTGAGGCCGAGCTCGGCGCGCGCACGCGCCAATCGGGCCTCGACGAGAAGGCGGCGCGCAAGGGCGGGTGAGGTTTATTCGAATGGAGCAGCGCACCGAAGCGGACGTATCGCCCTATCGCGTATTCTCGCGCGGTGAATGGGCGACGCTGCGCGAGGATACGCCGATGACGCTCGATCCGGCCGAAGTCGCCCGGCTGCGCTCGATGCACGACCGGCTCGATATGTCGGAGGTCGAGGAGATCTATCTGCCGCTGTCGCGGCTGCTCTCGCTCTACGTGGCCGCGACGCAAAATCTGTTTCGCGCGCAGCAAGGCTTTCTCGGCACGGAAGACGCCAAGATGCCTTATATTATCGGCGTCGGCGGCTCGGTCGCGGTCGGCAAGTCGACAACGGCGCGCGTATTGGAGGCTTTGCTGGCTCGTTGGCCGAACGTGCCCAAGGTCGACCTCATCACCACCGACGGCTTTCTCTACCCCAATGCGGTGCTCGACCGCGAAGGCCTGATGGAGAAAAAAGGCTTTCCGGAAAGCTACGACCTGCCGGCTTTGTTGCGCTTTCTCTCCGACATCAAAGCCGGCCGGCGCCCGGTGCGCGCACCGGTCTATTCGCATCTGATCTACGATGTCATTCCCAATCAATGGATCGAGATCGACCGGCCGGAGATCCTGATCGTCGAGGGACTCAATGTGCTGCAGGCCGGCCGCTTGCCGAAGGACGGCAAGGCTGTTCCCTTCGTGTCGGACTTTTTCGATTTTTCGGTCTATCTCGACGCCGACGAAGACGTGCTGCTGTCGTGGTATGTCAGCCGCTTCCTGACGCTGCGCGGCACTGCCTTTGCCGATCCGAAATCCTACTTTCATCGCTACGCGCGGCTGTCGGACAAGGAGGCTGTCGCCACGGCGACGTCGATCTGGAACCGCATCAATCTTGTCAATCTGCACGAAAACATTTTGCCGACGCGGCCGCGCGCCGATCTGATCCTCAAGAAAGGCGAAAGCCACCAGGTCGAAGAAGTGGCGCTGCGCAGATTGTGATGTTCACGCCGCGAATGCGGCTGCATCCGCTATGACAAGCGCATTGGCAAGCCGGTCGCGGTCGAGCGGCTTGACCAGAAAACCGTCCATGCCGGCGGCGCGGCTGTCCTCGCGATCTTCGGCGGAGGCATTCGCGGTAAGCGCGATGATCGGCGTGTGCGGGCTATCATCCTCGGCTTCGAACATGCGAATCCGGCGTGTGGCTTCGAGACCATCCATGCCCGGCATGTGCAGATCCATGAGCACGCGATCGAATGGTACGCCGGCGGCGCGCGCGGCGAGCCAACACTCGATTGCCGCGCCGCCGCTGCCGGCCATGGTCGGGCGATGGCCAAGCTTGACCAGAAGCGCGCGGACAAGGAGCGCGTTGATCTCATTGTCCTCGGCGACCAGAACCGAGAGGCCGCCGCTGGCGGGCGCCGGGCTCGGTGTTTCCACGGGCTCGATGGCTGCGCCATGATCGAAGGCATCATCGGCCGTAAAGCGCGCCGCTAGCGAGACCGCGCGCACCGGCTTGATCAAATAGCCGGTGAAACCGGCTGCCTTGAGGCTTGCGAGTTCGCCGCGCATGCCCGGCGTCACCAGCACGATGCGCCGGGGGATCGCCGTCGTCATACGCGCCAACGCCGCGCTGGCGGAGCTACCGAGCGCGTGATCGACCAGCACTGCACTCCATGGCTGCTCGGGCAGGAGCGCCGCTGCGACCGCCGCATCGGGAACGATCGTCGTGCGCGCGCCCCAGCGCTGCAGGCGCCGCGCCAGCAATGACGCCTCGACCGCGGCCGGCGCGACGATAAGAATGTCGTTGCCGGAAAGGTCGGGAACCGCCACCGGTCGCTCGTCGCTGTCGCCGGTGCGGGGCAGCGGAACGGTGACGCGAAATGTCGAACCTTGACCTTGAGTGCTCTCGATGGCGATCGAGCCTCCCATGCGCTCGACGATGCGCTTGGAGATGGTGAGACCAAGGCCGATGCCGTCGAATTTGCGCGTTGAGCCGACGTCGGCTTGTTCGAACTCGAAGAATACGCGCGTCTGATCTTCTGGCGCGATACCGATGCCGGTGTCGCGCACGGCGACGAGGATTTCATCCGGATGCGCGCCCGGCTCGACGATGATCGAAACGCCGCCGGTTTCGGTGAATTTAATCGCATTGCCGACGAGGTTGAAAATCACTTGGCGCAGCCGCGCCGCATCGCCGACTAAGCGCGACGGCAGCCGCTCATCGACGTAACCGCAGATTTCGAGTCCCCTGGCCTGCGCGCGCGGCCCTAAAAGCTCGACCGCCTCTTCGATAAAAGCGGCAAGTGCGAATGGCCGCGGCGCGAGATCGAGCCGTCCGGCCTCGATCTTCGCCAGATCGAGCAATTCCTCGATGAACGACACCAAGGTGGCGCCGGATGTTTTCATCGCCGTGAGGTAGGTCGCTTGCTCGGGAACCAGCGGCGTGTCGCCGAGGAGATCGGCCATGCCGAGTATGCCGTTAAGCGGTGTGCGGATCTCATGCGAGACCATCGCCAGGAAGCGCGACTTGGCCCGGTTGGCAGCTTCCGCTTGATCGCGGGCATCGGCCAGCGCCCGTTCGGCGATGACGCGGTCGGTCACGTCGCGGCCGACGCTTTGCATCTCGCTGCCGGTATCGGAGCGCACGGTGACTTCGCGCCATGCGATCCAGCGCGCACCGTCGGGCGCCGCGATTTTTTGGTCGTGCACCCGCGTGCCGTCCGGAAGGAGCGTGGTCTTGCCTTGCTCCTCCACGGGAAGCGCGAAGCTGGCGCCTAACAGATCTTCACGAGCGCATCCGGCGAGCGTGCAGAACGCATCATTGGCGTAGGTGATCGCGCCCTTGCCGTCGCGCCGCACAATGACGTCGCCTTGCGCCTCGAAAAAGCTCTTGGCGCGGTCCTGCGCTTCCCGGAACTCCCAATGGCGGTCTTCGGCATCATCGAGGCGCGCCTCAAGCCCCCGCAGTTCCGCCTTCATCTGGCGGATCCGCGAAAGCAGGATGCCCATCGCGCCGCAGGACGCGCCGAACAAAGCCGCGACCCCGATCGCAAATGAGTTCGGATCGTAGTGCGCGCCGGGGGCCGTCGCCCCCGACAGGAAGCCGAATGCGACCGCAAACGACATCGAGGTGATGGCGAGTGCGCGCACGACGAGCGAGAGGAGCCGGCGGCTGAGGATCGCGGGCGTTCGGAAACTGGCGCGACTCCGCATGGTCCCTGTCCCGGCTCGGCACGGTGCGGCTCGCTCGGTCGCAAGCCGCGTTTAGGCCCGGTTTGTCGATGTAGCGACCGGGATTTTGGCCTAGGAACCTTGCCTATTGCTTGCGCCGGGACCGGCAGTTCTAAGGTGATCGGATGCGATTGGAGGAAGGGTTGATGCTTTGTTAACATGCCCTGGCCTCAATCCGTTTGGGGCTCATTATTCGGCGCTTTGATCGAAAGCCCCGGCCCGGAGAAATCGGATGGATAAAGCTGTGAGTTCCAAGCGCTCGCGCGCGAAATTTGCCGGGCCGAGCCCCGAGCGCCCCGCACGTGCGGAGGCCGAGGCCGCGGTGCGCACGCTCATCCGTTGGGCCGGTGACGATCCGGACCGCGAGGGACTCCGGGCCACGCCGGCCCGTGTCGTTCGCGCCTATGAGGAATGGTTTTCCGGTTACGGCGACGATCCGCGCGAATATCTTAAGCGCACCTTCGAAGAGACCGGCGGCTACGACGAAGTTGTGGTGTTGCGCGACATCCGCTTCGAGTCGCATTGCGAGCACCATCTCGCGCCGATCATCGGCCGCGTGCATATCGGCTATCTGCCGCGCAGCCGCGTCGTCGGTATTTCCAAATTGGCGCGGCTGGTCGAAGTTTTTGCGCGGCGCTTGCAGATTCAGGAGAAAATGACGGCTGAGATCGCGTCCTGTCTCGATACCGTGCTCAAACCGCATGGCGTCGCCGTGGTCACCGAGGCGACGCACCAATGCATGACCACGCGCGGCGTGCACAAGCCCGGCGTCACCATGGTGACGAGCCGCATGCTCGGCGTGTTCCGCGATCACGCCGAGACGCGGCAGGAATTTCTGTCGGCCATCGGCATGCGCGGCGGGGTTCACGGCAACGGCGCCGGGTAGGTTTTAGTGGAGCATGATCTGATCCGAAAACCGGTACCCACTTTTCGGGATCATGCTCTACGCCGCCCGCCTGATCTCATCCGCCAGCGCCCGGTAGGACAGCGCTTCCGCCAAATGCACGCGGCCGACTTTGTCGAGGCCGTCGAGATCGGCGAGCGTGCGCGCGACGCGGAGCACCCGGTGGTAGCCGCGCGCGGAGAGCCGCATCGCGTCGGCGGCTTCGCGCAATAGCGCAAGCCCGCTGGCGTCCGGCTTCGCCACGTCTTCCAGCACCGCGCCGGCGACCGCGGCATTGCTGCGGACGTGCGGCAGGCCGATCGCGGCATAGCGCGCCGCCTGCCGCTCGCGGGCTGACGCGACGCGCTCGGCGATTTCGCGGCTGCCCTCGGCGGGCGGCGGCAGGATGAGATCGGCGGCGGTGACCGCCGGCACTTCGATATGCAGGTCGATGCGGTCAAGGAGCGGACCCGAAATGCGCGCCTGGTAGTCGGCGGAGCAGCGCGTGTTGGGCCCGCGGCGGCAGGCAAAACCGGGCTCGTCGGCGCGGCCGCAGCGGCAGGGGTTCATCGCCGCGACCAGCATGAAGCGCGCCGGATAGGTGACGCGGTGATTGGCGCGCGCGATCGAGACTTCGCCGCTCTCCAGCGGCTGGCGCAACGAATCGAGCGCCTGCGGCTGGAATTCCGGCAGCTCGTCGAGAAAGAGCACGCCTTGATGTGCGAGCGAGATTTCTCCCGGCCGCGCGTGCAAACCGCCGCCGACCAGAGCCGGCATGCTGGCGGAATGGTGCGGCGCGCGGAACGGGCGCCGATTGGTCAGCGCGCCGCCTTTGATCTCGCCGGCGACCGAGGCGACCATGGAAACTTCGAGCAATTCGGCCGGCGCCAGCGGCGGCAGGATCGAGGGCAGCCGCGCCGCGAGCATCGATTTACCGGCGCCGGGCGGGCCGACCATGAGCAAGTTGTGGCCGCCGGCCGCGGCGACTTCGAGCGCGCGTTTCGCACTTTCCTGGCCCTTGATGTCGGCAAGGTCGAGCGCGGGACCGTCCACTTCCAGTATTTTCGGCTGCGGCCGCGACAGCACTTGGGTGCCCTTGAAATGATTGGCGAGCTGAATGAGCGAAGACGCGGCGATGATCTCGATTTCAGGGCTCGCCCAGGCCGCTTCCGGCCCGCACGCCGCCGGGCACATCAGGCCTTCACTGCGCGCATTGGCGCCGATGGCGGCGGGCAAGACGCCGGCCACGGGCGCGATCGAGCCGTCGAGGCCGAGCTCGCCCAAGACCGTAAAGCCCGATAGCGCATCGTGCGGGATAGCACCGATTGCCGCCATCAGTCCGAGCGCGATCGGCAGGTCGTAATGGCTGCCTTCCTTGGGCAAATCGGCGGGCGCGAGATTGATGGTGATGCGGCGCGCCGGCAAAGCAAGCCCGGATGCGATCAAGGCCGAGCGGACCCGTTCCCGCGCTTCCGAAACCGCCTTGTCAGGGAGGCCGACGATGGTGAAGGCCGGCATGCCCGGCGCCACCTGGACCTGGACGTCGACGGGCCGCACCTCGATGCCCTCGAACGAAACCGTGGAGACGCGCTGGACCATGTCAGCCCCTGCCGTAGCGGGAAACGTAGCCTAAACCGGCAAGGCTGGCAAGAACAATTCATGAACAGAGTTCCGGGCCTACCCACCCACGGCGGCGAGGAGTTCATGCCGGGCGGCTTCGAGGATTTCATCCGACAACGACCGATCATCAACTGCGCGGGCCAGGATTAAAGCACCGACCAGCTCAGCCACCGCGGCGACGGCCTTGCGCCGCCGTGCCGTTTTCGATCGGCCCGGGACGGCTTTCGCAACGATGTCGATCAGCGGCTCGAGGCCGTTCGCAAAAGCGGCGCGAACCGACTTGCCGCAACGCGCCGCATCGCCGCTTAGCGCCGCGAATGCACAGCCTCGGCCCGGGTTGTCGCGATGGCGCGGCGACAGATAGTGCGCGAGCAGCGCCGCATAGGGCTCGGTCGGCGCATCGGCAACGACTTTGCTCCAATTGACGGCGGCGCGCGCCATCGCCCGCCGGCTCGCTTGCGCCACGAGATCGTCCTTCGAGGCGAAATGGCCGTAGAAGCCGCCATGCGTCAGGTCGGCCGCTTTCATGATGTCGGCGACGCCGATGCCGTCAAATCCCTTTTGGCGGAACAACGCGCCGGCCGTATCGATGATGCGCTCGCGATTCTCGGCGGCCTTCCGGCGGCTCACTCTCATTGTGCACTCCTGCCATGCGTTCGATCGTCACGCTTGACATCTTATATGACGATCGACATCAATAAGCAAGCAATGATGATGACTATCATTTAATTCGCGGCCCGGCAACGGGACTACGGATAACCCGGAATAACAGCAGATGGCCTCCACGGCATTGGCCGCGTCGCTCGCCCGCCGCAACATCCACTATGGCTGGGTCGTTGTCGCCGCCACCTTCCTCACTATGCTGGTCACCGCCGCGGCGATGGGTACGCCCGGTGTGCTGATCGTGCCGCTGGAACACGAGTTCGGCTGGAGCGATGCGCAAATTTCCTCGGCGCTGGCGCTGCGCATCGTGCTGTATGGCTTGTTCGGCCCCTTCGCCGCCGCGTTCATGAATCGCTTCGGCGTTCGCCGCGTCATCGTCGCCGCCCTGGCGCTGATCGCGGCGGGCCTGTTGGCTTCGCTGGCGATGACGCAATTATGGCAACTCATCGTCCTGTGGGGCATCGTGGTCGGCGTCGGCACCGGTCTCACCGCGATCGTTCTGGCGGCGACGGTTGCGACGCGCTGGTTCAATCATCGCCGCGGTCTGGTGATGGGCATGCTGGCGGCGAGCTCCGCGACCGGCCAGCTCGTATTCCTGCCGCTCATTGCCGAGCTCACGACCCGGTTCGGCTGGCGCATCGCGCTTGTCTTCGTGTCGGTCGTGCTTGCGCTCACCGCGATCGTGGCGCTCGTCCTTATGCGGGACCGGCCGAGCGACCTCAATCTGCCGCTCTATGGCGAAATCGCGGTGTCGCCGCAGCCGCCCGCCGGCGTCGGGCTCGTGTCGTTGCTGATGTCGCCGCTCATCGTGCTGCGGGATTGCGCGCGCGTGCCGGTCTTCTGGGTGCTGTTCGCCACGTTCTTCGTCTGCGGAAGCAGCACCAACGGCCTGGTGCAGACCCATTTCATCACGCTGTGTCACGACTATGGACTTGCCGCCACAGCGGCCGCGAGCGTGCTTGCCATGATGGGCGCGTTCGATTTCATCGGCACCATCGGCTCCGGCTGGTTGTCGGACCGCTTCGACAATCGCTGGCTGCTGTTCTGGTATTACGGGCTGCGCGGGCTGTCGCTGCTCTATCTGCCGTTCACCGATTTCACGTTTTACGGCCTGTCGCTGTTCGCGGTGTTTTACGGCCTCGATTGGATCGCGACCGTGCCGCCGACGGTCAAGCTGACCGCCGACCGGTTCGGACGCGAACGCGCCGGTATGGTGTTCGGCTGGATTTTCGCCGGCCATCAAATCGGCGCCGCCTCGGCGGCGTTCGGCGCCGGCCTGGTGCGCACCGAGTATTCGACCTATCTGCCTGCTTTTTTTATCGCCGGCGCGCTTTGCCTGCTCGCGGCGGTGCTCATCCTGACGGTGCGGAAATCTTCCACATCGGCTATCCGCGCGGCTTCGCTCGCCCCGGCGCGCGCTTAAACCTCAAGCCGCTTTGCTTCGATCTTGTCCCAGATCAGCGCCGCAATATCGGGGCCGCCGAAATTCTTCACCGCGCGGATGCCGGTCGGCGAGGTGACGTTAATCTCGGTGAGGAACCCGCCGATCACGTCGATGCCGACAAAGAGCAGGCCGCGCTCGCGCAACGCCGGCCCGAGCCTTGCGCAAATTTCGCGCTCGCGCGCGGAAAGCTCGGTCGCCTTGGGCACGCCGCCGCGCACCATATTGGAGCGCAAGTCGTCGGGCGCCGGCACGCGGTTGATGGCGCCGGCAAATTCCCCGTCAACGAGAATGATGCGCTTGTCGCCATCCTTCACCGCCGGCAGAAACTTCTGCACCACCCACGGTTCGCGGAATGTCGCGGCGAACAGGTCGTAGAGCGAGCCGAAATTGAGGTCCTCGCGCTCGAGCCGGAACACGGCCTCGCCGCCTTTGCCGTAAAGCGGCTTCATCACGATGTCGCCGAACTCGGCGCGGAATTTTTTGATGGCGCCGAGATCGCGGGTGACGAGCGTCGGCGGCATCAAATCGGGAAATTCGGTGACAAAGACTTTTTCCGGCGCATTGCGCACATGCGCCGGGTCGTTGACGACCAGCGTTTTCGGCTGGAGGCGCTCGAGCATGTGGGTGGAGGTGATATAGGCCAAATCGAACGGCGGATCCTGGCGGAGCAAAACAACGTCGAACGACGACAACGCGACGTGCCGCGGCTCACCGAGCGTGAAGTGGTCGCCGGCTTGGTCGCGCACGGCGAGCGGCCGCACCGTCGCCGATACCTTGCCATCGCGCATCTCGAGCTGATCGGGCGTGTAATAGGACAGCGCGTGGGCGCGCGCTTGCGCTTCCAAAAGCAGCGCGAACGTGGAATCGCCGCGGATATTGATCCGCTCGATCGGATCCATTTGGACGGCGACGTTCAGGGCCATATTCAGACTCGTGGGGGTTTTTCTACGCAATTTCGGGCGTGATCGCCATGCCTCAGCGGCTGGCATCGAAGGCATTGGCAATATGGCGCGGTATTTTGCCGGGCGCGACCAGGACGACATCGAAGCGGATTTCAGCGTTGACGTCGTCGGGGTGCTGCGCGAGCCAGAATTCAGCCGCGCCGATGATGCGGCGTTTGCCGCGTTCGGTCACCGCTTCAATCGCCTCGTCGATACTGGCCCGCGCCTTGACTTCGACGAAGACCAGCGCGCGGCGGCGGCGCGCGACGATGTCGATCTCGCCGAACGGCGTTTTCCAGCGCCGCGCCACGATCCGATAGGCTTTGGCGATGAGAAACATCGCGGCCCGGCTCTCCGCCGATAGACCGAGCTTAAACGCCTCGACGCGCGCCGGGCGCGGGGCGGATTTGGCCGGCTTTAGCGGTTCAACGCGCCGCGCCATGTTTCTCTTCCTTGGCTTCCTTAGTTTCCTTGGTTTCCTTGGCGAGCGCGAGCGCGCGCTGATAAACCTCGCGCCGCGGCAGGCCGGTCGCATCCGCCACTTCGCCCACGGCGTCTTTCAGCGAAACGCGCCGCAGCGCCTGGCGCAGCAAGATTTCGGTCTCGGCCGCGCTGACGCGCTGGAGCGCCTGGGGCGGCGCGATAACAACAACGATCTCGCCGCGCGGCGCGTTGTCGGCGTAGGTTTTCGCCAGCGTTGCAAGATCGCCGCGCCGGATTTCCTCGTGCAGCTTGGTGAGTTCGCGGCACAGCGCCGCCTCGCGCTGTCCGCCAAATCCGGCGGCAAGATCGGCAAGCGTTGCGGCAAGGCGGGAGCCTGCTTCGAAGAGCACAAGCGTTGCCGGGATGCGCGCAAGTTCGGCGATGCGGGCGCGCCGCGCGGCTTCTCTTGGCGGCAGAAATCCGGCGAAGAGAAACTGATCGGTCGGCAGGCCCGCGACGGCCAAAGCCGCCATCACCGCCGATGCACCGGGCAGCGCCGTGACCGTGTGGCCTGCTTCCTTTGCGGCGCGAACGAGCTTGTATCCGGGATCGGAGATGAGCGGAGTGCCGGCATCCGAAACCAGCGCGATCGCGGCGCCTTCGGCGAGCCGGCGCAACAGCAACGGCCGCGCCTTCGCCGCATTGTGCTCATGATAGGGCGTCAGCGGCCTCGCGATGACATAGCGGTCGAGCAGCTTACGCGTGACGCGCGTGTCCTCGCAGGCGATCAGATCGGCGCCGGCAAGCGTCTCCAGGGCGCGTAGCGTGACGTCGCCGAGATTGCCGATGGGAGTGGCGACGATATGCAGCCCGGGCGCGAGCCTCGCTACGTCGGTTGGCCGGCCGCCGAGCATGTAACGCCGTCGTGCGCCGCCTTCTGCAGGGGGCGGATTGCGCGGTGCATTGCTCATCGACGTCACCTTAGCGTCACCGCCTTGTGGCGTCATGCCGCGGCAAATTCCTTATCCTTTTCATTTAGTTAACCATTCGCCGCCAATATGTCCGAATGGCGTTGCCTTAGATGGCGTCTACGCTCGGGGCGTCGTGGGGAGAACCGCCTTGTCCGCGCAAATGCAGGTTCAGGGGTCGGCGGCTATGCCAACACGGCGCCGCTCGATTGCGGGCTTGCTTGCCGCGGCAGGCGCGCTGTTGACCGGCTGCTCGGGAAATTCGCAGTATCTGTCGACGACGCCGGCGCCGCAGAGCTCGCAGGCGCCGCCGGGCGCGACTATCGGCACCGGCCAAGTCAAAGTCGGCCTGATCCTGCCCTTATCGGCGCCAGGCAATGCCGGCCTTGCCGGCCAGTCGATGCGCAATGCCGCGGAATTGGCGATCGGCGAGTTCAACAATCCCAACATTCAGCTTCTCGTGAAAGACGATGGCGGCACCGCGGAGGCGGCGCGGCTTTCCGCTCAGCAGTCGCTCGACGACGGCGCCCAGATCATTCTCGGGCCGCTATTTTCGCAATCGGTCAGCTTCGTCGGCCAGGTGGCGCGCCCGCGCAATGTGCCGGTCATCGCCTTTTCGACCGACGCCAACGTCGCTTCGAACGGCGTCTATCTGCTGAGCTTCCTGCCGGAATCGGATGTCGACCGCATCGTGCAATATGCGGCTTCGACGGGGAAGCATTCCTACGCCGCGCTCATTCCCGACAATCCCTACGGCACGGTGGTCGAAGCGGCATTCAAGCAAGCCATCGCGCGCCGCAGCGGCAGCCAAATCGTCGCGCTCGAGCGCTACCCGCACGACAAGGCTGCCATGGCCGCGCCCATTCGCAACATCGCCCAGGGATCGGTCCGTGCCGACTGCTTGTTCATTCCGGACGGCGGCGATGCGGTGCCGGACGTCGTCCAGGGCATCGTCGCCGACGGCGTCAATCTCAAGCGGCTGCAGCTTCTCGGCACCGGTCTGTGGGACGACCCGCGCATCTACGCGACGGCGGCGCTTGACGGCGGCTGGTACGCGGCGCCGGACGGCACCGGCTACCGGAGCTTCGCCACCCGCTACCGCAGCCACTACAACCAGGATCCGGTGCGTACCGCGACACTCGCCTACGACGCGGTCGCTTTGGTTGCCGCCTTGGTGAAAACCCAAGGCGCGCAGGCATTCTCTCCGCAAGTGCTGACCAATCCGTCGGGTTTTTCCGGGATTGACGGACTGTTCCGCTTCCGGTCCGACGGTACCAACGTGCGGGGACTCGCGGTGCTCCGCGTCGCCAGCGCTGGGGCCCAGATCATCTCCCCGTCGCCTCGCAGCTTTACCGGATCTGCCGCTGGATAATCATAAGCTAGCTTATTAGATTGGCTATCACTCTCCGATAATCTCCATTTCAGCGCAAGATGTCGAAATTCCCTGGAGCGTGAGTTGCAGGCCGGCCCGCAGAAACATAAGCTAGCTTATTAATTGTTCGCGCCATTTTCCAATTTTGGCCGCGCGCGATTTCCGCTAGGCGGCGAGGTCGGCGACGACCGCATCGAGCACCGGAAAGCCCGGCAAAGTCACGCGCAGCCGGCCGTTTCCGGTGGTCTCGACCAGACCATGCTCATGCAGCATGGCGATACGGCCCGGATCGAGCGGCCGGCCGGAAATCTCGGCGTAGCTCGTAATATCGATGCCTTCGGCGAGCCGCAGCCCCATGAGCAGGAATTCATCGGACCTTTCCTCGCGGGTGAGCACGTCGTCACTGACGAGGCCGTGGCCCTCGATTTCGACGCGGCTCAGCCAGGCTTCCGGCCGCTTCTCGGTCGCGGTGGCGTGCCGTTCGCCGTCGATATCGAGACGGCCATGTCCGCCAGGTCCAATGCCGGCATATTCGTGGGCGCGCCAATAAACCAGATTGTGCCGGCATTCGCCGCCCGGCCGCGCATGATTGGAAATCTCGTAAGCCGGCAGCCCGTGCGCCGCGCAAATCTCCTGGGTCGTGTCATAAAGCGCGCGCGAGGTATCCTCGTCGGGAAGGCGTAATTTGCCGGCGGCATGAAGCGCGGCAAACGGCGTCTCCGGTTCAATGGTCAATTGATAGAGCGAAAGATGATCGCCGGCTTCGGCGAGCGCACTCTTCAACTCAATCGCCCACGCCTTCGGTTCTTGGTTCGGCCGCGCATAGATCAGATCGAACGAATAGCGGCCGAACACGGTGCGTGCGACGGCAACCGCATCGAGTGCCTCGCGCGCCGAATGCATGCGGCCGAGCTCGGCAAGGACCCGGTCGTCGAGCGCTTGCACGCCGAGCGACACGCGATTGACGCCGGCTGTCCGGTAGCCGCGAAAGCGCGTCGCCTCGACGCTCGTCGGATTGGCTTCGAGCGTGACCTCGGCATCGGGTGCGACCCGCCAATGCCGCGCGATGGCGTCGAGCACGGCGGCGATGGTCGACGGCTGCATCAGCGACGGGGTGCCGCCGCCGAAAAAGATCGTGGAAACGGTGCGGTCGGGCACACGCGCTGCGGTCGCGGCGATCTCGGCGGCAAACGCCCGCGTGAAGCGTTGCTCGTCGATCGGCTCGCGCCGGACGTGGCTATTGAAGTCGCAATAGGGACATTTCGACAGGCAGAACGGCCAATGGATATAGACGCCGAAGGCCTGTTCACTGTTTTCCAAGACACGCCTCCGCAAGTTTCAGGAAGGCGCGGGCGCGGTGCGACAGGCCTTTGCCCCGCGGCGGCAAGCCGTGTTTTTCCTCGCTCGACATTTCGCCGAAGGTGCGATCGTGCCCGTCGGGCAAGAACATCGGATCGTAGCCAAAACCTTTGTCGCCGCGCGGCGGCCAAACGAGCGTGCCGGTGACCCGCGCCTCGAATTCTTCGCTGTGGCCATCCGGCCAGGCGACGGCGAGCGCCGAGACGAAATGCGCCGTGCGGCGATCCGGCGTCGTTGCGCCGCGCTCGCGTAGTTTCTCTTCGATCGTCGCCATGGCGCCCGGAAAATTCCGGTCGGGTCCGGCCCAGCGCGCGGAATGAATGCCGGGCGCGCCGTCGAGCGCATCGACGGCGAGCCCGGAATCGTCGGCAAATGCGGGAAGTCCCGCCGCCTTTGCCGCCGCTTGCGCCTTGATGCGCGCATTGTCGCGAAACGTCATTCCCGTTTCGTCCGGCTCTTTCAAGTGCATCTCACCCGCTGATATGGCGTCGATGCCGAAAGGAGCAAGCAATTGCCGCATTTCGGCAAGCTTGCCGGGGTTATGCGTGGCGATGACCAGCCGACCAGAGATTGGACGACGGACGACAGACGACGGAGGACGGATAAAGTTAGACGGTGTCGCCGAGCCCGGGTTATCTGTCGTCCGTCGTCTGTCCTCTGTCATCCGCCTACATTACCGCCATCTTCTGCAGATCGACGAGCTTGGTGATGCCCTTGCGCGCCAGCGCCAGGAGCGCGCCGAATTGCGCCTCCGAGAACGGCGTCTTTTCCGCGGTCGCCTGCACTTCGACGATATTGCCCGAGCCGGTGAGGACGAAATTGGCGTCGGTGTCGGCTTGCGAATCCTCGGCATAGTCGAGATCGAGAACCGCGACGCCCGAACAGACGCCGCAGGAAATCGCGGCGATATGGTCGCGTAAAACCTCGACCTCGATCATCGACCGCGCCTTCATCCAGGCGAGGCAGTCATAGAGCGCGATCCAGGCCCCGGTGATCGACGCCGTGCGGGTTCCGCCGTCGGCCTGGATCACGTCGCAGTCGATCGTGATCTGCCGCTCGCCGAGCGCCTTGAGATCGACCACCGAACGCAGGCTGCGGCCGATCAGGCGCTGGATCTCCACGGTGCGGCCGTTCTGTTTGCCGGCCGACGCCTCGCGCCGCGTCCGCTCGAGCGTCGCCCGCGGCAGCATGCCGTATTCGGCGGTGATCCAGCCGCGCGCTTGGCCCTTGAGCCACGGCGGCAAGCGATCCTCGAGCGTCGCCGTGACCAGCACGTGAGTTTCGCCGAATTTCACGAAACAGGAGCCTTCGGCGAACTTCACCACGCCACGTTCGAGCGAAACGGGGCGTAATTCGTCAGGTTGTCGGCGGCTCGGCCGCATGCAGGTCTCCCGGTTGCCGGGCGCGGCGCGCCGGCGCTCCACGCTTGTAGTGGGTCGGATATGGACCCCACAAGGCCGCAGTACCAGGCGCGGTAAACGGCTGATTGCCAGCGGCCGCTGCTAACCGCTACGCTTCGGAAACTTCGCGAGGGAAGGAAATCGACATGACGGTGGCGGGAACGCAAGAAACAACACAAGCACTGGCGAAATTCGCCGCAACGCTGAGCTATCGCGATTTGCCGGAACGCGTTCGCGAGCATTGCAAGAATCTGCTCTTGGATGCGCTCGCTTGCGCGGTGGCCGGCCATCAGGGCGAGGAGACCGGGCAGGTCGCGGCGCTCGCTTCGGCTCTGGCGCAGGGCAGCGAGTCGAGCGTGATCGGCGGCGGGCAGCTGTCGCTTGCCGGCGCGACACTGCTCAATGGTTACCTCGTTACCGCGGTGACGATGTGCGATGTGCACCGCGCCACCATGACCCATGTCACGCCGGAAATCGTGCCGCCGGCGCTGGCAATCGCCGAGCGCGACGGACTTTCCGGCCGCGATCTTCTGGTCGCGATCGCTGCGGGATGCGAAGTGACGACGCGGATCGGCATCGGGCTCGATTATCCGGTGTTTCGCGCGCGCGGCTGGCATGGGCCGGGCATCCTCGGTCCGTTCGGCGCCGCGGCGGCGGTCGGCTCGCTCCTGGAATTCGATGCCGACTGCATGGCGCGCGCGTTCGGCCTCGCCGGCAGCCAAGCGGCGGGAACGTTTGCGGCATGGGGCACGCCGACGGTGAAATTCCATCAATGCCGCGGCGCGCTGTCCGGGCTGCTCGCGGCGCTGCTGGCGCAGCAGAATTTTGTCGCCACGCGCGAATTCCTCACCGCCAAGGACGGCGGCCTCTACAATACCTATGTCAACGGCGGCAAGCCGGAATTGGCGACCGCCGACCTCGGCAGACGCTTCGAGCTCGAAGAGATCGCGCTGCGGCTATGGCCGTCGGCGTCGCTTATTCAGGGCTTGAACACGGCGCTGTTCGACATCGTGGAAAAACGCAAGATCGATGCCGCGCGCGTGCGCCAAGTCCACATCGCGCTCAGTCAAGCAACGTTCGACATGCACGGCGGCTTTGTCACATACAAAGCGAAATTCGAGGCGCTGCTCTCGGCGCATTACACCGCGGCGGTCATCCTGCACGATCGTGCGCTGACCTTGGCGCAGTTCGAACCTGATCGTTACGACGATCCGAGGCTGCGCAGTTTCGCCGCCGACAAGGTCGAGGTTCACGCCGACCCGGCGGTCACCGGCTCGCAGGCCAAAGTGGAAGTCGTCATGGCCGACGGCGCGACCCTCTCGGCGCGTTGCGAATATCCGCTTGGCTCAGCCGAAAATCCGCTGTCGCGCGCCCAGATCGAGCAAAAATTCCGCCTCTATGCCGACGGCGTCATTCCCGACGCGAATATCGCCGGCGTGCTCGATGCGGTGGATCGGCTGGAGCAATACGGCACGGTGCGTAAGCTTATGGATTTGCTGCGCGGCATTCCACGCGCCCGTGCGATGGCGGCGGCGGAGTGATATATAGCGGGCGCGAGTGCGGCAATTGGTTGCGGAGTGCTTTTTGGCCAGCCATGACTTTTCCCTGGGCGTGAACCAACTGGGTCTTGCCCAGCTCAACGAGCGTTCGCGCGAGATTTTTCGCCAGATCGTCGAGAGCTATCTCGCGACCGGCGAACCGGTCGGCTCGCGCAATCTGTCGCGTATCCTGCCCATGACGTTATCGCCGGCTTCGGTGCGCAACGTCATGTCCGATCTCGAACAGCTCGGGCTTGTTTATGCACCGCATACTTCGGCCGGCCGGCTGCCGACCGAGATCGGGCTGCGCTTTTTTGTCGATGCCCTGATGCAAATCGGCGATCTCACCGAGAACGACCGCCGGGCGATCGAGGCGCAAGTCGCGGCTTCGGGTCAGGGAAAATCGGTCGAAGCGGTGCTGACCGAAGCGTCCGGCCTGCTCTCGGGCTTGAGCCGCGCCGCCGGCGTCGTGCTCACCGCCAAATCGAATCCGCGGCTCAAGCATATCGAATTTGTCCAGCTCGAGCCCGAACGCGCGCTGGTGATCCTGGTTGCCGAAGACGGTCAGGTGGAAAATCGCGTACTCAATATCCCGGTCGGCTTGCCGACCTCGGCACTGACCGAAGCCGCGAATTTTCTCAACGCGCGCATCCGCGGTCACAGCCTCGATGAGGTCAAGGCCGAAATCGAGCGTACCCTCAAGGAAAGCGAGGCTCAGCTCGATCAGCTGACCAAGAAGATCGTCGCCGAAGGGCTGGCGAGCTGGTCGGGCGGCGAGAGCGACGAACGCAAGCTTATCGTGCGCGGCCAGGCGCATCTGCTCGACGATCTCAAGGCGGTCGCCGACCTCGAACGGGTGCGGCTCCTGTTCGACGATCTGGAGACCCGGCGCGAGGTGATCGATCTCCTCGGCCGTGCCGAGCAGGCCGAGGGCGTGCGGGTCTTCATCGGTTCGGAGAACAAGCTGTTCTCGCTGTCCGGGTCCTCCACGATCGTGGCGCCCTATCACGACGCGTCGGGCCATATCGTCGGCGTGCTCGGCGTCATCGGCCCGACGCGGCTGAATTACGCGCGCATCGTCCCCATGGTGGACTACACCGCCAAGGTCGTCAGCAAGCTCCTCGGCGGCTGACCTTCTCTGAAAGCTTGATTTTTAGCGTTTCAGCCCTGATATGCGGGGCAGCCGGAGCATGATCCCGAAAAGCGGATAGCGGTCTTCGGATAAGATCGTGCTCAATTAAGACAATGAGACCAGATATGACGGACCAGACCGCTCGCGCCGAGGACGAAGCGGCCACGCCGCAACAAACCGCCGCACCGGCTGCCGCGCCGGCGGGCGAGCCGGATCCAGTGGCGGTGGCGGTTGAGCTGCGCGACCGGCTCTTGCGCACGCTCGCCGAGATGGAGAATCTGCGCAAGCGCACCGATCGCGAAGTCGCCGATTCGCGGCTGTACGGCGTTGCCTCCTTTGCGCGCGACGTGCTCGTCGTTGCCGACAATATGCGTCGCGCACTCGAAGCAGTGACGCCGGAATTGCGAACAAGCGCGCAGAATGGCGCCAAGGCGCTCGTCGACGGCGTCGAATTGACCGAGCGCGAACTCCTCAAAGCGCTGGAAAAAAACGGTGTGCGGCAATTTACGCCGCAGGGCGAGAAATTCGATCCCAACCTGCATCAAGCGATGTTCGAAGTGCCCGATCCCACGGTGCCCGCCGGCAGCGTCGTCCAGGTGGTGCAGCCCGGTTACATGATCGGCGAGCGGGTATTGCGCCCGGCGCTGGTCGGGGTGTCGAAAGGCGGACCGAAAACAGCGCCGGTTTCGCCCACCAACGACAATGCCAAGACACCGGCGAACTGACGCGGAAATCCGAAATTCACTTTGGATCGATGCTGTCGCGTACCGTGCGCAGACGCGTCAGCATGTCCGACCATTGATCGGCGCGCGCGATACCGATCATTTGTAGAAATCCGCCGGTGCCGAAGCGCAGCCATTGCACGACCATGATGTCGGTGTCGCTCTCGCCATCCTTGGCCTTCGCGAGCGTCTGATATCCCGATTGGCCGTCGATGCGGAGCGGCTCCGCATCCTGGATCCGCACCTCCTTGATGCCGGCGATTTGGTCGAACAGCACGCGCGCGAAGCCGTCGTCGTCGCTTGCTTCTTGCGGGCTGCCTGGCATGGCGGCGACAAACATGCGGGCATTGAGCTGGCTTTTGGCCGCGTCCGCGGTGTTGGAATCCGCCTTGGAATCCGCCTTGGAATCCGCCTTGGAATCCGCCTTGGATTTCGTTGCGGATGCGTCCGGAGCCGTGTTCGCGGCCACGTCGGTGGGCGCATCCACCAGCATCAGAGCGCGGCCCGGCAGCACATGGTCGATGTGGAATCCGGCCAAGTTGCCGATCGTGAATGGCAACAGGCTCAAACTCTCCGCATCGGGCACGTTGGCGCGCACCGCGAGTGTCGCGAGCGCATCGCGCACCGCCTTATCCGGATAGGTCGTGTCCTGCTGTTGGACCTGAACGGTGACCAACGCGGTAAGATCGCTCATCGTCGCGATCAACAGCCATTTGCGATAGCGTTCGTTGCCGGTTGATTGCTCGCCGCTAAGAAGAAAGCCCTTGCCGACGCCAAGCGTGATCGGCTCGCGCTTGGCGACGTCGATGCCTTGCTTTTTCAGCGCCTCCGGAACCATGGTCTTGTCCAGTTGGTCGTAGGCTGCGGCTGGAAACGCGGCGAGCAGAATCGCGGCGTTCTTGTCCAGATCGACGAAGCCCTCAAACGTCTTGCTCGGCACCATGCCGGGAGGCGGAACGAGGCCAAGCCGCGAGCCGACCGGGAAAAACGGATCGGCGGCGCGCGCCGGAATCACCCAAACTACGACGGCGAAAACCGCTGCGAGACATGCGATTGAGCCGATCGCACGGATTTTGCTTGAAGTCATCATCGTTGCTCTTGGTGAGCTTCTGCGGGGCGCCGCGGCCGCGAATCCGCGGGGCGTGTTACCCGCCGCATGGTCAGATTGATCCGTCCGCCTTCCGCGAGCAAGGTCGACGTGCCTGGATAGATGCGGTCGACGCCATGAAAGGCGAGCCGGGCTTCGCCAGCAAGAACGAGCACATCGCCGGAATTAAGCCGCAGCGAACGTGTCGGGTCGCCGCGTTTTTCCCCGCCGACCCGGAACAGGCAGGAATCGCCGAGCGAAAGCGACACCACCGGCGCGGAGAAATCCTGCTCATCGCGGTCCTGATGCAGGCCCATTTTGGCGTCCGGCCCGTAGAAATTGATCAAACAGGCCTCCGGCGCGTGCGGATATTGCGCAATATCGTACCAGATCGCGATCAGCGTGCCGGGGATGGGCGGCCAAGCCCGGCCGGTCTCGGGATGGGTCGGCTCATAGCGGTAGCCGCGCTCGTCCGACAGCCAGCCGAGCGGACCGCAATTCGACATCCGCACCGACATCGGCCGGCCCGATTTCGGCATGCGCGACGTGAAAAGCGGCGCCGCAGCGAAGATTTGGCGGACCGCCGCAACAAGCCGCTCCTGTCCGGCGCGATCGAGATAGCCCGGATAAAAGCTAACGCCGCGCAAGCCCGTGCCGGCCGAGGAAATCTGCGCTCCAAACTCTGGTTCGATGGCTGCTTTCATTGGATTTTTACCAGTCGCCGTCACGGTTCCGGCGATGTCTCTGCTCTCCCCACACGTCGGTATTATGGCGCAAACCGGCTCTGCTGGAGCACCGATTGACGACCTGTACGCCAAATTGACGGTCGCCGCGGCGGTGTTCTTTGTCATGCTCGAGATCTCGTATCTCGTTTTCGCGGGCCTGCCGCCGATCAAAATGCCGATGGTCGATAGTACGCACTACGCCATCGGTCGCGACTTCCTCAACACCTGGATGGGCGGGCGCTCGGTCTTCGGCGGCGGTCCGGCGGCGTGGTTCGATCCGCGGGTCTACAACGCGATGCTACGCGAAATGCTCGGGCCCAACTTCGGAGAACATTTCTGGTCGTACCCGCCGCACATCCTGCTGTTCATCTGGCCGTTCGGCCTGATGCCCTATTTGCCGGCCTATATCGCGTGGTGCGCGATCGGTATCGCGCTCTATCTGTTCGCCTGCTCCAGCGCGATCCCGCGCGACCGTCTGATGTTCCTCGCCGTCGCGCCGGGCGTGGCGGTCTGCGTATTCTTCGGCCAGAACGGCTTCTACACGTCGGCGCTCCTGATCGGCGGGCTCGTATGCCTCGATCGCCGGCCAGTGCTCGCCGGCGTGCTGTTCGGCATTCTCACCGTCAAGCCGCAGCTCGGTTTATTGCTTCCGGTGATCCTGCTGCTTGAGCGACGCTGGGTGACGATCGCGGTGGCCGTGATGACGACCGCAGCCCTGGTTGCGGCGACTGCGATGCTGTTCGGCTGGAACATATGGATCGAATTCTGCGAGAAGATTTTGCCGCAGCAGCAATGGCTCACAGTGCACGGCGGTGGATTGCTGTTCGCGATGGTATCGTCGGTTTTCTACGGGGCGCGCCTGATGAACCTGCCTGTGGATGTCGCCTGGGCGCTGCAGGGCTTGGTGGCAGTGCCGGCGCTTGCAGCGGTGGTTTGGGCCTATTGGAAACGCCGCGATCCGGCGCTCTCACTGGCGCTCTTCGTCACCGCGACCTTTCTCGTCACGCCCTATGTTCTCAATTACGACATGGTGGTGTTCGGTTTCGTGGTCGCGCTGTTGCGCGACCGCGCCGACAACACGAAGGCGGACCACTGGCTCTTGATCGCCGTATGGACGCTGCCGGGCACGATGATGATCGCAGCCGTCGGCTGGATTCCGCTGGCGCCGATCGTGCTGATCGCGTTCGCGGGTCGGCTGGTCTGGCGCTTGGCGCAAATCGACAGTCACGATGTCCGGCCGCTGCCGGACAAGGCCGCAGCCGCCGTGGCTTGAGAGCCTAGGCCTTATTAGGCCGCGCGATCCTTGGCGATCTTCTTCGGCACGAGACGCACGCTGTCGAGCGCTTGACGCATGCCGGACTCGCCCGCCTCGTGATATTCGGCGTCCTCATTGACGTTCCACACGTCGTAGAGCCGCGCGCCGGCGAGAATATTCCGTGCGGTGAGCATCGCCGTCATCATCGCGTGGTCCTGATTGTTGTATTTGTGCATGCCGTTGCGGCCGATCACGTGCAGGGTCGGGTAGCCGGTCTCGAGATCGAGCCGGATGGCGGCGACGTTGTCGCGATAATCTTCATCGTAAACCGGATAGGCCTTGGCTTGCCGCACCACGCAGGCGTCGACCACCTCGTCCGGCGCGACAAGGCCGATCTGCGCTATTTCCTTTTTCGCAAGCGCAACGAGAGCGCTGTCGGCCGCGTTCCACAATTCGTCGCCCTCGAAGCAGAAATATTCGAGACCGAGGCAGCTCATCCCGTCCGGCACCATTTCCGGCGACCAGGAGCGGAAGTTCTGCACCCGGCCGACTTTCACGCGCGGATCGTGGATATAGATCCAGTTGTCCGGGAACAGTTCGTCCTTGCGCACCATCAGCGCCACGGTCAGGAAATCGCG
>Ga0210394_10002197_pt1 | contig 27603 bp, 27 predicted proteins | sample IncBWC12MmetaG_FD_160121 | JGI IMG/M metagenome (GOLD analysis project Ga0210394, IMG submission 160121) | Forest soil microbial communities from Barre Woods Harvard Forest LTER site, Petersham, Massachusetts, United States - Inc-BW-C-12-M | ecosystem: Environmental > Terrestrial > Soil >...
GAAGTGCTCAAGCTGCTCGACCTGGAGGCGGATGTGGCTGCAGCGCGGCGCTGCTCTAGTCGACGGCCACGGAAACTCGATCCGGTTCGCGATCATGTCGTGGCATTTCTGGCGCGGCATTCGGAGATCAAAGGGCGGCGGCGGCGGGGGCTCGGGCGGGCAATCGCGTTCGGTTTGGACGATCAGGGAATAAAGCTGCGGGATCGCTATGCCCGCAAAACAGGAAAAAGGCTGTGGCGCGAGGTGTGGGACGACCGCACGCACCCGAAAATACGGAACGACGCCCGGAAGTTCATCTATTCGAGGTTTCCGAAGGTTTAGTACCGGTTGATACCGGTAGCAAGTTGCCGCACACGCTAAAAGGTGCATAAACAGCGGCGATTCGCGGCAATTGCTTGTTACCGGCAGAAAATAAATTTGGTACCGCAGAGATCGGCGTAGAGGATGGCGATGACAGCGCAAGCGGAAAGGCACGGAACGGCACGGCGATGAGAAACGACCATGGGCACCGTGTATCGCGACCAGAGCCAGGAAGAAAAAATCGAGGCGCTACTGCGCGAGCGCGGCGATTGGGTTTCGGCGGTGGAACTGTCGGCGATCGCGTTGCAATATTGTCGAGCGATCGCAGCTTTGCGGCGGAGCGGGCTGAGCGTCGAAAACAAAGTCGAGCAGCACGGCAAGACGAGACACGGTTTTTACCGGATCGCGCGGCCGGTCGAGCAGGTTCCGCTGATTCCCGAGATGACTGTGCAGCGGTGGGCGGATCCGGAGGAACGTTTGTAAGCGCAGCGGAATTGAAAACCTCCGCGCGGCTGAAGAGGCTTGCGGGGCGCGGCTTTCGAAAGGGGCGTGCCTGAATCGTGCCCAAGGTGCAGCCCAACGCGAAAAAGCGGTTGCTGCGGCTGAAGGAGGGCGCGGTGTATTTGAGCCTCTCGACTTGGCAACTGCGACGGGTCATTCAAAGCGGTCAGGTCCCGGTCGTGAGAGTGGGACCGAATGCGCCCTGGTTGGTTGACATCGGCGATTTGGATAAATGGGTGGATACGCACAAAGAGACAATCGACTAGGAGGCTTGCATGCGAGTCACGACGGATCACCTTGAGAAAGTCCGCGCATTGCTGGGCGCTGCCAGCGCGCAGTTCGCCGCACAGACGAAGGCCGCGAAAGAAGCGGAGGAAGCGCGCCTGGCGCTCGACGCGCGATGGCGAGCGCTGCAAGGCAGTTTCGACACTCTCGCCGCTGCATATGCCGGCGACGTGGAACCGAGCGTGGCACAGCTTGACGGTCTGCCGGCTGACGTGCGGGGCGCGTTGGGGTACGTGAAACCCGAGCCGGCAGGAGCGTAAGCCAATGCTCCCCCTTCGCTCAACGATCGAGGCGGCGACGCCGGAGCGATTCCGGGCGCTGCTGGTCGAGCAGATTGAGCGCGACCTAGCGACAGTCGCAGATGCGCACGGAATGGCTGAGCTTGCTTGGAGTGACGTTGAAACAATCGCTGAGAACATTTTCGAGTTCACGCTAGAAGACGTCAACGGAAAGCGGGTGCGCGCGACGTTTGAACTAGAGCGGGTGGTTCTGCAGTAGGACTTTTTCGAGGAGGATTGCAATGAGCAACGATTATCGAATGCCGATGCCGCAGAAGATGGGAGAACGCGGAAGCGCAGGTAGCGTCGGGCATCAGCGTGCGGACATACGGCGCGCAGGCAATACGCCGAACGTCAAAACTGGCGGCCTGGTCGACCAGCACGGCAAGGCTGCCGATGGCATGACGTTGCAGCCCGAGCCTCACGATTCGCCGCCAGCGGAACAAAACGGTTTCGCGCCGGACGGGCCGCTCCCCGCGAATCCTGACGACGCGCAGAGCGTCGCATGCGATCAGCCGCCGATCGAGGAGACGACAGAAAAGCCGGAACCGGTACCAACGAGCGCAACTCCGCCCGAAGGTGGCGAAACCGACCCCACGCCCGGCAACGCGGATCCAGGACCTCACGGCGGGGCAGAATCGCCGGGCTACAGCTCCCTGCTCGACGAAGAGCTTAATCATCCGGTCGGATTTCCGGGGAAGGTCGCGCGCTAGAACGGGTCGCGCGATGCACTGCACGACGGCAGGACGCGAGAAACCGGAGGCGATGACATGAGTCAAGTTCGAAACGCGTACGCTCTTGGCGGGCTATTGAATAGCTTGCAGATCTCGCTCTCTCCGGCGCAGCTGCGTGCGTTGCCCACCGCTCCGCTCACGGTCATTGGCAATCCCGGCGTGGGCTATGCGACTTTGATTCGCACGGTCGTGGCCTCGCTGACATTCGGCTCAACGCCGTTCGTTGCGGCCCCCGGTAGCCTGGCCGCGTTTTTCTACGGCGGCCCCTCCCGTTTTGGAATCGCTGGTGGAGCGTCGCCGGTTGGGCCAGGCGGGCCATTCGTCGTACCGGCAACGAACGCGCCCTTTTTAGGCTTCAAGATTGTTAGCGTTGCAGCGGCAGTCGGCGGCGCCACGACGTATACGATCTCGAGTTCGAACTTGGCAGCGAACTCGTTGATCGGGCTGCCGGCCAGTCCTGGCGGTTGCTCGAATGCTGCCAACAACGCAAGCGCGCCTGGCGGCTGGACGGTGACGGCGAACACGGCGAACACGATCACGATTTCCAATCCCAGCGGCGTTCTCGAATCGTCGCCTCCGGCTGCAGCAAATCTGTCTATCGGCGCGCCCGTATCTACGGTCGGAGGACTAGGTTCCACGATCGACATGACGCCGCTGCTGACCACGGCGCAGGCCTCTGCTGTCCAGGCGTGGACCATCGGCGGCTGGCAATTTCCGAGGAACGAAATCGAAAATGCCCCGATCTTCCTGGGCACGTTTGCCTGGGCCGGCCTTGCGGCGCCGCAAAATTTTTCAGCGGGCGATTCGTCACTGGTGCTCACGTTGGAATATTTGCAGGTCGCGCTCTGAGCACGGGCTTATTTTGGGCACGGCGGGGTTGAAAGGCACGCACAGCACGGCTTTCGGGCGGCGCGGAGGATTGACAGTCCGACGCGCAGAGAGGGAACGGCACGGCGCACGTTAAATTCTGAGGGGGAGGCACCATGGCAAAACTGACCGCGACCGAGCGAAAAGCATGGGAAAAAGATTTGGCGACTCTGCGCGCCGCCGTCGAGCAGTGCCTGCAAGTTTTGAAGGCGGACGATGAGGCCACAAAAGCCGCGGAGGCAGAGAGCGACGCTGCAGTTGTGAAGAAAGCTGTAGATGGCGGCACAGGCGACGCGCGCACGGCGACCGCTCGGGGCGTGTTTACTATCCGTGAGCAAGGTGGCCATCGGATCTCCGACGCGGTGTACGGCGGCGACCGCGAGAAGTAAAAAGTCGTCGACCATCTTCGAAGGCGGAGGGCACTTCATGAACCAGGGGCGAGTGTTCCAAGTGAGCCAGCAAACGTTGCGAGAGGATGCAGCGAAAGCTGCGCGCGGGAAGCGCGAGGCGACGAAGGCAGCGCTCAAGTCGCGCGCCTCGGCGCTTGAAGTTCAGGCCGCGCTGGAAGATTTCGTGCCCGGGATCCTGAATGAGGAAGAGCAAGCGTGGGCGGAGGCGGATCCAGAGCTGGCGAAGTTTCTCGCGATGTGTAGTCAGAAAGAACTGGATCGCATGCGCGCGGAGCGCGCGTACAAAAAAGCAGCGTAAGAGGAGCACGAGAAATGCGATGGGCCAACTTTTTTCAGAGAAAGGCGAAAGACATGGCACCGCTTGAGATAGTCAAGGCAGTGGAGCCGGACCGCGACGAACTCGAGGAACTGCAGACGGCGATTACACTCCATCAGGGCCGGCTGAACGCGATGGCGACGGAGGCCGAACGCCTGGAGTCCCAGCTGAGCCGGATCGCGGCGCTGTCGTCGCAGCTGAAGGTTCGATGCAGTGAGCACGACGCCGGCGCGCCCGCGCAGCTCGACGCGCTTGAGCAAGAGAAGATCGCGATCGAGCGTCAACAGGAAGGCCTGCGCTTGCGCATCTCGAGTCTGCAGTCGGAGCTGGTGCCGATGACGCGCGAGGCGAGTGCGCTCGCCAGCCAGCGTGATCAAGAGCGCCAGGACGCGCTTGTGAAAAGGTGCGAGGTCGAGAAGGATGCGCTGATTGAGGAGATCCTGTCGAACTGGACGCGGTGCTGCGAAGCGGCTTTCAATCTCATGGTGATGTTGGATGGCGGGATGGGCGGCCAGCTGCAGCTCGATGCGGAGCACAAGCGACAGTTATTTGCGATGAACACCGACGTGGGTGAGCGACTGCAAGCGGCGGCGCTGATCCATGCCAATTTCCAGCATCAGTTTGTGTTCGCGCGGTCAGAAGTGTTCGCGCGGATGAAGATCATTCCGGCGAAGCGCAGAGAGAAAGTACGCGCTGCCGGGTAAACAGAGTTTCGCCGCTGGTTTTCAGCATATCCACTGTTTTTCCAGCGACGAACGGGGCTGCGTTATCTGTCGGAGGCCGCGTCCTCTTCTCCGGAGGCGATGCAGCAATGATGCAGCCCCACCGAGAGGCAACACGGGCACGTCCTTGGGGTCGGTCGGTCGATTCCAAGGCTGCCCGCCCTCGGGAAAAGAAAACGCAGATGAGCAAACCGGCGCGAGCTTTCGTTTCGTACTATCCGGTCCTTTTCCATATCCGCAGGGAATGGCCGGCCGGTTGTAAATGCCGAGTGTGTCGCGCGGTCGACGATGGCGTGATGCACGTTCGGAAAGACTTACTGAAAGATCAGCGGCAGGTTGCAGCCGAAGGGCGCCGCCGCCCGGAAGCTGATCCGGGCAGGAGTGAGCCGGCGCTGCGAGACCACCGGGATGCGCAGAGTCCCCAGACTCTGCGATAGAGCGAAGGGAAACAGGAGCGGCTTGGTACCGACTCGACTGTCGCTTCGTTCGGCGAGGGGCTGGCCTCTGGTCAGCCTTTTCGCTTCGAATCTGTCCACCGGGTGGACGAATTGGGCGTCAGCGCGCCGGAGTCTAGATCGAGTGCGCCGCAGTTTTGAGCAAGAATGACGCGGGTCTCGTGGGTCTAGTGCCCGAAGCCTGCCCGAAGTTTGTTGCGGAACGGAACGGATCGTGCTTTAATTCAGACGCGCCGTGCCGATGTAGAAGCACCGACACGACGCTGACCACCGTCGCCTGGATGAAAGGCAACAATGGCTGCAGAAAAGATTACCATCCTTCGTCGCTGTGCAGAGCGACTCCACCACAACGCAACTCAGAACGCGCCCGCAGGCGAAGCCTCGCCTCGCGAGCGAAGGAGAAACCATGGAACAAGCCACGAAACGACCGAGAGGTACGGGAAGCATCTACAGGCCGAAAGGCAGCAGTGTCTATTGGATCAAGTTCTTCCGAAACGGCAAGCCGCACCGCGAGTCCAGCGAGTCCGACAAAGTGAAGACGGCCGAGAAGCTGCTGGGACAGCGCCTCGCCGAGGCCAGAACTGACATGTTCGTGCCGCTGAAAATCAAGAAGATCCTAGTCGAAGAACTCGCTGAGGACCTGATCCGGAACTATCGAATCAACGGACTGAGATCGATCGGCGACCTGGAGGCCCGCTGGGAGAAGCATCTCAAGCCGTTCTTTGGGGAGCTGCGAGCCATCGGAGTCAACAGCGCGCTCGTGGCAAAGTATGTCGACCACCGCCAGGAGGAAGGCGCCGCAAACGCGACCATCAATCGGGAGCTGGCTGCACTGAAACGGCTTTTCAGGCTTGGGTGGCGAGCGAACAAGGTCAGCAACGTTCCTTGGTTCGAGATGCTGCGGGAGGATAACCGGCGCACCGGTTTCCTGGAATCAAAGCAGCACGACGCGCTGGCGACGGCGACGGCAAAGGTCGGGTTGTGGCTCCGCGCGATGTTCGAAACCGCTTACACGTTCGGATGGCGAAAGTCAGAGCTACTCACCTTGAAAGTTTCTCAGGTCAACCTGTCGGCCGGCACGATCCGACTGGAGCCCGGGACAACGAAGAACCGCGAGGGCCGAGAAGCGACGATGACGTTGCCGCTCAAGACGCTGCTGACTCAGTGCTGCCACGACAAGAAGCCGGACGATGCAGTGTTCACCAGGGAAGACGGATCGCGCGTATGCGATTTCCGGAAGACCTGGACGAAGGTCTGCGAAGAGGCCAAGGTCCCGGCTCTGCTCTTTCACGATCTGCGGAGGTCCGCGGCGCGCAATCTCCGAAACAACGGTGTCGCCGAAGGCCTCATCATGGAGATCGGCGGCTGGAAAACAAGGAGCGTCTTCGAGCGTTACGCGATCATTTCGCAGTCCGACATAAAGCGGGCGATGGCCCAGCTGGAAGCCGGGCAGCAGCGCGACAATGCAGAAGCCGCAGCCCAGGAGAAATCCGCGGCGCTGGCCGAAAAGTCGTTTGGGCACGATTTGGGCATAGCTGCACCGGAGACGGTGCAAGATAGCAGAATTTCCGCTGGCGGCGCTGGTCGCACAGCACCTGTTAACTGATGTATTATGAGAGAGTTGGACGATTTTATTTCCATGCGGGCGCGTAGCTCAAACGGATAGAGCATCGGATTTCTAATCCGACGGTTGCAGGTTCGATTCCTGCCGCGCCTACCATCTCAAATTCAAAATCAACTCGCAAACCGAGCGACCCCACGAGCGGTGTGGGGGCATCGCGGTGAACTGGTCGGGATTGCGTCGCCGCCCAAAGTCGGGCTATCTTCAATGCTTTCATCCAATGCTTGAATTCCGCATTGATGTCGAGAGGGAGTCGCGCATGTCGAAGCTGATTCTGTCGCTTGCCCTCAGCCTGATGGTCGCTGCGCAGGCTGGCGCGCAGGTCAAAGTAGAAAAAGTCGAATATAAGGGTTGGCGCAATTCCTACCGGGTGAGCAACGGGCAAGTGGAACTGGTGGTCACCGGCGATGTTGGACCGAGAATCATGCGTTTTGGATTTGTGGGTGGGCAGAATCTTTTCAAAGAGTTTGCCGAGCAACTGGGAGGAACTCGAGAGGAAAAGCACCAGCTGCGTGGAGGTGACCGGGTTTGGAAAGCTCCCGAAGACCCGGTTGCGACCTGGGCTCCAGACAACGTGCCGGTGGAAATTACGACGACCGCAAACGGGCTGATTGCGAGAGCTCCCGTGGAGCCACTGACCAATCTTCAGAAAGAGATTGAAGTGAGGATGGCGCCTTCGGGAACCGAGGTGACCGTGCTTCACCGCATCACGAACCGTTCTCTTTTCTCGCTCGAGTATTCGGTTTGGGCGTTGACCATGATGGCGCCGGGAGGGGTTGCGATTACGGGCTTTCCACCGCGCGGACATCATCCGGCGAACCTGGAAGCCACCAACCCGCTGGTGATGTGGGCGTACACGAACTTGTCGGACAAACGCTGGGTGTTCACGAAGAAATATCTGGCATTGAGGCAGGGTCCGAATAACTCCGAGGCGCAGAAGCTGGGAATGTTCAATCCGAACACCTGGGGTGCGTACATCTTGAATGGTGAGGTCTTCATCAAGCGCGCGAACGCAATTCCGGGAGAGACGTATCCGGATTTCGGGTGCTCGTTTGAGACTTTTACCAACAACGAGTTCCTGGAGATGGAAACACTCGGACCGCTGACCAAGCTGCCGCCGGGAAAGACGGCCGAGCAGGTCGAGCATTGGAGCCTGCACCGTAACGTAAAGCTCACGGATCTCACGGATGACGCCATTGATGCCGCGATCCTGCCACTGTTGAGTGGAAGCGCGATTGGAAATTAATACGGTCGGGAATTACAGAGGGCCCGGATGAAGCTTTATCGCACATCGAGCGGCGTGTTCGTGGAAGAAAACGAGAAGTACTTTCCTGTCGCCGAAGCAGATTGGGACGATCTGATCAGCAGTTCTGATTTGTATGCACGAGTTCGCGCCGCCATCGGCAAGGCGGCCGCGTCGAGCTTCGATCCGGCCAGCGTTCTCGCGCCGGTGGTCAGCCAGGAGGTGTGGGCGGCCGGGGTAACCTACTATCGCAGCCGCAATGCGCGCATCGACGAGAGCAAGGATGCGGGCGGAGGCAGCTTCTACGACCGAGTCTACGCCGCCGAACGGCCGGAACTTTTTTTCAAAGCGACGGGTCGGCGCGTGGTGGGACCGGGGGCAGCGGTGCGCATTCGATCCGATGCGAAGTGGTCGGTGCCCGAGCCGGAGCTGACTCTGCTGATGAATCCAGCCGGCGAAATTGTGGGGTACACCATCGGCAACGACATGAGCTCTCGCGATATCGAGGGCGAGAACCCACTGTATCTGCCGCAGGCGAAGGTATACGACGGCAGTTGCGCGCTTGGTCCGTGCGTGCTGTTGTCAACCGAACCGCTGGACAAGACGACCACCATTCGGTTAGAAATCGCGCGGCAAGGCAAGACCATTTTCACGGGGAGCACCACGCTGGCGGAACTCAAACGCGAGCCGAAGGAGTTGGCCAAGTTCCTGTTCCGCGACAACACTTTTCCTCAAGGAGTATTTTTGATGACCGGGACCGGCGTTGTTCCGGGAAATGACTTCACGCTGGCGCACGGCGACGCCATTCGGATCGGTATCGACGGGATTGGCACGCTTGAAAACCATGTGGCGTAGAAGAACCGGAATCGTTCTGGCTGTCGAGCTGATGCTTTATCTGCTGGGTTGCGCTGACAGCCTCCCCGCTCAAACGTCAGTTACGTCGGTCCCAGGCCCTGCACCTCGCCAGTCAGCGCAGCCCCACAGATCCGCCCCCGCGAAGGATGCTGCAAAGACCACGGTTCCGGCAGCGGCGGCGATTCAGTTCGAGAACGCGATCGAACAGTCGAAGATCAAGTTCAAGCTCAGGAACAGCGTCAGTCCGCAGCGCTACACGTTTGAAACCATGGTGGGCGGAGTCGCGGTTTTCGACTACAACAACGACGGCCTGCTTGACATCTTTTTTACCAACGGTGCGGCTATTCCATCGCTGGAAAAAAGCGATCCCAGTTTCTGGAACCGGCTTTTCCGCAACAACGGCGACGGCACTTTCACCGATGTCACCGAGAAAGCCGGATTGCAGGGCATCGGCTATTCGATGGGAGTGGCCGCGGGCGATTACGACAATGATGGATTTGTCGATCTTTACGTGACCGGCGTCAACCGCAACCAGCTTTTCCATAACAATGGCGACGGCACGTTCACCGACGTGACCGAGAAGGCGGGGGTCGTCGGCATGGTCCCCAAGCTCGGCAAGGCATGGTCGGTGGCGGCAGGATGGTTCGATTACAACAACGATGGGCTGCTCGACCTTTTTGTAGTGAACTACCTGAATTACAGCATCAAGACAGCGGCGCACTGCGTGCAGCAAGGACTCCCAGCGTACTGCTCACCCGTCGATTTTCTGGGGACGCCGAACATCCTCTATCGCAACAATGGCGACGGCACCTTTACCGACGTTTCCGAACAATCCAACATTTCCAAATATGTCGGCAAGGGGATGGGTCTGGCATTCGCTGACTATGACGACGATGGATTCACCGATATCTTCGTTTCCAACGATACGTTCGAAAATTATCTTCTGCACAACAACGGAGATGGAACCTTCACCAATGTCGCGTTGCTCGCGGGCGTGGCGTACAACGCGTTCGGGAAAGCCATCGCCGGCATGGGCGCGGATTTCCGGGATATCGACAACGATGGCAGGCCGGACATTTTTGAGACTGCGATGTTCGGGGAGGGCTTTCCTCTCTATAAGAATTTAGGGGATGGTCAATTTCAGGACGTCACCGCCACGGCGGGACTGAGCGCACTGACTAGTCGCTCCACCGCCTGGGGAGTGGGAGTTTTCGATTTCGACAACGACGGGAACAAAGATCTTTTCACCGCGAACGCAGACATCCTGGACAACGCCATGGAACTGGCGCACCGGCCCTTTCCGCTTCCCAATCGAGTGTTTCGCAATAAGGGCGGGCTGAGCTTCGAGGATGTGAGTGCCAAGGCGGGACCGTCGTTCCAGGTTCCGGCTGCGCACCGCGGCGCGGCCTTCGGCGACCTGAACAACGACGGCAGGATCGATGCCGTTGTGTCGGTTCTGAACGGCGCGCCGGAGATCTGGATGAACCGTACCGGCGGCGCGAACGCCAGGGTACGAAACCACTGGATCATTCTGAAATTGGTCGGCTTGAAATCCAATCGCGACGGTCTGGGAACCAAGGTCAAGGTCACAACTTCTCTGGGCACCCAGTACAACCAGGCGACCACCGCGATGGGCTACAACTCCTCGAGCGACAAGCGCGTGCACTTCGGGCTGGGCTCGGCGAACGTCATCGAATCCATCACGCTGACCTGGCCGAGCGGCATCAAGCAGGTTTTGAAAGATGTGAAGGCGGATCAGATTCTCACGGTGACGGAGAGCGGCGATTGACTTTATGCCATCCTGACCGCGCGAGACGCTTCGGCGCAGTGCCAACGTGTAGCGCCGGCATCTTGCCCTCGGCGCGGCGGGCGAGGACGCCCGCCGGACAGCCGCCGAGACGGCGGCGCTACTTTTGCTGCGGCGCCGGCTGCGGGGGGAGATTGGACGACAAACGCTGCGCGAGATCCGTTTGCCCGTTGTGGACCAGAAGGTCGGCAAGATCTTTCATCAGTTGAGAATTGTTTCTTCCGTACGCCGCTGCGGTTTCGGCAGTCAGGCCGGCATCCGACACTTTGCCTATTCGGAAGTAGGAATCGCAAAGCATGTAAAGCAACTCCGGAGTCATGGTTCGGGACTTCGCCAGTTGCTCCGCCGCCTCGGACCAGCGCCCCTGGTGGTAGCGGACCTCGCCCATCTCGGCGATCGCCGTCTGATAGCTCGGGTCGTTCGCGAGTTCGGCCTTAAACTCATTCTCGGCCGTGGTGAGATCGCCCACTTTTAGCGCGAGGATTCCCTCATAGGTGTGGGCGCCACGAACGGTGGGCTGAATTTCCAGAGCGTGATGAAGACAGCGCAGGCCATCGTCTTTCTTTCCCATGGTGAGATAGAGTTTTCCGACAAACACGTACGCATCCGCGAGAGTGGCGGCAGTCCCCTTGAAGCGGTTGCGATACAGCTGCAGCGCATCCTCTTCGTGATGCCCGGCCAGCAATTGATAGGCCTGAGGCTGGATAGGGCTTTCGCTGCCTTCGCTCTCCACGGAACGGACGAACGTCATCTGTTCCATCATCAGCTGATGCAGAGCCGCCTCGTGCTTCGCGTCCTCCGTACGTCCCATCCCGGCAAACGCCCGTGACAGATAGTAATGCGCCAATAGTCGGGTGGGGGCCAGGCGCAACACCAATTGCAATTGATCGACGGCGGCCGGATAGTTCTTCAATTCCAGTTCGCATTGCCCAAGCCCGAACAACGAATCCACATCGCCGGTCTTGAATGTGAGGATGCGCTGAAATGCCTGCTTGGCCTCTTGCCATTTGGCGAGCTTCACATCTACGCTGGCCAGCAGTTGCAGGGCGGGCACATCGTTGGGCTGGGATTCTACCGCACGCGCGGCGTACTGTGCGGCGGCGGCAAGATCCATTAATTTGGAATCGGTCAAAGCAATGTCATAGTCGATTTTGGGCAGCGTGGCATCCGAGCGCTGTGCTTTGAGCAGCCACTTGAGTCCCGCATCGCAATCTTCCGTGACGCACAGCAGTTCTCCGTACTTCTGCCATACCGCCGGATTGTCGGGCTCGGCCTTCAGGCTCAGCCGGATGGCGCGCAGTGCCAGGTCCTCCTGCCCATTCAGGTGGTAGGCCTGGGCAAGATAATAGTGTGCGTCTCCGTCCCCGGGAAGAATCCGGAGGCAGTGTTCGAGCAGCTTGATGGCTTCTTCCTTCTGGCCCGCGGTCAGTTTGTACTTGCCTGCTTCCAGCAAGACATCTGCGTCGTTGGGCGCGAGCTTCAGAGCCTGTTCAAAGGCGGCGGCCGCCTCGGAGTTGCGGCCTGCCTCCTCCAGTAACACGCCCCTCAGCTTGATTGCGGGCTCAAAATCCGGATGCTGCTCTAGTAAATGAAGGACCAGGTTCATAGCCCCCTGCCGGTCGCCGTGCTCATCGAGGCTGAGCGCCTGATGGAGTTGCCGCACAAGGGGAGAATCGGCGGGATGGCCTGTGTTCTGCGCCCGAGCCCCGGCGCCTCCGGCAGCCAACAGAGCCGCGAACAGCAGGACAAAACGGAGACGATTGGCTGGCCGGGCCGCAGATTGCTGACGAGCGAATACAACCAGAGACGGGCTGGAGCTCCCCTTGACCCTCCGGCCTCGGTCTTGCAATAAAGTCATCAGGCAGGCTCCAATGGAACTCCGCACTGCGGCATTGCTGCCTGTGCGGAGAATGCCGCGCGCAATCATGCGCTGGGCAGATGCGCCGACGTCCATTCTAAAGGAGCTTGATTCCTGAAGCAGGTTCTGCTGGTCGCCGCACTTAATTCACCGTCTGCGTTAGCAAAGCGGAACTGGTGCTAAAGCTCGCTGTGCCGTTGTAGGTTGCGGTGATGTTGTGCGTTCCTGAACTCAGCGGCTTGGTGGTAAATTTAGCCTCACCTCCGCCGACATTTACCGTACCCAGAGTTGTGGCGCCGTCCTGAAAAGTTACCGTCCCGTTCACGGTGCCACCGAACTGCGGGACGATCGTGGCGGTAAAAGTTACTGACTGTCCGGCGCTCGAAGGATTCAGCGAAGATGCCAGCGTGGTCGTGGTGCTGGCCTGGTTCACTACCTGGCTCAGCGGGGCGGAGGTGCTGGTGAGAAACGAACCGGTTGGACTGTAGACCGCTGTAATGGACGCAATGCCAGCAGCTAACTTGGTCGTGGTAAAGCTGGCCATGCCGCCGACGAGCGGCGCCCATTTTATGGACACCGTCCCGTTGTAAAACGTAACGGAGCCGGTGGGAGTGCCGCTGAACTGCGGAGCTACGATTGCTGTGAAGGTCACCGACTGTCCGAAGCTGGATGGATTCTGCGCAGAAAGCACAGTGGTGGTGGTGGTCGCTTTGCTGGTGACCTGATCTAACGCTTTCGATGTGCTGGTGGCGAATTTGGCGTCGCCTGCGTAGACCGCTCGGATGTACCTGGCGCCAACGGGAAGCGTCGGATCGGAAAATGTCGCAATTCCGCCTCTCAACGGCGCGGTTCCGAGTACAGTCGAGCCTTGCGTGAAATTGACGATTTCTCCATCTGGTACTGCGCCAATGCTGGAAGTAACCGTGGCATTGAAGGTCACTGTCTGACCGTAGGTGGACGGATTGGACGACGAGGCGAGCGTGGTGGTGGTTGTGGCCAGCACGAGTTGATTGACCGGCGCGGACGTGCTGCCGCTGAAGCCGGAACCGCCTCCATACACAGCGGTGATGCTGTTTGAGCCCAGGGGCAGGGTACTGGTCGCGTAGGTCGCAGTGACGCCGCTAAGCGTTTTGGTCGCCAGGGTTGCCGTGCCGTTCTTGAAGGTTACGTTGCCCGTCGGCGTGCCGGTACCCGACTGAAGCGAGACCGTCGCCGTGAAAGTTACTAACTTACCTTGCACGGATGGATTCAACGACGAACTCAACGTGGTGGTCGTTGAACCCGAGTTTCCCCCGGTGAGTCCAAAGATTTGTAGTTGCTTGTTGCTGGCCACGAAGACCAGGCCGTTGGCCACGACCGGAACGAGATTGGCATTGCCGCCCGTATTTGGCCATGCGCCCGCCGTTGCCTGGAATAAGGTCGTCATGGTGCTTCCGCCCGACTCCGGGTTGAAGGCATAAAGAGAGATAGGGGATCCGGTGCTGCCTGTCGGGCGAGAGAGCGCCCAGATAATTGGACTGGCCGTGCCGTTGGATGAAACCGACGTAAAAAATCCGGGATCCTGAATCGTACTTAAGCCCGGAGAGTTCGTCACGTTGGTCAACGTCACCTGGGGCGATGTCGCCACTTGCCAAACGCCTACGGATCCGCCACCGCTGCTTACCACTCGTCCCATACCGTCCGAGGGATCCACGAAATACGATTGGCCGCACCAGCAACCACCGATCGAGTACGTTCCCAGCACATTATTGGTGGTGGGAGAGTAGCCACCGAGGTGGTCTTCGTTCATGAAATACATATTGCCGTCTTTGCCAGCGGCTACCGCCAGATGCGGTGTGGAACCTGCCTGATCGGGCAGGACGAGCACTCCGCCCGAACCGAAATCGGCGTCCGATTGATCCAGGGCCGCCTGATTTTGTGGAGTGAAGAGATCGAGCACGCTGGTCAATGTCGACGAAACCTTGACTACGCTCTCCTGAATGTTCGTCACGCCATCGTAGGTGGTGCCCGAATAATCCGAGTTACCGGTCACGAACAGGATGTTGCCGGCGTCATCGGTGGCCGGACCGTAACCCGACATCCAGATGGACGACAAGAAGAAGTTGTCCGGGTCGGTGACCTGCAGATCGTTCATCTGGTTGGAAGGAAACGGGGCCAACGATCCTGCGGTCCAACCCAGCAGCCATCCGCGGGAAAGATTCGCACTGAAATCGCAGAAACTGCCGAATCCCGCATAAATGCTGCCGTTTGCCAGCAATAGCCCCGGGCGCTGCCGCTGGTACTTGGCGTTGAAGTTGAATGTCGATCCATCGGTGAGCGCGTGCGATGCGGTCACTAACTGTGGTGTCACCTTATCGGTCAAGCTGCCCAAATCAAGTGCGTGAAGACGGTAGGCCGGGCCAGTCGAATCCTGGGTGTAGGCGATTACGTACAAAGTATTGCTGGAGAGGTCGATCACAGGCGTCGAGTTGATGCCGACGTTGGGACCGTTGTTGCCGCATCCCAAAGGACGCCCAACCGGCGTCCCGAGATTGGGGCTCAACAGCACTGTCCCGCTGTGAACGTCGATGGCATACACCGTGTTGTTTTCCGACGCCACATAAACCACGTCATGCAGGCCCTGAGAACTCCCGGCCGTGATCATCACCCCCGGCACGACCAGCGGCTGCGCGTCCACCTGATCGTCGAGGGTCACGTTCTGCAGCAGACCGAACGTGGTTTTCCCAACATTGGCAGGGGTCAGTGCGGTCTCGCTCTTGTTCCATCCTGTGCGGTTGTTGTCATAGTGATAGGTCGTGATGGCGGTTTGGGCGGTAGCAAGAAGGGAGCTGGCACTCATGAAAACAACGAAGGCGACGGCGCGCACGGCCGTGTTGCCACGGCGGTGATTCTTCCTATTTCTTCCTGACATATTTTGGCCTCAATCGGAACCGTCGTTTGGCTTCAAAAGCCTTGCTGCTGGCGGGTTACAGCCGTTCTCGGGGGGTCGAACAAGCCAACGTAGAATAACGGGCGCAGGAAAAGGCGTCAAGCAGAAAGCTGGCGAACGGGCAAGCTCTGGGGGCGGCCGAATTCTATGCTTTTGGCTTGCGGTGCTCGCAGGTCGCCGTATTCAGGCAGGAGTCGGCGAGGCGGAGCCGTTCCACGGGCTGGCCGCCGATGATGTGGGATTCGATGATCTCGTCGACGTCGGCCTCGGTGACGTGCCCGTACCAGACGGCGTCCGGGTAGACGACGATGTTGGGGCCATGTTCGCACTGGTCGAGGCAGCCGGATTGATTGGCGCGCACTTTCCCCTTCAGTCCGTGCTCGGCCAGCTTTTGTTTGAAGAGCTTTTGCAGTCTGGCCTCCGCCAGGGGGTCGCAGCAGCCGCGCGGATGGCCCGCCGGGCGCTGGTTTCCGCAGACGAAGACATGTTTCTCGAATTTTGGCATCAGGCTACCGCGGGCGCGGGAGTCTCCTCGGCAACGCCAATCTCAGCGTCCCAGATCCCGTCGAAGTCGACGAAATATCCCTGCACCCCGATGCCGGGGATTGCGGCTCTCAGGTTGGCGGCGGCGCGCTGCAGTTCGCGCTCGTGATGTTCGGCCTCGGCGGCCGCGTCTCCGCCGAACCCTGCGGCCAGCCCGCCGTAAGCGCCGCAATCGGAGTGCAGCATCAGGATGACGCGCCGCGTGCCGTGCAGCCGCATGGATTTGCGGATCTGCTCGAGCACGAATTCACGGTCCGATTCATGTTCCGGCGAGGCCATGCACTTGGCGCCACCGGCGATCTTGATGGGATCGGAATTCACGACGCCGATGCGCTTCAGGTACTTTCGAAATCCCAGCTCAAAGCGGTTGTCGAAACACCACAGGATGGCGGCGTCGCAGTGATACTTCTCGCGTGGGGCGTCGAAGTGGAATACCTTTTTCACGAGAGCCTCCTCGACGAAACAGATTCCTGGCTGTCATCTTACCTGAATAAAACCGCTGTGCGATTCGATGCTGAAAGAGAAAAGCACAAACCACGAAGGATCACGAAGGATCACGAAGGATTCTCGTTCCGGGTTTCCTTCGTGATCCTTCGTGTCCTTCGTGGTAAAGCCTTCCCGCGTTGCTATTCGCCGCGTGGGCGCGATAAGATAATGCGTACACGTCTTCTCCGCTCTTATCCCAGTAATTTTTGTGTGGACGGCATCCCTGCGGGCAAGGAGTGTGCGACCCCTGGGCGCAGCGCAGACATCTGCCTGCTTGAAATTTCCCTGACGGAGCTGGCATTGAAAAAAGGCAAGACTGCGGTGATCGTAGGCGCCCAGTGGGGCGATGAGGGCAAGGGGAAGATTGTCGACGTATTGTCGGAGAACTTCTCGGTGGTGGCCCGCTATGCCGGCGGACACAACGCCGGCCACACCGTCATCATTAACGGCAAGAAATTTGTTCTGCAACTTGTCCCATGCGGCGTGCTGCGCGCCGGCTGCCGCAGCGTGATCGGCAACGGCGTGGTGCTCGATCCGATCGCGTTTCTGAAGGAGGCGGGCGCCCTGCGCGAAAATGGCGTGAAGATCGACGGGAATCTTTTCGTTTCCAACCGCGCCCATGTGATCCTGCCGTACCACCGCATGATTGAACTGGCGGCGGAGAATGCGCCGGGACGAGTGAAGATTGGCACCACCTCGCGCGGCATCGGTCCGGCGTATGAAGACAAGATGGGGCGGCGCGGGCTTCGTGTTGCGGACCTACTCGATCTGCAACTGCTCAAGAAGCACATCGAGAATGCGGTGCGCGAGAAAAACATGATTGCGCATGCGCTGTTCAACACCGAGCCGCTCGACGCCGACAAGATGTACACCGAGTACGCGCAGGCGGCCGAGAAGATTGCGCCGTTCGTTTGTGACACGGCGGTCCTGCTGAACCAGGCGCTGAACCAGGGCGAAGCGATTCTGTTTGAGGGCGCGCAGGGTACGATGCTCGACATCGACCACGGGACTTATCCGTTCGTGACGTCCTCCAGCGCGACTTCCGGCGGCGCGGTGATTGGGACCGGCGTCGCTCCCAATGCCATCAATTCTGTGATTGGAATCAGCAAGGCTTACTGCACGCGCGTGGGCGAGGGACCATTTCCCAGCGAAGACAAGGGCGACGCCGGCGACAATCTGCGCAAACGCGGCAACGAGTATGGCGCGGTCACGGGGCGTCCTCGGCGTACGGGATGGCTCGACCTGCCGCTGCTGCGGTACTCGGGCATGATCAACGGCACAAACTGGCTGGTAATTACCAAGCTGGATGTGCTCGATGAGCTGGCCGAGATTCCGGTGTGCGTTGGATACAAGATCGACGGGAAAGCCACGTCCGACGTGCCCGCGCAGGCCAGCGGCTATGACAAGATCGAGTGCGTTTATCAGAAGCGGTCGGGCTGGCGGACTTCGACCGAGGGCATTACCGATTACGAGAAGTTGCCCAAAGCGGCGCGCGACTATCTGGCGTTCGTCGAGAAGGAAGCGGGCGCGAAAGTCGGCATGATCTCAACCGGCCCGGACCGCGACCACACAATTCTTGTGGACGAGTTCGTTTCGGAGTTGAAGACGGCCGCGAAGAAAGCCTAGAATGTCCTCCCCAGCCGACCTGTGAGCGGGGAAGGAGCGAAACGATGGTGGTGTTGGCGGTGACCTGGATGGCGAAAGTTGGGCATGAAGCCGAATGTGCCGCACTGTTTGAAAAGCTAACCGAACAATCCCGCAAGGAGCCGGGCTGTGCCATGTACCAGGTGCATCGGCACAAGACGGAGGCGCGCCGCTTCTTCATCTACGAACAGTACAAAGACGATGCCGCGCTCGAAGCCCACCGCTCCGCTCCGCACTTCCTGCAGCACGCTAAGAAGGATCTCCCCAAGGTCGCCGACCGCGTGGAAGGGCATTTGTTTGAGCCGCTGGGTTGAGTTGTGCGGCGTCGCCCGCGCCCGCGTTTCTAGCAGGCATTTGCGCCTCAGCGGAAAAATCACTTTTGACGCGTTACTTTGCCTTGTCGATCATCAGCTCGCCGCCCGAGGCGTAGCTTTCCTTTGAAACTTCGTTAAACGCGACGATGATTCCTTCGCGGCGCGCTCCGGCTTCTTCCACCAGCGCGTCGGTGATCCGCTTCGCGATCTTGCGCTTCTGATCGGCGGTGCGGCCTTGCAGCATCGTGATTTGAACCATGGGCATTATGGGCTCCACGAGTGCGAGGGCAAGATGCCCTCGCGACAGCCGCCGGGACGGCGGCGCTACTTTGCTAATTCGTATCCCGCAAAAAAGAAGCTCAGTTCAAACCGCGCCGTATCTTCCGCGTCCGAACCGTGAATCGCGTTGTGCTCGATGTTGGTGGCCCACTTCTTGCGGATCGTGCCTTCCTCGGCCTGGGCCGGGTTGGTGGCGCCCATCAGTTTGCGCAGGTCGGCGATGGCGTTTTCTTTTTCCAGCGCCAGCACCACGATCGGCCCGCTCGACATGAAGTCGGTAAGCGTGTTGAAGAACGGGCGCGCGGCGTGCACGGCGTAAAACTGCTCCGCCTGATGTTTGGAGATTTCCAGCATCTTCATGGCCAGGATGCGGAAGCCGTTTTTCTCGAACTGTTCAATGATGTCGCCGACCGCATTTTTGCGGACGGCATCGGGCTTGACGATGGTGAATGTGCGTTGCAGAGTTTTCATAGATTCGGTCGTTGGTCCTTAATTAGTCTGTCTCGAGGTTATCGGGCGATCGTGCAATTTCCGGCGAATCAGACGACCACAGGGGCTAAAGCCGGATCATCACTCATTCCCTTACGCGGCCCTTGAAGGGCCGCTCTTCCACGGTGCTCCCCCATCGCAGTGCTCCAATACTCCGATCCACTACGGGTTAGCTCAACCGCCCATGCTCCTAAACATTGACTCCGATCGCAGCCGCCAGCGTCTCGCCGATTGCTGCCGGAGACTTCGCCACGCGAATCCCGCACGCTTCCAGCGCTGTGATCTTTTCCGCGGCGGTGCCTTTGCCGCCGGAAATGATCGCTCCGGCATGTCCCATACGACGTCCCGGGGGCGCGGTTTGTCCGGCGATGAAGCCCACCACTGGTTTCTTCATGTGAGTCTTGACGAACTCCGCCGCCAGTTCTTCCGCGTTGCCGCCGATTTCGCCGATCATGATCACGGCCTCGGTCTCCGGATCGCGATTGAACAAGTCGAGAGCGTCGATAAAATTCGTGCCGATAATGGGATCGCCGCCGATGCCAATCGCGGTGGACTGTCCAATGCCGCGTTGCGTGAGCTGATGCACCGCTTCATAGGTGAGCGTGCCCGAGCGCGAGACGATGCCGATCGATCCTTCTTTGTGAATCGAAGCCGGCATGATGCCGATTTTGCATTTGCCTGGCGCGATGATTCCGGGGCAGTTCGGCCCGATCAGACGCGAGCGCCGGTCCTGCAGAAATTCCCAGGCCTTCACCATGTCGAGCGTTGGAATGCCTTCGGTGATGCAAACGATCAGGTCGATTTCCGCGTCGGCTGCTTCCATGATAGCGTCGGCGGCGAACGGCGGAGGCACGAAAATCACCGTCGCATTGGCGCCTGTTTTGTCGGCGGCCTCGCGTACCGTGTTGAAAATCGGCCAGCCCTCGTGCGTGGTGCCGCCCTTGCCGGGCGTGACGCCTCCGACGATTTGCGTGCCGTAGGCTTGGCTGGCTTTCGCGTGAAACGTGCCTTCACGGCCGGTGAGTCCCTGCACGATGACGCGCGTACTTTTATTGACTAAGATTGCCATGATTCCTCGCTTCTAAAACCACTGGGCTAAAGCCCAGATTAATCCCACCCGCTCGTTACGCGGCCCTGAAGGGCCGCTCTTCCACGGCGCTGCATACGGCAGCTGCATGAGAGATCGTGACTCGCCGGCAATCTCTCCTAGCGCCATTCGGTTACGCCCGCGGTGCCTCGGGCTGCTGCGACCACTTTGTCGGCTGCGTCTTTCATGGTGTCGCTGACGACGAAATTGAATCCTGAGTTCATCAGGATCTTTTTGCCCTCATCGACGTTGGTTCCTTCCAGCCGCAGCACGATCGGCAGTTTGATGTTCGTTTTGCGCGCGGCTTCGACCACGCCGGTGGCCAGCGTGTCGACCCGCAGGATTCCGCCGAAAATATTGATCAGCACTGCCTTCACGCTCTTGTCGCTGAGCAGGATCTCGAACGCATGTGCGACCTGTTCAGAGCTTGCGCCGCCGCCCACGTCGAGGAAGTTCGCGGGCATCCCGCCGGCGTACTTGATGATGTCCATGGTCGCCATGGCCAGCCCGGCGCCGTTCACCATGCAGCCCACGCTGCCGTCGAGTTTTATGTAGTTGAGGCTGTATTTCGAAGCCTCGACTTCCAGCGGATCTTCTTCGGTAATGTCGCGCAACTCCCGCAGATCGGAGTGGCGGAACAACGCGTTGTCGTCGAAAGTGATCTTCGCGTCGAGCGCGAACAGGCGGCCATCCGTGGTGGTGATAAAAGGATTGATCTCGAGCAGCGAGGCATCGGTGTCGAGAAAAGCCTTGTAAAGACTGGAGAGGAACTGCACCGCAGGAGTGATCTGCTTCGCACTCAGGCCTAGTGTGAAAGCGATTTTCCGCGCTTGAAATGCCTCCAGGCCCATGCCGGGATCGATGTGCTGCTTCAGAATCGCGTCGGGATTTTCTGCGGCGACCTGCTCGATCTCCATTCCTCCCGCAGCCGAGGCCATGAACACCGGCTTGCCCTCGGCGCGGTCGACCAGAATTCCCAGGTAGAGTTCTTTCTCAATGGGCAGAGTTTCTTCGATCAGAAGACGGCGCACGATGCGGCCCTCAGGCCCGGTCTGGTGCGTGACCAACTTCATGCCGAGCATTTTGGAGGCGAGATCGCCGGCTTCGTTCACCGACTTGGCGATCTTTACGCCGCCGCCCTTGCCGCGCCCTCCGGCGTGAATTTGCGCCTTGACCACCACTCCGGTCGCGCCCGCGCTGAATAAATCCTTGGCCGCAGCCTCGGCCTCATCCTGCGAGGCGGCCATGGCCCCACGCGGCACAGTTACACCGTACTTCTTGAGAATTGCTTTTGCCTGATACTCATGGATTTTCATAAGGCGCTCGTAGTTAAGAACATCCGTTAAGAACGTCCGTCAAGAACGTCAGTTAAAAATCGGAAGGACCCTGCTTGCGGCGACGCGCTGCGGGCAGCAAACTTTTAATTCTATAGAAGGGCGGGGAATTAGGGCAAACGTCGCCCGCTGGCGAAGCTCGACAGCGATTTGCGACCTTTCGCGCCGCCTTCACATCCAACGAAGACGCAGATGAGCACAATCACCATGAAGCTTTTATCCCTCAACGTCGCGCGCCCGCGGCTCATGATGTACCAGGGTGAGACCATCAACACCGGCATCTTCAAAGAACCTGTCTCGGGCGCAGTGCAGTTGCGCACGCTGAATCTCGACGGAGACCGGCAGGCCGATCTCACCGTCCACGGAGGCCTTTACAAAGCCGTATACGGCTATCCGTCGGAACATTATCCGTTCTGGAAGCAAGAGCTGCCGGGTGTCAACCTGCCGTGGGGAATGTTTGGAGAGAACTTCACAACGACCGGCCTTGCGGAAGATGAGCTTCACGTTGGTGACCGGTTTCAAGTCGGCTCCGCGATCGTGATGGTCCGCCAGCCGCGCACACCCTGCTACAAACTCGCCGCCAAATTTCAACGCGATGACATGCTGGAGAGCTTCCTGGCCAGCGGACGAAGCGGTTTTTATTTTTCGGTCGAGCAGGAAGGTTCGGTAGCGGCGGACGACGAGTTCCAGTTGCTTAAGCGCAACGAGGACGGAATTACAATTTCCGAAATGAACCGCGTCTTGGCCCACGATAGATACAATCAGGATCTACTCCGCAAGGCTGTTGAGACCGCGGCGCTGCCCGAACAATGGCGCGAATACTTCTCAGCCCGGCTGCATAGTCTAGCGGTCGCGAAGTAGTGGCGCCCTGCCATCGCGGTGAAGTCCCGTCATGCCGTACAATCTCGCCTGACTGCTTCGGCCTGACCCTATGATCCTCGACGCCGTTCATCGCATCGCAAATCACAGCCAATCCCTCGATCGCGCCGAGGCTCGCGAAGTGATGTCGGAAGTGCTGGCGGGCAAATGCACGGACGCGCAGATCGCGGCGCTGCTCGTCGCGCTGCGTATGAAAGGCGAGACGGTCGAGGAGATTGTAGGCTTCGCCGAGGCGATCCGTGCGGCGGCCGCGCCACTGCCGATTCGCGGCGCAGAGGCGCTGGACGTCAGCGGCACGGGCCGCGACGCGCTCGCCGAAGAATCTTTAGTGGACACCAGCGGGACCGGCGGCGACGCCAGCGGCACGTTCAACATCTCCACTGCGACGGCGCTCGTAACAGCGGGAGCGGGCGTGCGCGTGGCCAAACACGGCAATCGCAGCATCAGCTCGAAGTGCGGCTCGGCTGATGTGGTCGAAGCCCTCGGCATCAACATCCAGCTTTCGCCCGAGCGCGCCGCCCAATGCCTGCGCGAAGTTGGCATCTGTTTTCTGTATGCCCCAAACTTGCATCCTGCCATGAAGCAGGTGCAGGGGGTGCGCCGCGAACTGCGCATGCGGACCATGTTCAATCTGCTCGGTCCGCTGACCAATCCGGCGCGAGCGTCGGGGCAGGTGGTGGGAGTGTATTCGCTCGATCTCGTCGAGAAATTGGCGGAAGCGTTGAGCATGCTGGGCCTGCACCGGGCGCTCGTGGTGCACGGGCTCGACGGCCTCGACGAAATCACGATCACCGGAACCACGCGCGTGGCCGAGGCCCGCGACGGCTCGGTCCGATCTTATGAAATCGAGCCAGAAGAGTTCGGCATGACTCGCGCCAAGCTGCATGATATTTCTGGAGGCGACGCCGCTGAGAATGCTGTTATCATTCGCGCGATTATGAGCGGAGAGAAGTCGCCCCGGCGTGACGTAGTTCTGCTCAACGCCGCCGCCGCGCTAGTGGCCGCGGGTCGAGCGGATCACATTGGCGAAGCCGTTCCGCTGGCGGCTCGATCGATTGATTCGGGAGCGGCCGCAGCCAAGCTGGACGCACTGGCGAGCTTCACCTCAGCCAGTTCATAAGTCTTGTCATCCTGAGCAAAGCGAAGGATCTGTGCTGTTGTACCTCGGACGCGACGGGTGCCTCACCGCACTTCCACCTTCCCCAGATATTGCGCAATCTCCACATTCCATCCCAACTCTTTCTTCATCAGATCGCGCAACTGCCCCGAAGCGTCGGGCTCCCCGTGAACCAGATAAGTCGTGGCCGGCTGGTTGCGAAACGTGTGCAGCCACTGCAGCAGTTCCGGCGGATCAGCGTGATCGCTGAACTGCTCCAGCGCCGCGATCTGGGCGCGAATGGGAACATAGTCCCCGTAAATCTTTACTTCGTCGGCTTTGCTCTTGATCTGAAATCCGCGCGTTCCGGGCGCCTGAAACCCGATGAAGAGCACGAGATTTCGTGGATCGGGCAGCCGTTGCGCCAGATGATGCAAGATGCGCCCGCCCGTCACCATTCCGCTCGAGGAGATGATGACTGAGGGCATGACCGCCGCGTTGATTCGTTTTGATTCTTCCGGGGTCGATGCGAAGGTGAAGCCCGGCCATTGCAGCGGGGAGCCATACTTCTGGATCAGGTCGCGAGTCTCGTCGCTGTACTCTTCGTCGTGCTTCAGAAAAATCTCGACTGCTTTGATGGCCATGGGACTGTCGCAGAACACGGGCAGGCGTGGCATCAGTCCCGACTCGATCAGATGCTTGAGGATGAAAACGAATTTCTGGGTGCGTTCGATGGCAAACGCCGGAACGACGACGCTGCCGCCGCGTTGGGCGGTCGCCGTGATCAGCGCTGCCAGTTCCGGCATCGGATCTTCTTTAGGATGACTCCGGTTGCCGTAGGTTGATTCCATCACGACCAGGTCCGCGGTCTCGCCCTCGGCCGGGCCGGAGTGCACAACCTTTCCCGGCGTGACTTTGTGATCGCGCACACGTCCAATGTCGCCGGTGAACAGCAGCCTGCGCGTCTGACCATTTGCATTGAGAGACACCTCGGCCATACACGACCCCAGAATGTGCGCCGCGGGAACGAAACGGAACGAGAGTTCCGGCGAGAGTGGAACGTCCTCGCCCACGCGAGCCGGCTTGAAATAGTGCAGCGAGTTCTGCGCCTCTTCGAAGGTGTAAAGCGGCAGGGCAGGATGGTGCTTCGATTTATTCGTCTTATTGTAGAAGCGGGCGTCTTCTTCCTGCAGGTGGCCGGAGTCGGGAAGAATGATGCCGCACAGATCGATGGTCGGCGGCGTGGCGTAGATCGGCCCGCGGAATCCTTCTTTCACCAGGCGCGGAATCCAGCCGCAGTGATCGAGATGGGCGTGGGTCAGAATGATCGCGTCGATCTCCTTCGCCGGGACGGGCGTGTCGCGCCAGTTGCGCTCGCGCCATTCCTTCGGACCCTGAAAGAGCCCGCAATCGATAAGGACCTGGAAGCCGCTCTTGCCCGACGCGTCGCCGGTGTTGATCAGGTGCTTCGAACCAGTCACGGTCCCTGCAGCGCCAAGAAATTGGATATAGGCCAATCGTTCCTCCCGAACCGCGCTGATTTATTTTTCCGTCGCCTCGATTTTGAACACGTTGTTCGTCGTGTCGCTCTCCGGCACACTGCCGTCGTTGACAATAATTTCCTGAGGAGCGCCCGTAACTTCCACGCGAGTCACCGCCTTACTCTTCGCCCGAACCTCAAGCCGCCGCATGATCTCTCCGCCGGCAAACTTGACGATAACGGGAACCTCGGCTCCGGCGGTACCCAGATTGTCGAGCGTGATGGTGAGCATAAACGAGCCGGTCATGGTCTTGCGCGAGAAAGCGGATTCCACTTTGAAGTCCGGCAGCCCGCGGTCGCGGTAGACCCAGTCATCGAAGAACCACTCCAGGTCGCGCTGGGTTTGTGCCTGGATCAGCCGCGGCATGTACGAAGGTTCTTTATCCTCCTCGGGACGGTAGGCGGCGATTGCCTTCTTGAGCGCGGCATCGCCGACCACGTCGCGCAGCATCCACCAGACGCACATCGCCTTGCTGCGATATAGTTCCTCGCTGGTCGTATTCACCAGCGAGCGGTTGGCCTCATCTTCGGACTTTGGCGCGGTGGCGGGCGCTTCAATTTCGCTGAGCGCAGACCGGTGCAGTCCCATGTAATCGAGCGCGGCCTGGCGTCCTTTCTCGCGTTCGAGGTAGAGAGCCTGCGCGAAGTGGGCGAGGCCTTCTTCAGTCCACGGACGGAACGACACGAACGCGGCGTGCGTGAGTTGATGGGCGGCGGCCAGTCCGGCGAGTTTGGGGTCGTCGCCGGCAAGGGGCGTGAGCAAAAGCGCGCCGCTCTCGAAAGGAGCGGCCTTGGGATCGGGAAGGTCGACGGTTCTTGCCTTCTCCCTTATCGGCCCAAACCAGTCGGTTATGAAGGGGACAATCTTCTCGGCAGCGTCGGCGAAAATGGTGGCCGCTACGTCGTTACCGCGCAGGTAGAGCACTTCGATCGCGGACCGCTTCAGGACTTTATAGTCCGCAATCACAAGAGTTGGGACGTCCAATCGCAGCGGTTGGTAGGCACAATCGGCGGCGACGAGCTGGTTTGGAGCGCTCGTCGACTCGAAGTCAATCGCAGGGCAGCTGACTCCACTGAATAGTATCTGTGGAGGCGCGTCATAATTCCCCGTCAACGCGATCTGCAAGCGGATCTTCGAACCAGCTTCCCGGTTCTTCCATCGGGCCAAAACCTCAAACAAACTATTGCCTTCCGAAAGATTCGCCACCTCAGTTGCAATCGGATACCACGCTACGTAGCCAGCGCCTCGCACCGCCGTGGAGGCTTCGCCGATCTGGTCCCAGTCCGTTCTGTTCGCCGCTTCCTCCGGCGTGCCAATACGCGTCAGACGTGTGGCATCGAGCAGGACCACTCCTTCGTATGCAATTTCCATTTCGATGGTCCCATTGGGTGGGACCGCCTGCGGCAGAGTCACGATGGCTTCCGAAAGGCTGCCGGTGTGGTCGATGTCGGAAGTGTAGGGTTGCGTGACGAACTGCACAACCTTGTCGCCGGCCTTGATCGATCGCCAATCGAGCGACGACGAAATCTGTAGCACCGCGATCTTCTGGGGAGTCGGCGAGTCATTCCGCAGAGTGATCTTTCCGCGAACGCCGAGGCGATGTTGTTCAGGCTCGACCTGAAGGTTGAGATCGTAATTGGTGACGCTGAACGCCTCGCGGTCGAGAGAAAAACAATTGACCACAGAGGCACAGAGGACACAGAGAAACCCCAGGCACTTGTAAACAGACTTTTTGGAGTACTTCATTTCGCGTCCGAGGAAGATTTTCTCGCGCGGCGCTGGCGCACGATCTCATACAGCACCACCGCCGCAGCCACAGAAACATTCAGCGACGGCACTTTGCCCAACATCGGAATCGAGACCAGAAAATCGCACTTCCTCTTCACCAGATCGTGCAGTCCCTTGCCTTCTCCGCCCAGAACCAGCGCGCAGTCCATGTTGTAATCGAGGGCGTCGTAAGTTTGTTTGCTGCGCTCGTCGAGCCCCACCGTCCACACGTTGTGCTCTTTCAGTTCTTCGATGGTGCGGGCGATGTTCGTCACCTTGGCGATGGGCATGTGCTCGCTCGCGCCCGCCGACACCTTCGTGACCGTGCCGGTAACGCTGGCCGACCGCCGTTCCGGAATCACGATGCCGTTGGCGCCGGCGGCATCGGCCGTGCGCAGGATCGCGCCTAAATTGTGCGGATCCTCTACGCCATCGAGCACCACCAGCAGCGAATAGTCCGCGCGCTTGGCGGCGATGACATCCTCGAGATCGTTGTATTGCTTGGCCGAGGTGACGGCCACCACGCCCTGGTGCGCGGCGTTGCCGGCCAGCTTATCGAGCTCGGTGCGCTCCAGAAAACGAACGTTCACGCCGAGCCGTCGGCAGTCTTCAATCAGGCGTTGCAGGCGGATGTCGTGGCGCTCCTTGGCCATGCCGACCCACTCAAACGCGCGTCCGCGCGCCTTCAGCGCCTCGGTTACGGAGTTGATGCCATAGATGTAGTGCATGAGTAGTTAGTGTATCGAAAGTGTGGCAAACCCGAGGCCCGTCGCGAGAGCGTATGTGGAAGAGCGGCGCTTTAGCGCCGCGTAAAAGGTCGGAGGGTTGTGGGCTTTACAGAGTGCTGAAAAACTCATATGCCTTGCACAGGAAAATAGGGTAAGAAAGCAGGCATGCGCGGAGACGATCAGCAACAGGATGGGGTGTTCAGCTATGTCAGTCTGGAACAGCGGGTGCCTGCCA
>Ga0210394_10002198_pt1 | contig 27590 bp, 26 predicted proteins | sample IncBWC12MmetaG_FD_160121 | JGI IMG/M metagenome (GOLD analysis project Ga0210394, IMG submission 160121) | Forest soil microbial communities from Barre Woods Harvard Forest LTER site, Petersham, Massachusetts, United States - Inc-BW-C-12-M | ecosystem: Environmental > Terrestrial > Soil >...
CTGAGACGCGATTTTGAGAGCTTGATCGAATTCTCCGCATGTGGTGACACGCGCGGTGAACCAGTCGTCGCAGCCAAGCGCCTTCGGTAAATCGGCGTAGTGCCACTGAGCAAGATCGTTGTACTCGACGTTCGGATCCTTGCAGAGCAGCCGTTCAATCAGGTAGCCCGAATTGTTAAGGACAAAGACGATGGGCTTCAGCTTGCGCCGGCCGAACTGACTGATCTCCTGAGCTGTCAGTTGATGGGAGCCTTCACCTGTAATCAGTACAACGCGACGGTCGGGCGCCGCGACTGCTGCTCCAAAGGCCGCCGGGGTCGCATATCCGATAGCGCCCCACAACGTCTGGTTGTAAAACTTCGCGCCCTTCGGCAGCAGTGCAAACGCCATTCCAAACCCGGAAGTCCCAGTCTCAGTAATGACGATATCGTTCGGCTTAATAAAATCCGCCCAGCGAGGATAAAGCGCGTCTGCGGTAATCGGATCGCTGCCGGCGCCCTGCACTGGTCCGAGCGAATCTGGTTGAACTGGTGGTTTCTGATTTCGCTTCTCAACACGCCGCGCGAGCTCAGCGAGGACATCTTTCATCTCGACGTTGGCATAGACCTTTGTGCCCACCTGAGTACGATGGTGACGGATATCGATGGTCTTTTCCGGGTCAAGATGCGCTGTGAAGGCGCCCGTGCTGAAGTCCGTAAGAATGGCTCCGATCAGAACGACGGCGTCGCATGATTCAACGTACTCACGAACCGCCTCGTCCATGAGCTTTCCTTCGTACATGCCAATGTAGGCTGGCTGTTGCTCTTCGAGTGTGGATTTGTCCATAAGCATAGTGGCGAAGGGAAGTCCGGAAGCATCCACGAACGCCTGGACGGCGTCCTGCAACCCCGCACGACTGGCCAGGACTCCTGGCAGAAGGCATCCGGTCTTGGCCGCGCTGAGAGCCTCAATGATCGCGGAGACCGCCCTTTCCAGCGATGCGGGGTCGCTCTTCGGTGGATCGATTGGGGTTGCACCGCCGACCATAGACTGATTCGCGACATCTGTTGGAAACGCCATATAGACAGGCCTGATGTGGTACAGCGCCTCCGCGATCAGTCGCTCTGTTTCGTAAGCCGCGTTTTGGGGTGTCATGATGGCGCTGGCACAAACGACTTTTTCAGCCATCTTGCGGAAGAAGTCGAATTCACCGTTTCCCAGCGTGTGGTGGACAAGCGCGTGCGCGGCTTGGGCAGGCAGATTTGGCATTCCGACTAGGTGGAAAACCGGCACATGCTCGGCGTAGGCTCCGGCGATTCCATTGATAGCGCTCAATTCACCTACACCGTAAGTCGTGTTGAGAGCAGCGATGCCGTGAACGCGAGCGTACCCGTCGGCCACATACGATGCATTCAGCTCGTTGCAGCATCCGACCCAGTCGATACCAGGAAAACCAACGATTGCATCCTCAATGGGAAAGGCGAAGTCCCCGGCAACACCGAAAACCTTGGTTATTCCGATGTCCTTGAGCCTCGACAGAACGTGTTCGATTACGGTGGGCGACGTTGCTTTTTGTGTTGGGGCTGAGTCTTGCGAAGTTCCTTTGGTTGATACTGCTTCCTTTGTCGGGGTGGATACATTGGACATAATTGATCTCCCTTTCGTGTTCAAACGTACGGCCGCTCTGCGACTCATCTGAATTCGCTTCATGTGGATTGTCCTTTCCGAGCGGCAGGTTCATTTTTGGCTTGCATTGATTTCACGAGGTCGGCCGCCGATGCTCCTTCGAGCGACAGTCCATAGCCAACTTCTCGGACAATTCGTTCTTTTAAGGGGTGAATGAAATACACGCGTGTGTTACGCCGCGTCACTTCGGGTGCCTTCAAGTACAGCTCAGCCAATTCCCGCGCCCGGCTGAGTGCCTTGCCGTTTGGCACAACTTCGGCAACCACTCCCCATTCGTGAGCGGTACGCGCCGTCAGCGGCTGTGGGTTCAGCAGGAACGCCTCCGCTCGTCCTGCTCCAGCGCGATAACTCCAGCTAGTAAAGATTCCGTCGCCGGGCACAATGCCTCCCGCGAAGTGTGGCACGTCATTGAAGGTCGCACCCTCGGCCGCCACAATCACGCTGGCAAGAAGCGCGTACTCGGAATGGACATGGGCGCGTCCCTCGATAGCTGCGATCACCGGCACGCGTATGTTGGCTATGTTTTCCACAATCTGGACCCCTTCGTCGTGAACCTGGCTCCAAACGCCGGGATCGGCGACGTTGCCGAAGGATGAAAAATCGATATCAGGGATGAACTCCCCGCCTGCTCCGGTCAGGATCACGATCTTGTTCGCTCGATCTTGCGCAATCCGGTAAAAGGCATCGACAAACTCCGAATGATCCTGCGCCGTGAAGATGAACGGTCCGCCCTTGGTGTGGAATTCAGCAACCAGCACACCGTTTGGATCTCGTGCGAGCCTCAGGCTGCGATAGGCGGTCAAATATTCCGTTTTTGCTTCTTGCATGAGGAACCTCCATCGTTTACGACATTTAAATCCGTTTCGAACCGGCCTAAGAATCTGTCGTTTTCCCCTCTTCGCGCTGTTGGAGAGGGTCGGTACGGCGTTTAGATTTGGGCCACGCCCCCATCGACGTAAAGTTCTGTTCCGGAGATATAGCTGGCCTCATCGGATGCACGGAATGTGACGGCTTTGGCGATCTCGTCCGGGTCTCCCAACCTGCCGAGCGGAACATTATTCGCCATCTCTTTCTTCATCTTTGTGAGCGCTTCGCCCTGTTGGAGGTCCTCGAGGATCGGCGTGTCGATATGGCCCGGGCTCAGCACGTTGACTCGCATGCGACGGTCGCGCAAATCATTTATCCAGGTCCGAGCAAAGGAACGAACAGCGGCCTTCGTCGCGCTGTATACGCTCATGGCAGGGAAGCCTTTGATGTCGGCAATTGACCCGGTGAGGATGATCGAGCCGCCGTCGTTCATGTACAAAGCGCTTGGCAGTCGCCAGGCCCATACCGGTCGAGCCGCCTGTAATCACAGCAACTTTGCCCTGTAGCCTGTGTCCGTTTGTACCCAGCACGCCCATGACGCCCTCCTGTTCCACCCCGCCGCCATTAGTCCGGTGCGGCAATTGAATTCGTCAACTTACGTTCTCGTTAATCGCCGTGGCAGGTTGATGACACCTATATATGCCGCTCCCCCATTCGCCTTGGCGATAGTGGCTCTGACGCTATTCGGCAACGATGGCTTGATATCCTGAAGCCGAGCGCGTTCGGGACACTTCGTGAACGTCAGCGTTGAATATCCTTGAACCCAATCGATGGAAATCACATCACCGAGTGAGATTTGTTCACTCCCTACGAGATTCGCCAGTGGATGGACGAGATGACGCTCGATTGCGCGTTTCAAGTGACGAGCGCCATAGTTCACATCTGTGCCTTCAGCCAATAGAAACATCCGCGCGTTCGGCGTTAGTTCAAAGCAGAAGCTTACCTTTCCCGTTTGAAGTACACGCTGCTGCACCATATCGAGCTCGATTTCCAAGATCTGCTCGAGTTGATCGGTCCGCAGCGGGCGGAAAACCACAACCTTGTCGACGCGGTTCATGAACTCCGGCGCAAAAGTTCGCTTTGCTGCTTCGGTTGCTGTCCGCTCGGCCTTATGCTCGACGTGCGGTCGTTCAGTTAGTAGCGGCCGCACGAAGCCTATGCCACCGCTGATCATCTCGATTATTTTCCGGCCGCCCAGATTCGAGGTCATGAAGATGATTGTTTGAGATAAATCGACGCGGCGGCTGTCCCCCAGAGTGAGCGTCGCTTTGTCGAGAATTCCGAGCAGCAGTTGCCACAGCGCTTCGGATGCCTTCTCAATTTCGTCGAACAGAAGCAAGGACACCTTAAGCTTGTCTGTGTGGTATGCCGCAAGCGTCTCCTGCGTAATTGGGAGATAACCTTCACGATGTCCCAAGTATCCTGGGGGTGAACCGAGCAGCTTGGAGATCTCGTGCGAATGCTGGAACTCCGCGCAATCGATTTTGATTATGGCCTTGGGATCACCGAACAAAACTTCGGCTGTGGCTTCGGCCACACGGGTCTTTCCGGCACCAGTGGGTCCAAGAAATAGTAAGGTGCCCAGCGGCCGTCCGGTCGAGTTCAGACCAGCGCGGAATGTCTGATAAAGGTCTGCGACCGCCTTAACTGCCTCGTCTTGCCCTACGATTCTTCTTCGGAGGGCCAATTCGAAACCGGCCGCTTCTGCGCCTCGCTGGTCGGGTTCGAGCCTGTATGTCTTTATCTGTTGTACAGCTGTAGCCATTTACCCCCTCCATCGACCAAGCAGGTGTGCAACTCACGGTCCACTCGAATGATTAGGGAAGAAATGCCGAAGCGACTGAAAGCGGTAGAGTCAAATGCAAGATTTACAGGAGCTACCGTCAAGAACAGCCAGAGGAATAGGCCGCAACTCTGTCCGTCGAAATAGCGACTGCAGTGCCTCTCGAACGACTCGCCGTCGCAGCCATGACTCTCGCCATGGGATTCGTAGGCGGAAATTTCATAGCAAGGCCCTGGTGACCGGTCGTGATAAGGGGTATAGCCTAGGCCCGACGCCTCTCGGCGCCTTTCTTCACACTAAGCTTTCCGCGATACGATCGAATCATCGGTCGTACGTGCTGCCAACCGACTATTGCGGATGGTTGAAGATGTAGCGTTTATCGTTGGCGTGGTGGAGTTTGGCGCAATATGGAGGCACACCGCCGCGAACCCGCAGAAAAAGCTCAGCCGCACAGAACATGCCCAACGTCGGTGCCATGAAATAAATCCAAATCCGGTACCAGTAGCTAGCGCGGAATGCTGAACCGAACGTTCGCGCGGGGTTCATACTCGTCCCGGATAGTGGTGTTTCGAACGCTATATATATAGCGTACAGTGCACCGACAAAATACGGTGTGTATCCCGCTAGTTTCGTGGCATTAGTCACGAACAGAATCGTAGTCATCAATACGAAAGAGATTGTCAATTCGCTAATGAACGCACCAGCGTTGCCATACACGCCGGGCACTGTCGTGGCGTACCTTACCGCATTATGCGCCAGCGCTCCCCGCAGAACATATGCGGCAATCGCGACGCCGCAGGTCGCGCCGGAAAATTGTGCCGCAGCGTAGAACAAAGCATCCCACAACTTCACTTTGCCGAGCCGATAAAAGGTGAAGGTGATTGCCGGATTGAAATGGCCTCCAGACTGTTGACCCCATGGCGTCATGATGATCCCAATCACCGTGCTTCCTATCCCCAATCCATAAAGCGCCCGGCGAGCCAGGCTGCTGGTAATAAAGTGCCTGGCCGGCGAAGCAGGGTGTTGTAACAAAGTTGCGAATGCGCAGGCGACGAACATGTACAGCCCCAACTCGCCCGCTTCCATCAGATACTCCGGCGAGTGAAGGCTGAGCGTCCTAAGCGGACTTAATGGGCGAGACTGCGAGAGCGTTTCCCTTTGCCCCGTGCCCCCATCGCTAATCGATCCACTCTCACCCAATTGATTCATCGTTCCATTCGATTTTGCACCTCCGATTCCACGCACGCGGAGATGCTGGACAAACTAGGATCGGCCTTGCTTTTTTGTCGTTATGAGTGACCCTAAAATTTCACTAACCTTTCAACACGCTGCGGCACTTTCAAAAAGCATCGAAATTGGTTCATCGTGCTCATCCCCCTCGTTCACGTTTCTGTGTTGCTGAAGCGAGCTACAGCCCTTCGCCAACATGGCCAAAGCTAAGGCGCTAAGATCTGGATCCGCCGACTTAACCGCCCTCAACAGCTCGCTGCCTGCATCTTGCTCTCCGTACTTGCACCACATCACCCCGCAGAGGAACACGTAATCGCTATTCATGATTCATCTCCTTGTCGAACCCCCGGACCCCGTCTTCAGGTCTTTCAGCTTTGGAACAGATGCACAGCAATCGCCAAAGACAATCAGCAAAGTCCGTTACGTGTAATCGGCTTGCCATCAAGCACTTGGGAGATGTAAGCGATGACGAGGCGCTGAGTTATTTAGACTTTGCCTCCACAACCCTGTCGTCGGCACGTCGCGGAAGACGTTTTTCCGACTAACCCCGCGGACCGACACGGCACAGGCACCCGGTGGCGAAGGTAAGGAGGCCTAAGGAAGGGCCTAGCGATTCTTTTTTACCACCGGGAGTGACTCTGTTTGTGGGAGATAAACTCAGAATTCCGCTCGCAACCAAATGGTTCATTTGTTCGATTCGACGTGCACCTCCGATTCCGAGCACGGGAAATGCGGGACAAAGTTGGGCAAAAAGCTCAAAAGCTCTCGGGAAAAACCGCGTAAACGAAGGCAGTACAAGAATCCCTCCTTTCTAGGACTTAGATGTACCAACGCCCAATAGATTATTTCTCCACCTGGGAATAGCTTCAGTTTGGAGGAAGTTCAGAATGGCAAGGAGCCCGATCGCGGTGGTTGACGACGATGAGTCCGTGCGCCGGTCCACGAGACTTCTCCTCGAAACCTTTGGCTATCAGGCGGCAGTCTTTGAGTCTGCCGAAGGTTTCCTAAGGTTTGGCCCGCTGCGCGACACCTCGTGTCTCCTCCTGGACGTACACATGCCGCGTATGGATGGACTGCGGCTTCAAAGTCAACTAGTGGCCAAAGCCTGCGGCATCCCCGTCATTTTCATCACTGCTTACGACGACCAGGAGTCCCGTCGGCAAGCGTTGCAAGACGGTGCCATCGCGCTCCTGGGCAAGCCTTTGACCGATCAACAGCTATTCGAAGCCATTCGTTCAGCTTTGCGTCACGACTAAGGAAGCATGTAGGGAGGGGATCATGGAGGGTACTAACAGAGTTCCATCAAGTGAACAGGATTCGTCTGAGGACAGATTTGAACAAATCATAGGCAACAGCCCTGCTCTGGATTCAGTACTGGCGAAGGTGCGACGAGTGGCGCCGACCGATGCAACCGCGCTAGTTCTTGGAGAGACAGGTACAGGCAAGGAATTGATAGCCAGGACGATTCACAATAGCAGCCCACGATGTGGGCACCCCCTCATAAAGCTGAATTGCGCGGCCATTCCCTTTGACCTATTGGAAAGCGAACTTTTTGGGCACGAGAAGGGCGCCTTCACCGGAGCTATCGCGCAAAAAATTGGTCGTTTCGAAATGGCCGACAGAGGAACACTCTTTCTGGATGAAATAGGCGATATTCCACTGGCCCTACAGCCTAAGCTGCTGCGGGTCCTGCAAGAGCAAGAGTTCGAGCGTGTGGGTAGCGGCAAGACACATCGCATCAATGTCCGCCTGATCGCGGCGACGCACCGCGATCTAACCGAGATGGTCCAGCGGAAAGAATTCCGCAGTGATCTCTATTATCGTATCAATGTCTTTCCAATTGTGTTGCCACCCCTCCGAGAGCGACGGCTGGACATTCCGCAACTGGTTTCGTATTTCGTGGAAGTTTTCTCCCGGCGGGTGGGCAAGTATATAAACCATATCGCGAAGGAAACGCTGGATGCGTTCACATCGTATTCTTGGCCAGGGAACGTACGTGAACTGCAGAACTTGATCGAACGAGCCGTGATCTGCTCGGACAATGGAGTGCTTCCGAATCCTTTCTCCAAAGAGGGCAGCCCGATGGCCCTCACCTCTGCGGGGGGCGCATCTAAGAATTTTGAACCAGCCATGATGCACTTGGCCAAGCGAGTGCTTTTGAATCCCTTACCTTCATCAGACGGAAGCCCGGTCGTGCCAACAACACCCCAAGTAACTCCTGCAGCGCACACGTTCAAGGATTATGAGCGAGCCTTGATCTTACATACATTACAGGCCGCAGGGTGGGTTGTTGGAGGACCCCATGGCGCAGCCGCCCGGCTGGGACTGAAGCGGACTACCTTAATTACCAAAATGAAAAAGCTCGGGATCTTGCGACCGCTGCACCAAGTGGAAGGGCTGGACCAGAACCGCGACCCGGACGAGTTGTGGCAGCCGTTGCTTCACAGCAATTCCTGATCGCTGTGGGGCATACTCTCTTCGGCACCAGATGTGCTGCTCGGGCGTTGCATGGAAGCAGTGATGCGGATACAGGTTTACAATTCAGTGAGCGGTGCTGCTTGATGTCCTCCAAAGCTGGCGGGCACCTCTGAAACGCGTATGGCCGAAGATATCTACACTCTGTCGCGAGATGACGGGCGGCGCTACGAAGCTGTTCTTCGCCTCAGCGAAGCCCTTTCGCTGTGCCCCGAGCCCGAAGACCTGACGAAGATCCTCTCCGAACAGTTGCGTGAATTCCTCGCCTTCCTGCAATTCTACATCATTGTCTACAAGGAGAAGTCCTCGGAAATCGAATGGGCTGTGGTGGGGCGAGAAAAGAGCCTAGTGGCTGCCTATGCGGACGTGCCAGTTGAACAGCGACCATCGTGGAAGGCATACACCACACAGGAACCGTTCCACATTCGGGACTGGAGCACCGATGAAAGAGTACCGGCACGCCTCAAACAAGGGATTGGTGCTCAGGGGCTTGATGTTGGCCCGCTCGTTTTTGTTCCCCTAACTACGCCGCATCGCCGCTTGGGCGCGTTGGGCATGTCCGGATCACCTGGAACGGTTTACAGCAGTGACGACGTTAGCTTCTTGCGACTGATTGGTCGTGTCGTCGCATTTGCGATAGATGACAATTTCAATCTCAGGCGAGCGGACGTCGCACAGCGAGAATTGCAACGCCAGAACGAGCGGCTGCAACGAAGTGAGCGGGAACTGCGCGAAGTTATTGAAACCATTCCGTCTATGGCATGGTCCGCCGCAGCAGACGGTGCTGCTGAATTCTTCAACGGACGCTGGCTGGCATACGCTGGACTCACAGCGGAGCAAGCGCAGGGTTGGGGTTGGACAGTTGCGGTTCATCCGGATGATCTGTACGTACTTGTCGATTATTGGCGAACCCTTGTGGCTTCAGGCCAGTCAGGTGAAATCGAAGGGCGCTTGCGGCGGTTCGACGGAGTGTACCGCTGGTTCTTGTTCCGCGCGACTCCGTCCATCGACGACGGCGGAAGAGTTGTCAAATGGTATGGCACTAATACCGATATCGAGGAGCGCAAAAGAGTAGAGCAGGCTCTCAAGCGCAGCGAAGCTTATCTAGCAGAAGCCCAGAGGCTGACGCACACGGGCAGTTGTGCCATTGATGGCTCAAGCCGCGAAACCCTGTACTGGTCCGAGGAAATGTTCCGACTTTTTGGCTTCGATCCGCAACAGGGCTTACCGATGTGGGACCAATGGCTGCAGCGGATACACCAGGAAGACCGTGACAAGGTCAAGCTGGCAGGTGATAGGACCTTCCTCCAGAAGGTAGATTGCGACGTCGAATTCAGAATCGTAAAACCTGATGGAACACTCAAACAAATTCATGGCATAGGCCATCCAGTTTTGAGTCCCAATGGGGCGCTTGTTCAAGTGATCGGCACGATGGTCGATATCACCGAGCGCAAGCGTGCCGACGAAACTCTGCGGGAGCAGGCCAATCTCCTCAATTTAACGAATGATGCCATTTTCGTGCGCGACGAGAATTTGATCGTCACGTACTGGAATCGTGGCGCAGAGAAGTTGTACGGCTGGACCCAAGAGGAAGCCGAAGGCCAGATCAGTGTCGAGCTGCTGAAAACAAGGTTCCCTGTGCCGTTTGAACAGATTAAGGCGGAGCTGCTAAGTAATGGCCGCTGGGAAGGTGAGCTTGTGCGCACCAAGAAGGCTGGAACTCAGGTAGTCGTAGCGACCCGGTGGTCCTTGCAGCGCGACGACAAGGGTGGGCAAGGTACGATTCTAGAAACCAACAACGACATTACGGAGCGCAAGCGCGCCGAAGAAGAGCGCGAGAGATTGCGACAAGAACTGGCGCATCTGGCCCGTCTGAACCGAGTTAGCACGATAGGGGAGCTGACAGCTTCCTTGACCCACGAAATCAACCAGCCGATTGGGGCGGCGATGACGAATGCTCAGGCATGCTTGCGATTCCTTAATCGCGGTCAGCCCGATGTGCCGGAAGCGCGCGAGGCTGCCTTGGAAATGGTCAGAGATGCTACGCGTGCAGCCGACATCATCGACCGTGTCCGCTCACTATACCGAAAGGGTTCCTCAAAACTGGAGATGGTAGACGTAAACGAAGTTATTGAAGAGATGGTGGTCATGCTTCACGATGAGGCGAACCGGTCTTCGGTAAACGTGCATACCGAGCTTTGTGCGAACCTTCCAGACGTGCTGGCGGATCGCGTGCAACTCCAGCAGGTGTTAATGAACCTGATGATCAATGGGATCGAGGCGATGCGGGACGCGGGCGGTGAACTTAGCATCAAGTCGCAGTTGGCTGAAGACGGTCAATTGGCGATCTCGGTTAGCGATATGGGCGTAGGACTACCCTCCGGAAAGGCGAACGAGATCTTCAATGCATTCTTTACCACCAAGCCGCAAGGCACCGGTCTGGGTCTAGCGATCACACGTTCCATTGTCGAGTCGCATGGTGGCCGGTTGTGGGCCAGCGCAAACTCCGGACGAGGAGCGACGTTTCAGTTTACGCTGCCCCGAAAGACGGCGGCGCCCGCGTGACCCCCGCAGACGACGCTACAGTGTTTGTCATTGATGACGACGCTCGTATGCGTGCAGCTACGGAGCGCCTGTTAAAGTCGGTAGGTTTGCACGCCGAGTCGTTTGCCACCCCGCAGGAGTTTCTGCGACGCAAACTCCCAGATGGTCCAAGTTGCCTGATACTAGATGTAAGACTTCCAGGGATGAGCGGACTCGATGTGCAACGCAAATTGACCGAGGCGGGTGTTCAGATTCCGGTCATTTTCATCACCGGCCACGCCGACATTCCGATGACGGTTAAAGCGATGAAGTCTGGGGCAGTGGAATTTCTGACGAAGCCGTTTCGGGACCAGGATTTGTTGGACGCAATTCAGCAGGCGCTGCAGCGGGAGAACGAAATACGGCAGCAGCAGCATGAGACTCAGGAATTGCAGAAGCGTTATCAGACATTGACAGCGCGGGAGCGCGAGGTCATGGGCCTGCTGGTTTCCGGCATGCTTACGAAGCAAATCGCAGAAAGACTAGGAACTAGCGAAATTACCGCGCAGGTCCATCGCGGACAAGTGATGCGCAAGATGCAGGCTAACTCCCCCGTCGAACTGGGCAGAATGGCAGAAAAGCTGAAGATTCCAACTACCGCCTGATGGTTGAGGCGGGTCCAACTACAGCCGAGCTTATTAAACGTCCCTTATACATATCCATTATCGTGCCTATCAAAACCCATAATTGCCTTGTGAAGCGATCGAGTTAGCCTTGTAACGCGTTGCAACTCATATAAGGCATTGCGCTAGCTCTATGGATAAAGTGGGGAGTCCCAAAATGGTCGCAGTTGTCGACGATGATGATTCATTCCGGGGCGCATTGGAACGTTTACTGAGGTCGGCGGGTTTCCCCGTGCAATCGTTCGCGTCCGCAGAGGACTTTCTAAAATCTGGCATGCAACATGAGACTGGGTGTCTTATCGCGGACATTCGTATGCCCGGAATGTCGGGCTTGGAACTGCAAGCAAAGTTGAACGCTGATCATGCCCCAATTCCAACCATTTTCATCAGTGCCCACGGTGACGAGAAAATACGGCTCGAAGCGATGAGAGGTGGGGCAGCGAAATTCTTTGCAAAGCGCTTCGATGATGAAATTCTACTAGATAGCGTGCGAACGGCGATGAAGAGCTGAGTCATTAGAAGCGGGTTGCGTGCGACGAGGCTTGAGTCGGAGGCAGTTGTGCAGGGATTCGAGACACTTCGGTATGGTGCACAGGACGCGAGAAATCGCGAGTTCGAGCGAATCGTAGGCAAGAGTCCTGCTCTCGAAACCGTGCTCGAACAGGTGGAACGGGTTGCGCCAACCGATTCCACCGTATTGATCCAAGGCGAAACCGGGACAGGAAAAGAATTGGTCGCGCAAGCGATTCACAACGTCAGCCGGCGGTACGGCCGCCCCTACGTGAAGCTGAATTGTGCTGCCATTCCTTTCGATTTGCTGGAGAGTGAGCTATTTGGCCATGAGAGAGGCGCTTTTACCGGAGCTATCGCACAGAAAATCGGTCGTTTCGAAATGGCTGACAGAGGAACACTCCTTCTCGATGAAATAGGCGATATTCCTCTGGCTCTACAACCAAAGCTGCTGCGTGTCCTGCAGGAAAAAGAGTTCGAGCCCTTGGGCAGCGGAAAAACCCACCACACCGATGTGCGTCTGGTGGCCGCGACCCATTGCAATCTAAGTGAACTGGTCGCGCGGAATGAGTTCCGCAGTGACCTCTACTATCGTCTAAACGTATTTCCGATTGTGGTGCCCCCCCTGCGCGAACGCCGAGAGGACATTGCACTGCTGGTCTCGCATTTTGTCGAGGTCTTTTCCCGGCGCATGGGCAAACAGATCAGCAGCATTCCAAGGGAAACGCTGGATGCGTTCACATCGTATTGGTGGCCGGGGAACGTGCGAGAACTGCAGAACTTGATCGAACGAGCCGTGATCTGCTCGGACAATGGAGTGCTTCCGAATCCTCTCTCCACAGAGGGCAGCCCGATCGTCCTTAGCTCAGCAGGGGGCGCATCTAAGAATCTTGAACCAGCCATGATGCACTTGGCCAAGCGAGAGCTTTTGAATCCTTTACGTTCATCGGACGTGAACCCGGTCGTGCCAAAGACATCCCAAGTAACTCCTGAAGCGCACACGTTCAAGGATTACGAGCGAGCCTTGATCTTACATATATTAGAGGCCGCAGGGTGGGTTGTTGGAGGGCCCCATGGCGCAGCCGCCCGTCTGGGACTGAAGCGGACTACCTTAGTTACCAAAATGAAAAAGCTCGGGATCTCGCGACGAGTGCGGCAAGTGGAGGTAGCTGGGTTGGACATATGAATACGTAAATCACCGCTCACCGCTTAACGTTCTTGGATTCGGTTTTCCCGGGTGCCCGAGAAACAGCCCCGTGTCAATTTGTCGCTTGCGCTCGCGCGAGGTGCTGCTTCGCCGCGAGCGCACCTGGAGGCACGAATCGCTGCAGCCTTAAGCTCTGCTCAAACACTGACAAAACCTCAAATCGGGACTGCTCTGCGAACCTGATATAGAAAGCTCTTTCTTCTTGGCATCAGACGAGCCGAGACTTCGCTCAAATCAGTACGGTGCTGGCTAGGCGCGGTTTTTCGTGCCACCTTCATCAGGCTGCACGGCTGAACGAATGGTTTTGAGTAGCTGATGGTCCGTGAAAGGCTTGGCCAGGAACGCGACTGCGCCCGCTCGCAACGCTCGCCGACGGGATTCTTGGCTGTCGTAAGCTGTAATGAAAATAATAGGAATGCGGCGGCCCGCTGCAGCCAGCTGACTTTGCAGCTGCAGTCCGTTCATGCCGGGCAGCCGCACATCAACCATGAGGCAAGACGTATCGTTGAGATGGCCAGAGCTGAGAAAATTCTCAGCAGATTCGAAAACTGCTGCTCGAAACCCAAAAGACTCGATGAGCAGTTTTGTGGTCCTGCGAACAGACTCATCGTCGTCAACGACAGAGATCAGATTCTTTGCCCCTCCGATCTCTCGACTGAACTCACGTAGCGCTGAATGGACACATTGGAGTAACTGCTCGTCAGTGAAAGGCTTTCCCAAAAATGCGACAGCGCCAGCTTGCATTGCTTGTCGACGAGATTCTTCGTTCCCGTAAGAGGTTATGAAAATGATAGGGACGCGACAGCCCTCGGCCGCTAGGTGACTTTGCAGCTGCAGTCCATTCATGCCCGGCATCTGTAAGTCAATGATGAGACAGGAGGTATCTTCCAGTTGCCCAGACCTAAGAAACTCTTCAGCAGATTCGAAAACTGCTGCTCGAAAGCCAAAAGACTCGATGAGTAGTTTTGTGCTCCCGCGAACAGACTCATCGTCGTCAACGACCGAGATTAGATTCCTCGCCACTGTTAATCTTCCAATACGCTGAAAAGCTATTCCCAGATGGAGGAGAAATCTATTGGGCATTGGTGGACATTGCGTTCAACAAAGGAACAATTCGGATAATGCTTTCGTTTACGAGGGTTTGGGAGGAACCTTTTGGTCTTCTCGATTCGCTCGTATCACGTCGACATCACTAAACCGGATAGGGCTCCGCGGAAGACTTAAGCTTTTCGATCATTTTTACGAGCTCAGCCAAGGATTGCGCGTTCATTTTCTCCATTGCTCGGCTGCGCTGAACCTTTATTGTATTTTCCGCAGTTCCCAGTTGATCGGCAATCTGTTTATTGAGCATGCCCGAGACGACCAACGAGATCACTTCTTGCTCGCGAGGAGTCAACGAATCGAAGCGCTGTCGGAGGTCTGTCAGTTCTCTCTCCTGTTCACGTCTGGTACGGTCTCGCTCAAGCGCGATGCGGACAGCATCCAGCAAGTCCTGATCACGGAACGGCTTCGTGAGGAATTCGACCGCACCAGCCTTCATTGCGCGGACACTCATGGGAATATCGCCGTGACCGGTGATGAAGATTATCGGCATATGGCAGTTTCTCGCAGCAAGCTCGCGCTGAAAATCGAGGCCACTTAACCCGCGCAGTCTCACATCCAATACAAGGCAACTGGGCTCGTCTGGGAGTTTTCGTCGCAAGAGGGCCTCTGCCGAGTCGAAACTCTCAACCTGCAGACCCACGCTGCCGATGAGGAACTTCAGGGAAGAACGCACTGACGGATCATCATCAACAACAAAGACGATGGGAGCTTGAGTCATGGCGCACTTCCAGTGGCCACCGGCAGCGTGAAAGAAAACACAGCTCCGTGTGGCGTGTTGGATGTGGCCCAAAGTCGACCGCCATGACTTTCTACGAGTGAGCGACTGATGGGCAAACCCATCCCCATCCCGTTCGTTTTCGTTGTAAAAAACGGAGTGAAAACGCGATCGGCCTCCGAACCAAGACCAGTGCCCGAGTCGCGCACCGTAACCAGTACGCCGCCAGATTCATCGACCCCGGATTGCACCCAAAGCATGCGAGGGCGGTCTGTGACGCCGGCCATGGCTTCAATGCCATTCATGATTAAATTCAGCAAGACCTGCTGCAACTGAACTCGATCAGCCCGGAGGAGCGGTAATGTCTTTGTCCATTCGCACCGGACCGACACTCGATTCTTCTGAAGCTCAGGATCAGCTAGAGCCAAAACCTCCTGAATCACCTCGTTTATCTCCAATTCGCTCTTTTCCGCAGGGGTCTTCTTGATGAATGCGCGAATCCGAGCGATCACAGCACTCGCACGAGTGCCATCCGCAACAATTTCCTCGAGAGCCCGCTGAAGAACCTCAGGATCGAGATTCCGATTGGCAAGCAGTCTCAAGCAGGCGTTAGCGTTATTGGTTACAGCCGTGAGAGGCTGGTTGACTTCATGCGCTATAGAAGCCGCCAATTCGCCCATTGTTGTCAGCCTAGAGATCTGTGCAAGCTCGATTTGTGTCGCGTGCAAAGAGGTTAGCAGTTCCTCCGCTTGCTTTCTTTCGCTGATATCGCGGATAAAACCCGTAAATATCCGATGGCCGTCAGCAGTTACTTCTCCGAAGGAGATTTCCACCGGGAACTCCTGTCCATTTTTGCGGAGTCCAGTGAACTCGGTACCTTGCCAGTTGATATGACGCTGGCCCGTAGCCACGTAGCGTCTAAACCCATCCTCATGCATCTTGCGCAGGAATTCCGGCATCAGTACAGTCACACGCTTTCCAATCAACTCTGCCGGTTCGTAACCAAAAACTCGCATGGTTGCGGGATTTGCAAGGAGGATTGCGCCGCTTTCGTCCATACAGACCACGGCGTCATTAGCAGTTTCGATCATCACGCCGTATCTCTCTTCGGCCTTTATCAGTTCGTTCGTCCGTTCTACGACACGTTGTTCCAGTTCCTCATTGAGTCGCTTGATTTCAGCCTTGGCCCGCTTGACCGCAGCGGTCTCAATAACGACCCAATTCCCTTGACGCCTCGCGAGTGCAAACTGATGTGTGCGCACTGCATCTAGGATTTCATACGCTCCGCAGGCCGCGAGCGAATACGTGCATAGCACGGCCAAACGCTGATTCCCGATAACGTCGTTGATACCCTCCTCGAGTTCGCAAAAGGGGATCCAGTCCTTCTTTGTGACCCAACTGGTATCCCCGGTCAACCGAACGCCAGCGTAACCTCTAGCCGCTAGGCCACCCAGTTTCGCAATCATAGCTTCCGCGACTTGCTTGCGATCAAACTTGCCACCCTGGAGAAAAAAGTCATTGGCGGACAGAATTTCAATACGGGGTTCCGCCAAGTAACTATCGAAGTCGGGCACTGCCTCTTTCAGCGCCACTGTGGCTTCTTCGACCGTCAAGGGCTCGGTCACAACCCACAGGCAGAACTCCTGTCTTTCCAAACCTGCTTTGCAATAAGAGATCAACGCGTCGAGTAGATCCTCCTTCGTGTCATAGAAGAGGCAAAAATGGGCACCCCAGGCCACCATATCGCCGATGACATCGATTCCAGACTTCTGGATCTCGGTTTTGGCCACAGGAATCGCATCCCTATCTTGAATAGGCACCGGATCAAGGCCACACCGAGCCAAGAAGGCATCGTGGGCGGTTCGCACTTTTGCTGAAAGTACCCCTGGTTCCAACGGTCGGGGCGCCTGTCCGAACAGCTCGAGTAGCGCTTCCACACTCCGATAGGCGAGCGGCTTCCATTTGTCCACCCATTGCTTGAGCAACTCTCTATTTGCAGGGCGCTGCGCCGTGGCGTATCGGACCAGAGCTGCTGTCCAATCCCGGCTCCGCTGACTGTCGAGCTCAAAATCGTCGAGCATCAGGGCGAGGAGAGCATCTTCATGAGCTCGGGCTAGCTCAGCGAGGTGTACGTTGAAGACCTCGTCGAAGACCGGCTTCACTGTCAAATTGACCGCCACAAAAGCCTCACCCCAGTCATACGCGATCAGCATTTTTTCCACCGCCTCGCGTAGGGGTTGCCACGCGCCGTCCTCCTCCCAGCGCCGCCGCGTGTATGTGCTGGACGCTAATTCCGGATCATGTTCAAGTGAGAGTGATTTGGCCCGGTAAGCCACCCATTGGATACGCCGCAGTTCATCAGCCGCCTGGAAGTAGGCCACGTTGGTAATAGGCGACGAAGGAGCCATCTGGCCCATGTAGAGAGCGCCCATTTGCAAGGCGTGCATGGGAAAGCGGGCCGGCAGGTAAAGGAGATCCAACAACCGCACCCAGGTAGTTTGAAGCTTGCCATCGTGATTGCGGCGTTCAAATTCATCCACCACGTTCTCCAGATAGGTCTCACGCTCGGCTTGCCGCTGCACATAAGCCTGATATGTGAGCTGGTGCGGATCGCGGAAATCTTCCCAAGTATTGGCCTGGAGGGGAGAACCTTCGCGATATCGGAGATACCATGTGTTGACGGGTGTGTTTGGATCGAGTTCAAAGGGAGCAGGTTGCCGACGAAAATGGTAGTGCAACTTCGTAGTGACGACCTCGTATTCGCTGGGCTTTCTTCGTAGATCGCCTAACAGACTCCATGTTTTGGCTAACTCGCGCGGGCGCATCGTTGCCATCGCTAATCCTCGCGTTCCAGATACCACTCAAGTAGCTCATCGCCCACAAATCGCATCCGTCCGGCAAACCCCGACAGGGAAGGTTCTAGCTCGCCCAATCGAAAGGGTCGCCCTAACGCTGCTTCCAGGCTCTTACGGGTCACCCGGCAACGCCAGGGGGTGTGGATCCGTACATACGCGCCCTGGTCTTCATACAAGAGTTCGGATTCGGGGTTGTCAGCTTCAATAGCTGTATGTAGCGCTTCGATAATGTCTTGGTTCATGCCACGTATCACCGGGCCTACGAATTTTGGGGGCTGCACTCTTTCCATGGACTTTCTCCATCTTCTGATCTGACAATACCAACGAAGATCGTTCCATCTTGAATTTTGGCATGGTAACGGTAAAGCTGACGCCCCTTAGGATTGACTCCCTCTCCCGTAAATATATCGAACTGCCACAAGTGGGCTGCACAAGTGAGGATGTGACCGTCAAGTTTCCCGTCGGCGAGGGCGGTCTTTTGGTGAGGACAATATCCCTGATAGGCTCGAATGTCGCCACCATTCAAGTGGACGAGGAGGATGAGTTCATCCCCAACCTGAACATCTGTCATCTCACCCTCCCAAAGATCGTCCAGAGTAGCAACAGCAATCCATTCCAGCGTGGCTGCGTTCTCAGGTATCGTAAAAAACCTCCACAAGACTCATCGGCAAGATTCCCGCTTGAGAGACTGTTTGGTCGGGTTGCAAAACTCGATGGTTATATTGCACGCGCATGGCGGCATCCTGCGGCGGCAGGCGCCGGTGAATCACATGATGGGCAACCTTCTGTGTGACCACCTCTATGGTGTCCTGATCATCTACAGACACTAACAACAGCGCAAAATCACCACGAAAAACTGCGTAAAGCGGAACTGTGGCCATACCTTTCGCTCCTTTTAGCTGGCGGACGCGGCTGCGGCTCGCGGCTGCTCAAAAGCCCAGGCATAGTTCATCGCATCATCGCCTTGCTCGGCAGGGGAAAGGCCCATATAGGCCAGTACGCCCGCCATGTCAGGTGGCTGAATGTGGCCGGCCAGGAAGCGGTCTATGATCGACAGGTGGCCTGCGTAGCGTGCAGGATTTTTCTCGAAGATCCACTTGCAGGGGTCAGAGCAGAACGTGTACACCCGGCCATTGTGCGTGACCTGCCGGGGCGGTGCACCAACAGTCGGGCTACACACTGGAAGTTGGCACATGTTGCAGACCACAAGAAGCGTTTCCTGATGAGTGTGGCCGACATTCCCCTGGCGCAAGTTCTCCGCAATGCTATTCCAATACGTGCCAAATCGATTATGCCAACCGGGGTACTTGGCTTCCAGCCACTCACGCTCCGCAGCACTCACACCTGCATCTGGATTCCACCACACTGTTCGTCGCTTGAACCAGACCCCCAAGTGGAATGCGTGATGGAGCCAGTCTAACTCTTGCAAGAAAAGGTCCCAATACCACGGACGCTCCAGCCCAAGGTCACGGAACTGATCGAGGAATTGCTTGACGATCCATTCGAGCATGAACTCTTTAAAGGACATCCTGCGGTGCGCAAGCGGAGTGTAGTAATCCATGGACATACCCGTCAATAAGGCGAAGACCCGCCACGAGCGCCAGAACGCCACATCGATCAACCGCTGGGCTTCCGCCTTCTTGCCATGCTGGACGAGCACGCGCAATGTCGGCTCGCCGATCTGAGCATGGCGGGCTTCATCGGTTTGGATACTGGAGATCAGCGTGCCAAACGCTACATCACCCGTTTGCATCGCGTCGGCAGCCATGCCCAAAAACTGCAGGTTCGTGAATCCGGTTTCCACGGTAAAGGTAAGTTGTAATGCTGTGGAGACAGCGTCGTTAGAAGTAAACACATCATCGAAAAAGTGACGGATGGCAATCACTCCCCACTCATTGGTGTGATGGCTCTTGTGCGCCCAGTCGAAGCGCGGATCTTTTTTGAGCAGCTCGTGGGGAAAAGACAACTGGATCTGTCCGTGGCGGAGTTCGTCCATCGTCCCGTACATGGCCATGTTACGCCAAGCCGCGGCGCGCCCAAACCGGCCCATGCGGGCCTCGCCGATGGAAGCCAGGTACTCAGGCATGGCGATCGCTCCGTAATGCGCGACAATCGCAGCTTTCCAGCCAGGGTCCAGGTTGTCAAAAAGCCTGGAGCGAGCGATCGCTGACCGCACGGAATAGACCCCGGCATCCTTCTCTGCCTGATTGTGGACGTACTCGCGGTAGCTGATCTTGTAAGGCTCCTCCCAACTCCACCAAGCAGCCGCGGGTATACCATGACTGTGCGAAAGCGCTTCGGGGAATACCTCTGCCTCTGATACGTACTTGAACTGCCAATTCATGTCGCGGGATAGGTCATACCACTGTGAACGCTCAAGTTTCGGCATTATTACTCCTCCCTGTGCGGACCTTGCGCCAAGGCCTGGGCGATGACTCCACGCTCGAATTCCCCCTCGTTCTGCCAGAAATGGATCAGGTGACAGCTGAGCGCTACTTCGTCCTCGGTAATACCGAGCATGTCGGTGGGGATGTTCATACGGACCACCAGGCGAGGAAATTGAAGGCTCCATCTTAGACCGGAAATCATATTCGTCAATCTGATATTAAATCCTGTGGAAACGGGAAAAAACGATATTTCCGTTCAGTAGGTTGGGAAACTTTACGAGAGGAGACTCTCGTGTGCCGAAAGTAGATCTTAAATGCGGGCATTGGAACGCGACGTGCATTTGATACGTGGGTTAAAGGGGTTTCAAGTTATGGGCGCCAGAGCGGAAGCTATCAGTAATGCACAAGAGCCGACGGTGTACGGTCGCCAAGAGGAAATCCGGCAATTGACAAATATTATCGCGGACCGTCTGCCCTCGCTTACTCGGACAGCACTGCGCTTGGTGGGCAACGCGGCAGATGCCGAAGATGCGGTCCAGGATGCTTTCTTGTCTGCATACACACACCTTGACCAATTCAGGGGGCAGGCGCAGATGTTCACCTGGCTGACTACAATCGTAATTAATGCTGCGCGGATGAAAGTACGTCGGCGTCCCCAGCCAGTGCACATTCCCTTGGATCAGGAAGATCGAGAGCAGGGCCGTCTCCCATTGTCGGAAATGCTGTCAGATCGCCGACCAAACCCCGAACAGCTATGCGGAAACTGGGAATTTGCGGAGCGGCTGACGCAGGTGTCCACACAGCTCTCTCCCACCTTGCGTGGAACGTTTCAACTCCGCGGGGTGGATGGCTTGAGTATTCGCGAAACAGCACAAGCTCTCGGAATACCACACGGCACCGTAAAGGCGCGAGTTGCAAGGGCACGCAAGAAACTCAAACAGCTGCTGCAGACGCAAGTGAAATAATCCAATGCAGGACCCATTTCGCCCTCGATCAACTCAATGACTTCAGCGGCGCCATAGGGATCAGTGAAAATGCCTGATTTGTCTGGCGATCTGGCCTCCGGGAGATCAATAGGCTTTGGTCTGAATCGTCGGTGTCGGGATAACAACACCGAGACGTCCGTTCGACGCACGCACGGACGGGAGCTCGACATACCCTGCTGGCGAAGCTTGGCGTGACGCGGTTTAAGAAGGCGGCCTATATTGGCAGGGTGTGCTTCCTTTTTTCCTGTAGCATTTCGTTTCGAGCGAGAGGAAGTCTTCGCATGGGGCAAATGCATCACGTCGCTCATTCAGACTTGAGTCATTCGTATGCCGAGTACGCAATGGCCGGTCCACATCCGAGGCATGACCGCCACGCGGGGCATTCTGTTGCCATGTTCCGCGACAAATTCTGGTGGACCCTGGCCTTCGCGATTCCGGTGGTCGTCTGGTCGGACGACGTTCAGCATTGGCTCGGCTACACCGCACCGTCGTTCCCAGGATCAAAATGGATTCCAGCGATTTTCGGAACGATCGTCTTCGCTTACGGAGGAATCGTTTTTCTCCGCGGCGCACGTGGAGAACTAGCCGACCGCAAGCCGGGAATGATGACGCTCATCAGCCTGGGGATCCTCGTCTCCTTCGGCGCGTCGCTCGCCGCCACATTCGGCCTCTTCGAGGTAGAGGTCTGGTGGGAAGTCGCCACGCTGATCACCATCATGATTCTCGGTCACTGGCTCGAAATGCGCGCGGTCACCCAAGCGCACGGTGCACTCAACGCTCTGTCCGCGCTCCTGCCCGACACCGCAGAACGTGTGGACGGCTCGGAAATCCGAACCATTCCCATCGGGCAGTTGCGCGCAGGGGACCTTGTGCTCGTCCGTCCTGGAGCGCGCGTCCCGGCTGATGGAGACGTGGTCGACGGGACCGCGGACCTCGACGAGTCCATGATTACCGGAGAGTCAAAACGCGTCGCGAAGGCCCCCGGCGCCAAAGTGATTGCGGGAACGGTCGCGGAAGGGGGAAGCCTTCGCGTATCCGTGACGGCGGTTGGAGATGAAATGGCCCTTTCCGGCATCATGCGCTTGGTGGCTGCCGCGCAGGCTTCGGGTTCGCGTGCGCAGGCTCTCGCCGACCGTGCTGCAGCCCTTCTTTTTTATGTGGCACTGACCGCAGGCGCGACAACGTTCATCTATTGGTGGCTTGCGGGCGACAGAGGACATGGCTTAATCCGCGCGGCCACGGTTCTCATCATCGCCTGCCCACACGCTCTCGGCTTGGCCATTCCACTCGTGATCGCCATCTCGACCTCACTCGGCGCGCGAAACGGCCTTCTCGTCAAAGACAGGCTTGCCCTCGAGCGAGCGCGCAATTTAGATGTGATCGCTTTCGACAAGACAGGAACCCTGACGCGGGGCATGTTGGCACTTTCGGGCGTAGTCCTTGCACCCGGCATCAACGAGGAGAACCTGTTCGAGCGTGCTGCCGCTGTCGAAATGGATTCTGAACACCCGTTGGCCAAAGTCATCGTTGCCGAAGCGAAACGACGCGGGCTTACTCCGCTTCGAGCGAGTGGCTTCGAACCGCTGCCGGGTCGCGGCGCGCAGGCCCTTGTCGATGGTGTAATGGTCGCGGTCGGCGGAGCGAATCTTTTGGCGGCACGCAATGTGGCGCCTTCCCCGAAAATAGCGGAGGCCTCCACGATCTGGGGCAGCGAGGGCAAAACGGTGCTCTTTGTCATCGCAGAGAGTGGCGTACTCGGCGCATTGGCCGTCGAGGACGAGATTCGCCCTGAATCGAAGGAAGCCGTTGAGGAGTTGCATCGACTCAGAATTCGCGTGGCCATGATCACGGGGGACTCCAGAGCAGTCGCGAAATCGGTAGCCCAGCGGATCGGCATAGATGAGGTCGCCGCAGAAGTTCTTCCCGCAGACAAGGCGGCCGCCATCAGACGCTTTCAAGCCGGAGGCAAGCGCGTCGCGATGGTTGGTGACGGTGTGAACGATGCGCCAGCACTCGCCACCGCCGATGTCGGGATCGCAATCGGCGCGGGGACCGACGTGGCTGTGGAATCGGCCGGAATCGTACTTGTGCGTAACGACCCTCGCGACGTGGTGGGTGCGATTGAACTCTCGCGCGCCGCGTACCGGAAGATGGTCGAGAATCTCGTCTGGGCCACCGCTTACAATCTAGTGGCGATTCCGGTCGCTGCGGGACTATTTCTCCGCTGGGGAGTGGAGCTGCCCATGAGCGTGGGTGCCATAGCGATGAGTCTTTCGACGCTCATTGTCGCCGCAAACGCGCAACTGCTCCGCGGACTGAAACTCACCCACGCCGAATCTTCCGGGTTTCCAGGGGCGACAACCCAGTGCACGCAACGCTGATCGGACAGCTACGCAGCTGACCTTGCCAATCCGCCTTTCTCGATGACAAAGCTTGCGACTCGATTAACACCTTCGCCGCTCTTCAGATTGGTAAAAACGAAAGGTCGCTGCGCTCGCATTCTCAGCGTGTCCGCTTTCATTACCTCAAGGTTTGCGCCTACGAGAGGAGCCAAATCTATCTTGTTGATGACGAGAAGATCGGAGCGGGTAATACCGGGGCCGCCCTTGCGCGGAATTTTTTCGCCTTCTGCGACATCGATCACGTAGATCGTTAGGTCCGCCAGCTCGGGACTAAAGGTCGCCGCAAGGTTATCGCCTCCCGACTCGATGAAGCACAATTCCGCGTGAGGGAACTTCAGGTTCATATCGTCAATGGCGGCGAGGTTCATAGAAGCATCCTCCCGAATTGCCGTGTGAGGACAGCCACCTGTTTCAACACCCATGATGCGCTCTGCAGGCAAGGCTTCGGCGCGTGTAAGAATGAGCTGGTCTTCCTTCGTGTAGATGTCGTTGGTAATCACATAGATGTCGTAGCTGTGCCGGAGCCGCTTGCAAAGCGCTTCCACGAGGGCAGTTTTGCCTGAGCCAACCGGACCGCCGATCCCGACGCGCAAAGGGTGAGTTTGGGAGCTCGTGCTAGCAAGAAGAGTCATGAGCGAAATAACCTCGTATATTGAGTTTCATGCGCCATTGAGGCGAGATCCACCATGAACGCGGCGGACCCAAGATCGTCAATCGTGGCGTTTCTGGCTTGCGCGCTGGTGGCGAGCACCGCTTCCTCGAGCGCCGCGATCGCAAGTTGCCCGTCCGTTTGACCGAGGGGGATAAGTCGCACTCCGGCGGTCACCAAATTGGCGAGATAACTTTGCAGATATGCGGGCAAGGCGAGGCTAAGCGGAATGCCCTCCGTTGCGGATCGAACCCCAAGCACGGCGGATAGAGCGGGCGGGACATGCCGCTCCGAAAGCCATTGCGAAAGTGTGTCCAGGAGCCGATCGGGCCACACGCGCCGAAGCATCGAGTGGCATGAGGACGCCTGCTGCAATGACTCAAGCGCAAATTCCGATGTCCCACGAAAGGCGGCCGCTAGTTCCGCTATTTCAAATAGCCTCGTGCGATCGTTATCTCGGGTACAGCGCCAGGCTTCGCTGAAGAAGATGGCTTCATTTCTTCCCGAGCCGTAGCACAGATCGGCTTCCAGCCAGTCGACTAGACTTTCGCGGTCATTTACGTGTCCCGCTTCGACGGCCCATTCGAGGCCGTGGGAATAGCTGTAAGAACCGGTAGGGAATGCGGGCGAAAGCCAGCTCTGCAGCCTCAAGAGCGCTAGTGGGGGCAAACGGCACTGCTCATTACTCATGATGATGCCCACTTTCATTGGTCTTCCCGCCCTTTTCTGTGATCCGCTTTACTTACCACATCCGCACCGGACCTGCTGCGAGCATAGTTCACTCCCACCGAAGCGCCTTCCGCTGCCAGGTGCTCTGCGATGGAAGCTCCGATGCTCTTCGAACCTTCCGTCACGACCGCGACCTTACCGCTTAGCTTGCACTGTTTCAGCGTGTCAATTGCGCGGATCTATGGGAGCGGGCGGCGTTCCTCGAGCCTCGATTGCCTCACCAGCCCGCAGACACAGATCCTCGCGATAGCGGCTTGCAACGATTTGTACGCCGACCGGAGTCTGACCTACGAGCCCCGTGGAGACAGTCAGTGCCGGCAAACCCAGCGTAGGGGTCGCTCGCAACAGAAACTGCGACTCCCATACCCGTTGAAACGCAGCGTTGTCTTGCAGATCGAGTCCGTCCGGAAATGGCAACTCGGCTGAAACCGGAATCAACAGTACCGCATACTTATTCAGAAATAGCTGCCACTGGCGCAATACAGTAGCGCGCTGAACGAGCGCTCGGGCCACGACGTCGGCGGGATACGTTTTGGTCCGGGGTTTCACGGCCGCCACCACCGCCCGAGCGCCTGGATCGCCGTCGCGCTCTGCCTCATCCGCGAGCTGCGCGAAACCGTCGCCGAGCCACAGCCATTCGTTAACTTCAGCCGCCTCATTCAACGGCGGCGTATCGTCAATTTCCTCCACGGTCCATCCTGCATCTGCAAGGCGCCGCCCTGCATCCAGAATAGCCGCCTCGACCTCGTGCGCGACCTGCCTCCCTGCCGGTCGTAGGCACTGTGCGGCACGAAGTGGCACGGGCGGCCCTTCCAAAGGCGCGGGAACGGACCAAGGGTCTCGTGGGTCGGTAGCCGACATCGCAGACAGACTGAGGCGAAGATCCTCGACGGTACGTGCTAAGGGGCCTACCACGTGCATCAACTGAGCGCCGATGTTGGGCTCGGGCGAAGGCACGTTGTAGGGGCCCCAATTGTTAGGGACTCGCCCGAGGCCGGGACGTAATCCATGAACGCCGCAAGCATACGCGGGATAGCGCACTGACCCACCGATGTCCGTCCCCAGGGCAATGTGTCCGATGCCCGCTGCGACGGCAGCAGCTCCACCACCGCTGGATCCGCCAGGAGTTAGTAGCGGATCGCGTGGGTTGTGTGTGTGTGTGCCGCCATAGAGCAGGTTGCTCGTAAACCAACGTATGGCAAACGTTGGCGCATTGCTCCGCCCAAGCAGCACTGCACCTGCCCGCACGATATTGTCTACGGCAGGGCTGTTGAATTTGGCGATGCGGTTTTCGTACAGCCTGCTGCCATCGGTCGTGGCGAACCCTGCCTGGTCGATGTTTATCTTGACAGTGACCGGCACGCCGGCCAGGGGACCCGGGTCGTTTCCGCGGGCCAACAGACCGTCCACTCGGTCTGCCTGCTCTCGCACCAGATCCGGTCGGCACTCGACGATCGCGGTGATCTGCGGGTTGACGGAGTCGAGCCGTTTGAGTACCGCGTCCGCCACCTCACGGGCAGACACTTTGCGCGTCCTTACGAGGCGAGCGACTTCGCTTGCTGAGAGGCGCCAGAGTTCACTAGACATTCCACGTTCACGTGCGAATTGTGCTTGATGCATTTTTCATTCCTTTCTCGTGATAATCCCCCCTGTCATCGTGGTTGTGATGGTGGCCGTGGTCGCTGTACGCGCCGCCTTCGGGTTGAAACGGGACCTGCACTTTCATGAGCTCCGCTCCAAAGCCACGGAGCATATCTTCGATTACGTGGTCGGGCCGAATACAAAGAGAGTGATTTCGAATTTCAGTCGGCAGGTGCCGATTTCCGAGGTGCCAAGCAAGACGCGCAAGCTGGTGGGGATCTTTATGCCTGACTTCGACGATAGGCTCCGCAGCGGCCTGAACTTCCAACCACTTCCCATCTTCAAGTTGCAAGCCATCGCCATCGGCCATCGCAACGGCCTTCGGAAGGTCAAGGAGGACATCTTCGCCATGATTCGCGGTGAGGCGAATACGGCGGCGATGGCGCGCGTCAAAATCGAGAGTGAGTGTGCCTGCCGCTTTTTCCTTCGGCCAATGTCCAGCGGGGCGATGAATGGAAGCGCGTTGCATTGTCGTCCTCAGTAAAGAAAATAACGTTGCGCCAGGGGCAGCACTTTTGCTGCCTCGCAGGTGAGAAGGCGGCCATCGGCACGTACTTCGTAGGTTTCCGGATTAACTTCCATACGTGGCGTTGCGCCGTTCAAAATCATGGAATGCTTGCCGATCTTGCGTGTGTTCGTAACGGGAAGAAGCTTTTTTGCAACCCCAGGAAAGCCGCTCCTCTGCAGTAGCGCCTGGCTGACGAATGTAACGGAGTTTTCCGTCAGCGACCGGCCAAACGCGCCGAACATCGGACGGTAATATTCCGGCTGGGGATTAGGGATGGAAGCGTTAGGGTCTCCCATGATCGCGGCGGCAATAACGCCGCTTTTCAGCACCATGTCGGGCTTCACACCGAAAAAGGCTGGATCCCATATACACAGATCGGCAAGTTTTCCGACTTCAATCGAGCCGACGTAAGAGGAAATGCCTTGGGCGATCGCGGGATTGATGGTGTATTTCGAGATATAGCGCCGCGCCCGGAAATTGTCGTTGTCGCCCTTCTCTTCGGCGAGGCGCCCGAATTGTTTCTTCATTTTGTCTGCCGTCTGCCACGTGCGGAGGATCACTTCGCCGACGCGGCCCATGGCCTGGCTGTCCGACGAAACGATCGAGATTGCGCCCAGATCATGCAATATATCTTCGGCAGCTATTGTTTCCTTGCGTATGCGGCTTTCGGC
>Ga0210394_10002199_pt1 | contig 27561 bp, 24 predicted proteins | sample IncBWC12MmetaG_FD_160121 | JGI IMG/M metagenome (GOLD analysis project Ga0210394, IMG submission 160121) | Forest soil microbial communities from Barre Woods Harvard Forest LTER site, Petersham, Massachusetts, United States - Inc-BW-C-12-M | ecosystem: Environmental > Terrestrial > Soil >...
CTCGACCGGGCTCCTCAAGGTGCGCGAGATCATCGACGCACGCTACAACCCGGGCCGCTGCAACATCTATCTGTTCTACGCCTCCGACGGCGACAATTCGGTGAGCGATGCGGGAGAGGCGCGCGCTGTGCTCGCCTCGATCGCCGCCGACACCTGCTTCACCGGCTACGTCGAGGTGTCCTCGGGTCTCTCGCGGCAGCTCGCCACCGAGACCGGCAAGCTATGGGGCGAGTTGTCGGGCGCCGGGGTTGCCACCGGCAGCTATGCGCTCGCCGACTTCGACGACGTGTGGGGTGCGGTGCGTCACTTCTTCTCGGCGGAGACGGCGGCTCCGGCCGGCGGATGAGGCGCGCGTGAGCTCCGACTGGCGCGACTACATACGGCGCATCGAGGAGCTCGCCAGCCGCTCGGGGCTGCAGTTCCACCCGGTGGACTTTGAAGCCGTCCCCGACAGCTTCATGATGGAGATCGCGGTCTACGGGCTGCCGGTGCGCATGCCGCACTGGTCGTTCGGGGTGCGCTATATCTACCAGCTGATCCAGCGGCGCATGGGCAACTCGCGCCTGTTCGAGGTGGTGTTCCCCGGCAACCCGGGCCATGCCTACCTCGCCGCGAGCAACGGGCTCGCCGAGAACATCCTGGTGACGGCGCACGTGCTCGGGCACGCGGACTTCTCGCGCAACAATCTGCTGTTCCGCCGCTGCCAGGAGCAGGTGAGCGAGCACATCGTCGAGCACGCCGCCAATCATGCCCGCGCGATCCAGCACATCATCGAGACCCACGGCGCGCAGCGCGTCGAGACCGTGCTCGATGCCGCGCTCGCTCTCGAGCAGCACATCGACATCGACCAGTCGCTGCGGCGCGAGCGCTACGCGGACTACATCGCGGAACCGAAGGTGCTCGCCGACGACGGCTTCCGCAAGCGCTTCGCGGCGCTCGATCCGGTCGCCGCCAGCACGGTGGAGGCGAAGAAGCGCGCGCCGGTGCCGCCGCATCCGGAGCGCGACCTCCTCTGGTTCGTAGCCAATTACGCGCCCGAGATGGAGAGCTGGGAGCGCGACATCTTCCTCGCGGTGCGCGAGGAGTCCTTCTACTTCTACCCGGTGTTCGCCACGCAGATCATGAACGAGGGCTGGGCGTCCTACTGGCACGCGCGGCTGCTGCGCGAGGCGGACTTCGTGCCGCAGCAGTCATATCTCGACGCGATCAAGTGTCATTCCGACGTGGTGCGGCCGATCGCCGCGGATGCGCAGGTGTCGCTCGCCATCAATCCCTATCACCTCGGCTTCTCGATGTGGGAGAAGATCGTGGAGCGCGACGGGCTCGAGGCCGCGCGCCGGATCATGGAGCAGGACGACGACTTCGCCTTCGTGCGCAACCACCTGACCCGCGAGCTGGCGGACGAGCTCGGGCTGTTCCGCTACAGCGCGCGCAGCGACGGCCAGATCAAGGTGCTCGAGCCCGAGGTGAGCGCGCTGCACGAGGCGGTGCTCGCGCCGAAATACAACTTCGGGGCTCCGGTGGTGTGCGCACGGCACGTGCGCAACGACGGCACGCTCGAGCTGACGCACGACAGCGGCGCCGACGGCCGCGGACTCGACCTCGAGCGTAGCCGCAAGGTGCTCGACTACCTGCAGCGCGTCTGGCGGCGGCCGATCGTGCTTACGACCGTGAACCAGGCCGGTTCTACGCTGGAGCTGACGGCCCCTTAGCCGGCGCGGTGGGGGTCTGGGTGGTGCCCGGCTTGAGGCGCTCTCCGTCCCAGTACTCCTCGTCCTGGGAGGTCACGATGGATACCGGGTCGCTGGCGGGAAAACTCTCCTCCAGCGCCTCATCCAGCGCCCGCTCGATCTTCTCACGTGACTGGTTCATGGCGGCTATATCTCCTTCTTTCCTATGGTACCCCGTGGAAGTAGCCGCAGGCATGTCGGCGGGAGTAGGCTTTGAGCAACCGGTACCGGTGATGCTCCGCAGGCGGGCGTCGAACAAAGCAAGATCCGGGAGCATCCAGCATGGGGCACGCCACTTCGGGCATCCGTAATATCGCGCTGGTAGGACCTGCCGGCGCGGGCAAGACCTCGATCACCGAGACGCTGCTGCTGCAGGCCGGCGCCACCCGCGCCCGCGGGAGCCTGGCGCGCGGCACCACGGTGTCGGATTTCGATCCGCAGGAGAAACGGCTGCAGCACTCGCTCGATACCGCGATCTGCAGCTTCACGGCCGACGGCACCCGCATCAACCTCATCGACACACCGGGCTACGCGGACTTCCTCGGCAAGACGCTTTCGGTGCTGGAAGCGGTCGAGGCGGTCGCCATCGTCGTGAGCGCCGTGAACGGCGTGGACACCCTCACCCAGCGCCTCATGGATTTCGCGCGCGACCGGGGTCTGTGCCGCCTCATCATCGTCAACAAGATCGACAGCCGCGACGCGCACTGCGCGCAGGTGCTCGCCCAGTTGCGCGAGTCCTTCGGCGGCGAGTGCCTGCCGCTGAATCTGCCCGCCGGCGGCGGCGACTCGGTGGTCGACTGTTTCTTCCAGCCGCACGGCCGGGACGCGGATTTCTCCTCGGTTGAGGCCGCCCACACCCAGATCATCGACCAGGTGGTCGAGCTCGATGAGAAGCTGATGGCGCTCTACCTCGAGCAGGGCGAGGAGATCTCCCCCGAGCAGCTGCACGACCCGTTCGAACAGGCGCTGCGCGAGGGACACCTGGTGCCGGTGTGCTTCGCCTCCGCCGAGACCGGCGCCGGCGTCGCGGAGCTGCTGCAGATCATCGTGCGGCTCATGCCCAATCCCGCCGAAGGCAACCCGCCGTTGTTCATGAAGGGCGCCGGGGCCGATGCCGAGCGCGTGCCGGTGGCGCCCGATGCCGCGCGCCATGTCATCGCGCACGTCTTCAAGGTGAGCATCGATCCTTACGTCGGCAAGCTCGGGGTCCTGCGCGTGCACCAGGGCACGGTGCGCCAGGGGAGCCAGTTGTTCGTCGGCGACGCGCGCAAGCCCGTGAAGGTCGCGCATCTCTACAGTCTGCTCGGCAAGGACACCAGCGAGATCCAGGAGGCGGGCCCCGGCGACATCTGCGCGACGCCCAAGGTCGACGAGCTGCACCTGGATGCGGTGCTGCACGACTCGCACGACGAGGATCAGTATCACCTGAAGCCCGTGGCGTTCCCGCCGCCGATGCTCGGCGTGGCGATCGAGCCCGAGCGGCGCGGGGACGAGCAGCGGCTCGCCGACACGCTCCACAAGCTCACCGCCGAGGATCCGTGCGTGCGCATCGAGCACCATGCGGCCGTGAACGAGACCGTGCTCTACGGCATGGGCGAGTTCCACCTGCGGGTGCTGCTCGAGCGCATGACCGAGCGCTACGGCGTGCACGTCAAGACGCACCCGCCGAGCATCCCCTACCGCGAGACCATCACCCGCCCCGCCGAGGGACATTGCCGCCACAAGAAGCAGACCGGCGGCGCCGGGCAGTTCGGCGAGGTGTTCCTGCGGATCGAAGCGCTCGGGCGCGGCGCGGGCTTTGAGTTCGTCGACGACGTGGTCGGCGGGGCGATTCCCGGGCAGTACATCCCCGCGGTGGAGAAGGGCGTGCGGCAGGTGCTCACCGAGGGGGCGCTCGCCGGCTTTCCGATCCAGGACGTCCGCGTCACTGTGTACGACGGCAAGCATCACGCGGTCGACTCCAAGGAGGTGGCGTTCGTGTCGGCGGGCCGCAAGGCATTTCTCGACGCGCTGCAGAAGGCGACCCCGATCGTGCTCGAGCCGATCATGCGCCTGGAGATCACGGCGCCCGCGAGCGCCATCGGCGACATCACCGGCGACCTCGCCACCAAGCGCGCGCGCATCTCCGGCAGCGACACCCTCCCCGGGCAGCGGGCGACGCTCAGGGCGCTGGTGCCCCTCGCGGAGGTTTCCGAGTATCAGTCGCGCCTCAAGGCGCTCACCGGCGGCCAGGGCGCCTACACCATGGAGCTGAGCCACTACGATCCGGTGCCGCCGCGCAGGCAGCAGGAGCTCGCGCAGGCGTGGCGGCCACGGGAGGCGCAGGACTGAAGGTGGTGGCCGAAGCGCCGCCCCGGCGGCGGCCATTTCTCGCGTTCGTGCGCGCCGGGACGCGCTCGCTCCACGGGCGGCTGATCGCCGAGGATCCCGGGCGCAACTGGGACTGCTGCGTCAGCTGGTACGTGCCGCCGCCCGAGGAGGCGCTGGCCGAGTACTACTCCCACGGCGGATTCAACAAGCTCGACGGCTTCGTCGAGTTTGCCCGCGAGCTACCTAAGTACCGCGAGTACAGCTACGTGATGCTGCTCGACGACGACGTGTACTTGAGGCCCGGCGATCTGTCGCGCTTCTTCACGCTGTGCGCGCACTACCACACCTACCTGGCGCAGCCAGGACTGCGCTGGTTCACGCACACCACCATCAACGCGCTGGTGCGCAATCCCGTCTGCGTGCTGCGCAGCGTGACCTTCGTCGAGGTGATGGCGCCGTGCTTCTCGCAGGCGGCGCTCGCGGAGCTCCTGCCGACCTTCGGCATGACGCGCAGCACCTGGGGGACGGATCTCGCCTGGGCCGCACAGGTCGACGGCCGCCACCCGATCCAGGTGGTGGACGCCATCGGCATGGATCACACACGCACCGGCGACGGCCGGCCCACCGCCTTCTATCGCAAGCTCGCCGAGATGGGCGTCGATCCAGGCGCGGAGCTCGCGAGCGTGCGGCGGCTGTATCCGAAGTTCCGGGGCTCGCGCACGCTCAAGGGTGGCCACGTGTATCGGCCCGGGATCCCCTCCTGGGCGGCGCCGCTCCTGATGCGCCTGGTCGAGCAGCTGAAATTCATCGTGCGTATCCGCAAGAAGACCATGCTGCACGTGCGCGCCTGGCGGGCGCGGGTAGAAGACACGCTGCGCGCACGAACTTGAATAAGCTCGCATCGGACATCCTGTCACGATGCTCGCGGCGGCGCGCCAAAAGCGCGGTTTCGGCGCGCCGCTCGCCGCCTGCGGCGGCGGGCACATCCCTGTGCCTGGCTGCGCCGTAGCGAGCTCTCAGGACCTGGGGCGCTGATCGAGCAGCGCGCGGATCGCCGGCCAGCGGTTCTCGATGAGGCCGAGCGCCTCGGCCTGCCGCCCGGCGAGCACGCCGAAGTCCTTGGCGAGGTACTCCGCGATCAGCGCGTCGAGATTGTCGGCGAGCAGGCGCGCGCCCGGGTCGGGATTCAACACGATGCCGAGCCCGGTGGGGGGCGTCGCGATGGTGCGCACCGTGAGGTCCGGGCGCAGCGTGCGCAGCAGCAGCATCAGCCGCCAGATGTCGCCGCTCCAGAAGCCGGTAACCTGCTCGCGCCGCGCCGTGCGCTCATCGAGCGGGTAGCAGTCGTGCATCAGAATGACGGACGAGCGCGAGCAGGCGCGCTCGACGTTGACGAAGTCGCGCAGCGCGAACTCGAAGTGGTGCATGCCGTCGATGAAGGCGAGCTCGACCGCCGCCCCGCCGAGCTCGGCGCGGGGATCGTACTTCGCGAAGAACTCATCCGATGTCTCGCGATAGAGAGCCACGTTGGCGGGCGGCTCGCCGGGCAGGTTGGGTTGCGGGTCGATGCCGAGCACGCGCGTCCCGGGCAGCACGCACGCGAGCGAGTCGCCGCGCGAGACGCCGATCTCGAGGTAGGTGCGCGGACGCAGGTGCCGATGGATGCGCGCCAGCACGCGGAAGTAGTTCTCGCCGGGGAGCGAGAGACGCGACATGAGCGTGTAGGCGCGCGAGTAATCGGCGCGCTCGACGGCCGCGCGACACAGGGCGAGAGCCGCGCCGTCGCGCCCGAGCCAGTGGTTGAGGCGCGCGCGGCGGAACAGCGTACGCGCGGTGCGCTGCGCGTCCTCGCTCTCGCGTTTCGGCTCTGCTGCCATGCCGCTAGTCTAGCCGCCCGGCGGCTGAGCCGAGTACTGCCGCGCGTACCACTGGCGGTACTCCCCGCTCGCGACGCCGCGCCACCAGCTCTCGTTGCCGAGATACCAGCGGACCGTGTCCTCGAGCCCGGTTGCGAGCGGCGTGCCGATGCTGAAACCGAGGCGCTCGCGGATCCTGCCGGAGTCCACCGCGTAGCGGCGATCGTGCCCGGGACGGTCGCGTACGTGCTGGATGAGGCTGCTCGAGGCGCGCCCGGCGGAGGCGGGGCTGTGCGGGAAGCGCGCGGCGAGCGAGCGCTCGGTGGCGAAGGCCCGGTCCAGCAGCTCGCACACCCTGCCAACCACGGTGAGGTTCGGCTCCTGGGTTGAGCCGCCGACGTTCCAGGTCTCCCCGGGCGCGGAGCTTGTGAGGATCAGCTCGAGCGCGCGGCAATGGTCGCTCACGTGCAGCCAGTCGCGGATCTGCAGGCCGTCGCCGTAGATCGGCAGCGGCCGGCCCTCGAGGATGTTGAGGATGCACAGCGGCAGCAGCTTCTCCGGAAACTGGTATGGACCATAGTTGTTGGAGCAGTTGCTGATGGTGCACGGCAGGCCGTAGCTGTGGGCGTAGGCGCGCACCAGGTGATCGGCGGCCGCCTTGCTGGCCGCGTACGGCGAGTTGGGCGCGTAGGGGGTGGACTCGGTGAAGGCCGCCGCGTCCGGGGCGAGTGACCCGTACACCTCATCGGTCGAGACGTGATGGAAGCGGCAGCCGCGCCGCGGCGCCTCCGCGCCCCAGGCACCGCGCGCCGCATCGAGCAGCGCCTGGGTACCGAGCACGTTGGTGCGCAGGAACGTCGCCGGGTCCTCGAGCGAGCGGTCGACGTGCGACTCGGCGGCGAAGTTCACGATCGTATCGAGCGCCTCCTCGGCGATGAGTGTGGTGATGCGCTCGCGCTCGCCGATGTCGCCGCGCACGAAGCGCAGCTTCCCGGCGTCGATGAGCGGGGCGATGCTCGCGAGGTTGCCGGCGTAGGTGAGGGCGTCGAGTACCACCACGCGGTCGGCCGGGTGCGCGGCGCACCAGTAGTGGCAGAAGTTGGCGCCGATGAAGCCGGCGCCGCCGGTGACGAGCAGCCGCTTCACCGGCCGGCTCCGCCGTCGGCGAGCGGCGCGAGCGGCGCGAGCGTCGCGCGCAGCGCGGTGCGCCAGTGAGGTGCGGCGGCGCCGAGCAGACTCTCGGTGGCGCGCTTGTCGAGCACGCTGTAGCTCGGGCGCGCCGCCCGCGTCGGGTAGTCGGCGGTGCCGATGGGGACGATCGGCGGCACCGCGGCGAGCAGCTTCAGGCGCAACGCCTCCTCGGCGATCGCCACCGCGAAGTCGTACCAGCTCGCCACCCCCGAATCGCACCAGTGCCACAGGCCCGCGGCGCGGCGCGTGCCGAGCGCCCAGAGCGTGCCGGCGAGCCCGGCGGCGTGCGTCGGCGCACCCACCTGGTCGCTCACCACGCGCAGCTGCGGGCGCGTCCTCATGAGCGCGAGCATGCGCGCCGCGAAGCCGCTGTCGGCGCTGTAGAGCCAGGAGGCGCGCACCACGGCCGCGCTCCCCGGGAGCTCGCGCAGTATCGCGGCTTCGCCCGCGAGCTTGGTGCGGCCGTAGACCGAGAGGGGATTCGGCTCAGCCTGCGTGTCGTAAGGCCGCCCCTGGCGGCCGTCGAACACGAAATCTGTGGACACGTGCAGCAGCCAGGCGGACGCGGCACGGCAGGCCTCCGCGAGCACCGCGGGGCCGATGGAGTTGGCGCGCGCGGCGTCCTCGGGCGCGTCCTCGGCGTCATCCACGCGGGTGTAAGCCGCGGCGTTGATTACCAGCTCGGGGGCGAACGCGGCGCAGACCGAGCGCACCGCGCCGGCGTCGGCGATGTCGAGCTGCGCGCGGGTGAGCGAGCGTACCTGAGCGAGCGCGGGGGCGGCCGCGGCGAGCGCGCGGCCGAGTTGTCCGCCGGCGCCGGTGATGAGCACTCTCACGCAAAGCACTCCGCGCGCGCGAGCGGCTCGCCCGTGCGGTCCTTGTCGGAGAGCAGCGGCGCGCGCCCGGCCGGCAGCGGCCAGTCGATGGCGAGCGAGGGATCGTCCCACTTGAGGGTGCGTTCGGCCTCGCGCGACCAGTAGTCCGTGACCTTGTACTGCACGTGCGTCTCATCCGACAGCGCCAGGAATCCATGCGCAAAGCCGGGCGGCACCCAGAGCGAGCGCGCCGCGGCGGCCTCGAGCGGCACGGCGAGGCTCCTGCCGAAGTGGGCCGAGGAGCGGCGCAGGTCGACCACGACGTCGAAGATCGCGCCGGCGAGCACCCGCACGAGCTTTCCCTGGGTCTGGCGGATCTGGTAGTGGAGCCCGCGCAGCACGTACGCGCGCGAGCGGCTGACATTCTCCTGCACGAAGCGCGCGGCGATGCCCGCCGCGGCGAAGTCGCGCTCGTTCCAGCTCTCGAAGAAGGCGCCGCGCGCATCGTCGAATTCGCGGTGCTCGATCAGCATGACGCCGGGGAGCGCGAGCGCGGTGGCGCGCATCAGAACACCCGCTCGCGCAGCACGCTCTCGAGATACTCGCCGTAGCCGGTGCGCTTGAGAGGCTCGGCGAGGCGCGCGAGCTGCGCGCGGTCGATGAACCCCTGCCGGAAGGCGATCTCCTCCGGGCAGCATATCTTCAGGCCCTGGCGCGACTCGACGGTCTCGACGAAGTTGGCGGCCTGCAGAAGCGAGGCGTGCGTGCCGGTATCGAGCCACGCGGCGCCGCGCCCGAGCACCTCCACCCTGAGGTCCCCGCGCGCGAGGTAGGCGCGGTTGACGTCGGTGATCTCGAGCTCGCCGCGGGCCGAGGGCTTGAGGGCGCGGGCCACCGCCACGCAGTCGGCATCGTAAAAGTAGAGCCCGGTCACCGCGTAGTGGGAGCGCGGCGCCGCGGGCTTTTCCTCGAGCCCGACCGCACGGCCCTCCGCGTCGAACTCCACCACGCCGTACGCTTGCGGGTCGCGCACGTAGTAAGCGAACACGGTGGCGCCGCGCTCGCGCGCCGCCGCGGCGCGCAGCTGCTCCGGCAGCCCGTGGCCGTAGAAGAGGTTGTCGCCGAGCACCAGACACACGGCATCGCGGCCGATGAAGTCGGCCCCGATGGTGAGCGCCTGGGCGATGCCGCGCGGCTCAGCCTGGACCGCATAGCGGATGCGCATGCCCCACTGCGAGCCATCGCCGAGCAGCCGCTCGAACAGCGGGCCGTCATCGCGGGTCGAGATGAGCAGCACGTCGCGGATTCCGGCGAGCATCAGCGTCGCCAGCGGGTAATAGACCAGCGGCTTGTCATAAAGCGGCAGCAGCTGCTTGGAGACCGCCCGCGTGACCGGATACAGTCGGGTGCCGGATCCACCGGCGAGAATGATGCCTTTGGTGATCATGATGTTGAGACAGCCAGGCGCGGGGCATCCTAGCGTGCCACCGCAGCTCCTACCAAGAGCCGCGCCGCGCGCGCCGGTTCGGCGGGCCGCGGCCTGCGTGTTCGTGCTGCTGGCGGCGGCCCTCGGGCCCGCCGCCCTCGCCGGCCCCGGGGATCCGCCGAACAAGCCCAAGGGGAGCGCCTTCGCGCCGCGCCACACTAAGAGCCACGTCTACGGTACGCCGATCGCCAAGCCGATCCTGCACCAGCGCAAGAAGCCGGCGAAGAGCGCCGCGCGAGCGCCCGCCGCACCGATCAAGTAGTCAGGCGTGAAGGGCCTGCATTAGAGTGGCCGCGTGCTCACGGCCGCCGAACTCGACACCCAGCTCACCAGGGCCTCCGCCTCTTTCGACCGCGGCGAGCTCGCGCAGGCCGAGAACACCTGCCGCTCGGTGCTGGCCGCGCATCCGAACAATGCCGCGGCGCTGCACCTGCTCGGGCTGGTACGCGCCCGCGGCGGCGACCGCAAGCAGGGCGAGCAGTTCCTGCGGCGTAGCGTCGAGCTCGAGCCCACCGACTCGCGGCTGCGGCTGAACCTCGCCACTTTCCTGCGGCGCGCCGGGCGCCTCGAGGAGGCCGAGCGTGTCTACCGGCGCGTGCTGCAGCTCGCGCCCGGCGAGCGCGGCGCACGCCACGGACTGGTGCTGACGCTCGACAACCTCGGCCGCGGCCGGGATGCGGAGCTGCAGTGCCGCACGCTCATCGACGCCGACCGCGCCAACCCGGACGGCTGGTCGGCGCTCGGCTTCGTGCTCGCCAACCAGAACCGCCTGGAGGAGGCCGAGGGCGCTTACCGCCAGGCACTGGCGCTCAATCCCGGCAACGCCGCGCTCTACCGCCGGCTCGGCTCGCTGCTCGCGCAGCTCGAGCGCGCCGAGGAGGCGCTCGGCGCCCTGACGCGCGCCCGCACCCTCGGCGTGCGCGGATTTGAGCTGGAATTCGCGCGCGGCCGTGCGCTGTCGCAGCTCGGCCGCATGACCGAAGCCGAGCGCGCCTACGCGGCGGCGGTCGCGCTGCGGCCGCGGCATGCGGACGCGCAGCTTTATCTCGCGCGCGTCCGCCGGGGGCTCGGCGACCCGGATTTCTCGCGCTCGCTCGCCGCCGCGGTGCTCGCAGCGCGCGATGACCTCAATCTCCAGGAGGCGCTCGCCGGGCTGCTGCTCTCCGCCGGGCGCGGCGACGTCGCCGAGAAGCTGCTGCGCGAGGAGGTGAAGCGCGCCGGACCGCTGCCGCGGCTGCGGTATCTGCTGTCGCGCGTGATGCGCGAGAGCGGGCAGCTGGCGGAGGCGGAGACCGAGGCGCTGGAGGCCGCCGCGGCGCTCCCCGAGGAGCCGGGGGTGGTCGAGAACCTGGTGTCGATCCTGCTGTCGCGCGGACGGCCCGAGGAGGCACAGGCCTTCATCCGCGCGCAGCGCGCCCGCATGCCCTGGGCACAGGGCTGGATCGCGTATGAGGCACTCGCGGCGCGCGTGCTCGGACAGCCGCTCTATGCGGAGCTCTACGACTATCAACGCCTGGTGCGCCCCTACGAGCTGCAGACGCCGTTTGGCTACGCCTCGATGGCGGAGCTCAACACCGCGCTCCTCGAGGTGCTCGCCGCGCGCTACTCGGCCGATACCTATGCGCTCGGCGACAGCCTGCGCAACGGGCGCCAGACGACCCGCAACCTGGTGATGGATCCGAACCCGGTCATCCAGGCGCTGCTGCGCAGCTTCGATGAGCCGCTGCGCAGCTACCTCACCGCGATCGGCCGCGGCGCCGAGCATCCGCTGAGCGCGCGCAATACGGGCGCCGCACAGATCGCGGCGGCCTGGTCGGTGCAGCTCGGCCGCGGCGGCCTGCACGTCAATCACTACCACAACCAGGGCTGGATCAGCGCCACCTACTACGTGCAGGTGCCCGAGGAGTGTGCCGACACCGAATTGAAGAGCGGCTGGCTGCGGCTCGGCGAGCCGCGCTTCGCGACTGCGGGTGTGGGCGCCGGCTGCGTCGTGCAGCCGCACGCGGGCCAGGTGGTGCTGCATCCCTCCTACATGTGGCACGGCACGAGCGCGATACTCGGCCCGCAGCCGCGCACCGCCGTCTCCTTCGACGTGCTGCCCGCCGCGACCGGCGGCGCCTAGGGCGCGCCCACCGGGCTGGTCTTCCAGCTCACCCGATCGCCCACCTTGAGGCCGAGAAGCCCGGCCTCGCCGCCGCGCAGCTCGAGCACCGCGGCCACCGGCACTTGCGAGCTCAGCAGATCGAGCCGCAGCGGCGGGGCGCGGTCGATGATCTTCACCACCCGGCCGCCGGCGGCGATGAACAGCATGTCGAGCTCGATGTAGGTGTTCTTCATCCAGAAGTTCACGACGCGCGGCTTGGGAAACGGAAAGATCATGCCGCGCTCGGCTGGCAGGTCGCGCACGAACATCAGGCCCTGCTCGCTGCGCTCGGGGGTGTCCGCGACCCATACGTCGAAACTGAATTTGCGCGGCGGGCCGGCGGCGTCATGCTGCACCACCTCGAGCGCCGCGCGCGGCCAGGTCGCGAGATCGAGCGGGGCGGCGGCGGGGTCGGCGGCGGTGGCCGCGGCCGCGCCGAGCAGCAGCACGGCGTACGCCGCACGCAGGACAGTGGTACTCATGGGTCTCCTGTTAGCGGACGGCGTCATCGCCGAACACCGCATTGCCCGCAAAGTCGAAACTGCTGACGAGAATGCGCTCGGCGCTGTTGAGAGTCGCAGCCGGGGCGACGCAGAAGCCGCGCGCGACGATGCGGTAGCGGCGCGGCGTCCCCGCGGCGTGCAGCCGCTGCTGAGTGAGCGTGTCGACGGTGCAGTGATCCTCGCCGCGCGTGGTATAGAGGCGCTGCGCGCCTTCGACGATCAGCGTGAGATTGGTCGGCAGCGACCGGCCGGCGCGCCCCTCGCGCGCGGCGCTCACTCCGAACACCAGGCGCAACCGCCGGCCGTCGGCGCGTTTAGGTCCCGCGAACGCCACGCGGATGCCGCTGCCGTCGGGGCGCGGGCCGCCATCGCACTCGAGCTCGGCGTTACGCCAGTCGATGTCGAGATTGAGCGCGCCGCGGATGCGCGCTTTCAGGTAGCCGTTGCCGGTCGGCAGGCAGCCGGCGGGAGCGGGAGTCGCAGCCGGCGGCGCCGCCGGCGGCATCACGATCGGTGGATTCGCGGCCGGAACCGCCGGCGCGGCCACGCACGGCACAGCCGCGCATCCGAGGAGCGCACTGACGAGTAGCGGCGGGCGGCGCAGCATGCCGCCTTAGTGTAGCGTGACGCCCCGAACCTCAGGCACCCGGTACGACTTCTAGGCGAGCTCGAACGAAGGGCAATCGACTGGTGGTGCGTCCTTAGGTTACGCCCCGGGGACGACCAACATCGCCTTGGCGAGCCGCGCGTGCACACGGACCACGCCGCGCGCGAGGTGCAGCAGCGCAGTCAGCAGCACGACGCCCAGGATGGCGAGAAACAGCGCGGCGAGTACCGGATGATCCGGCGCCCACGGCTGGCCGTTGTGCATGAAGATGTGGTCGTTCAAGTCGAAGTCGATCCAGCCGGCGTAGTACCCGATGAGCGTGATGAGCGTGCCGATGAAGGCGGCGCTCACGGCGAGACCGGTCACCGCGATGGTGAAGTAGGCGATACCGAGCGGCAGCATGAGCACCAGGTAGGCGAGAGTGGTCCAGGTGCGCACGTCCGCCAGCATCTCGCCGATGCGCTTCCACCAGCCGGCCGCCGGGCCCGGATGCATGGGGCGGCGCGGCATGCGCTCGCCGCTGATCGCCTCGATCAGCCGCCCTTCGCCGAGTGCGATCACGCGCGTGATGCCGATGAAGGCGAGGAAGAACGGCACGCCGATGATGAGGATCGCGAAGCCGAACGACAGCGACAGCCCGGTCACCACGATGGTGAAGTACACGATGCCGGTGGCAAGCGCGAGCAGCATATAGAAGAGTGAGGTGTAGCTGCGCGGATCGAGATACACGCCGAAGAAGCGCTTCCAGCTGCTCGTGCTGGTGGCCGCGGCGGGTACCGGGGTCTTCAGGGCAGCCTTCACCTTGGCCTCGGTGTCGCGGTAGGCGCTCGCGACTTCCTCGGGCGCGCCGTAGGTGCTCGCGATGAGCTCGAGCACGTCGGCCTCCGACTTGCCGGGGTGCGCCGCCACTTCGGCGCGCAGGTACTCCTCGGAGTCGTAGAGCGCGTCCTGGATCAGCGCCGGGTCCTGGCCCTCGAGCGCCGCGCGCAGCTGCCTGAGATATTCGTCGATCGAGCGGGGGGCATGAGCACTCATGGAGCGGTTCCTTCAATGAATCGGTCGACGAAGCCGCGCGTCTGGCGCCAGATGCCGCTCCACTGCGAGAGCAGCGCGCGGCCTTCCTCGGTAATGCGGTAGTAGCGGCGCGGCGGCCCCGAATACGACGGCACGACGCGGCTCGTCAGCTGGCCGCCGGAGGCGAGCGCACGCAACACGGGATAGATGGTGCCCTCCTTGAAGAGCGCCTCACCCTCGTTGGCTTTCTGCAGCCGCTTGGCGATCTCGTAGCCGTAGAGGTCTTCGGTACTGCGGTCGAGCACGGCGAGCAGCACGAGCGCGACGAGACCCGCGTTGAGGTCTTTCTGGAACTTGCGTGCCTGGGTATCGTCCATTTGCCAATACTATATACTAAATAGTACTAACAATCTACTAGTACTGTGGAGATACCTTGGCTATACAACATAAGACTGTAACCCACTGACTGGGCACGCGCTGCGGGGCTGCTAGACTTCGAACAGAAATTACTCGAAGGCCGCGGATGAGAAACTCGCTCCTCGAAGTCACTCCGGTGATCCCCGGGAGCCTCGCGCGGCTCCCCGAGCTTGCCGGCAACCTTTTCTTCAGCTGGCACCGTCCCATCCGGGCGCTGTTCGAGGACCTGGATCCCGAGCTCTGGAAACAGACCAACGGCAATCCGCGCCTGATGATCCGCTGCGTGAATCAGTCGGCGCTCGAGCGCTGCGCGCGCGACGGCGGCTATCTCGAGCGCTATCGCGCCGCGCTCGAGACGCTGGATGCGTACGTGGGGGCGGGCACGCATGGTCCCGATGAGCCGCTGATCGCGTACTTCTGCGCCGAGTACGGCTTTCACGAGAGCTTTCCCATCTACTCCGGCGGACTCGGCGTGCTGGCCGCCGACTATTGCAAGGCGGCGAGCGATGAGCGCGCCAACTTCGTCGCCGTGGGACTGCTGTACGAGCAGGGCTATTTCACGCAGCAGGTCGACAACGACGGCATCCAGCAGGCCGAGTACCGCGAGCGCGATCCGCGCGATCTGCCGGTCGAGCCGGTACGCACCACCACGGGCGACTGGCTCAAGGTGAGCGTGCGCATCGCGGGACGCGACGTAGTGGCGCGCGCCTGGAAGGCGCAGGTCGGCCGGGCCGCGGTATACCTGCTCGACACCAACTGCGCGGAGAACGCGCCCTCCGATCGCGACATCACCCATCGCCTCTACGGGGGCGACGATTCGACCCGCATCCGCCAGGAGATGATTCTCGGCATCGGCGGTGTGCGCGCGCTGCGCGCGCTCGGCCTCAGGCCCGCGGTCTGGCACCTGAACGAAGGCCACGCCGCGTTCCTGATCCCCGAGCTGCTGCGCGAGCATCTCGCCGCGGGGCTGCCCTTCAACGCGGCACTGGAGGCGGTGGCCGCCGAGTGCGTCTTCACCACGCACACGCCCGTGGCGGCCGGACACGATGCCTTCGGGCACGAGCTCGTGGTCGCGCACTTCGGCGATTTCATCCGCGACCTCGGCATACCCGTCGAGCGCTTTCTCGATCTGGGGCGCGCGCCCGCCGCTCCCCACCTCTTCAACATGACCCGCCTGGCACTGAATGGCGCGCGCCACGTCAACGGCGTCAGCCGCATCCACGGCGGCGTGTCGGCGCGGCTGTGTGCGGATGAATGGCCCGAGGTGCGCCCCGAGGACAACCCGGTCGGCTACGTCACCAACGGCGTGCACGTGCCGACCTTCCTGCACCAGCGCTGGGCGGATTTTCTGGACCGCGAGCTCGGACCCGAGTGGCGCGATCGGCTGCGGGATCCGGAGTTCTGGAGTGCGCTCGAGCGCATCCCGCACGAACGCTACTGGGCGACCGCGCAGGACGTGAAGTCGCGCATGCTGGTGGCCGTGCGCGAGCGGCTGCAGCGCGAATACGCGCGCAAGGGCCTCGTTCCGGCGCAGCTGCGCCACGTTACCCGCTTGCTCGACCCGCTGCGGCCCGGTGTGCTCACCATCGGCTTCGCGCGGCGCTTCGCCACCTACAAGCGCGCGACGCTCCTGATGCACGACCGCGCGCGTCTGGCGCGCCTGCTGCACGACCCCGAGCGCCCGGTGGTGCTGCTGTTCGCCGGCAAGGCGCATCCGGCGGATGAGCCCGCCAAGCAGGTGCTGCGCGAGATCCGCCAGCTGATGATGAGCCCGGAGTTTCTCGGCCGCGTGGTGTTCCTCGAGGACTACGATCTGCAGCTCGCGCGCAGCATGATCTCGGGCGTCGACGTCTGGCTCAACAACCCGATCGCGCCGCTCGAGGCGAGCGGTACCTCCGGCATCAAGGCCGCCATCAACGGCCGGCTCAACCTCTCGATCCTCGACGGCTGGTGGGCGGAAGGCTGGATGCAGGACAACGGCTGGGGCATTCCGCCGGCCAACGTGGCCGACCCCGGGCGGCGCGACGCACTCGAGGCCGACATGATCCTCGATACGCTGGTCGAGGAAGTGCTGCCGCTCTACTACGACAAGAGCGCACCGGCCTGCCCGCCGGAGTGGGTGCGGCGCAGCAAGCGCGCCATGGCCACCGTGATCCCGCGCTTCAACATGCGCCGCGTGCTGTTCGACTACACCCGCGGCCTCTACCAGCCGGCGATCGGACAGTACCGGCGGCTCGCCGCCGAAGAGTTCACCGGGGCGCGCACGCTCGCCGAGTGGAAGCAGCGGGTGCGGGCGGCGTGGCCCAAGGTGAGCCTGAAGCTCCTCAACGACGCGACACGCGACCTGCCGCGGGGGGAGCGTCTGCGGCTCTCGGTGGCGGTGGCACTCAACGGGCTCGGCCCCGCCGACGTGCGCGTGGAATTCCTCGGCCGGCGGCTCCTGCCCCAGGCCGACCGCACGCCGCCGCCGCTCTCCTCCTTCGACCAGCCCGCCGCCAACGGCCTGTGGCGCAGCACGCTCAGCGCCGCGGACGGGGGCGAAGGCGGGGACACGGTGTTTGCGCTCGACGTGGAGCCGGAGGAGTGCGGCCAGTTCGCCACCGAGGTCCGCATCTACCCCTGGCACGAGCTCCTCACCCACCCTTACGAGCTCGGACTCATGAAGTGGCTATGAACGGCGCGCATCCCGGGGTTGCACACCCGGCGCGCCTTGCGCTGTAGTAACGCCCATGAGCCGCCAGCCCGCCCGCGCATCCTCCGGCCGTTACGTGAGCCGACTCACCGGCGGCACGCTCGCGGTCATCATGGCGGGCGGCCGCGGCGAGCGCTTGCGCGATCTGACCTTGAGCCGCTGCAAGCCGGCGACTCCCTTCGGCGGCAAGTTCCGCATCATCGATTTCGTGCTGTCGAACTGCGTCAACTCCGGCATCCGCCAGGTTTCGATCCTGACGCAATACAAGGCGCAGTCGCTCATCCAGCATGTGCAGCACGGCTGGGGCTATCTGCGCGGCGAGTTCGGCGAGTTCGTGGAAGTGGTGCCGGCGCAGCAGCAGACCGGTGAGCACTGGTATCGCGGCACGGCGGATGCCGTGTACCAGAACGTCGGGCTGATCGCCTCGCACCGCCCCAAGCACGTGCTGGTGCTGGCCGGCGATCATATCTACAAGATGGACTACGGTCCGATGATCGCCTACCACGTCGAGAAGGGCGCTGACATCACCGTCGGCGTGGTGGAGGTAGCGGCGGAGCAATCACGTCACTACGGCGTGCTGACCGCGACCGAGTGGAACCGCGTGACGCGCTTCGCCGAGAAGCCCGCCGTGCCGGACGCACTGCCGGGACGTCCGGGCACCATCCTCGCCTCGATGGGCATCTACGTCTTCAACGCGCCGCTCCTCGAGAGCATGCTGACCGCGGATGCCGCGAGTGAGGGCTCGAGCCACGACTTCGGCAAGGACATCCTGCCGGAGGCCATCACCAGCGGCCGCCAGGTATTCGCCTATCCGTTTCAGGACGTGAAGACGCGCGCGCAGAGCTACTGGCGCGACGTCGGTACGCTCGATGCCTACTACGACGCCAACATCGAGCTGGTGCACGTGCGGCCGGAGCTCAACATCTACGACGAGGACTGGCCGATCTGGACTTACCAGGTGCAGCAACCACCCGCCAAGTTCATTCTGGATGAGGACGGGCGGCGCGGCATGGCCGTCAACTCCATGGTCTCGGGCGGCTGCATCATCTCCGGGGCCGTGGTGCGCGAGTCGCTGCTGTTCTCCGACGTGCGTGTCGAGGAGCGCACCACCATCCAGCGCTCGGTGGTGCTGCCGCACGCCGAGATCGGCCGCGGCTGCCAGATCCAGGGCGCGATCATCGACCAGGACTGCGAGATTCCCGATGGCATGACCATCGGCGTCGATCGCGGTGCGGACACGCGGCGCTTTCACGTCACCGAAAAAGGCGTAGTGCTGGTCACCCCCGACATGCTGCGCAAGCTCCGGCCCTGAGCGGCGCCGCCATGGCCTCCAGCGCGCGCCTGCCGGTCGTCCTCCTCTGGCACATGCACCAGCCGCAGTATCGCGACGCGATCAGCGGACAGTACGTGCTGCCGTGGACCTACCTGCACGCCATCAAGGACTACACCGATATGGCGGCGCACCTGGAGGCGAACCCCGCGGCGCGCGCCGTGGTCAACTTTTCCCCGGTGCTGATCGAGCAGCTCGAGGACATCGGCGCGCGCATCGGCGCGCACCTCGCCGCGGGCGCGCCGCTCCCCGATCCGGTGCTGGCGCTGCTTGGTCCCGATCCCCTGCCCACCGAGCCCGCCGCGCGCCTCGCGCTCCTCAAGGCGTGTCTGCGCGCGCAGCGCAAGCAGATGATCGAGCGCTTCGGGCCGTACCTGGAGCTCGCGACCATCGCCGACACGCTCGCGACGCCTGAGCGCATCAGTTACGCCTCCGATCACCTCATCCATGATCTCGCCGTCTGGTATCACCTGGCGTGGCTCGGCGAGACGGTACGCCGCATCGACCCGCTGGTCGCGCGGCTCACCGAGCGCGGGCGCGACTTCAGCGCCGCGCAGCGCCGCGAGCTCCTCGAGCTGATCGGGCGCCTCGTCGTCCAGGTCGTGCCGCGTTACCGCGCGCTCGCCGTGCGCGGCCAGTGCGAGCTGTCGGTGACGCCCTACGCGCATCCCATCATTCCGCTGCTGCTCGACTTCCGCTCGGCACGCGACACGGTGCCCGGCATGGTGCTGCCGGAGCACGCCACTTACCCGGGCGGGGCGGTGCGTGCGGCCTGGCACGTCGCCGAGTCGATCCGGGTGTTCACGCGCGCTTTCGGCGAGCGGCCGGCGGGCTGCTGGCCCTCCGAGGGCGCGATCAGCGCCGCAACGCTCGAACTCCTTTCGGCGCACGGCTTCCGCTGGGCCGCGAGCGGCGGGGCGGTGCTGCGCAACAGCCTGGCACGCTCGCACGCCCAGGCGGCCGACGAGCCGCGCAGCTACAACCGCCCGTACCGCCCGCAGGGCATCGCGCTCAATTGTTTCTTCCGCGATGACAACCTCTCCGACCTGATCGGCTTCACTTACGCGACCTGGCACGGGGATGACGCCGCTCACAACCTGGTGAACGAGCTGACGCAGCTCGCGCGCCGCTACGACGGCGACGGCAATCACGCCGTGCTGATCGCGCTCGACGGCGAGAATGCCTGGGAGCACTTCCCGTTCAACGGCTACTACTTCCTCAAGTCGTTGTACGCGCAGCTCGCCAATCATCCGCTGCTCGAGCTGACGACGCTCTCCGGATGCCTCGCGCGCGGCGTACAGGCGGCGCCGCTCCCCGAGGTCGCCGCCGGCAGCTGGGTGCACGGCACACTCGCCACCTGGATGGGGGACCCCGCCAAGAACCGCGCCTGGGACCTGCTGTGCGAGGCGAAAGAAGCCTTCGATCGTCTCACGCCGGCGATGCGGGACGCGCCGGCGCGCGAGGCGGCCTGCCGGCAGCTCGCACAGTGCGAGAGCTCCGACTGGTTCTGGTGGTTCGGCGACTACAACCCGGCCGAGTCGGTGAGCCAGTTCGACCGTCTCTACCGCCGGCAGCTCGCGACGCTTTACCGGCGGCTCGGCCTCGAGGCGCCCGCGAGCCTCGCACAGCCGGTGTCGGTCGGCACGGGCTCGCCCGAGCACGGCGGCGTCATGCGCCGCGCCAGCTGAGATTTGCGGGAACGCCGCGTGGCCGGCATGCGCTTGCCCGTGTTCGACCGGCGCCGCGCCGCAGCGCTGCTGCCGCTCTCGGCGCTCGAGGCGCCGCTCGGACGGGGCGGGCGCGCCTTCATCGACTGGCTCGCCGCGGCGGGTTTCAGCGTCTGGCAGATCCTGCCGGTCGGACCCACCGGAGAGGACGGCTCACCCTACTGGGTGCGCTCGGACGCCGCCGGCAACCCACACTTCCTCGACCCGGCGGAGCTCCCGGCGGCCGATGCGCCGGTCGATGCCCGGTTTCGCGCCGCCGCCGCCGGCTGGCTGCCCGACTACACGCTGTTCGAGGCACTCACCCGCGAGCACGGCGGTGCGCCGTTCTGGGCCTGGCCCCGGGAGCTGCGCGACCGTGAACCCGCGGCACTCGAGGGCGCGCGCGTGCGGCTCAGCGCCGAGCTCGGCTCGCTCGAGCGCGAGCAGTACGCCTTCGAGGTGCAGTGGCAGCGGCTGCGCGAGTACGCGCACGGCCGCGGCGTGCGGCTCTTCGGTGACCTGCCGTTCTACGTCGCACCTTCCTCCGCCGAGACCTGGGCGCACCGCGAGCTGTTCCAGCTCACCGCCACCGGAGAGCCCGCATTCGTCGGTGGAGTCCCGCCGGACTATTTCTCGGCTCTCGGACAGCTGTGGGGCAACCCGGTTTACGACTGGCATGCGCAGCGGCGCGAGGGATTCCGCTGGTGGGTGGCTCGGGTCGGCGCGCAGCTCGCGCGGCTCGACCTCCTGCGCCTCGATCACTTCCGCGCGCTGGCGGCCTACTGGGCCGTGCCCGCCGGGGCGAGCGATGCCCGCGGCGGCGCCTGGCACAGCGCCCCGGGGGCCGAGCTCCTCACGCGCCTGCGCGAGGAGTTCAGCGATCTGCCGCTCGCGGCCGAGGACTTAGGTCTGATCACGCCCGACGTGCACGCGCTGCGCAACGACTTCGGTCTCCCGGGCATGCGCGTGCTGCAGTTCGCCTTCGACGGCGATCCCGGCAATCCCCACCTCCCGTACCAGTACGAGCGCGGCAGCGTCGCCTACAGCGGCACCCACGACAACGACACGACGCTCGGCTGGTACTCGCATCTCGATCCCGGCACCGCGCAGCGCGTGAATCTCTACCTCGGCGCGAGCGGGGCGGCGGTGCTCGAGGCGGCGCTGCGCGCGACGCTCGGCTCGGTGGCGCGGCTCGCGGTCATTCCGGTGCAGGACCTGCTGGCCTTGAGCTCCGCCGCGCGCCTCAACACGCCCGGCACGGCGAGCGGCAACTGGGGCTGGCGGCTGCCGCCCGAGGCGCTCACGAGCGAGCTGGCGCGCCGCTACGCGGCGCTCAACTCCGCGTACGGACGCACTTAGGAGCCGACCGTGACACTTAAGCGAGCCGCCATCGCCCTGTGCGCCGTGAGCGCGCTCTTTACGTCGAGCTGCGTGCTTAGCCCGAAGCTCACGACTCCGACGCTCACGGTCGCCAGCGTGCAGGTCGAGGGGGGCGATCTGCTCGAGCAGCGGCTCAAGGTGCGCGTGCACGTCGAGAATCCCAACGACCGCCGTCTGCCGATCAAGGGCGTCGCCTATACGCTCGAGATCGAGGGCCAGCCGTTCGCGAGCGGCGAGTCGGCGGCGAGCTTCGTGGTGCCGGCGCTCGGCGCGACGGAGTTCGACATGAACGTGACCACCAACATGGCCGGCACACTCATGCGGCTGCTGGCGCGCGGGCCCGACGCGCTGCAGAGCGTCTCCTATCACCTCACCGGGAAGATCTCGCTCTCCGAGGGCTGGCTGCAGTCGATTCCCTTCGAGCAGCGCGGTACGTTCAGGCTCCAGTAGACGCCGCCAGCCGCCGCTCAGGCGCCGCTCAGGCGCCGGTAGATCGCGAGGTACTCGCCGGTGCGCCGCTCCCAGGAGAAGTCCTGGCTCATGCCGTTGCGCTGCAGCCGTGCCCATTCACCGGGCCGCGCGTAGAGGTCGAGAGCCGTGTCGAGCGCCCAGGTGAGCGCCGGAGCGTCGAAGTCGTTGAACACGACTCCGGTGCCGCGGCCGCTCGCGGCGTCGTAGTGCTCGACCGAGTCGGCGAGTCCCCCGGTGCGGCGCACGACGGGGACGGTACCGTAACGCAGGCTGTACATCTGATTGAGGCCGCACGGCTCGTAGCGCGAGGGCATGAGGAACAGATCGCTCGCCGCTTCGATCCAGTGCGACTGCGCCTCATCGTAGCCGGCCTCGAACGTCACCCGTCCGGGGAAATCGCGCGCCAGCTCGGTGAAGAACTGCTCGTACTTGGCCTCCCCGCTGCCGAGCGCGGCGAGCGCCAGCGGGCGTGCCGCCAGCACCTGCGGCAGCGCCTCGAACATCAGCTCGATCCCCTTCTGCGCCGCGAGGCGGCTCACGACTCCGGCAAGCGGGACCTCGGGAGCGGTCGTGAGGCGCGTGCGTGCGAGGAACTGGCGTTTGAGCTGCGCCTTGCCCGCGAGATGCGCGGGATCGTAGTGCACCGGCAGGAAGCGGTCGCGGCGCGGATCCCATTCGTCGTAGTCGACGCCGTTCAGAATCCCGGTGAGCGCCGCGCCGCGCGCGCGCAGGTCGGCGTCGAGCTCCATGCCGTACTCGGGCGTACAGATCTCGTGCGCATGGGTCGGGCTCACGGTCGTGATGGCGTCGGCGTAGAGGATGCCGTGGCGCAGCGCGTTGATGCGTCCGGCGGCGAGATCGTTCTGGTGCAGGAGAGCGGTATCGGCGGCGGGCAGCCCGAGGTCGGCCACATCGGCCGCCGGGAAGATGCCCTGGTAGCCGATGTTGTGGATCGTCAGCACGGTGCGCGTCGCCGCGAAGGCGCCGTCGCGGCCGACCCCGGTGCGCAGGTAGAGCGGCGCGAACGCGGTGTGCCAGTCGTTGCAGTGGAGGATCCGGGGGCGAAAACCGACATGCTGGCAGGCGATGAGAGAAGCGCGCGTGAAGGCGATGAAGCGCAGATGCTCGTCGGGATCGGCCGTATAGAGGCTCGGGCGCGCGTAGAGCGCCGGGCAGTCGATGAGGTACACCGGCACGCCGGCGGCGGGCAGCGTTGCCTCGAGCACCGAGAACGCGTAGCGGTGGGTCCCGAGCACGAGCGGCACGTTGGTGAGTCCCGCGACCGGGCGCGCAGCCAGCGCCGCGCGGTCGATCGAGGAATACAGCGGCGTGCACAGGCGCGCGTCATGCCCATCGGCGTGCAGGTACTTGGCCAATGCCCCGGCGACGTCGGCGAGCCCGCCGGTCTTCGACAGCGGCGCCACCTCGGAGGCGAGCAGGCAGACGGCGAGTTTCTGAAGAGTGGCGCTCATTGCCGGGGCGGATTTCCGTCAGGTTAAGATGTGCCGATGCGGCGCTTCCTGATCGGGCTCACGCTGATTGTGCTGCTTGCCGTGTCGATCGGCACGGGGGTGACGGTCGCCCGCTGGCCCCATTGCCGGCACGTTTGCCCGTGGCTCTGCGCCCGGGAGTCAGTGTAACCGCAAGAATCGGGTCGCGCCGCGCGGCGGCGCGCCTATCATGCGGACCTATGTCCACCAGCACCACGAACTTCATCGACAGCCGCGATTTCCGCCGCATCGCCCGCGCGATCCGCTTCATCGACGCGCATTACCGCGAGCAGCCGCGCCTCGCGACCATCGCCTCGTACGCGGGACTTTCCGAGTTCCATTTCAACCGGCTGTTCCGCCGCTGGGCGGGACTCACGCCGCGGCAGTACCTGGCGTTCATCACCGCGCGCGCGGCGCGCGGCGTGCTGGGCGGGTCCGCCTCGGTCCTCGAGGCCTCTTATGCCGTCGGGCTCTCCGGGCCCGGCCGCCTGCACGATCTTCTGGTCACGCTCGATGCGGTGACGCCGGGGGAGCTCAAGGCACGCGGCGCGGGGCTTGAGATCCGCTACGGTTTCACCCCGACGCCCTTCGGAACGGCGCTCATCGCGTGCACTGCGCGGGGCCTGTGCCATCTTGGCTTTCACGACCGCGGCAGTGAGCGGGCCGCCGCCGCTGCGCTCGCTGAGGGGTGGAGCCACGCACGCCTGGTGCAGGACGATGAGGCTGCGCGGGCGACGGCGGCCAGGATTTTCGCGCCCGGCGGCGCGCCGACGGCGATGCCGCTGCGTCTCTCGGTCCGGGGGACGAATTTTCAGCTCAAGGTGTGGCAGGCATTGCTCGAGGTGGGGGCGCACGGCCCGACCACCTACGCCGAAGTGGCCCTTGCCGCCGGGGTCCCCGGCGCCGAGCGCGCCGTCGGGAACGCAGTCGGCGCCAACCCGGTCGCGTGGCTCATCCCCTGTCACAACGTGCTGCGCACTGACGGCTCGCTCGGGGGCTATCGGTGGGGCGAGGAGCGCAAGCGCGCCATGCTCGCTTTCGAGGCACGGGACATAATCCAGGGGTCCCCGCAGCGGCCCGGAAGGCTCCCGGCTGGGAGGAGCGTATCAGCATAACTATATGTTTTAATTAGAAAAACTTAAAACTCTGCAGGGCGGAAGACCTGGGGAAGTGGTAAACTTCACGCCGTTCTCCCCGGTGTCATCGAAGCGATCCGAACTAGCGTGCGGCGGCCCCCGACGGACCTTTCGCGCGCGACGAAACATCATGTCCGCCTCGCCCTACAAGCAGCTCGAGCAGGAATTCAAACGCCTCCACGCCTTTCGTGGGGCGCTCTCGCTGCTGCGCTGGGACGCGGCCGTGATGATGCCGCGCGGCAGCGCTGACGTTCGCGGTGAGCAGCTCGCCGCCCTCGAGACCGAGTACCACGCGCTTCTCACGGCTCCCAAGATCACGCGGCTCCTCGACCGGGCGCAGGCCAATACCCAGGGACTCGCGGACTGGCAGGTGGCGAACCTGCGCGAGATGCGCCGCCAGCGCGACCACGCGATCGCCACCCCGGTGACGCTCGTCGCCCGTCTCGCCAAGGCCGCCTCGCGCGCCGAGTCGCGCTGGCTCGAGGCCCGCGCCCAGGGGAAGTTTGAATCCTTCGCACCCCACCTCGAGGAGGTGGTGCACCTGGTGCGCGACAAGGCGGCGCTCCTCGGCCAGGCGTTGAACCTCGCCCCCTACGACGCGCTGGTGGATGAGTTCAGCCCGGGCATCACCACGGCCGACATCGACGCGATGTTCAAGGCGCTGTCGCGCCGCCTGCCGTCGCTCATCCGCGAGGCCATCGCCGTGCAGGAGGGCCATCCCGCGCTGCCGCTCACGGGCAAGTTCCCGGCCGGCAAGCAGCGCGCCCTCACCGTCGAGGTCATGAAGGCGGTCGGCTTCCCCTTCGATCGCGGGCGGCTCGATGAGAGCGAACAGCCCTTTACCGAAGGGTTCTCGGGCGACATCCGCGTCACCACGCGCTTCGTGCCCGAGGACGTGTTCTCCGGTCTCCTCGGCGCGCTGCACGAGACCGGCCACGCCATGTACGACCTCGGGCTCCCGCAGGACTGGCGCGACCAGCCGGTGGGGCGCGATCGCGGCATGGCGCTCGAGGAGAGCCAGTCGCTGCTCATCGAGATGATCGTGTGCCGCAGCCGCCCGTTCGTGCGCTACGTGCAGCCGCTGCTGGCGAAGCACTTTTCGGTGACCGGACCTGAGTGGGACGTCGAGAATCTCTACGCGCATCTCACCAAGGTGCAGCGCGGTCTCATCCGCGTGGACGCCGACGAGCTCACCTACCCGCTGCACATCATGCTGCGCTACGAGCTCGAGAAGCAGCTGCTCTCGGGCGAGCTCGCGGTGCGCGATCTCGCCGAGGCCTGGAACGCCGGCATGGAGAGCCGCCTCGGCATCCGCCCGGCGAACGATCTGGAGGGCTGCCTGCAGGACATTCACTGGGCGGTCGGCTCCTTCGGCTACTTCCCCTCCTACGCGCTCGGCGCCGTGATCGCCGCGCAGCTCTACGAGAGCCTGCGGACCGAAGTCACGACGCTCGATGAGCAGCTCGCGCGCGGGGAGTTCTCCGGCCTGTTCGGCTGGCTGCGCACCCAGGTGCACGGCCTCGGTGCCAAGGTGCCGGTCCAGGATCTCCTCAGGAGTGCGACCGGCAAGCCGCTCAACGCCACCGCTTTCATCCGCTACGTCGAAGCGAAGTACCTGGAGAGCGCCACCAGCGTGGCGGCGGCCTGAAGCCTTAAGGCAGGCGAGCCGTCGTGACGCACCCGAAGTCTTCCCGCACGCTCGAACGCCTGGCCGCGCGGCTGCGCGGCGCCGCCGGCAAGGCGATCGCGGATTTCCGCATGATCGCCGACGGCGATCGCATCATGGTGTGTCTCTCGGGCGGCAAGGACTCCTACACGCTGCTCGATCTGCTGCTGTCGTTGCAGCGCAGCGCGCCGGTGCGCTTCGAGCTGCTGGCGGTGAACCTCGACCAGAAGCAACCCGGCTTCCCGCAGGAAGTCCTGCCGCGCTACCTCGAGAGCGTGGGCGTCCCGTACCGCATCATCGAGCAGGACACCTATAGGGTAGTGAAGCGCGTCATTCCCGCGGGGCGGACGCTGTGCGGGCTGTGCTCGCGTCTGCGGCGCGGGGCGCTGTACCGCTTCGCCGCCGAGAACGGCATCACCAAGATCGCCCTCGGCCATCATCGCGACGACATCGTCGAGACGCTGTTCCTCAACCTCTTCTTCGGCGGGCGCCTCAAGGCGATGGCGCCCAAGCTCCTCTCGGACGACGGCCGGCACGTCGTCATCCGCCCGCTGGCCTACGTCGCCGAGCGCGACATCGCCCGCTATGCGCGCGGCCGTGCCTTCCCGCTCATTCCCTGCACGCTGTGCGGCTCGCAGCCGAACCTGCAGCGGGTCGCCGTGAAACGCATGCTGGCCGGGTGGGAGCGCGAGTTCCCGGGCCGCACCGAGACCATCTTCCGGGCGCTGCGCAACGTCGAGCCCGAGCACCTCGCCGACCCGCGCCGCTTCGATTTCACGAGCCTCGACTTCGCTCGGACGCCGCCGATGAGCGAGCGCGACGAGGACTCGCTCGAGACGGCGCTCGCCGCGCACAGCGCGCACGCCTGAAACCCCGATGCCCGCCCCCTCGCCCGGCAACGTCCCCGAGCTGCCGCTCGCCAACTGTTACTGGGTGCTGCCCGGCCAGCTCCTCGCCGGGGAGTATCCGGGCGGCGCCACCCCTGCCGCGACCCGTGAGCGGCTCGCGCGCCTGATCGCCGCCGGCGTCGGCTGTTTCGTCGATCTCACGGAGGAGGGCGAGCTCGAAGCTTATGCGCCGGAACTTCCCGCCGGCGTGACGCACGTGCGCCGCCCCGTCGCCGACCACGGCGTCCCGCAGCTGCGCGAGCGCATGAGCGAGATCCTCGAGAGCCTGCACGACGCTCTCGCCGGCGGGCGCGCCGTGTACCTGCACTGCCGCGCCGGCATTGGCCGCACCGGCATGGTGGTCGGGTGTTTCCTCGCCGAGCGGGGCCACGCCGGCGAAGCCGCGCTCGATGAGTTGAATCGCCTGTGGGGAGCCAGCGCCCGCTCGGCCGGCTGGCCCACAGTCCCGGAGACCGACGAGCAGGCCGACTACGTGCGCGGCTGGTCGGCGGCGCCGCCGGCCGAGCCCGACCCGCTGCTCGATCCCACGGCTCTCGCGGCGGCGCGCGGGCTGCGCGGGCGCTTCCTCGGCGCGCTGCTCGGGCTCGCGATCGGGGACGCGATCGCGGCCGCCACCCAGTACCGGCGGCCGGGGCGCTTCGCTCCGGTCGGGGATCTGCTCGGCGGCGGCCCCTTCGACCTGCCGCGCGGCGGCTGGAGCGCCGACACCG
>Ga0210394_10002200_pt1 | contig 27554 bp, 22 predicted proteins | sample IncBWC12MmetaG_FD_160121 | JGI IMG/M metagenome (GOLD analysis project Ga0210394, IMG submission 160121) | Forest soil microbial communities from Barre Woods Harvard Forest LTER site, Petersham, Massachusetts, United States - Inc-BW-C-12-M | ecosystem: Environmental > Terrestrial > Soil >...
CAAGAGCGCCGGACTCCAGAGGACCACGCGCAAGACGATCGGCGATCTCAAGCCGCGCCATCGTTCCGACGATCTGGCTGACCCAAAAGCTCCTGATCATTTTCAAAAGCTGTTCAGCGCCGAGATCGGCCATCTTCGCCGTTCCTATCGCTTGATCAGGGGGCATTCGCTGTCGGCCAAGGGTCGAAACACGTCTTCGCCGCGGACGGTCTTGACGATTTTGACCAGATCCCAGGGACCGGTGGACTCCGCCGGAGTCTTGATTTGGATGAGGTACATGTCATGAACCATCCGGCCGTCCTCACGGAGGTAGCCGCCGGTGGTAAACATGTCGTTGACCGGCGTCGCGCGCATCTTGGCGACGACGACGAGAGGATCGTCGGTTCCGCTATCCTTGATCGCCTGCAAATAGTGGCGCACGGCCGAATAGGTGCCGGCCTGAATGGCGGTGGGCATCGCCTTGAGACGGTCGAAGAAACGCAAAGACCATGCGTTGGCCTCAGGCGATCTCTCGTGATGGAAGGCCATCAGCGAGAAGTTGCCCTGTCCGAGTTCGAGCCCGATGGCCTTGACCTCATCGATCATGAGCTGCAGCGGCATGACGCGAACGCCCGGCTTTGCCAAATGAAACTCCGCCGCCTGTTTGAGTATGTTGACCGTATCCGCGCCCCCGGTCCCAAAGGCGATCACCGACGCCTTGCTTTGTTGCGCTTGCAGCAGGAAGGAACTGAAATCGGCAGTACCGAATGGCGCTCGCACATGGCCGACCACGGTGCCGCCGAGTTTCTCGACCGCCGCAATCGCATCACGCTCGAGCGCATGCCCGAACGCGAAGTCCGAGCTGATGAAGAACCATTTGTCCGCGCCGGGGCCGAAAACGGCCTTCACCGAACCGGTCGCCGAACTGTAGGTATCCCACGTCCAGTGGATACTAGTGGGCGCACAGGCCTTGCCGGTAAAGTCCGAGGATCCGGCGCCGACCAGGACGATCTTGTTGCGCGGGCGCGCGAGCTCCACAATCGCAAATCCGACCGCGGAATTTGCGATGTCGGCGGCGACATTGACGTGCTCGACATCGAACCAGCGGCGCACGATGGCCGCGCCGATGTCCGGCTTGTTTTGATGATCCGCCGAGAGGATTTCGATGGGCCGACCGTTGACGGCGTTGCCGAAATCCTCTGCTGCCATGCGCGCCGCCTCGACCGATCCGCGGCCGGTGGCGCTGGCAAGCGGCCCATTCAAGTCGGTAACGACTCCGATCTTGATGGCGCCGTCGGAGACTTGCGCCCGTGCGGGCCCGACAAGGCCGGCGGTGACGGAAAGAATCAGGCCTAACGTGAAGCAGAGTCTTGAACTCGGCATCGCAGTGCCCTCACCCAGGTTTCAACCGCAACCATTCAAGCTTCTTCTTTTCTCGTCAATTTCAAATAGAATAGCTTGCTTGTCCGCCATGGGTCAAACCCGCAAGGCTAGCCGGTCGGTGCGCTTTGTAATGCTGATCGGGGCCGGAGGCCTCAAGCGAAGCTCAAAAGGATTCCGTCAGATTGCAGCCAATGCTGCAGCCTCGCCGATATGGGGAACGGCCTCGACCAATTCGCGCGTGTAATCGGTCTGCGGGTTGTCGAACAGCGCCCGGCTCTCGCCTTGCTCGACAATCAAGCCGTTGCGCAGAACGATGGTGCGATCGCACATCATGCGAACCACATTGAGGTCGTGGCTGACGAACAGCAAGGCGAGGTTGTCCTCGCGCCTCAATCTGTCGAGCAATTGCAGCACTACCGCTTGCACCGAGACGTCAAGCGCGGCGGTTGGTTCATCCAGAATCAACAGACGCGGCCGGCAGGCGATGGCCCGGGCAATGCCGACGCGGGCCTTCTGGCCGCCGGAGAGTTGATGCGGGAAGCGCGGTAACAGATCGAGCGGCAATCCTACCCGTTGCGCACACTCCTCGACGCGGTGCCGCAATGCGTCGCCCGGCCGCATGCCGGCAAGCCGCAGCAGCGGATGGGCGATGCAATCAAAGGCCGTGTAGCGCGGGTTCAGGCTCTCGTTGGGATCCTGAAACACGATCTGGATATCTTTTCTTATCGGCGAGCGGTGAAAATCCCGCGCGGGAAGATGACCGATCGATTGTCCGTCGAACAGGATTTCGCCGTCGCTCGGATCGATCAGCCGGCAGATCATGCGCGACGTCGTGGTCTTGCCGGAGCCAGATTCGCCGACCAGGCCAACGCTCTCGCCGGCCGCCATGGTCATCGTGAAATCGGCGACCGCAGGCGGCCCTTGATCGTATCGCTTGGCAAGGTTCTTCACATCGAGAAGCGGCGGCGTGCCCGGTGGCGGCACCGGCTTCGGTTGGCAAGCCGCCAGCACCGCGAGATATTGATCCCGCTCCTCGTCCGTGACCAAATCCTCGATCCGCGTAGTCGCAGTCGGCGATGCCGCAACCAGACGCCTGGTGTAGGCGTGTTGCGGACGCCGGAAAAGCTTCTCGGGGGCTGCTTCCTCGACAAGGCGCCCCTTCTCCATCACCACGACGCGGCGGCAATATTGAGCCGCAAGCCCGAGATCGTGCGTGATCAGGATCGTCGCCATCCCGCGTTCAGCCGCGATTACGGCCAGCAAATCCATCACCACCTTTTGCGTGGTGACGTCGAGGCCGGTCGTCGGCTCGTCCGCGATCAACAGCATCGGGTTGCAGGAGATTGCGATCGCGATCATCACCCGCTGACACATGCCGCCGGAGAGCTGATGCGGATAGGCCGTCATGCGCTTTTCGGGGTCGCGGATCTGAACCGCGCGCAGAAGGTCCAGCGCCTCATTGGCCGCCTCTTCCTTCGACAGACGCTTGTGGCTCAGGATCGCGTCCGCGATCTGAAGCCCGACCGCGCGGATCGGATTGAGCGCGGCGCGCGGATTCTGGAAAATCATCGACATCGCGGCGCCGTGCAGCGCGCGAAAATCGCTGTCCGGTATTTTGGTGACGTCCTGCCCGCGATAGAGAATCTTGCCCGCGGTCACCCGCCCGGCCGCATCGAGCAGCCGCGTGGTCGCAAAACCGGTGACGGATTTTCCAGACCCGCTTTCGCCTACAAGCCCGAGCATTTCGCCCGGATCGAGCGAGAGCGTCACCCCGCGCACCGCTTCGACAAGGCCGCGGCGTGTCGAAAACGTAACGTGAAGATCTTCTATGCGCAGCAGCGGCCCGGTCATGTCCGCATTCGGGGGTCGAGAATGTCCCGCATCCCGTCACCGAGCAGGTTGAAACACAGCACGGCCAGCATCAACGCGAGGCCCGGAAAGGCGACCAGCCACCATTTTCCGGTCGAGATGAAGCGCGCGCCTTCCGCGACCATGATGCCCCATTCGGGCGTCGGCGGTTTGACGCCGAGGCCGATGAAGGAGAGCCCGGCGGCGTTGAGGATCGCCCAGCCAAGGTTGAGCGACATCTGCACCGCCATGGCGGGAAGCACGTTCGGAAGCAGAAAGCGCAGCACCACCGAGACATGGCTTTCGCCGCTGGCGCGCGCCGCTTCGACCCAGCCGACGTCGCGGCGGACGTTGACCTCCGCCCGCGCAAAGCGAATGTAGAACGGCAGATTGATGATCGCGGTCGCAAACACGATGTTCTCGACGCGGTTGCCGAGCGCCGCCACCATCGCCATCGCCAGCACGAACAGCGGAAAAGCCATCATCACATCGACGAAACGGCCGACGGAGCGATCGAGCCGCCCGCCCGCATAACCGCAGAACGCGCCGAGCACGGCGCCGAGCACGAAAGAGATGCCGACCGCCGAAACCGCGATGGCGAGATCCAGCCGGGTCGCCACCAGGAGCCGGCTGAACGTATCGCGGCCGAGCTGGTCGGTGCCGGCAAGGTGCGCCATGCTCGGTGGATTAAGCGCCTGCGATACATTCGAGGCGATCGGGTCATACGGCACGATCGACGGCCCGAGGATGGCGACGAGGATCAGCAGCACGACGCCGGCGGCGGCGATGCCTGTGAGCGGATTGCCGCGCAGGATCCAGAGCGTGTGACGCAGGGTGCTGCTTGCCATCAGATCGACACCCGCGGATCGGCGATCCCATAGAGAACATCGACGAGCAAGTTCACCACGACGAAGATGCTCGCCATCAGCAGCACGAATCCCTGCACCGGCGCATAGTCGGACGACAGCAGCGCATCGAGCGCGTAAGACGCAACGCCGGGCCAGGAATAGACTTTTTCCACCAGCACATTGGCCCCTAACATGGTCGAGAATACGATGCCGGCGATGGTAATGACCGGCAGGATCGCATTGCGCAGGGCATAGGTCACGACGATGCGCCACCAGGAGAGCCCGACCGAGCGCGCGGTACGCACGAAATCGCTGCCAAGCGAGACCAGCATCGAGGCGCGGGTGATGCGCGCCAGCGGCGCGATCACGAACAAAGCCATGGTCATCGCCGGCAGGATCAACTGGCGAAAGGCCGCCCACCATCCGTCGAAATCTCCGGCGAGCAGGAAGTCGAGCGTCAGGAATCCAGTGCGCGCGGACGGCAATGAGGTGAAGACATCGATGCGGCCGGTCGGATCGGGCGCAAGGCCGAGCAGGTAGTAGAAGACATAGATTAACAGCAGGCCCGAAACGAAGGTCGGCACGCAAACGCCGAGCGCGCAAAACAGCCGCACGCCGTGGTCGATGACCGAGCCCGGCCTCAAGGCCGCCAGCACGCCGAGCGGAATGGCCGACACCAGGGCGATCAGTAGTGCGGTCAGGGTCAGTTCGAGCGAAGCCGGCAGGCGCTCACGCAGGTCGGTCGTGACGGCCTGGCCGGTCATCAGCGACTTGCCGAGATTTCCCCGGCCGACATCGTAGAGATAGAGCAGCAATTGTTCGGGGACCGGCTTGTCCAGCCCCATCTGCTTGCGGATGACTTCGATCTCCTCCTTGCCGGCGTTGGGCCCGGAGGCAAAGAACACCGCGGGATCGCCGGGCAGCACCCGCATCAGAAGGAAGGTAAAAACCAGCACACCGAACAGCGCCGGCAGCGAGGACATGAAACGCCTCGCCGCCCGGATCGTCGTTGCGACAAGGCTTTTCATGACGACCGGCGCGTCACTTGCGGCGGAGGTCGCGATAGTCGACCTGGCGGTGGAACTGGTAGGTGTAGCCGTCGAGCGAAGCCGCCATCACGGCGTCCTGGCTCGGTTGCCAGAGTTCGATCTGCGGCATCTCTGCGACATGGATCGCGTTGAGCTTCTTGCCGTCTTCATCGTACTTCGCCTTGTCCGGCTCGAAACGCGCTTCCTGGGCGATCGCGTTCAGTTCGGCATTATTGATGCTCGAGTAGTTCCAGCGCTGATTGCCGGTATAGAAGTTGCGGTAGAAATAGTCGGTCGAGGGCAGCCAGGCGACGATGCCTTCGGTGAAGAAGGGCAGCTTCTTCTCGTTGATCTGCGTCGACATCTGCGCATCGGGCAGTTTCTGGATGTCGACCTTGATGCCGATCTTGCCGAGCGATTCCTTTACCAGCGCCGCCATCGGTTCGGCGGTCGAAGCCTGGCCGACATTGAAGCTGAAGGTGGTCGAGAAACCGTCGGGCATTCCGGCTGCCTTCAGATATTCCTTGGCCTTGTCGAGATCGAGCTTGACGGGTTGGGGGAACGGATAGGTGCTGGTCGGCGGCTTGCCATCCGTCCAGGTCGCGCCGAACAACGGGGTACCGCGGCCGAACAGTGCCGCCTTGAACATGTCGTCGTAAGGCAGCGCAAAGGCGACGGCGCGGCGCACATTGATGTTGTCGAATGGCGGGATCGTGTTGTTCATCGAAATGAAGGTGACCGAATTATATTGAGGTGTGGAGATCACCTTCAGCGTGCCCTTGCTCTCCAGCGACTGCACATCGCTGGCCTGCAAATCGACGGTAATGTCGGCATCGCCGCGCTCGACCAGATTGGCACGGGTCGCCGGCTCCGGCACGGTCTGCACGATCACCCGCTTGAAGAAGGCGGATTTGTCGGGCGAGCCGCGGTTCCAGGCCTCGTTGCGTTTCATGATCACCTGTTCGCCGGGCTTGAAGCTCTCGATCATGTAGGCGCCGCTGCCGGCGGTGTGCTCCTTGAGCCAGGCGATGGCCCAGGGATCGTCGGCTGTCGCATTGGTCTTCGCGACCTTGGAGTTGATGATGATCGGATAGACGGTGGCGAGATTGGGAAGAGCGAGCTTGTCGGGCTTGGGCAGCGTCACCTCAAAAGTCTGGGGGTCGATCACCCGGAACTGATCGGCGCTCGTCAGCGATCCCGTGAGGAGCTGGGCCTTGCCGAGCACCGGCGCGGTCACGGCGCGGTCGAGCGACCACTTGACGTCTTCGGCGGTGACCGGCGTTCCGTCCTGGAACCTGGCGTCCTTGCGCAAATGGAAGGTGATCTTCAGCCCGTCCGCGCTGACGTCATAGGATTCGGCGAGTTCGCCGGTGATCTTGTCGAGATCGAATACCCACTTGCCGTTGAGCTGCTTGCGGCCGAACGAAACCAGCCGGTCGTAGGTGGAGAGACTCACCGCGAAAGCCTCGCGGGTCGTTCCCGGCACATTCGGATCGAGGGTGTTGACGGATGCGCCGGTGACATAGCGCAATGTTTCGGCGCGGGTCTGCGCCCGAACCGGCTCCGCGGCGAGCCAAAGCAAGAGAACCGCGACGACATTGAGCGTAAGCCTGCTATAGCGAACTCGCATTCTTCAATCCCCTGAAATCCAACAAGGACGCCTGTTCGAGGGCTCTCGAGATCACGATCTGTCTCGAGGACCATCTTTCTAGCGACCATCTTAAGCAAATTCTGCGCCAAGCGACATTGTTCTGAATGATCGGCGCCGCCGGCGCGGTCGATTCAAGGTCAAATATCGGGATATGTCCAGCTTCCAAAATGAAGCGCTGAGCTCATCGGGAAACTAACTTGTTCAAGCGGCAAGCCAACCCCCGTCAACCGCCATCACAGTCCCGGTCGTGAACGACGACGCGTCGCTCGCCAGATACAAGGCCGCCTCCGCGACCTCTTCGGCGCGGCCAAATCGCTTCATGGCATGGCGATTCCGCGAGACTTCACGAACCGCCTCGGGGTCTGAATGCCGGGAAAAACTCCGCCGCAGCAGCGGCGTATCGATGGCACCGGGCGCGATCGCATTGACGCGAACTCCGTCGGTGGCGAAATCCACGGCCATGGTCTTTGTCAGGCTGATGATCGCGCCCTTGGCGGCGATATAGGCGCTGTTTCCCCTACCCCCGGCGATCGCGAGCTGCGAGGCAAGGGTGACGATCGAGCCTTTGCCCTGGCGCTGCATCAACGGCACTGCGGCGCGCGCCCAGAGCCAGGTGCCGCCGACATGGGTGCGGAACACCGCGTCCCAATCCGCGGGATCCGTGGTCACCACCGTGCCGCCACAGGACCAGCCGGCGGCGGTCATTAGTACGTCGAGGCGGCCGTGTCTTGACGCGATCTCCTCGACGGTTGCTCCCGCGAAATCGCCGTCGCCGACATCGCCTGGATATTCCGAGCCGTCTCCCTTGCCGTCACGAATGGCTTTGAGCGTTTCCTGCATCGCGAGGCGGTCGCGATCGACAAGTGCGACGAATGCGCCTTCGCGGGCAAACAGCAGCGCGCTGGCGCGACCGATGCCGGAGCCTGCCCCGGTGACAACCGCGATCCGATCCTTCAATCGCATGTCAGATTCCCTCCCCATGCTGCATCCACCAATTATTCAGATCGGCCGCGGAATCGGCGCAGCCGAAGCGGGCGCGCCAACCGAACTCGCGCTCCATGCGCGTCACCGACAACGGCGCGCGGTCGGCGTCGCTGTGAAGATCGATTGTCGGCGCTTCACCCGATTTGGCCAATCGGCAGATGAAGCCCGGGTGCAAGGCCGCAAGCTCCTGCCCCCATTGCAACGCCGGCCATTCTCGCCCCGTCGAGATATTATAGAGGCCGTGTTTGGGTTTTGTCGCTTCGACCAACAGCGTCACGGCATCGGCGACGTCGGACGCGTAAATCCAGTCGCGTATTCCCGGCCGCGAGAGCACTGCTTCCTTTCGTTGCCGCAAGGCCGCCATGATTTGCATCTGCGGACTTGGTGTATCGCGCGATCCATTTACCCGCTCCCAAGGCCCAAACACGGCGCTGAGCCTCACGCTGATGATTTCGGATTGCCACAATGCGGCGAGGCGCGCCGCCACTTTTTCGGACGCAAATTTGGTGATGGCATAGAGCGAGACAGGATCGCATTCCGTCTCCTCATCGAGCAATGGATGCCGGAAAGCGGCCGCGCCGTAGGCCGCGGCGGACGACAAATTGATGATGCGCGCAACGTTGGTCTTCCGCGCAGCCAAAAGGATAGGCATTTGAGCCATCAGGTTGACTCGTAGGATCGATTGCGGGTCGGCCACCTCGCGCGAAGGACCTGCGGTGATCGCAGCTCCAAGGATGATCGCATCAAAACCGCCGGCGATCACAGTCTCGACCGAATGCGGCTCGGTGACGTCGCCTTGAACAAGGCTCAGCAAGTCATCACGGCTTGCGAAAGCCTCGCGTGCATCGCGCGGCAACGCCGCGCGGTCGAACAACGTCACGCCATGCCCACGCGCCAGCAGCGCTGCGGCGGTGTTGATCCCGACGAAGCCGGTGCCGCCAAAGATCAGGACTTTCAAGGGCTCGCCTCGCGGTTCTCAGTTCATGCACTCACAGCAGGGTCGCACCGAAATTCCGCTGGGGATCCATGTCCGCGACCAGCCGTCCGGTGGGCTTGGCGGCCTCGCCGCCGGTACGCGCGAGGAAACGCCCCGAACCGGGCTCGGCCGTCCGCTTGCCATTGGCGACGACCACGCGCCCGCGCGACAGCACAATGACCGGCCAGCCCCGCAACTTGCGGCCGGCATAGGGCGTGTACCCGGCCAGATCGTGCATCATCGCATCCGACAGCGTGACTTCGCGCGCCGGGTCCCAGATCGCGATATCGGCGTCGGCGCCGACCGCAATCGAGCCCTTGCGCGGATGCAGATTGTAGATCTTCGCCGGCGCCGTTGCGGTCAGGTCGACGAATTTTTCAAGACCGAGGCGTCCCCTCGACACCATCGCGTCGAACAACAACGGCAAGCGCACCTCCAACCCCGGCAGACCGTTCGCCACTTGTTTGAAGTTCGGATCAGGGCCGGCGCGCAACTTGCCGCTCTCGTCGAAGCGATATGGCGCGTGGTCGGACGAAATGGTCTGGAGATCGCCGAGCGCCAGCGCCTGCCATAGTGCCTCCTGGTCGGCAGCGCCGCGCGGCGGCGGGCTGCACATCCATTTGGCGCCTTCCGCGCCCGGTTTGTCGAGATCCTCGGCGGTAAGGAAGAGATATTGCGGGCACGTCTCGGCGAAGACCTTCAGTCCCTCCCCGCGCGCGTTCCGGATCACCTTTGCACCTTCCGCCGTCGAAACGTGAAAGATCATGATCGGCTGATCGACCAGCGCAGCCATGCCGATCAGGCGATTGAAGGCGTCGGCCTCCGAAAACCGCGCATGGCTGATGGCATGGTATTTCGCCTGGGTGTAACCGCGCGCCAGCAACCGCTTCACCATCCAGGCGATGATGCCGTGGTTTTCCGCATGCGCGCACAGCATCGCGCCGGATTCGCGCGCCGCGACCAGGATGTCGAGCAAGGGTTCGTCGTCGATCTTCAGCCGGTCGTAGGTCATGAAGATCTTGATCGAGGCATGTCCCTCCTTGACCAGTGCCGGAATGTCGTTGGCGAGCGTTTCCGCGGTCGGATCGGCGATGATCATGTGGAAGGCATAGTCGATCACCGCGCCCTTGCGCGCCAGCGCATGGTAATCGCTGAGCACCTGCGGCAGCTTCATGCCGACATGCTGGGCCGCGAACGAGATGACGGTGGTGGTTCCACCGAAAGCGGCCGCGGTCGTGGCGCTTTCGAAGGTGTCGGCATTCATGATGCCGGCGGCGGAAAGCTGCTCGATATGGGCGTGGCTGTCGACGCCACCAGGCAGTACCAGCTTGCCGCGGGCGTCGATCTCGCGTTTTCCCGCCGAAAGGCCGCGGCCGATGGCAGCGACGCTCTCACCGGTAACGGCGACGTCGGCCTCGAAGACATCGGAAGCAGTTGCGACGCGGCCGCCGCGGATCACGATGTCGTAGGCGGGTTCGGTCATGAGGTCCTCCAGAGAGCGGGCGGGTACGCGAGAAATCGCTGGACTGCGCACAACCCGCGTCCGAAACTATGCAAACTATGCTAATTGCTGCAAGCCATGCTGAGTTGCAAGGAGCAGACATGTCCCGCCCGCGCATCCTCGTGATCAACCCCAATTCCAACGTCAATGTCACCAAGGGTTTAGAAGAGGCCCTCAAACCGCTCGATTTCGCCGACGGGCCCGAGATCGTCTGCACCACGCTTGCGGACGGGCCTTACGGGATCGAGAGCCAATCCGACGTTGACAGCGTGGCGATGCCGCTGCGGCGGCTGATCGAGAGCGATAACGGCTCATCGGCGTTCGTGATCGCCTGCTACAGCGATCCGGGCTTGCATGTCTGCCGCGAAGGCACCGACCGGCCGGTGTTCGGCATCAACGAATGCGGCGTGCTGACCGCGATGACACGCGCGGAGACCTTTGGCGTCATTGCCATCGCGCAACGCTCGATCCGCCGGCATGTCCGCTACCTTCGCCAGATGGGACTGATGGACCGGCTGGCCGGCGAGCGGCCGCTCAACATGAGCGTGGCCGAGACGGCGTCAGGCGGCGGAACACTGGCGAGGATGGTCGAGGTCGGCCGCGCGCTGAAGGACGAAGATGGCGCCGGCGCCATTATCATGGGCTGCGCCGGCATGGCGCGCCTTCGAGGTCAACTCGAGGACGCGCTCGGCATTCCCGTGGTCGACCCCACGCAGGCGGCGGCGACCATGGCGCTCGGCGCGGTCCAGTTTTCCCGGCACCACCCTTAGGTTTCCTCGGCGGGCTCGCTTTTCTCGCGGCTCGCAAGCACGCGCGCGAACCATTGCGAATGGCTCTCGCGATCCATCGCAAACGACTCGCGCTGATAGGTGTAGAGATTGCCGAACAGGCGGCCGATCGGCCGGTATGCGGTGAGATCGACGTACATGCTGGCTGCGTCGATCAGCCCCTCGCGCGCGTGAATGCGCAGCACTTCGCCGACCAGAAGCTCGCGCTGGGGTCCGAAATTCAGCGAAACGCTGCGCTTGCATTCCAGCGAAAACGGCGCCGCGGCAAGGCGGGGAACCCTGATATCCACCGACGGCAAGGTCGCAAGTCCGACCGCGGCTACTTCGCTCTCGCCGGACGGAAAGTCGACCGCGCAATCGTTCATGGCGAACGCCAGCGCCTCGTCCACCATGTTGACGACGAATTCGCCGTCGCGATGAATGTTGCGCGTGGTGTCCTTCGGGCTCCGATCGGGTTTGTGTTGCAGCCCCAACACGACAAGCGGCGGGTTCTCGGAAAAGACATTGAAGAAGCTGAACGGAGCGGCGTTGACGGCGCCGTTGGCATCGAGCGTCGTGACGAGCGCAATGGGGCGGGGAATGACCACGCTGCACAACAGCTTGTAGCGGTCGTGCGGGCTGAGATCGCGAAGCAAAAATCCAGACATCGGCGTCGGCACCTTTGAAGCCCTTCGGCGGGCGTTGAGTTTCAGGTCTCCGGCGGCGGGATCGCCCCGACGCGGCTGGTAATCAGGCCATAATGCTCGATGCGACGATGACGGGCGAAGTCGAAGATGGTCTTCTTGCCGAAGACGGTTGCGTCGAGGTCGCAAGGATAAACCAGGAGTTCGTCGTCTTCCGTTTTGGCTTCCGCGACAATCTCGCCATTGGGATCGACGATCAGACTGCCGCCGATCAGGGGAAAGCCGTCCTCGAGGCCGGCCTTGGCGACGGCCACGACCCAGGTGGCGTTCTGGTAGGCCCCTGACTGCACGGACAGGCGATTGTGAAACAGCCGCTGCTCAGGACCTTCCTCACTCTTTTGCGAATTGACCGACGGCGTATTGTACCCGAGCAGAATCATCTCGACGCCCTGCAGACCCATGACGCGATAGGTCTCGGGCCAGCGCCGGTCATTGCAGATCGCCATGCCGAAGATACCGTCCATCGTGCGCCACACCGGAAAACCGGTGTCACCCGGTTCGAAATAGCGCTTTTCGAGATGCTGGAAGGCGCGCTCGGTGTCGTATTCCGAATGACCCGGCAGATGCGTCTTGCGATACTTGCCGACGATCTTCGCCGACTTGTCGGTGAGGATACAGCTATTGAAATGGTGTCCGTCCGGCGTCAGCTCGGCATAGCCGAAGCTCATCGCCATCCTGTAGTCCGCGGCGCGCCTGAACAGCGGCAGCGTCGCCGCGCTCGGCATCTCGCGCTCGAACCAGGCGTCGACCTCGGCCTGGTCCTCCATGTACCAGCGCGGAAAGAACGTGGTGAGCGCCAGCTCCGGATAGACGATGAGATCGGCCCCGCGCGCCTTGGCCTCGTCCATCAGGGCGAGCATTCGAGGGATGACGGCTTGCCGGCTTTCGGACCGCTGAATCGGACCCATCTGGGCGGCGGCGACATTAATGACACGCATGGTTAAGCTTCCCGGCTGCCTTCATTTCGCAATGCAGTGAGCAAAAATGGCGCAAATCCGCATTCTGTGAGCCCGTTTCGACGATCCTCCGACTATTAGAATTTCGATTCGTCTGGAGTCAATTCAGTTCGACGGTTAAACTCGGTGGTTCATGGCAGGTCTGTGTTGATGAAACGCTGGAGCGCTCGTATCAAGAACCCGGAAGACCGCAGGCTCGCGCGATCAGGGCACGCCGCGTTGCTTTCGATCGCGGATTCTGCCAAATGCTTAAGCTAGCTGTACAAGAAGGTTTGCTGTCTTGATGTCAGCCAACCGCTTCCTGCCATAACCCGCAGGCTGCCGGAAAACTAATAAAAAAGCCTATGGGAGAAACATCATGAGCGTGCCAGTGCGGGCCATCCCGACTTCGCAACAATTCGATTCACCGCACGGCCTGGCGCTGTTGCGCGACCCGCTGCTCAACAAGGGGACGGCCTTCACGGAGGCGGAACGGGACGCGCTGGGATTGCGCGGCTTCCTGCCGGCGCATGTGCTCACGATGGAAGAGCAAGTCGCGCGCGTTCTCGTCAATCTGCGCAGCATGCCCAACGATCTGGAGAAATATATCACACTCAACTCGCTGCACGATCGCAACGAGACGCTGTTCTTTCGCGTCGTGTGCGACAACATCGACGAAATTCAGCCGCTGATCTACACACCGACCGTGGGCCTTGCCTGCCAGCGTTTCGGCCTCATCTACCAGCGGCCACGCGGCATGTTTATCAGCGCCAACGATCGCGGACGTATCGCGGAACTTCTGAGCAACTGGCCATATCAGGCCAAGCTCATTGTCGTCACCGACGGCGAACGCATCCTTGGCCTCGGCGATCTCGGCGCGCACGGCATGGGCATTCCGGTCGGAAAACTCTCGCTTTACTCGGCCTGCGCCGGCGTACATCCGGAGCATTGCCTACCGATAATGCTGGACGTCGGCACCAACAACGCGGAATTCCTCAACGATCCCTACTATATCGGCTTGCGCCAGAAACGCCTGAGCGGCGCCGCCTACGATGAATTCGTCGATGAATTCGTCAAAGCCGCGCGCGCGGCCTTCCCGGGGGTGCTGATTCAGTTTGAGGATTTTGCCAATCACTCGGCGTTCCGCCTTCTGCACAAATATCGCGATGAGATTAACGTCTTCAATGACGACATCCAGGGCACGGCCGCGGTCGCGCTCGCGGGCCTGTTTTCGGCATTGCGGGTGAACGGCGGCAAGCTCGCCGACCAGAAGGTGCTGTTCCTTGGCGCCGGGGAAGCTGCGACCGGCATCGCCGATCTCGTGGTCTCCGCCATGATGGCGGAGGGCCTGTCTGAAGCCGACGCGCTCAGGCGCAACTGGCTGGTGGATTCACGTGGGCTGGTGGTGAAAAATCGCGCAAGCCTCACCGAGCACAAGCTGCGCTACGCGCATGATCATGCGCCGGTCGGCGACTTCTTGACCGCGATCCGGACGCTCAAGCCCACCGCGATCATCGGCGTTGCGGCAGTCGGCGGCGCCTTCACGCCCGAAGTGCTGCAGACCATGACCGAGATCAACGATCGGCCGATCGTGTTTGCGCTCTCCAATCCGACCTCGAAGGCGGAATGCTCGGCCGAGGAAGCCTATCGCCACACCGGTGGCCGCGCGCTGTTCGCATGCGGCAGCCCCTACGATCCGGTGACGCTCGGCGGCAAGACCTTCGTGCCGCGTCAGGGCAACAATTCCTACATCTTCCCGGGCGTCGGTCTCGGCGCGATCGCGAGCGGATCGAAGCTCGTGACCGACGAGATGTTCATGGCCGCCGCGCACACGCTGGCCTATCTGGTCAACCACGACGACATCCACCAGGGCAGCCTCTATCCGGCGCTGCCGCGAATTCGCGAAGTCTCCGCCCATATCGCCGCCGCCGTCGCCGAGGTTGCCTACAAGCGAGGGCTGGCGACCGCGCCAAAGCCGAACGACCTGATGGCGTTCATCGAATCGCAGATGTACGACCCACGCTATTGAGCGCGCGTCGATGTTTTGAAAAGCGATGCGGGCGTCACAAACGCTCGTTGCGGCGCGCAGAGAGCTGCACCTTGACTGGATCGGGCAAGCCTATCCCTAATGAACCGCGCGATCCAAATACGCGTCAAGCCGGGCTTGCGTGACGGCATCGAGGGCGCTTTGCTCCGTTAGCGAGTGTACATTGGATCGCTGCAAAGCGGACTTTCCGACATATCCTGGAACGACTGCCGCCGCTGCAACTGGTCGCGCGGCGTTTGCCTTCGGAGCGTCCAAGGACAACCCGATGATCAGCGCGTGCTTGTCTATCCTCGAGCCGGAAGCAGTAAGGCTGGCGGGGCTTGCAAGGCCCAACCGATTCCCGGTGGGCGCCACAATAACGTGAGGAGACGCCGAACCCATCAGAGTAGTCGTGAAAGTCAACGTGTCGGCAAAGACTGTCGAGTTACTCTTGTCGGCCGTCAGGCTTCTGATTTCATTCAAGTCAAAGAATGTCGAGATCAATTCGGCTATTCCGATCGTTCCGGAAATTGGATAGGCATAATTTGAAGATCGATAGTCCGGGCCGCACCCAATCCGCCCGTCTTCCAACGGGTAACCGAGCTGCACGTTTTCCAATAGGTCCTGGGCCGTTTCGCTAACGACGAAGTGCCGGAGATTTTCTCGCTTGAAATCGCCGCTTGCCGACAGACCCACACCCGCGGTCCCGTTGGTAATCAACTTGACGGGGTCGGCGATGCCAGATCCCGTGTTGTCCTCGGTTATGTCGAACGTAAAATCATATGCGATGCCGGTTTGGATATATTTATCGTAGATGGCACGCTCGTGCGTGTTCATTCCTGCCCTCAAATTATGAGGCCACGGCATCCCGCGGCCCTTGGTAAGCGCGGCCAGCATGGGGAGGTTGGGGGGATTTTCCCGAGCCAGAAGCTCAATGGCTTTGTCTTGGATGGCAAACCGGGTTTCGCAACAGATGTATTGCACGAGAACCGGCGTGGGAACGCCCGTGACGTCCTGCTGCACGGGATGAATTGCGCATCCACCCGATAATATGACGACTATCGGCGCAAGAAACCTCGTCGCCCGCGCTATCCCCCCGATGCGTCTGAAATGATCTGAGCCGCGGCTCCGAAGTCCGCCAAAAATTGAACGCATGTTGCCCCCAACAAACTGATTCAAGGCGCAAGGCACGCGCAAATATTGCGCCGCCTCAGTCGATGGCTTGCCGAGTTAGGAAAATATCGCCGCCCCGAGAAAATGCCTCAGCAACCCATGATAAGCATGGTGGTGATGTTATACTTTGGGTGAAGTGAGTCAAAGAGAAAATTGCATCAGAGGGTGCTTTGCGGCTGGCAGGGCGCTCGTCAAGAGCCGCCTCGGGGCGAGGCCGACACTTCAAAGTCAAACCCGCCATGGAACGGCTCTTTGACAAGTTCGAAGTGCCACCACTCCTTGGCATAGGGACGAAAGCCCGCGCCTTCCATGTAGGATTTCAGTGTTTGGCGGTTGTGTAGCGCGGTCTCGCCTGCAAGGGCGTTTGATGTATTTGCAAGCACATCCAGACAGTCGTATCCCGTGCCAAAATCGATGGTTCCATCCTCGAATCTTTCGCCTTTTGGCGAAGTGCATGGCTTGAGGGGCGGCGCGGGATTAGGCCGCGGCGCGAACGAAGAAGCGGCCGGGACTAACCCTAGATCCACCGTGCTGCCCCGCGAGTGGGCCGATCGTTTGGCGAGATAGCCGAGAGCGAACAGCTTTTCCTTATCGGTGCGGGGATAGAATTCGCTCTTCATTTCGGAGCGAGTTGGATCTTTGCTCCACTGAAGGAAATCATCGACAGCCCGCTTCGGCCGATAGCAATCCCAGACGATGAGCGAGAGCTTTTTCTGGGCCAGCCTTCTCTGCACCGCTTCAAGGGCATTTGCGGCTGGCTCGCTGAGGATACATTCGGCGGCGAGGTAGCCCTTTATCGGCCGGCCTACAAAATTATGAGACCCCGCATAACGAACGTCTTGAACAATGGTGGGATCGATTTCACGCAAATAAACGAAACCCTTGGGGAGCGCGGAACCCGCCAATGCTGGAGCAGGCAGCATTATAAACGCAAGCAAGGCAAGGACGAGCATGCTGAATGCGCTCGCCCGCCGGCTTCGCGCAACGGGTCTGCTCTGACTAAAGGTCGCCGGCATCAGTGCTAAAATCCGAAAGCGGTGCGAGATGGCGCTATCACCGCGGCATCAGAGCGGACCAAGAAAGGCCTCTTGCGGATGACAGAATTCCTTTGTCGCCGCCGCGACCGCGCTGCTGACGATATCCTGGCGCTCGGCTGAGTCCATCTTGAGCTCTTCGTCCCGGTTGATGATAGAGCCCGCCTCCAGGAGGACGGCGGGCATCCGGGTCGTTCTCAGCACGACGAGCTGATCATAGCTATAGACACCGGTTTCCTTGTTGAGCAGCGGGTGCTGGTACCGACCCATGATGGCCTGGGTATACTGTTTTGCATATTCGAGGCCCTGGGCTTTCATTTCCTTGCCGATTAGTTCGGCGAACGAGAGGCTCGTCTTGAAGTCTGGATTGTTGCGGGAGACGAAGACGGAATAGCCGCTGAAGCGGTCGCTGAAATGGCTTTTCTTGCCCTCGAATTCCCAGTTCTCGAGCATGGAATTGGGTACGGAGTCGTGGTGGATCGACAGGAAAAGATCCGCATTCAGATTGTTAGCGGCCGCGACACGTTTGAAGAGGCTGGGCTTGGCCTTGCCCTCGGTCAACAATAACCTGGTCTCGGCAAAGCCTTCGGCCTTCAATTTCTGCTCGATCCGCTTCGCAAGGCGCAGGTTGAAGGCGAATTCGGGGATGTTGCGGGCGCTGGTCGCACCTTCCGATTCGGCGGTATGGCCGACATCCAGAACGATCCGGAATTTCGAGGGATTGCAGACCGAAGCGACCGGTTTCAAGACATTCAAGTTGGCCGGCCCCAGGGCGGCAAGCTTTACATTGTGGGGCTTTCGTGAAGCGGCGGACTTGGCCGAGACGGCTGACTTTCGGGAAGCGACGTGCTGCTTGGGCGATTTGCCATTCTTCGACGAGTCTTTGAAGACATCGGACAGCCAGCCGGCACCGCTGGCCTCGATCGGCAGAAGCACCAAGGCGGCCATCGCGGCAATAACGATGCGACGGCGCGCAACGCCAGAGCCCGAGCCGGCAAATTTTCTACCTGACGACGGCAATCCTGCTTTCCCCAGAATGATCTTTTGTTCGCGCTTCAAGACAGCGTGGCAGCGCCGCATGACATTAACAGGGATTTGGAACCAGGAGTTACTGGAAATATTTTGCGGGTTCCATCGAACCGGCCGACCAAAAAACCTCGAGAGCAGCAGGTTACCGCCCCCGCTGGCTCGACGATAGCCGCAAGATTTTTGGATGCCACTCTTACCGCGCCTTGATTTCGTCGAATTCGGCAAGCGCTCGTTCAAATTTGGCATTGAAGAGCCACATCGCATCAAGAATTTCGCGGAACGTTGCAGATGTCCGTGCCCTGTCGGCATGTCCGAAGGCGAAGATGCTGTTGTTTCGCAGATATCCCATAATCTTCGGGTCGGAAATCCTGTAACTGACGAGGTTGCCTGACGTGAGCGCAGATTTGGTCGGAGTGGGAATGATCTGGATGAGTTCAAAGACCTTCATTTGATCGATCCGATTTGGCAGTGTTTTCGCGATCGCCACTACCTGTGGGAAGATATCGGCATGCGCGCTCATAAGGGCATCTCGCACCGCGGTCCAGTGGTTGAGCCGATGATCTAGACTACCGATCCGTGCCTCTTCCTTGTCGTCACGCAGGCCCAGTGCCGGATCAAAGGCGGCGATCGATTTTTTTATCGCTGCCCACTTCGCTCGGCCGTTTCGATCTTCGGAAGGGCCGGTTTGAAAACTTCCCTTGTACTGGTTCGAGCGCGCGTTCCCTGCATTTTGAATGCCATTGGTCTCGGCAAAGAACAGCCCCAGGCTAATGCGGCCCGCCGCTTCCGCATTCGCTGCATCAAGGCCCTTGGCGCGCGCAATCGCGATCGCCAAGTCGACGACGTCCTTGAATGGCGCGTCTGACTTTTGCGCATTGACGGGTGGCGCATCCATGAGGTCGAAAAGAGCCCTGTACTCATCGAGCAGCGGCTCCTTGTCGGCGTCAAAATATGCCAGAGGGATTTCGAATTTATTGGGCCGTCCGAGTTTGGACGGAAGCACGTCGGTGAGGTCCTTGTACGCGCTCATCATGTTGTTGCGCGCAAGGTAGAGGGCTTGTCCTGGCAAGTTCGGCAACCCCCGATTCGAATCGATCTGCACGCGCCGCTGGCCCAGGATCGTTTCGAAATTCTTGACTGCATCGTTGTACGCATTGAGCGCGTCCGATTGCTGCTTTGTGAGTGTGCCCGGCTGACCCATGGCAGGAGACGTGAAGCTGAAATTGCCGATGGTGGGCGAAACCAGCGACGCGGCCATATCGATGACCGCATCGATGGCGATGGAAGCCGGCGGCGCGAAGAAAAGTCCGAGAGCGAGGGCTACCGTGGGCGCAGCGCTACAGCTTTTGATCCACATGGCAGCTGTCCCAATACTTTGGCTTCACCGGATACGACGATGTATCGTCAACAACGAACGCGCCTCGCCCCGATAAATCACGTCTATGGAATAGCTGGCGGAGGGAGAGTAACTGGGGTCGAACCTTCTCCACGCGGACCAACGTGACGGAAAGTAACCCAGCGTACAGCGCAGGTAGTCGCGCTGCCAAGTACTGGTGGCCCGATGGGAGTCGAAAGCCCGCCAGGAAGGCGTTTTAACCGGCGGGAAGGCCAAAAACAGCGGCCGTGGGGCTTGGCCAAGTGGAATCGCGGCGCGCCATTACCCTTCGGGTATTTGGGCGCTTTTTTTCGCGAGGCATCTCCCCTTAGGCGGACCGATTTCGCCTTAGGCGGCGACGTTTTCCTTGGAAAGGCTCGGCCGGTCGATGTTTCCGAGCTCCACCTCAGCCCTCGCCTTGGCGGTTTTGAGTATTCGGACGGCGTCGGCGATGTTCTTCTCCGAATGATTGGCCATGACCTGCATCCGGATACGTGCGGCTCCCTTTGGGACGGCAGGGAATTCGACCAGGTTGGCGACCAATCCTAGCTCAGGCAGGCGCCTGCTCACCAGGCGAGCCAGGCCTTCGCTTCCCATCTTGACACAAACGATCGCAGACGGATCGCCGTAGTAATCGAGGCCAGCTTCGCGCAGCCGATCTCGAAGGGTCAAGATGTTCGTCATCATTGCCAGACGCAGCGCTCGTCCTTCAAAGGAATCGACTATCTCGAACGCCTTCAGAATCGTTGCCGCCTGCACGGGCGATAGCGCATTCGAGAAGGTTGCGGGCGCGCTATAGAAGCGGAGATATTCTTTGACCGCGCGACTCTTGCAAGCAACGAAGCCGCCGTTTGATGCGAAGGTCTTGGAGAAGCTGCCCATGATGACATCGATCTTGCCGAGCATGCCCTGGATGCCGATGTGGCCTCGGCCGTCATCACCAAGGTTTCCAAGATCATGCGCGACGTCGACGACCAGTGTCGCGTCGAACTCGCGGCAGAGAGCCTGAAGCGCAAGCAGATCCGGTGTGTCAGAATCCATTGAGAACAGGCCTTCTGTCACGACCAGAATGCCGTTCTCCTTATCCTTCGCCCTGATCCGCTTCAGGATGTTCCGGCAATATTCGTTATCGAGGTGGCGGAACAAATGAATGTTGTTCGTGGCCGCATTGGCACCTTCCTGAAGACAGGAGTGCGAAAGCATGTCCATCACGACATGGTCTGCCGAGCGGACAAGGCCCTTGATCACGCCAAACCCGGCGGCCCAGCCCGTCGGGTACAGCACGATTTCCTCCATCTTCAGGAAGTCGGCGATCTTGCGTTCCAACGCTACGGAGTGGGACGTATTGCCGACGAGCGCGGGCGAGCCGGCGCTATGCACGCCACAACGATCGATCGCTTCCTTCGCGGCCGCCTTGATTGCAGGGTGTGACGACAGGCTCAGATAGTCCTGCGAGGCGAAATTGACGCCTTGCATCCTGTTGCCGCTATCGTCCTGCGCCCAACAAACCGTGCCCGGCCCGTCTTCGGTAGCCCGAGAAAACGGCCACAGGCCATTTTGACGGCGCAGGTTTTGCCACTTGAAGAAACCTTCGGTTCGTCCAAGGAGGTCAGCCCCTCCGGGTACGCGGAAATCCCTCATGCTGCCGGTCAATGCGGCAGGCGGAATATGTGCGCCGTAAATGTCTGTCATCAATATCCCTGTTCAATCTTTTTTTTATTAGATTTATTGTAACTTAGACCAACGATGCGCGAGCTACGTTAATAAGACCTTGCTTTTGGTTTCGCCTTAGAGGCTCAATCGCATAGTGGCTGATCAAGCTGCTTTTTTGGTTATTCAAATGCCGATAGAAATGGTTCAGCGTCGATTAACGACGTGCGCAAAAAATGGACCAATCGCGTGCGCCTCCGAACTTTGAGCCGCTTTGAATTCAATCTGGTCCACGGCGGACAGCGCTTGCGAACAACAGGCTTAACCGGGCAGCCCGACATTTGCGAAGTATTGAGGCCGATGCCGGCAGTTTGAGGATTCCGCCTGCCAGTTGCGCCCAGCTGCAAGTCAGGCGACGGCTTCTTCGCCTTTGGCGGGCAGGCAGGCTCGGATTTTGCCGAGCAACCGCTGCATATCGACCGGCTTGGTGTCGAAATCGGAACATCCGACCTCGACACTCTTGTCACGATCGCTGGCAAGTGCGTGGGCAGTCAATGCGATAATGGGAATATCGGATGTTGCAGGATTGCTCTTGATCAACTGGGTCGCTTCCCAGCCATCCATCTCACCCAAGGCGACGTCCATCAGGATCAAATCCGGCATTTCCCTCGAGGCCATCGCAACGCCCGCTGCTCCATCGTGTGCGCAACAGACCGAGAAGCCGTGACGCTGCAGGCGCCGCGTCAGCATGTCCCGATTGATCTCATTGTCTTCGACAAGAAGAAGCTTATGCACTGATCGTTCCCGCGATCGATTGCGAAACAAGATCGGAATCTGAAGGCACCAGCGTTGCCGAGATGAAGGCGTCGCCTTTCCTTCTGCCGCTGAGCAGCGGCATCCGGATGGTGAACCGGCTTCCCTTTCCGATTTCGCTCTCGACGGAAATCTCGCCGCCCATCAGTTTGCAAAGCTTCTGGCTCAGCGCCAGTCCAAGCCCTGTTCCGCCGTATTTGCTGGTGCTGGAGTCGTCGGCGACTGTAAATTTTTCGAAGAGATGAGTGATTTGGTCTGCAGCGATGCCGATGCCGCTGTCAATCACCTGAACCACGAGCTCGTCGCTTGATGCGTCGTGATTGCGCAGGGCAACAAACTCGACCTTGCCGTTTCGGGTGAATTTTGCTGCGTTATCGAGCAACTGCCCGGTCATATTAAGGAATTTATTTGCGTCACAAAGCGCGGTTCCGAGATCGGGCGCGATCCTGCAGATTATCTCGTTGCCCTTGCTTTCGACCGTCGGCGTCGTGGCCTGGACAATCTGGGCCATCAACGCGGCCAGATTGGTTTCTTGCAGGTCGAGCTCCATTTTGCCCGCCTCGATTTTTGACAGGTCGAGCACCTCGTTGACGAGCTTGAGCAGGTGCTGGCCGGCGCCGTGAATCTTGTTGAGATCCGCGATGCTTTGCCGATCGCCGTCATCCTCGGCGTCCTCAAGGAGGATCTGGCTGTAGCCGATTACGGCGTTAAGAGGCGTTCGCAACTCGTGGCTCATTTTGGCCAGGAATTCGGCCTTGGCGGCGCTGGCCCGCTCGGCATCCTCGGTGGCCTGGCGCAGCGCCGCGGCGGTTGCCATGTGCTGCCGCATCTCGCTTTCAAGCTCGGTCTGCGACGCCTGTATCTTGGCATAGTAGAGCGCCATCATCGCAACGTAGAGCGACGCCGCGATGGTCGAGACAAGTCCCAGCCCCTGCATTGCGTGAACCGGCAGGTCGTTCTTGAGATGGTAACCATACAAATAAAAACTGCTGAAAATCGCCAGGTTGGCAGTGAACATGGCCATCACGATCAAGCGAAGCGATTTGGACGGACCGAGGTAAAAGAATGCCAGCAGGGGAATGACGAGCACCCAAGGCAATGTCGGGGAGGTTACCCCGCCGTAGAAATAGCAGCTCCAGAGAATGCAAAATATCAGGTTCTGGATCGAGACCAGCGCCAGTGGATTGTACGGCGCGCCGGCCCGCAGCACGAACGGGAAGATCCAGAAAGCGGTAATGGAGAGCGCCAGTACCGCAACGTCGTATCCAGGGGCCGGATCAAGCACGTAAAGCGCAATGGGAACTACGTTTCCGATGAACGGTCCCAGGATATGGCTGACCAGAAAAACGTGCGCTCGGTTACGCGCGTCGCGATCGGCAGCGATAGCGGGAGGTATGAAATAATTTACCAAACGGTCAAGCGCACCCAACATTCGTGCCAAGTTGCTTTTCATGGATCGACCCGTGCTGCCTTCTCGAGTGAGGATTCTTCGCTCGTTTCGACGTGAGGTGATTTGGTAACTAACAGTTCGCGTTTAAATTCGTATTAATCTGGAATCTGCGAGCTACACCAAATATTAAAGGCACTTCCGATACGTTGGCACCTGGCAGAAAAGTCACCGAGGGCTGCGGAGACGTCCGATGTGGAATTTGGCGACCGCGATAATCGACTGGTTTATCCCGCCCGCAACGAAGGCGGAGCGCTCGGAGCTGAGCCTTGCGAGAAATTTCGTCTTCACTCACCTCTCCGGCCCCTTGCTGTCGCAATCGATCGCCCTGTTTCTCTATCTCAGCGATCCGCACCCGGGCTTTGCATGTTGGACCGTGATCATTTGCATCTGGTTGTTCTGGACTCTGCCGTTCGTCTACCGGCTGACCACTAATCTGCCGCTGTCGGCGCTTATTTCGGTCGAACTGCTCGCCTTCACCTCATTGTTCGGAGCGTATTATTATGGCGGAGTGAGCTCCCCATTTTTGCCCTGGCTGATTATCGCTCTCCTGCTCGGCTTCTTTTACTTGTCCGAGCGTCCTATTCTCGTGGTCGGACTATTCAGCGTCAACATTCTTGGTTTCTGCCTGGCCTATCTTCAGTGGGGATTTCCGGAACTCGTTCCGCAACAGCAGCTGGCGACGGTCGGCTGGATCTCCATTCTGTCGGCGACGATCTATATGTCGTGGATGGCGATCTACTACGCCAATATGATTGCGATGCGCTCTGACCTCGAACGCGAAGCGGAGCGGCATCGAGAGACCGCAGTTCGTTTGCGTCAGGCCAAAGACATGGCCGATTCCGCCAACCGCGCAAAATCGATCTTCCTCGCCAAAATGAGCCATGAACTGCGAACGCCATTGAACGCCGTGATTGGATTCAGCGAAATCCTCCTTGAGGGCGTCAACCTGGATGGCAGAAACGGCCACCGCAAAGTCGATCTCGAGCGCATCAACTCGGCGGGAAAACACCTTTTATCCCTGGTAACCGATGTGCTGGATCTTTCGAAGATTGAGTCCAATTTGGTAGATTTGAAGATCGAGAAGTTCGATCTCAACAAGATGGTTCATGAGGTGATTGCCAATGTCCAGCCAATGGTTGCCGAGAACGGCAACAAGCTGGTGGTTAAATGTCGCAGCAATCTTGGGATCGTCTCGACCGATCAAACCAAATTGCGACAGGCAGCACTGAATCTGATGAGCAACGCTGCCAAGTTCACCAAGGACGGGACGATCGTTCTATCCGTGCAGCGCCGCAAGAGTCAGGCGGGGGACTGGATCGAGATTCAGGTCCAGGATTCCGGAATCGGTATCGCTCAGTCGGATATCGGGCAACTGTTCCAGAATTTCGGTCAGGCAAATCGTACTACTTCCAGCAAATATGGCGGCACTGGTCTTGGCTTGGTGTTGAGTCAAAAATTATGCGCACTTTTGGGGGGTGGCATCTCGGTCACGAGCGAGCTTGGCCACGGATCGTGCTTTACGATCCGGGTGCTTGCATGGATGAGCGAACAACAAAACGGCAACGAAAGCCACTCCGGAGGGACCCCGGAACTCGCAAATGTATTGACGGTCTGAAAGTAAACCGATGTCTATTTCGAACATCAAGGCACCTCGCGGTGCTGTGCTGTGGCCAGGGGCTGATCAGCCCGGCACAACCGACGGTCAGCCGGGCATCAGCCCTCGTCTGCTTATCGTAGACGACATCAGCGATAATCGAGCCATCCTGACGCGGCGCTTTGAGCGCCGTGGCTTCGAGGTGGTGGAGGCAGACAGCGGATTCGCTGCGATCGAATTGATTGAAAGGGAGCCATTTGATCTGGTGCTTCTTGACGTCATGATGCCGGGCATCGACGGGATCGAGACCCTCAAGCGAATCCGTGGTCTGAAGTCTGCATCCGCGCTGCCCGTTATCATGGTGACGGCGAAATCCGAGAGCGATAACATCGTCGGCGCGCTCGAACTGGGCGCCAACGACTACGTGACCAAGCCCGTCGATTTTGCGGTCGCGCTGGCTCGTATCAATACCCAGATCAGCCGTAAGCATGCGGAACAGCAGGTCGCTTTGGCAAACGAGGAGTTGAGCAAGGCAAACGAAGACCTCGAACAGAGAGTGGAAGAGCGCACCAAGCGTCTCATCGAAGCCAACCACAGACTCAAGGTTGAGATTGCTGATCGCGAGGAGTCACAGGCCAGGTCGCAATATCTCGCCTACCACGATTCGCTGACCGGACTCGGCAATCGTCTCTTGTTCAAGGAGCAGCTCCAAGAAGCGCTCAAGGATGTTTCGGTAACACCGCATCCCCTAGCGGTTCTGTTTTTGGATCTCGATGGGTTCAAGGCAGTCAATGACACCCTGGGTCACTCCATCGGTGATCTGCTCTTGAAGTCGGTAGCGGCCAAGCTTCGCGACCTTATTCAGCGAACAGATCGTATCGCACGACTTGGCGGCGACGAATTTGCGATTTTGCAGATCTCGGCTGCTCAGCCGGCTTCATCGATCGCATTGGCGGAAAAGATAATCGATATTGTTGGCCAGCCATGCAATATCGATGGTCACGATGTAACGGTGGGAGCCAGCGTTGGAATCGCTATTGGGCACGCCGGCGAGATAAATACGGAAAGCTTGCTGAAGAGCGCCGATCTCGCAATGTATAGCGCTAAATCCGACGGCCGCGGCACTTATCGGATGTTCGATCCGGAAATGGATGCGATCGTCCAGGCGCGGCGTCTCCTTGAACGCGATATGCGAACTGCGCTTGTGCAGAATAGTTTCAAGTTGTTCTATCAACCGCTGGTCAATCTGCAAACTCAGAGAGTGACCTCCTTCGAAGCCTTGATGCGATGGAACCATCCTGAGCGCGGCCCCGTGTCTCCTTCCGAATTCATACCGGTGGCGGAAGAGATGGGTCTGATCATCCAACTCGGTGAATGGGCACTGAGGCAGGCATGTTCGGAAGCAATCCATTGGCCAGACAAGATTTGCGTTTCAGTCAACTTGTCGCCTCTGCAATTCTCCAAGGGCAATCTCGTCTCCACCGTAATCAGCGCCTTGGCCTCGTCGGGACTGCCGGCGTCGCGTCTCGAGCTGGAGATTACGGAATCAGTATTGCTGGAGAAGTCGGAACGCAACATCGCGATACTCAACCAGTTGCGGGACCTCGGCGTTCGGATCTCCATGGACGATTTCGGTACCGGTTATTCCAGCATTGGTTACCTTCGTAGTTTTCCATTTGACAAGATCAAGATCGATCAATCCTTTGTTCGAGACTTGCTGGTTGACGAAGGGAGCCTTGCGATTGTACGGGCTATCGCGGGGCTTGGCGTCAGCTTTGGCATGACCACCACCGCTGAGGGTGTCGAAACGGTGGAGCAAATGCGGCGCTTGAATCTCTAAGGCTGCATCGAGGTTCAGGGGTATCTGTACAGCAAACCTGTTCCGGCTAACGAGATCGTTGGGCTTATCGAGCGTCTGGCCGATAAATCATTGCACAACACGTCTGGCGTCTAGCACCGCTGTGGTGCGTGCAAACGGTAAGCCGCGGCATGAGCCGCCGTTCAAGGCCCACAGCTACTGGGCTGCCGACCAGACCGCGCGGAGAGCAGCGACCTTTGGCCACGTGGCAGAGGGAGTGTCAGTCAATCCCATTGAAGGTCGCTCATCCAAGTTCTAGCTTAGCCTATCAATTTCAGTCGGCGGTCGGTGGTCGACGTCACAAAGAGCCATAGCGCGGTTTCGCAAGGCAATGTAATGCGGAGTTAAGGGGCATGCTGTGCCGCGGCTGCCCAGGCTTGCAAAGCCCGATCTTGCGATTGGTCGAATGCGTTGTTCCGCGATCAGTAGCGTTGGCTTTTGCCCTCCGAAGGCATCCTGGCAAGTTGCGCGTCCGGCGCACCCCGTCGGGGGAATCAAACGACGACACGGGCCGGAGCGACCGCGATATTCACGGCCGACCACGCCCTTGTCGGCTTCACCCGTGCGAGCGACTGGCCTCGCCGTGCTGGATCAGCTTGCGCCCGGATAGCTTGCGCAGGCCGACATAGAACACCGGCGTCAGGAACAGGCCGAACAGAGTAACCCCGATCATGCCGGCGAACACGGTGACGCCGGTCGCCGAGCGCACCTCGGCGCCGGCGCCGTGAGAGAGCACCAGCGGGATCGTGCCGGCGATGAAGGCCACAGAAGTCATCACGATGGGCCGCAGCCGCAGCCGGCAGGCTTGCAGCGCGGCCTCGACGATGCCCTCGCCCTGGAATTCGAGTTCGCGCGCAAACTCGACGATCAGGATCGCGTTCTTGCAAGCGAGGCCCATCAGCACGACGAGCCCGACCTGGACGAAGGTGTTGTTGTCGCTGCCATAGA
>Ga0210394_10002201_pt1 | contig 27548 bp, 40 predicted proteins | sample IncBWC12MmetaG_FD_160121 | JGI IMG/M metagenome (GOLD analysis project Ga0210394, IMG submission 160121) | Forest soil microbial communities from Barre Woods Harvard Forest LTER site, Petersham, Massachusetts, United States - Inc-BW-C-12-M | ecosystem: Environmental > Terrestrial > Soil >...
TTCTTCGTAAAAGGATCTCTCTCACATGGCTAAGAGCATGGACATGCACGAATTCGGCGCCGACTCAGCGCATATGGGCGGCGAGCCCGGCGGGCATGACAGCCTTCCGGGGCACAAAGTATCTGTAGGCCACGGGCCTGTGATGGACGGGTTTGAGCAGAAGCACTTGAACCATCAGGTGCACGGGCGTATCTCGCACTCCCCGCGTTCACTGTTCCACAAGCATCAGGGCAAATAAGGACATGGCTCGTACAGAGCCAGTTGGCGGAGGCCCCAAGGGGGCTAAGGGATTCCCGATTGGCGATCCTACACACGCTCGCCTTGCGATTGGCGGTGCTACTCGTTCGTTTCGTGCTGGCAACATATCAGCGGCGAAAGAACACGAGATAAAGGCCAAGGCCCGAGCGAAGCTCGGCATGCAGGGATCTCATGAAGGGTCTGATAACTACGGCGGCAAGGGATCTAAGCGCCGGCATGGTTTGCATCATATGGCCCATAAGACTCATAGTCGGGATGGCCGCTAATGCCACTTAAGCACGGCGGACAGGCGGCGGTTAGCTACAATATCGATGAGTTAACCCATCACGGCTCTAAACCACGTTCACACGAACAAATAGTAGCTATTGCGCTTCATGCGGCGCGCGATGGCGGATCAGGAAAGCATGGCCTTCATCATGAGCCGCATAAAACCCATAGCACGTCTGGTTTGTATAAACATCCCGAGGATTAAGTAAATGGCTATTGTAGTTCCTGCCCCGGCCCCGAACAACGTTCCTACTACGCAGAATTATCAGGTAGTGGGTAGCGGCGTTCCGTTCATCGTGGCTAATACGGGCACCGTGGCGGCCAATGGCGCCATTACGCTCGGCACAGCTTTGCCGACAACCTATGCTAACGCCTACATGTTCCTTCCTGCTGGCGCGGCCTTTGCGGGTTCCGTGGCGGGCTGGTACTATGTGCAGATGTCGAGCACTACGGTTGGTGTGATCTTCAACAACCTGTATGCCGCCGGTACGCAGCCTGTGCTGCTTCCGACTGCTTCGTTGAATCCGATTGTAGCGGCCGGTCCCGGCGCCTACACGGGCTCTACGGCTTCGAACATCGGCCCTAGCTTCAACCTGAATTCGAACATGCTTGGCGGTAACGGCGGCGTGGCGCGCTTGACGGTTGTGCAGTCCGTGAATAACTCGGCCGGTGCCAAGACGGTAGCTGTGACCATCAATGCGGTCACTGTGCAGTCGAATGCGCTGACTACGACTACGGGTAACATTGCGATGACCCTGATTGCTAACCGCAGTCAGCCGGCATCGTTGCCGTCTGGTCTGCCTAACCCGGGCGGGTTTGTGCAGGCTGGCGTATACTCGGCGGCTGCTGGTGCCCTCGGCAACCAGACTCCGCAGTATAGCACGTCTCTTAACCTCAACGTCGGCGCTGTCGGCGGCAGCTCTGGTGCCACAAACGTCGGCTCGACAATTGCTGGCTCTATTGGTACGCTGAACGTCGGCCCGTTGATGAACATTACCCTGCAGATCGCTGTAGCGACTGACGTGTGTGTTCTTGAGGCATTCTTGGTCGAAGCCGTCTACGGCGCGTAAGGAACCTTCATGGCTAACCAGCCGGGTACTTCGTTTAATCCGAAGGCCAGTCTGACGTATGCGCGGTCTATAACGGCCGCGCAGGTCAACTCAGTCACGCCAGTTGGTTTTGCCACTGGTGGCCGAGATGTATTGGTCTATAACTCGGGCGCTGTTCCGGTGATGTTCTACGCCTATAACAGTAAGATCACGGCAGGGACGCCGGGGGGATTGCCGACTATGGTATTCCCTGTGGACGGCACGCCGCCGACTGGACAGCCCGGTACGGTTGTGCCGCCCGGGGCTATTCATGTAATTGGGATCCGAGCAGACGCCGATAGCTTTACGGCTATCGGACAGGCTGCTGGCCCGTCCGTGATCTATGTACAGCGCGGCGAGGGTCTGTAAGTGTCGCTCAAGTCACTCGCGCTGACCGCGGCGCGAGCGATCCTTGGGACGACTACCAATGATAGCGCCTCAGCGGGATTCATTGGCGAGTTTATAACCTCGACAGTCGCAACACCGGGCGCTACGCTTACTTCGCCTACGCCGTCTAACGTAACATCGATCTCGCTCACAGCGGGTGACTGGGACGTGAGCGGCGTTGTAGACTTTGCCTTCGCTGGTACAACTAGTTATACACAGGTACAGGCGGGCATATCGCTTACTACCGCTACACTTGCCGGACAGGCGGGCGGCGGCGGCCTTGGCACAGATCCTAATAGCTCGTTTGCGACGCCGGCACAGGTGCCTACGGCACTTCCGTTTACCGTCGAAGTGAACACAGTTAGAATCTCTTTGAGCGCTACTACTACAGTGTTTCTCGTGGCACAGGCCACATTCACTGTGGCTGGTCTTACGGCTTTCGGAACCATTCGCGCCCGCAGGGTGCGCTAATGGATACGCAGATTACGGAGTCCGGGCGGACTGAACTAGGACAGTTTGCGCCGGGTCGCTCCGGTAATCCGGCCGGAAGGCCGCGCGGCAAGAAGATCAAGGAACTGCAGCAAGACTTAGAGATTGCGATACGCGAGAACCTCAGTGTCGAGCGTATACAGCGAATCATCAACAAGATGGCTGAGCTTGCCGAAGGCGGCAGTATATCAGCCGCCAAGTTGCTTCTAGACAAGACAATCACGAATGCATCGCTCGGGGAAGACAGTGCGTCCAGCGATGGACGTACCGTGATCTTCAGAATCGAGAACGCGACATTCCCAACGGCGATTCCACATGACACGGCCGACAAGCCGCCCATTGAAGTTAAAGTAATCGAACTTACAGAGGCAAAGCATGAGTAGGGATAATTTTGGTGCTGGTGCTGCTGAAGCTAAGAGCGAAGGCAATCGTTACAACGATGCCGACGAGCGCTCTAGCAAGGCTGCGCGGCAGTTTGCACACACCGGCTCCGGAGACCCCTCTGGCGGCAATTTGAGCGGCGACGGCGAAGACGGCGATGCTGCCAAGCCGCTGTTGCTTCGCGTAGTTCCCTTTCAGGGGCGCTCAGGCCAGTCTGACAATCAGGACATTCATCGGCCGAAGGGTACAACTTGACGAAAGCGCGTACCGGCGCGCAGTTCTATCCAAAGAATAGAGCCAAAGCCGGGACTTATTTAGATCGCGCTGCATACGAAAAGGCGCGCGGCCAACGCAGACGTGTTGCAAAACTAGAGCGGCTAGCCGGAAGGCCAAGGGCCGAGAATTGTGAAGTATGCGGGGATGGCGGGCCGATTTGCTGGGATCACAACCATACAACAGGTAAATTCCGAGGATGGCTATGCAGAAGTTGCAATGCGGCCTTGGGAATGGTCAGAGATAATCCAGAGGTTCTTAGGGCTCTGGCTAATTACTTAGAGGTAAATTAATGGCTCTTATTCGCACATTCTTGCCCGGGCAGTTCCGGGATAACTTCCTCGGCTCCGTAGGGCCGTTTCAGGTAACTGCTACAATCGCTTCGACTGCGGCCGGGGCTAATGGCTCTGCTCAGGCGTCGGCTGTTGCTGGTAGTGCCCCTGCGTTGGCGGCCCTGCTGCAGGCGTCGGACATGATTATCGAAATCATCCCGGCAACTCCGCAGACTGCTGGCGTGTCGTTTACCGCCACAGTTACGGCGAATGGCACGCTGTGGATCACGGCATCCAACGGCACGGGCGGTGCCTATAACCCGGGCGCGCAGACCTTCACGGTGTTCGCGCTTCGCTTGAAGACTGCCTAACATGGGTACGTATTCGGATGAAGATCCGAATGCTGGCGTAGGTGAGCGGCTCGTTAACGCGATCCGCAAAACCGTCAAGAGTGCATCTCAGCTAGCTGCTCCACGTAGCGTCGCTGAGATTAAGCAACGAGAACAAGATGCGACGGACGAAGGGCAGCACGATCCTTCGACGCTCGCTAGAATGAGAACCGGCCAGTCATCGGACACGAATAACTCGTATAATTTTTAGATGAATAAAACCTGCAGCAAGTGCGGGGAGAGTAAGCCACTTGCTGAATTTAACCAGTATCCTACTGGCGCCTATCGGGGCCAGTGCCGAAAATGTAGAGCAGCGCTACAGCGGCAACGTAACGCAAATACGAAGGAAGCGCGCAGGCAATATATGCGACGTAAGCTATACGGCCTATCTGACGAACAATTTCAAGCAATGCTCGCCGCTCAGCGCGGCAGCTGCGCGATTTGTCAAACAACGCTTGCTCTCGATAAGAATGGTCTACACATTGACCATGACCATACGACGGGCAAAGTTCGCGGATTACTCTGCGGACGCTGCAATGCAGGCATTGGACATTTAGGCGACAGCGAGGAAAACCTGTGGCGAGCAGCGATGTACTTGGCGGACAGCAAGAAATTACCCTAAAGCTGCACCCCGGGCAGCTTGCGATATGGAACAGTTCCGCGCGCTTTAAGGTTGTTGCAGCCGGCAGGCGATTCGGTAAATCGCATGTTGCGGCGGTTTCATTGGCCGCTGCTGTGATGAAGACGGAACACCGGGGTCATCTGCTGAATTCCGAGTATGCGGTGTATTATGTGGCGCCTACGCAAGATCAGGCGCGCCGCATTATTTGGAGCAAGCTACGAAACATTATGGGATATGAGGCCCAAGGCGGCCTAATCCGTAATGAAAATACTAATGATGGGTGGATAGAAGCCATTAATGGCCGTCGCATCTACATCAAAGGTGCGGATAACCCGGATAGCCTTCGCGGCATAGGTCTTTCGTTCGTTGTCCTTGACGAATACGCCGACATGAAGGCATTCGTGTGGGATGATATCATATCGGATGCGCTGGCTGATGTTGAGGGAGAGGCGCTGTTTATTGGTACGCCCAAGGGCAAGAACCACTTCTATAAGCTCTTCATGGGTGCTCTTACCAAGCCCAAGTTTGATCCGATCACAGGCCGTCCGGCCGATTGGTCAGACTGGGAAGCCTTCCACTTCCAGTCCACTGACAATCCTTTTCTCAAAGAGAGTGAGAAGCGCCGCATGCTCGGCGGTAATCGCTCTATAGAAACCATCAAGCAAGAGGTAGAAGCCTCGTTCATATCGGGCGGGGGCAAGGTACTCAAGCCTGATTGGTTTGAAATTGTTGAGCATGCTCCTCCCAAGAATTTGGGTACGTTCTACATTACTGTCGATCTCGCTGGCTTCAAGAAAGAGGGAGTAGGCGGCAAGCCGCTGCGCACCGACGAATCGGTGATAGTTGAAGTCCAGATTGTCGAAGATACGTGGTATGTAGTGAATGTGCAGCACGGACACTGGGACGCTCGCGAATCAGCACTGAATATAGTAGTTACGCTACGTAATTACGACTCGGCTCGATTTGGTATCGAGCAGGGCATGGCTAAGGAAGCCGTTGCCGGCTATCTCGAAGAGTACATGCGCGCCTTCGGCACGTACCGCACTATCGAGGAGCTACGACATGGCGGCCAGCATAAGACAGATAGAATTCTTTGGGCCTTACAGGGCCGCGCACAGCGCCGCCGCATCAAGCTGGTAAGGGGAGAGTGGAATGATTGGCTGCTCGGACAGATTGCCGACTTTCCAGATCCTCTGGCCAAAGATGACGGCATTGACGCTTTAGCGTATGTCGATCAACTTTCTGTAGTCGTCTATCAAGACGAATCCGAAATAGAGGAATGGCAACCGCTTGATCTCGACGCAGGCATATAAATGTCCGTAATCCCGCTGCAGGGCCAAGCTCATATAGTTGACACGCCCGAAAGCATTGAGTCGGATGCCAAATATACAGCTACAGTCCTGCCGGGGGCCGCTCTCACTTCGTGGGTGTACAATCGCGTACAGCGCTGGGAGAATGTCAGAGACCGCGGCTATGGCCGCCTATGGTCAGAATACTGGCGCATGTGGCGCGGCAAATGGGCCGCAGAAGATCAGACGCGGGTATCCGAACGCTCCCGGCTTATCGCCCCTGCGCTCGCGCAGGCCATTGAGGCCAGCGTCTCCGAGATAGAGGAGGCGGTGTTCAGTCGCGAGAACTGGTTTGACATTCCGGATGATATGCCCGAAGGGCAGATCCAGCAAGCCGCCAAAGAGCGCGATCAGCTACTTGTCGATCTCGACAAGGTGAATGCCAAGGATGCCATTAGCGAGGCGGTGCTTAATGCTGCTATCTTCGGCACGGGCATTGTGCAGATCAATACCTACGTGGCTGCGGATAAGCGCCCTGAGCGCGATCCTAACACGAAGGAACTTAAGCCGGCGGATAAGGAACGGGTGTTCGTCACTGTCGAATCCATTCGGCCCGATGAATTCATTCCTGATCCCGCTGCGAAGACGGTAGACGAGATGCTCGGCGCCGCCGTGCGGCGTGTCAAGACGCAGCACAGCATTCTTGAGAAGATCGAGAAAGGCATATACCGCAAGGATGCCTTGCCGTTCATCCTTCCTCAGCATCGTCAGGTGAATTATGACGTTGACCGCGCCATTGACCCGCAGTCCATCATCACCATTGCCGATTCAGATGAAGTGGACATTATCGAATACCACGGTAAGGTGCCGCTGGCATATATCGCCGCCCTCGAAGTTACCGAATCCAAATCCGAAGTAGACGAACTACTGGCGGAAGCTCCCCTCGCCAATGGCGAAGGTGAGGAACTGATTGAGGCCATCGTAACCATCGCGAATAATCGCGTGCTGTTGCGGGCCATTGCCAATCCCTTCGTTATGAGCGACCGCAGCATCATCGCCTTCCAGTACGAGAAGGTACCCGGGCGCTTTTGGGGACGTGGCGTAAGCGAGAAGGGCTACAATGCTCAGAAGGGCCTTGATGCCACGATTCGCAGCTACATCGACGCTTTAGGCTATGTTGCCGCCCCGATGCTGGGGATTGATTCAGGCCGCATGCCGCGAGGCTTCAAGCAGGAAGTCCGACCGGGCCGTATATGGCTAACACAGGGACCGCCTGATGAAGTCCTGCGGCCGGTGGTGATTGGTGAGCTAAACCCGGCGCTGTTCCAGACAGCTTCAGAGATGGAGCGCATGGTGCAGATGGGGACGGGTGCCTTCGACACGGCGACGGCCCTGAAGAATCAGAGCCAGTCAGGCGCCAATAGCGCCTCCGCGAATAGTATGCTTATGGGCGCTTTCGTCAAGCGGGCGAAGCGTGCCATACACAACGTAGACCGCAACCTGCTCACGCCGGTTGTGACCAAAGCGCTGTGGCGCTACATGCAGTTCGATCCCGTGCGCTATCCGCAGGACTTTCAGTTCCGCGTCAAGACATCGCTCGGCATCGTAGCTCGCGAAGTAGAGGCCGCCCAGCTGACACAGCTGATTGGTATGCTGCCGGATGAGTTTCATCAGGTGAAGCTCGTGCTGGCGCAGGGCATCGTAGAGAATACTGCCATCAGCAATAAGGGGCAGATCTTACAGGTTATCGCGCAGGTACTTAACCCGCCGCCGAATCCGCAGCAGCAGCACTTGCAGCAGCTGCAGATGCAGGCCGCGGAGGCTGAGTTGCAGGAGAAGCTGGTCAAGGTACAGCTGACTCTGGCGCAGATCAAAGAGACGCTTGCCCGTGCTGCGATGGAAGGCCATAAGGCCGGTGTATCGACCATAGAGCTTCAGCAGGAAGCGCAGAAGATACAGCAGCAGTGGGACGAGATTGAAAGTCAGAAAGAGCAGAACCGCATCTCGCGGCAGAAGCTCTCGATTGAGGATAAGTCGGCGAATGCACAGCTAATCACTGCCCACGCCAACATGATAAAGGCCAACAAGCCGACACCTAAGCCGGCGTCATAATGCCTTATAAGGCATAAATGCACAATATGCCCTCAAGGGCATTATCGGGAGAGAGACGATGGATTTGAACGAACTGAAGTTCTTGTCAGACGAGGACAAGGACCGTTATATGAAGCTAGAGCGGTTGTGGTCACAGCCGGGGTGGGCGCTCGTTATCGAGCTTGCCGCCCAGCTAGCTGCTACTCACAAGGATCGCGCGACATTCGCGCAGACTTGGGAAGCGAATCGAATGGCTCTTGGCAGTGCGTTTGCGTATGACCATATCTCGCGCCTGCAGGAGTTGACCGAAGCTGAATTTGAACAGAAAGTTGAAGCTGCCCGTACGGCGAACAGAGACGCCGACGAGGAAGAGAATGAGTAAACTTCTTTTTGATTTTGAGTGTCCGGAGCATGGTCTTTTCGAGGAATTGGTAAAGGCGTCGCGTAAGACGCTCCCATGTCCCTCGTGCGGGCGAACTAGCATCCGGCAATTCCCGGCTCCACGTATCGACAGATTAGGTATGGCGACTCAGGAGGGGGCAACCCCAACTTCCATAGACTACTTTGAGAAGGTACACCGGGAACGCAGGGCAATCGAAGACAGGCGATATGAACGCAACGGCGACTACGGCTCTGAGGCTGGTAGCGACGGTGGGCGAGGATATCCGGTAGTTAGCGATCCTGTTTGAGCCAATAGCCACAATCCCTTTCGGGACGGACTAGGAGTTTTAGATGCAACTGGTAGACGTTAATGACGATGGCGGAAATCTGGCGGATCTCGATAAAGAGATAGCCGAGGCGGCTGCAGCCCGTAGGGCAGCGGCAAGTGATGGTACTACGAAGGTTTCGGTTGGGACTACAGGCGATGAGCCTGCACTTCCGGCTAAGCTGCGCGGTAAGTCGCTTGTCGAGCTTGCGGAGATGTACCAGAACCTCGAAAGCGAGCATGGCCGAATGGGTAATGAACTCGGCAACATGCGGCAGCTTGCGGATCGACTGTTGGAAGTTAAACGTGCAGAAGACCTAGGGCGTACTGCGCCGACAGCTAAACAGCCTGCGAAGGTTGAAGTGTCTGCTGCAGAACTGCTCGAAAAACCCACTGAAGCTCTTGATAGATACACTTCAAGTCGGGAATCGGCTCTTGAGAGCCGCGTAGAATCACGTCTGATGCGGATTGAGCAGAGCGTAATGGCCAATCAGTTTGGTGCAAGGCACCCTGATGCAGAGCGCGTTGCGAAGTCCCCTGAGTTTGCTGATTGGGTAAATCAGAGTCCGGTTCGTCAACGGGCAGCGCAAGCTGCACGCAGCGGCGATTTTGGATCGGCTGATGCCCTGCTTAGCGAATTCAAAGATCAGGGTAGTAAGGTGAAGCAGCCTACACAGGAAGCCGATAAAGGCAACCTCGAAGCTGCTCGTAAGGCATCACTTGAGACCGGCGCCTCTAAAGCAGGCGGCGGCAGTGAACGCCAGACTCAGGGGAAGCAGTTCAGCCGTCCAGCGATTATGAAGCTGCGGCTTACTGACCCCGAGAAGTACTACTCGGATGAGTATCAGAACGAGATTATGGCGGCCTACAACGAAGGCCGAGTGAAGTAACATCCGTCTCTTGATCCCTAACCCCTCTCTCACAGGACTAAAAAATGGCTCTTGGTACAAATAATATTGTTCTGTCCGCTGTACCTAACTTTATCCCCGAGTTGTGGAGTGATGAAGTTATTGCATCGTACAAGAGCAATATCGTGGTTGCGCAGCTTGTCCGCAAGCTGAACTTCCGTGGTAAGAAAGGCGGCTCGATCCTGATTCCGACTCCGACCCGTGGTGCTGCGAGCACTAAGGCGGCGTCTACTCAGGTTACGCTTATCCCCCACGGCCCGGATGCTGGTCTGACTGTCCAGATCAACCAGCACAAGGAATACTCGCGCTTCATCGAGGATATCGTTGATGTGCAGGCCCTTGCTTCTCTGCGACGTTTCTACACGGACGATGGCGGGTATGCCATTGCCAAGACGGTTGACCGCTCCCTGATTCTTCAGGCGACTACCTCCGGTTTGGCCTTTGGTACCTCACCCGGTACAATCGTCGTAAACGCGAACGGCAACATTGACCAGTCTTCGACCTTTACCAATGCCTCCATTGGCGATGGCTCGGCCGCGTGGAATAGCGCGACGAATGGTAACGATGTTGACTTGTCGGATCTCGGTATCCGTCGCTTCATTCGTAACCTTGATAAAGTTGATGCGCCGATGGCAGGCCGATACCTGCTGGTCAGCCCCAACGTCAAGGGCGATATGATGGGGTGGAGCCGGTTTACGGAGCATGCGTTCGTCGGTGAGTCTGCTGGCAGCAACACCATCCGCAATGGATTGGTGGGTGATGTGTACGCCGTTCAGGTGTACGTCACGAACCAGCTGGCTCAGGTAGGTGACGCGAACGGTTCATTCAACCATGACCTGTTGCTGATGTTTCAGCGTGACGGCTTGCTGCTCGTTGAGCAGATGGGCGTCCGGACGCAGACTCAGTACAAGCAGGAGTGGCTGGCTGACCTGTTCACGGCTGATATGATCTACGGTACTGCTGGCCTTCGTGGCACGTCGGTACTGCCGATTGTTGCGCCGTCCAGCTTCACGGATGGCTAATAGCTGACAGTCAAATGGCCCTGTCTCGCAAGGGACAGGGCCTTTGGCCTTTCTTATAAGTAATCATCATGGGAGACCCAATGGCTAAATCGAAAGCACCGGAAACGGTTGAACCGCAGGCTCCGCCTGCTTTGCAGATGCCCACTGTGGGCCGCGCGTCCGCTGGTTTAGATAAGACGGACTATGCGAATCTGCTGAATCTAGTCGCGCGTGCGACGTATAACGGAATTCAGGAGTCCGCGGCAGGCGTGGCGCTATTCTCTAAACTGCAGGCTTTGGTAAACGCGCCGGACAAGAAAGAGGACAGCAAGGCGAATGGCAACGACTCTAAGGGTAGTGCTTAATCGGGTATTGACGGCTACGGGATCTCCGCAGATTCCGTCTACCACGACGACGCTTACCGACTCCCTCTCTCTCAAGGCACTGGAATTCCTTAACCAGTTCAAAGAGGAAATAGAAGACGCATCCTATTGGCGGGCATTGCGTCAAGTCTATACAGTCAACATTACAGCTAACACCAATAACGCCCCGATAACGGGCGCAGACGAGCGTGCGAGAGTTGTCCGTGCGCCTGCACCGCAGGCGGGGCAGCTAGCGCCGCTCGTTTTTGACGTTACGGCCCCGAATAATCCTATTCAGCTTGGCGAGATTCCTCTATCCGAGCTTCTGTACCGAGCGGCCAGTGATGCCGTAGGTACGGTACAAACCAACTCCTCTTACTTCGCTGTCGACATACAGAACGATCAGGCAGTGCTGTATGTCTATCCGGCGCCCAATCAGAATGTCACGATTCAGCTGCACATGGTACAGCCGCCCCGTGCGCTTGTCGCTACGGATCTCGATACGTCGGGCCTGCTGCTGATACCGATGATTCCTCTACTGCTCGGCACCATTTGGGCGATCCTTGAGGATCGCGGCGAGGAGCTTGGTGCTAACGCGATGTATACTGAGGAGCGGTGGCGCACTGCCCTTGACTCCGCAATTGGCCGCGATGTTGGCGAGTCCGGTTCGCTGGATCAACTGATACCAGATCAGGTACCGTTCGACGGTACTTCTGGCGGTGGGGGCGGCGTCGGTGTTCAGAGACCTAGCTAATGCCGGTTGCTGGTAATCAGCGCAGTCTGCGGCGCATACCGCCGCATCCGCAGGTATTGCCGATCACGACGGCATCCCCCGGGCGCCTTGGCCTAAATCTGCAGCAGTCGCAGACTGTTCTCCCGCCTGAGTGGGCGACAGAAGCCGCGAACGCAGTGATTGACTTCAGCGGCCGTATAGCGGCCCGTAGCCCGCTCAACAATATCACCGGCACGCCGGTTGCCGGCAATCCTCCGATCAAGACGATCTTCGAGCATCTGTCCGCATTGGGCACTACCAATCAGACGATCATTGCTTGGGATGGTGGGATTAGCAACAACCTAGTTAATCCTTCTGCCGGCCTGATTAGTGGCACTGCACCCGTCAGCAATGGTACGTGGTATTTCCGTAACTTCATTGATGCCAGCGGCAACAACAAGGTCATTGGCTTCCAGCCCGGGCAAAAGATCATTGTCCGTAATGGAGCCGGGAACTTCGCGACGGTCGTAGAGACGGCAGGCACGGCTCCGACAGGCGGTGTGGGCACTGTGGCTTATGGTCGCGTCTGGCAAGTTGCCGCGGATGGCCATACGATCATGTATTGCTCGCTTCTGGATGAAACGAAATGGGGCAGCGGACACGGCGATGCTGGCCAGTTCGATATGGCGAATGTCTGGCCGCAGGGCACAGACACAATCACCGCCATCACGGCCTATAACCATACCCTCATCATATTCGGCACTCGGCAGATTGTATTTCTTGCCTCCCCGAATGCTTCGGCCCTTGGCCTAGATGTCACGACGCTGGGCGTTATCGACGTTATAGAAGGCACCGGATGCTATTCGCAGTTCACGGTGCAGGCCATAGGTGACACGGATCTCGTGTGGCTTTCCCAATATGGCGTGCAGAGTATGCAGCGCCTTATGGTACAGCGCAGTCGCCCAACTACGCAGCTGTCTAAATACGTTCGTGATGCTATTCTGGCGCAGTTAACGGCCGAAACTCCGCAGTCCCCGGCAACTGTAAAGAGTGCCTATTCACCTACTCAGGGCTTTTATGCCCTCAGTTTCGCCAATTCAAAGTACACATGGGTATTTGATCTTCGCTTTACATGGCAAGATCAAGAGGGTGATACCATCTGTCCGGTCACACGATGGACTGTCGGGCCTACGGCGCTGTTTGAAACCGTTGAGCGCAATTTCTATCTGTCGTCCTTACTAGGCGGCGCGGTCGCGCAGTATCAGCTGGGAACAGAGAATGGCGGTACGTTCAATTTCCAGTTCTCGACCCCTTGGATGGATCTCGGCTCAGAGTATGCCGTGCGGCTTAAGGCGCTCAAACGTCTCGGCGGAATCATACTTTCCGTTGGTAGCGTCAATGTGACGTTTACCTACTGCACAGACTTCTCGCCTAACTGTATTGCAGCTGGCGTCGTTACGTCGGCATCAGGCGGCAGTTCGGAGTGGGGCATTGCTGAATGGGGCATAGATGAGTGGAGTGGCGGGCTACTGCTACAGCTACTTCGCGTTCCTGCATATACTACAGGTCAGTATTTTCAACTTTCTATCACGGCGTCAGTTACCGGCCAGTTTGCTGTGCAAACGTCTGAGCTTGTCGCCAAACTAGGACGCATCGCTTGAGTAATTACACACAGGTGACCTTCTTCGCTCCGAAGGACTCCTTGCTTCATGGTGATCCTAACAAGATCATACATGGAACGCAGGTAGACCCGGAGCTTGCTGCTATTGCGACGGCGATTGCGACTAAGTTCGATGTGCTGAATATGGGTAGTATTGCCCAGTTAGCTATCGGCAGCGGTGCAGTAGGTGCTCCGTCCTATGCGTTCGGTTCAGATACAACTACGGGCCTATATCTCTCCGCTGTAGGGACTCTTGCTATTGCCGCCGCAGGCGTGAATGAAGGTAAGATCGGCGGAGGTATGATACTCGGGGCGCCGACAGGCGGAGTCAAAGGCGTCGGCACGCTGAACGCGACCGGCCTCTACATCAACGGCACAGCCGTTGTTGCTGGCACAGGCGCGGGGCTAACCAGCGCCAATCCCTCCGCCGTCATTGGTCTCTCCGCAGTTAACGGCACAGCCACTACGTTCATGACGAGTGACAGCGCCCCGGCGCTGAGTCAGGCAATCGCGCCGACTTGGACAGCTTTGCACACCTTTACGAAGGCCGGGGAAGCGATTTTCGTTAACAGCGCCTCGCCGTTCATACGAGTGCAGGACACGGGGGCTGCCGGTAGCATTCTCGAACTTAAGGTAATAAACCTTAAGGCTATCATCAACACCAATTGGACGACAACGGCAACACCACTGTCGTTGCAGATTAACGGCACGGAAGCCATTGGGATTGCCACTACTGGGGCCGTCTCGATTGCAGCGCCGAGCAGCGGTGATTCGCTGTCCATTAGCAACGCCGGAGCGGGCCAAAATCTAATTGCCTTAAACACTACAAGCGCCACTTCCGGCCGCATTACATTCTCGAATTCTGGAACGCCGTTTCTTTATATTGCGAGCGCCAAATCTGTAATTTCCGGTGCGTTTTCCAACACTGACGCAGCTTTTTACTCAACAGGGCAAGTAGTCATATCGGCAGGCGGCGCATCCATCCAGCAATTTATTTTGGGGGTTAATGGCAATCTCACCCTCAGCGCACCGTCTAGCGGAACGGCGCTGACCGTCAACACGGCAGCTTCTGCTTTGTCTGCAGTCTTTACGGACGGCACGGTTAGCGGCTTTATTCAAGCATCTTCGACGCTGTTCGGCGTCGGTACTTCCACGGCCCACAGGATAGGGCTTTGGACGAACAATATTGAGCGACTGACGATTAACTCGTCCGGCGCTGTTGCCGTCAACGCGCCGACTAGCGGCCGGGCATTTTCTGTCACTGCCGTATCTGGACAATATGCTGCCGCTATACAGGGAGCAGGAACGTCCGGAAATAACTTCGGCCTTTTAGTTAGCGCGGGTGCTGGAGCTGGGGATACATCTTTTGCTGTTCAAAATTCTGCTCAAAGCGCGGTTTTTTTACAAATTCTTGGAGATGGCCATGGCACGCTTGGGCCTACTCTAACTTCGGGAATGCAGTGGACGAACGCGGGCGCTATAACGCTCAACGCGACAAGCGGTACGCCGCTTACTGTACAGGCTAGTGGCACAAGTCTCTTTAGTGTCAACGGCACGTCGGCTCCGACCATTCAGGGATACGGACCGACTGCTGCTGCCCTTGTGGATATGACGCCAGATACCGGCACGTTTACTATCACGTACACGGGCTTTACAGCTGGTGTGACCGGCACCGCCATATGGGCTCGTGTGGGTAATCTTGTCACGCTGTTCCTGCCGACAGGTACGGGCACTAGCAACACTGTTAACATGTCCGCGACGGGTATTCCTAATGTGATCAATCCTACAAGAGCACAGTGGGTATGGGGAGTCGCTGGCCAAAACAATACGCTTAATCAGGCGCTCAGCGCACGTGTAGATGCGGCCAATACGATCACATTTGGCGCTGGCGCACCCGGTACTGTGGCGGGCTTTACTGCATCTGGCACCAAAGGCGTGTTTGCCGGCTCTACGATTCAGTACTTGCTCAACTAACGGACTATGAAAAAAATGACAGACTATGCAGGTTGGGCACAGGCGGCAGTAGCAGGAGTTATTGCCGCTGTCGGTACGGTCTTTTGGGCAGGCGAAGCTCAGACGCAGATCAAAGATCAGAAGCATCAGATCGAACAGCTGCAGACTAAGCAGGCCGCCGATCATGACAGTGTAGTGACACTTGCTGCCGAAGTACATCAGATCCAAGCTGACACTGCCGAGACAAAGGGTGATGTCAAGCAGATACTACAGAATCAGACCGACGTGAAGCAGGCTCTAGAGCATTTCAATCATGCCCATCGTTAATACGAACGGCCCGCAGGCCGTATCTACTCTGATGCCGACGCCGCAGTACACCCTAAGTAGTCTAGCTGGCCCATCAAGCGGCATGACTGGGTTCAATGATCCGACTGGCGGATGGATGAATCTGCTCGGCGGGCTTGGGGCCTTGGGTGGTGGACTGTCGCAGGCAGGGGCGCAGAATAACAGTGCTTCTCTTGCCCAGCAGTATGCCGCTATGGCCAGCCAGCTTGGCGGCTTCGGCTTCGGGACTGGCCCCGGAGGCGTTAGTGCTACTGGCGCCCCTATGGGCGGTGGCGGTAACATCGGATTCGGCGGATTCAATCCTGCGTATCTCGGCCTCGGTAGCCTAGCTGGCGGCAATGTTGGAACAGCGGGCGGCATCAATGCCCCCGGTGGGCTTAACTCCGCGCTCTCCGGAGCTTTCGGGCAGGCCGCTGGCGGCCTAGGGAGCTTCAATCCCGGCCTTGCCGGCGGTGCTGGCAATGCTGATCTACTTAGTGCGGCTAGCCTTGCTGGTGGACTCGGTGGCGGTTTCCCGGGTATGGCCACTCAGCAATATAACGCTCTGCAGGCGCTGCAGAGCCCGGCCAATATCAATGCGGCCAATTCGCTCGGCAACTCGCTGTTCGGCAGAGGTATGCTCGGCTCTAGCTCGGGCGGCATATTAGGGCAGCAGTTCGGACAGGGATTGGCACAGCAAAGTTCGGCGGATGCCGCGGCTGCGCAGGGACTTGGGATACAGGCGTTAGGCACGCAGGCTAATGCGGCCAGTGGCCTGACGTACATGGGCAACAATTCCCTGAATTCAGCATTCAGCAACTTCGGCAATGCCTCGATGCTCGGGCCGAATGTGCAGTCTAGCTATCTGAATCCGGCGATGATGGGTATTACCGGAGCCGGCAATCTGACCAACACCGGCCTTGGCCTGTACAATGCCGGCCTTCAGGGCGCTCTTGGGCAGAATCAGGCAGCGGCCCGCGCTGGCTATCTCGGCACTACCAATGCCAACTCCCCGAATCAGCAGAGCCCGTATGGGCAGCTGCTTGGCAATCTGTTCGGCGGACTTGCTACCGGAGGCGGCGGAGCAGGTGGCAGCATACTGAATGGTCTGTTCGGTACAGGACAGAACGGCGGCGGAGGTATTCTCGGGCAGCTGTTCGGCGGTAACAATGTGTCTGGTATCAGCCCTAGCGACTGGGCGTCTGCACTACAGGGATTGCCGAATGCAGGAGGCGTATCCGGTATCCCCGGTGTTACGTCTTCATTGGATTCTTATCCGGGCTCGTTTAATGCCGCGTCGGATGCTGGGCTAAACGGCCTATTTGGCGCCGATGCCGGCGCTCCCGCTGCGTCTTCTGGCGGTAGCATACTTGGTGATCTAAGCGGCGCAGGCGCCGCGGGCGCAGGAATATACGCTGGTATGCCCGCCGCGGGTGCCGCTGCAGGTGGAACAGCCGCCTCTGGCGGCGCGTACGCCGATTACTTGTCTAACTTAGCGCAGACGGGGTTTGCTAGCAACAGCGGCGTTGCCGGTAGCTTGGCCGCCGCTGATACCTCAGCGGGTGGCGGTGCCGCTGCAGGCGGCGCGGGACTCGGCGCAACCGCGGGTCTAGGAGCAATGGGCTTGCTCATGGGACTCGGCATGGGCGGGTTCTTCAGCGGAGGCACAGGCCCGGATAACGCAGGATGGCAAGGCCCTACGCCGACAGGATACGGTCAACCCGGGTACATGCCGTACACGAACGGCTTTCAAGGCTATAACCCGTTCATCAGGCCGGTATAAGGAATCAAATGGCGGCTACTAATCCGTTTCAGCTTGACGATCCGAATGCGATTCTGACAGAGCAGAATCAGCAGATAACGTCTGACCTTGCTGGTCAGGGACGTGGCACTCCGCTGTCTCAGTACGGCGCGGGTCTTGGCCAGCTGTTCTCGCGCTTTATCGGCGGCAATCCAGCTGTAGAGAAAGCTCGCAATATTCAGAATGCGAACGCCGTCGCTCAGGCCGGATTGGCCCCACAGGGCGATAGTGAGTCTGACGTAGATTACGCAATTCGTTCGGCCCGTGCTATGCACGACGCCGTTGCTCCGTATGACTCTAACAAGGCCGGGCAGATTCTCGATCATATCGTGACGCTGAATCAGCAGAAGACGCAGCAGTCCTTGCTCAACGAGACACTTTCGGAAAAGCAGAACCAGCTAAAGACTGAGAATCTGCTTTCCAAAGGTTCGTATGTTGTCGGCACTGCGGATGGTAGTAATACCTTCTGGCGCGGCGATGTCCTCAATCCTGATGGCTCGCTCAACGCGGCCAAGTATCAGGAAATGCAGGATGCGCTGAAGGCGAATCCGCAGGCTATACGGCAGACCGAGGAGAACTGGGCGACCAATAGAGCCCGTGTGGCAGAAATGCAGGGACAGTCTCGTTTCCAGATCGCTCAGCTGAAAGCCGCCCAGTCGCAGGATCCGCTAGATCCGGAGACTCTATCTATGGCCGCTGCGGATGTTCGTGCGAACGGCCGGCAAGCTATGGGTCAGTATGCTGGCTATGGGCAGGCCGGACAGGCCCGTAGGGATCAGATCAACGCCGAGGTTGCCCGAGGCAACAAAGAGCTTGGTCTTAGCGACACGGATATGATTGCCTATCGCGCACAGGTGAAGGCTAACGCCGGCACTATCGGCGGACTACAGAAGTTCGCCTCCATGCTGACCGTCAACGCTTCGCTGGCCCACAACAACGGCGACAGAATCATTGCTTTGTCGGATCAGGTTAATCCGTCGAAGTGGTCTGACTTCAACGCGCTGGCGCAGTACGTCAAGACACATACTGGCGATGCCAATGCTGCGGAATTTCTTAGCGTGGCAAACACGTTCCAGACTGAGGCGGCCCGAATCATTGCCGGCTCTCCATCAGGTGCGGGCGTGCTATCGGATACCGCGCGGCATGAACTGCAGTCCATCGTAGACGGCACCCTTGCCCCCGGAGCGCTAAAGCGCGTCATCGAACGTCTATATACAGAGTTTGATGTCAAACGCGGGGCCTATAAGCAGCAGATGCAGGAACTTGCCGGAGGCATTAGCAACGTTGCTGCTGGCGGTAGCCCCTACGTCATACCGCCCCCTGCTGGCGGCGGAGGCAAGACCCTAACGTACGACCCGACTAAAGGGACGTTCCAGTAATGACGCAGACGGTCACAGTACCGGGCGTGGGTACCTTGCAGTTCCCTGATGACATGTCTCAGTCGGACATGCAGGTTGCCATTCACAAAAACTTCCCTCAGCTTGGGGCGCCGCCAGGACAGCAGCAGCCGGCGAATCCCACAGAGGGAATGTCTACCGCGCAGAAGTTCCTTGCCGGCGCCGGGTCTACCCTGAGCCGCTGGAATAATACTATGCGGCAGATGAATGCCGGGGATGCCGTCAATCCCGAGACTGGCGAGGTAGTGGATCAGTCCAAGCTGCGGGCCGCTGTGCAGGCCGATATCCTTGAGCAGCGCCAGAGGGATAAGCCCCTGATGGCCACCACTCCGGGCTCCCTAGGGGCTATGGCCCCCAATGCCGCCCTCACTTTGGCGGGGGGTATCCCGGGAGCGGCTGCAGGAGGGGCTCTAGGAGGGGCTTTAGAGCCTACGGTAGAGGGAGACAAAGGTATAATGGGGATGTCCCCCGGAGCCTCTAATACACTCATGGGAGCCGCGGGCGGCGCCGCGGGGGGGCTAGCGGGCAAAGCCCTAGGAGTTGGCCTCAAAGCTGGGGCTAGCCAGCTTACCGACGTGGGACAGGAGGCTGTAGCCTTCCTGAAGGCCCATGGGGTCAATCTGAGCCTTGGGCAGCAGACAGGGACATCCATCGGCCAGACCGCGGATGCCGCTTTAAGCCAAGTCAAGGATCTCACTACCGCGGCCCTCAAGTACATGGGGGTGACTTCGGATAGAGCCTCGACTAGCGTCATGGACGGGGGCAGGAAGGTGCTGCAGAACACCTACGACAGTATAGCTGCCCGTACGCAGGTGCAATGGGATCGTCCTCTACAGGAGACACTCGGGCATCTAGAAGCTACTGCCGGGGATTTGCTAGAGCCCGGACAGGCCAAGGTCATCAATACGGCCATTAGCAAGATACGTAATATGGCGATGAGTAACGAAGCGGGGGCTCCGCCTGTCACTATCAGCGGCACGGCCTTCAAGAATCTCGAATCGATGATAGGCAAGATCGATGGCGATGGGGGCAAGCAGCCCTTCGTGGATGGCATCAGTAGTGCTATGCGCGAAGCTATGGCCCGCTCTGCCTCTCCTGCCGACGCGCAGCTACTTGCACAGACGAATCAGCGCTACGGCGCTATGAAGCTCTTAGAGAAGGCCATCGGCAACAAGGGAATATATGCTGACCGGATCGATCCCAACAAGCTCGCTGCCGCTGTGGACGTTTCTCAGAATGCATCCGCTAGCGTGTACGGGCGCGGAGCCAATGCTGACTTGGCCCAGCTTGGGAACTACGCTGGACAAATCATGGGGCACGAGCCCGCAGAGCGATCAGTAGGTGCGCTGGCCGGCGAAGTTACGCGTCGGCTCGCTGTGGGCGGCATACTTGGCTACGGAACCTATGGCCGTACTGGCTCTATCGGTGAAGGTAGCGCTTTGGGTATTGCTGCTGCTTTGGGTGGACCGGCACTAGCCCGCGCTGCTGCTTCCAATCCTGCTGTCATCAAGGCGGTATCGGCGTTCGCCAATAAGCAGGGCATTAGGTCTGCTGCTGAGGCGGCTGCGTACGTGGCGCGCAAAGGTGGGCAGGCTGCTGGCGGAGCGGCGCCGCAGGCGCTAAGCGGGAATGGGCAGTAAATGAATACCGCTCGGCTCTACTCGGATCTCAAGACAGCCGAAGGCGTACGCTGTCAAGCGTACAAGGATAGCCGCGGATACTGGACAGGTGGCGTAGGCCACTTCCTAGATCAGTCCGTTGACTGGACTGGCCAGCGTTTCTCGCCGGGACAGGTTGACGCTTGGCTACAGCAGGACGTAGATACCGCGATTGCCAACGCACAGGCGCAGCCGGAATGGAAGGCCCTCGATACAGATGCCCGCCAGAATGCTTTCTGTGAGCTAGTATTCAACATGGGCACTGCTAAGTGGGATGGCTTCGTGCATGACCGGCAGGCTATGGAAGCGCAGGATTGGCCCACTGTCAAAGCTCAGCTAGCCGATAGTGCGTGGGCTAAGCAAGTAGGGACAGCAAGATCCCAGCGAATAGAGAACTATTTACTGACGGGAGAGTTTGATGGTGGATCAGCCGGCCAAAGCGCCGCATAATCGGTTTACCTCGAAGCGCTTTATCTTCTCAGTGATCGGCCTAGCTACCGCCACGGCAATGCTTTGGTGTGGCAAGCTCGCCAGTCACGACTGGGTTTGGGCATTCTTCGGGATTCTAGCCGGACATAACATCGTTGATCTAGCACGCGCATGGCGCGGCGGATCGCAGTAAAAGGGAGACAAGATGCTTGCATTATTGAAGTTGATACCGTTTAGGGACTGGCTTTGGGCCGCCCTTGCTGCAGCCTTAGCGGCTCTGCTGCTAGCTGGCGCCGTCCATGAGCGCCATGTGCAGGCCGCCAAAGACGCGGCGGCTAACGCGCGCGAAGTGGCGCTGATTGATAAACACAATACCGATTTACAGAATCTTGCGGCAACTAAAGATGCCGCTGTGGAGAAAGCATATGAAGATGGTAAAAACGCTGCTCCTATGCAGCCTGTTCCTCACGTCCTGTGCTACCGTCCGCGTACCGACAAGCTGCCCGCAGCCCCCGGCAGCGTTGGTAGCACGAGTCAAGGCCCACAGTCAGGAGTTTCAGCCTCCGACAGTGGAGCAGGATCTACGCTCGACATTGGCCCCCCTATCACAGTAAGGGGGAAGGATGCGGATGCGCAGATACGCGCTCTGCAGCAAGACGTACAGAATCTATTGGATGAGATGACTAGTGCAAAGCACTAAGCCATGGGCCGTAACTTTCAGCGCTCTCGGATCTACAAATGGGAAAGTGAGTGGTCTGACTGGAACCGACAGACTCTATCTCTAAAGAAGTGCCGCAAGCTCATCCATGCAGCATGTAAGCTGTTCGATCTAAAGATGCTGCCAGTAGTCAAGCGCAGCGAAGAACAATTCAGCTACCATCGTAAGGCCGGCGAGATTGGCCTACTCAAACAACATCAGACGCCCGCGGTAGCCTTGCATGAAGCCGCCCATTACATCGTATTCCAGACTGACGGCAGGCATGGCCATGATGAACTATTCATGGGTGTATATCTTGTCCTGCTGGCACACTTCCGTATAGCTCCGCGCGACGCGCTAGAGCACTCCCTTCGCAAACGAAAGATCAAATGGATACAGGTAAAGAAAAAGGGCCGTAGTTAGCGGCCCTTCAGTACAGTCTCTCCCATTCCTGCAGCGCCCTCGGCTGCAGGTTTTTTATTACTTAGATTAATCTCAACAGCAGCGAATGCACACGAGTCTTCAGCGACAGCAAGTACTGCTCCACTGCGGACTTCTCGTGAGTGGTGAATGCCAGAACGTCCAACTCTAATGTCTGCAAATGCGCCTCAAGGCCGGCGATAGCCGCCAGCACTCTTGACTTCTCCGTAGCTACTGCAGTAGCCCCTTCGGACTCCGCAGCCGCCACAGCGGCCTCTACTTCCTGCTTAACATCATCGGTCATTACTTCCTCTCCTGTGTAACTACTGAATGCTGGGCATTACAAACGTACTTGCCCGCGGCATCCAACGGGGAACCTGCAACAACCTCGATGTACGTAGTATCGCGGCCGATAACAGGCTTGACTTTGCCATCTTTGGACACGGCGTAGACAATCAGCGTCTTAATTTGTTCATCGTGGCACTTAAACGCCACGCGACCAGTCATGACGGTCCACTGTGTTCCGTCCTTGTCCGTTGTGATAGGATCGACGTAGAACATCGCGACTATGGCAGACACCGAGCCGTCTGACTCATCACGAATGCCTGCGGTGTCGACAGCGGTGACAAACTTATCCGTCTGTGCGACTACCATCATCCGGTCTTCCATCTGGAAGACATCGCCATTGCCCTTAGTTGCCTGACTGTACGACTGCTCCGGGGTCAACTTTGGGCTTGTTCCGGCTTCCAGCAGGGCGCCCACGCCGAGGCTTATTCCCACTACCAGCGCTATTGGTATCACGAATGCCTGTATCTTGTTCAATTGCTACTTCCTTCGGCTCGCCCACGGCGGCCAGTATGTTTTGCCACTTCAGTAAATCTTCGTTAGCCTTGATCCATGCCGCTGTGGCTTTTTCTGCCTCATTGGCCCAAAATCGCTCCGCTGCCTTAGCCGCCTCGTATCCCTTCCTTGCAAACTCGTACGGACTAGATAGAGAGTCCGCTGCTGCAGTAGAGGCAGTGCTTGAAGGAACTGCCACAGGCGTAGTGGATCTCGACGGTAAGGTCCGAGAAGTCGGTAGTACATCCGGTAGCTCGGGCTCCGCAGTGAGCGCACCGCCCGAGGGAGATACTAGAACAGGGGCCTTCGGCTGTTGCCGTAGTTTGCGCTCCTCCGACTCCCTTCGTGCCTTCGCTCTCACTTCGTCCGCGTCCGACTGTAGCTCCGCCCGGATTGTCTCTATCCACGGCAGCAGCGCCCTCTTCAGTTGATCCTCTCTCAGCCATTCGCTTTCAATCTCCCGCCCACTGGGCATTGTCATTCGGAACTGTGTAAGCCCTTGCTCGCTCGTGATCTGCTTAGTGGCGCGAATGATCTCGCCATCCCCTAGCGTCTTAGGATCGAATGGGATGCCCCCAGCATCCCTCAAAGGCATATTCGGATCTTCTACGAACTTCGGATTAGCCATACTGCGCCTCTAGAGCCTTGATTACATCATCAATCTCGCTATCCGCAATATATACCCCCGGACATGACATAGGCAGGCCGTACCTATAGCGCTGATTCTCTTGCTCGCGGCGTGCACGCAGATTGCCGGCAATCGCTTGCTTGTTCGCCTTAAGTATCATCAGCACAGTTTCATCCGGCTGCGCCGGACAGTTACACGGAGCCATAGCGCTTCTCCAAGTAGGCCATGCTCAGCGGCATGATGTCGTAGCTGCCGCTATGTACTTCGTTCAGTATCACGATGCCTCGCCACTCGCCGTTTCCTTGGGCTCCCCTGTACGATTCGTCATGGAGATAGAAACTTCCGGCGACAAGCCCATGCCGCGTAAGCTTGCCCGGAAACTGTCGAATGCCGTAAAGTAGTCCTTGTTCGTGACCCTGAACGAACGACTTGCCGATCTTGTTAAGCCGATTGTCAATGCTTCCGCCAATTGGTCGGGAGCCGTGAGTGTTACTGAAATAGTGACTGTACGCAATGCCGTCTACCTCTACTATGTCTAAGAACTTGTGCCGCTCGAATCCCGGCGTCTCTAAGTGATCTAAACTTAGAATTCCCCGATACCGAGGCTGCTCAGCAACGAGTCGCGTGATCCGGTCTTCATGGTTTCCAAAAAGAAAGTGTCTTTCTGGCTCCCATCGGCGCTTGTGCTGCTTGGCAAGTCTAGCAATCTCTGCCTCCATTGGCGCAACAAGCCGCCTAAACGCCTCATTGCCGCTCTGAATATCTTCAATCATCCTCCTGCCCTCTAGCTCCTCGCCGCCGACAGGGACGTGACTGTTCAAGCTGGGCATATCCCAGTGATCCCCCAAGTGTACAATAACATCGGGGCGATAGTCAACGATGGCCTGCGCGGCCCAATCAATGTGCCTTGTGTCTACTCCGGGCTTTACTTGTGGGTCTGGTATAAGCAAATGTCTACGATTCGGACTCTTATCGCTTGCCCGCACTCGTTAGCTCCTTAGTCTTCTCAGCTTCCGCGCAGCTGTGGGCTACCCATGCATAGCCAGCTGCATCAACCATGTTGTCTCTCTTTGGTGTGTTTATCTGCCGGGATAGCTTGACCAACACCATAATCATAGCCATTTCTGACGCCGTGATCGGCTTTGTCAGTTTGTCTCGAAGCAGCCCGGACGCCATAGCGGCCGTCCGGCTATAATCGTCAATTGGCGGCCCGTAATCTTTATTACGTGCCCCGTGTGTCATTATCTGCGCCTCGTTAAGAATGCTGCCCCCCGGGCCGTCTATATCACTCACGGGGGAGCTTCCCAAGTCCTCCGCAACGACTACACCCAACGGAATCACGGAGAACGGTCCTGCCGTGGCGCTCGACGCTGTACCCCCAACCTCTGCACTGTGCGCACTGGACGGTCCTAGCGTTATAGTCGCGCTGCTCGTCGGTGCTAGCAAACTGCCCGGCGAGAACGTTGATTGAAAAGGAAGGGTAGAATCCTGCGGCATTTCTCTCACCTATTGTCCGATACATGATGTTTCGCATCCTGATAAATCTTACGTGGGGAACCGGCTTGCATCCGGACCTGAGTCGCCATGTTCTTATGAACAGTCTCGGTGCCGTCCTCATTCTTGACGGTAATGCTATAGCGCCGACTCGGGACGCCTAGCGTTTCATACACCGCATGCTTCACGGCATGACGTATCTTGGGGCCGCCAGCGGCGGCTACAAGGGCATTCACCTGAGCCCGTAGACGCTTGAAGCGATTGCTGTGGCTTTCTAGCGTATTATGTGGTGTACGTCTCATAGCGGCGCTCGATAGCCAGAATACAGGAGCCGAACTAGCGTCTCAACGGCATGTTCATATCCGCGTTTCTCGTCCTCTGCCAGATAGAATACGCGCCCCGCATACGGCTGTCGGACGTAGAGCTGGCGATTTACCCGAGGCGCAATTTCATTTTCCTCTGTGCCATACTTCGGATAGAATGTAGCCGGCGGTAGCGGCAACGGCACTTCGTAGTATCGCGGCTGATGATGTATTTCCCGGCGCTGTCCGTCAATCTCGCCACCTACAAACAGTACAGTTTCACGCTCTATCATTATCGTCCCCACTCTGCGGGCAATTTGCCGTCCCATATATGCACGGGCGACTTGAGGAATTTCTTGGCCCATCCTGTAAGGGTAGTGGCTCCAACGGCGTAGTCTCTTTGAGCGATGAAGCGGATATCAATATCCGGCCTCGCTTTGTGGAAACTACGGAGAAGCGCACGCCTAGGTGCCCGTAAGTAGCCCTTAACTTCGAGATAATACCCTGATGGCTGCTTATCAGTGGGCCTACCCGTGCTAACAAATAGATCGGGTGTGTAGCTGTGTTCTGAAACCACGCGGCCAGATCCACACTGTAGGCACCTACCGTTTCTAACGGGGTGCGTATAACGTAGGCTATCTTTCTCCGTTGTCTTTCTGACTTCATATCCCTGTGCCTTCAGCGCGAGATAAACTTCATACTCGAAGCGGCTTGCCCACACACTTTGATCGGGGGCCGTCCATCGGGTATCTCTGCGCTTTGTGCCGGTACGCTCACCGGGGGTCGCGGCTTTCGGTACTTTAGTGCGAGTCCTACCCACGCGATGTTCCCAGCAACAAGTAAGCTGCCGCCAATAGTAGATAGCCACTGATGGAGAGAGGGATAATAAATGAGATTCCAGACCCCCCAACTAGCGAAAAAGGCCATAGATGCCATTGCAACGCCACGGACAGCCCTATCCCGGTGAATAGCCACAACGTTTCGCCAAGTAGCCACAGCGCCCAAAGTCTCGAATAGTCCGTTGATTGCGTCGAAGTGCTCATGCACGTGTCAACTCCTGATTGCGCTGCAAGAAAACGTCCCGTGCCTGTCGCCAGTCTAGACAGACAATCCCCCACCCCTCTTTCTCTTTCAGCTTCAAGGCTTGCGGCCTGAGTCTGTAGGGATCTTCAAAGTCCGCTCCCCTTTCCGGTAAGATCGTCGCCGACTCGATGAAAAGCGCAAGCCAGTCGGCGTGCTTGCATTCATTAGTTTTATGCGGAGGCAGACCGAGAGTCTTTCGTAAATGTTCATCTAGTTCCTTATCGAACTTCGTAAGGTCAGGAAATAGCTGCTTGAATGGCGAGCTAACATCTGGCATCACACTTTCCGTCGCGTCATGGAACAAACCCTCTCGTGGATTTCCTCCGGTGACTTCCTGCATGAGCATGGAAACGAGAACAGAATGCTCAGCGACAGAGTAAAATTCGTCAGTATTGCCGCGATACCGTGCTGTCTGCCCCAGTGCGTGTGCCATAGCAGGAATGTCCCAAGTAGGAGTATGAGCATAGAAGCGACCGCCCTGCGTGTGTATGTAGGCGTTGTTCTTGTACCCATCGCTAGCGCTCTTGGCAATTGTTACCGACTGGCTTTCAATAATCACGGTCAGGCTCACACTCCACATCGAACGGCGAGGGGAATTCCTTACGGAATTCATCATCCCGCTCTATAAGCTCTACTTCGATTAGTCGCGCCAGCTTCAGCAAGTCATCAGTACCCCATGACTGAAGCTCCGCGATGTCACAGTCTGTGCTGTTCTGCGTTACAAGCTCATAAAACTGATCTGCAGGACTAATCATCTTCGTCTCCCTCCACTTTTCCGTGCGGTACCGGGGGCGGATTCCATAGCTCTCCCGGCTCTCTCTGCATGTATACTAGCTGCGCCGTCTCGAGCGCTACGTCTGCGGCCTTGAGGTTCTTGTACGGACAGTCTTCGTGAAACTGCGACGCCGCGTAGGTATTCACTATAGCCCCATTCCATAGCCGCAAATCGCTCGCGCCTTGGCTTATATAGCTCTGTATGAGTTTATGAGCTTTAGTGCGCCCGACTTTCCAGCATCCCGGCACATTGTCAGACGGATCTCCGGAGAGGATCTGCGTCCACAGAGCGGCGCGAGCGTCGTCTTCGTCTACGAAGTAAAAGACATGCTTCATGTAGTCGTAGTGCCATCCGGGGATCTGATCTAGATCCTTGTCTATCGTCGCCACTACGTAGGTAGCAGCATGCCTACCGTCCTGCCCGCTCTCGTTCCATAGACGCCATGCACGAATGCTGATCTCATCGTCCGCCTCGCGGCGATGGATTACTTTAGCCCCGCGTTCCGTAAGGTAATCTCGGATTGCTTGATAGTGTACCGGCAGGCGCGCGGGTCTATTGCCCTTGTAGGGACGGATAGTCGCGATCTTGAATC
>Ga0210394_10002202_pt1 | contig 27526 bp, 29 predicted proteins | sample IncBWC12MmetaG_FD_160121 | JGI IMG/M metagenome (GOLD analysis project Ga0210394, IMG submission 160121) | Forest soil microbial communities from Barre Woods Harvard Forest LTER site, Petersham, Massachusetts, United States - Inc-BW-C-12-M | ecosystem: Environmental > Terrestrial > Soil >...
GGAGGACAGCAACGGGTCAAGACCGGGCAAAGCGAGGCGAATGTCTCAGATCAGCGAGAAGCTGCCCGATGCGCACCTGCAATTCAAGCAGCCGCCTGTGTCTTAAGTTAGGGCGAACTCTAGTTTGAAGTGCAACACATTGAAGAGGTTAATGTGTTTGCATGAATACTGATTACAGACATCTGAACGTGGATGAGCGAGTCTTCATTCAGCTGGCGCTGGAACGAGGCTACACGCTGCGGGCAATTGCCCGCAGCGTGCAGCGCGCGCCCAGCACGATCAGCCGGGAGTTGGCGCGTAACGCCTGGATTAGACCGCCCAAACGTCGTGGCCGAGGTCGACCGCTGCTCGCTGGTGGCTACCGGGCGGTGCTGGCTCAAGAGCGGGCGGTCCTGCTGGCCCAGACACCGCAGGTCTCGCGGCGCTTGGTGCCCGGCAACGGACTGTGGCAACAAGTGGTGCGACTGCTGCGCCGGCGCCATTCCCCGGAGCAAATCAGCGGCATACTGCGCAGGATGTACCCCGGTGAAGCGCAGCGGAACGCGAGCCACGAGACCATCTACACGGCGCTGTACGCGATGCCGCAAGGCGAACTGCGCTCTGAGCTCCTCAGCTGCCTGCGGCAGGCTCGTCGGCGCCGACTTCCACGCGCACGGGGTGAGGATCGACGCGGGAAAATTGCCGACATGGTCTCGATCCACATGCGCCCGCCCGAGATCGAGGAGCGCGTCATTCCGGGACACTGGGAAGGCGACCTGATCAAAGGTAGCCGCGGTAAGTCGGTCGTAGGAACTCTGGTCGAGCGCTCGACGCTGTTTGTAACTCTTGCCAAGATCCGCGATGCCACGGCCGACGCAGCCGTCGCCGGCTTCAGCCACGTGCTGAAGCGTATCGACGCCCAGCGTCGACTGTCCCTGACCTACGATCAAGGACGCGAGATGGCCGCTCATCGGCGTCTCACAAAGATCACTGGCGTCAAGGTGTACTTCGCCGATCCGCACAGTCCATGGCAGCGCGGTATCAACGAAAACACCAATGGACTGCTGCGCCAGTACCTGCCCAAGAATGCTGATCTCTCCGTGCTCAAGCAGTCAGAACTCGATGCCATCGCCTGGCAGCTCAATACCCGTCCAAGAAAAACCCTCGGCTGGAAATGTCCTGCCGAACTGTTCTTACCCAACTCGTTCGATTACGCTGCCTACTACAAAGCAATCGTTGCGCTTCCTACTTGAAACCGCCGGGCGTTATCGACGCTGGTACACTTCATTGATTTGGACTGGCCTGCGCGAGGCGTATTGCCGGTCTCGCAAAGATGGAGCGCCTGGGGCGGCCCGACAACTCCCCGAGTAGTTTCGGTGAAGAAACTTTAGGCCTTTAAAACGGCTGAAATTCGCGCGAGCCGAAGGGAGAGCGGTTTCCGACGATCTCCGACCACAATTGTGCAAAATGCACCACACCACGTGTTTACTGCGGTTTTTAGGCACTTCTGTATTCGTCCGCAAAATCGTGTGCGCCTGGGAAATTAGCCTTTCAACAGAATAGACCGACTGCGGTCCTTCCTTCGAAGCTAAGAAAGTGGCACAAGTGTTTCCGGTGAGTAGATTGCCCACGAATTTATTCGGCCCAGGAGCGGTGCAGCGGATGTGCAGCGCGTCCGATATGAAGTATGCCGATCTCGATAAATCAACGACCTAAAGCCGTCTAACTCTGAAATATATCGGACAGTTCTACTGCCAGGAAGCCGAATCTCGCCGGGCGCGTCATTATCTCACGGCCCCAGTACCGCTTATCGCCGCGGACCGCTCGATGCGTCTACTTCGAACTCCCGAACAAGAGAATTCGACGCCGCCGCGAGCGGCGACCGCCGCTTATCAGCCAGCCCCGCGGCGATCTGCTAAGGCTTGGATAAAAGATCCGGTTTCATGGTGTCCAGATCGACGGGCACCGAATTGTGTTCCTCGACGATGAACCACTTGCCGTTCATCTTGCGATAGATATCGGTCGTTCGGGCGACAATCTTTACCTTCGTTCCGTCCTTCCCGGTAAATTCGCCGGTCTGGATGTTGTGTCCATAAGCGACCGAACCGACGACATGAATGGTTTGTTCCGAGATTGTGTTCTTCATGGGACCCGGGAAACTCGAAAACAGTCCTTCGAAATCCTTCTTGTACGCTTCCCAGCCCTTATATTCGCGCGGCGGCACGACGTCAAAGACGAACAGTTGCTTTCCGGGAGCGTAGACCGACATGACTTTGTCCACGTCTTTGGAATTGAATCCCTCGTTGTAGGTATCCTCGAGGGCCTGTATCGCCGCCTTGTCGGCATCCGCTGCGGGCTGGTCAGCTGCCACCGCGTTGGCCGAGGCGAGAATGGCAACACTTAGTGCGGTTAGGATTCGCATGTCGGTCTCCGTGCAGATTTCTGCGATTGGTATTGTTCTCGATCCACGGGCCCAATCTGAATGCAGGCCCGAACAATAGAGATATTATCACTGAAACCTTCATGATCACAAAGGCACGTCCTGGCCAGGCGCATGGCGCGATTCCGAAGCGGACCTGAATGTGACGAGACGCGCGCCGACATGGTAGTCGACGAGCTCGGATGTGCATGCGCCATGGAATCTCTCCCGAAACGCGAAGCGAACGGCGCCGAGTGCGCGTCCTTCTCGGGGGACACGCTTTGCAGTTGGCACCACGAAGCGCAACTGAGCAGGCTCGATTCCCGCAAATCTCCCGCACATCACGCAACCGAAGCTCAAATAGCTTCGAATACGCCACCGATCACGACCGTCAGCTGCCGGCTATGCACGCGGCTTGCGCCCGTGGAAGAATTTCGCAACGCGTTGCTCCGCGTCCGGGGCCAAGCCCTCGTTCTTGAATAGTTCAAGCGCGTGGGCGTCGTGCAAACTCAAACCGTCGATTTCCATCAACGCTCGTTTATTCACTTGGTTCGCGTACCAGGAGTTGGCCAATATTTCCGCGGACAGTTTCGCCAGTTCAGCGTCAAACCGATCATCCGGAAAGCAAAAATTGGCCAGGTGCATGTCATGTGCCTCGGCGCCGGAATAGCTTCGACAGGTGAACATCATTTCACTTGCTTTGGCGGTGCCGACGCGGTGTGGCAGCCGCAGACTTAGGCCCCAGACAGGGGTCAGGCCCCAACGCGCGTAGACGTCCGAGAACCGCGCCGATTCGGAAGCGACGATCAGGTCGGCTGCCAAAGCCAGCTCCATGGCTCCGGTTGAGCAGTAGCCCTGTACGGCAGAAATCACCGGTTGCGGCAGGTCCGCGATTTTTTGGATGACTTCCGCGTGGTAGTGCGGTTTGGCACGGGCTCTAACGTGCTCGAGCACCTCGCTCATGTCATAGCCCGCCGAGAAATTACCGCCGGCGCCGCGCAGGACAACGAGACCAATCGTTCTCGTTTCGCGAGCGATCAGGTCGGCGTGCTCTTCCAGGGCCTCAAACACCTCCTTGGAGAGCGCGTTCAGCTTCTCCGGAAAGTTTAGAGTGAGCGTGGCGGTGCCGCGATTATTATCCCGCAGAACGAGGCTGCTCATTGCGCGTCTCCTTGCGAGCGATTCCACCACCCGCCACCTAGCGACTGAAACAGGCCCGCGGTATCTGCAAATCGGCTGGCTTGGGCCAGTACCAACGTCACCTCCGCCTGCTGATAGGCTTGTTCCGCGTTCAGCATCGCGACGAGGCTGATCGTCCCCAGCTGAAGCTGGCCTCGAGCCAAGTCAAGCGTCGCCCTAGTTGCGCGATCTGCTTCGGCGCTCGCCTTCAAGGCGTCGGCGTCCGACTGCAATGCACGCAAGGCATCTGCAACGTTCTGGCATGCAAGGATCACTGCGGCACGATATTGCGCCGCCGCCTGGTCCAGTGCTGCATCCGCGGCCCGACGTTTGTGCAGCAATGCTCCGGCGTCGAACAGCGTCTGCGTCAGCGACGCGCCAACATTCCAGAACCCAGTGTAGGGCGAAAACAACTGGCCCAACTTGAGCGCACTCGACCCGAGGCCCGCATCGATTGTGAATTGGGGCAGCATATTGGCCAGGGCCACGCCCACCTGCGCCGATGCAGCACGGAGATTCTCCTCAGCCTGGCGCACATCAGGTCGCTGCTCGACCAGTTTCGAGGGCAGGGTAACGGGAAGGTCGCTGGGCAGCGTCAAATCATCGAGACGGAAGGTGTCCGGCGGTTCTTCAGACGGCAAACGCCCGAGCAAAGCGGTCAAGGCATCGCGTGTTTGCCCCAATTGTTTTTGCAGCGGCGGTAGAGTTTGCGCGGTTTGTGCCAGTGCCGATTGTTGGGCCAGCACGTCAAGATCGCTCGCGGTACCGAGCAAGTGCTGGCGCCGCACGGTCTCGGTCAGTTGCTGTTGCAATTTGAGGAGCCGCTCGGTGGCGGCGAGCTGCCCGCGCAGTGAGGCCTCCTGCACGGCTGTCACCACAACATTGCTGCTCAATGTCACGTAGGTGGCTTCGAGCTGAAAGTGACTGCTCTCGACTTGCGCTTTGGCTGCTTCGACCGCCCGCCGCGTGCCCCCGAAGACGTCGGGGGCATAACTCACGCTTAGCTGAGCGGTATAGAGGCTGTAGATCGCGGTCGGCGACACGGTGGGATTAGCCAGTGTATTGTTGGCGTTCTCGGCGCGAATGGCACTGAGATTCCCTTGAACTGTTGGGAAATAGCCGGCCCACTGCGCCGAGTACAGTTCATGCGCCTGCCGCAGCGCGGCCTCGGCGGCACTGATGTTCGGATTTGCTTTCAACGCTTCAGCGACCAAGAGACTCAGCTTGGGCGATTGAAACAGCACCCACCATTGGCCCGGAATATCCATGCCGGAAACGAAGCGCTGGGCGCTTCCGCCGGCTGCCTCGACGGCAACGGTTTTCCCCTCAAGGGACGCGCTGCCATACCCGGGCGCGGAAGGCGCTGCGGGCCGTTTGTAATTCGGTCCAACGGCGCAGGCCGCGAGGCTTGCGATCAATGCAGCGACTGCGAGGCGCGCCGACATCACTGACCCCACCGGGCCTGCCCGTGGCGCTGCTCGGCCCAATGTTCGATGACGTGATACATCGAGGGGAGGACAACGAGGGTGAGCACAGTGCAGATCGCAAGTCCCCCCACAACCACAGTCGCAATCCCGCGCTGCACGTCGCTGCCGACGCCGGTATGGATGGCCGCCGGCAGCATTCCTAAGGTTGCGACGGTGGCCGTCATCAGCACCGGTCGTAAGCGCTCGGTCGCGCCCTTCATGATCGCCTCGTGCAGCTCCAGTCCGGATTTTCTCATGCGATTGAGGTTCGAGACCATGATGATGCCGTTTTGCACCGCCACGCCGAATAGGGCAATGAACCCGACGCCGCTTGCGACATTGAGGTTCTGACCCGTCAGGTGCAGCGAGATCAGGCCACCCAGAGTTGCCAGGGGCACTACACCCAAAATCAGCAGCGCCTGCCGGAACGATTTGGTTCCGATGGTCAGAAAAATGAGCATCATTCCCATCACCAAGGCCAGAATGATGAGCAGCCGCGCTTCCGCACGCCGTTGGTTCTCGAACTGTCCGCCCCATTCCAGCTTAATTTTGTTCGGGTCGAAATGGACCTGGGCAGCGATTTTGGCCTGCGCTTGGGCAAGGTACGAGCTCAGATCGCGGTCGCGGTTGTCGATGCGAATGGTCAGATTTCGCAGGCTGTTCTCGCGAGTGACCGTGCTCTCGCCCGATCGCACCCGCACCTCGGCAATCTCGGACAGCGGCACTTGCGCACCGCTGGCGGTATGCACAAACAGGTTGCCAAGCGCTTCCGGCTGGTTGCGGGCTTCCTGGGTGAATCTCACCGTCAGGGGATAGGTTCGTTCGCCAACGTAGACCGTTGAAACCGGCGCCTGACCGACCCCGGTCTGGATCACATTTTGAACGTCGGTCATGTTCACGCCATAGCGCGCGGCTTTTTCACGGTCCAGCGTGATCTCCATCTGCGGAATCGGCGGCTCCTGAAAGATCGAAGCGCTGGAAGTTCCCTGGATCGTATATAGAACGTCGACGATCTGTCGGCCGATGCTGCGCAGCAGGTCTAAATCCTCTCCGTAGATCTTGATCACCAGCGGGCTGTGCGCACCGCCAATCATGTCGTTGACACCGTCGATGATCGGCTGACTGATGCCAATCGAATAGCCTGGAAGCTCCTTGGCGAGGCCCGCCGCCAGCCGGTCCATGAACTGTCTTTTGGACTCACCCGCTGGCCAGCTGTCATAGGGCTGCAGACCGACAGGCGCTTCGATGTGGGACATGGTCCAAGGATCGGTACCGTCGTCGTTGCGACCTGTTTGCGTGACGACATAGGAGACTTCGGGGTATTTCAGGATAGCGCGCCGCAGATCGCTCGCCATGTCGCTCGCCTTATTCAAGGCGAGGCCCGTGGGCATCTGCACCTGGAGCCAAAGCGTGCCTTCGTCCAAGTCCGGCAGAAAATCGCGGCCGACCGTCGCTCCCAGGCCGACGACTGCCAGCAGCGCGAAAATCACGACGCCATAAATGATCCGCGGCTGATCGAGGCAGGCGGCGAGAACGCGGTCATAAAGGCGTGTCAGACTTTCCAGCCAGCGATTGTGGTAGACCCGCCCGGGTTTGCGGAACGCCAGGTAGGCGAGGCCAGGCACCAGCGCCAGCGCCGTCAATAGCGCGCCGAACAGGGCATAGCCCATCGTATACGCCATCGGCGTAAAGAGCTTGGCTTCGGCACGCTCGAAGGAGAACAACGGCAGATAGGCCGTGATGATGATCAGGCTGGCGAAGAAGATCGGCCGGGTCACCTGCAACGCGGCAGCTTTCGCTTCGCTTTCGCTCAATTCTTCATCGGGCATGGCCTCGCGCCGTCGGAGCACGGCCTCGGTCACGACGATCGCCCCATCGACCAGAATGCCAAAATCGATCGCTCCCAATGACAGGAGGTTGGCCGACACATGGGTAAGATTGAGCAGCGAGAACACTGAGACCAAGGCGAGCGGGATGCTCACTGCCACGACTAGGGCGCTGCGCGCGCTACCGAGGAACAGAATCAGGATCAGAAAGACCAGGCTGATGCCTTCGACTATCGTGCGGCCGACCTTATGGATAGTGGCCCGGACCAGATCGTCGCGGTCGATATACGGCACGATCCGCACATCGTCCTTGGCCAACTGGCGGTTGAGCTCGATCACCTCGGCGTGAATGCCGCGCAGAGTCTGCGACGGGTTCTGGTATTTCAGCATCAAGACGATCCCTTCGATCGTATCGGAGTTGCTGTCTTTGCCCAGAATACCTTCACGCTCCTGATGGCTGAGCGTGGTGCGCCCGAGGTCGCGAACCAGCACCGGCGTACCATTAACCTGCGTGACCACGATCGAGCCGATCTCGGTGAGATTGTGGATCAGACCGACGCCGCGGATGACATAGCTCTGGTCGCCACGCGAAACGCGGCCGCCCCCCGCGTTGGTGTTGTTGTTATTGATCGCATTGATGACGTCGGTGATGCCAAGGCCGTAGCGTTGGAGCTGCTTAGGGTCGAGATCGAGCTGGTATTCGGTGGTGAAGCCGCCGAAATTGGTGTCGTCCACGACCCCGGGCACCGACTTGAGGGCCGGAATCACGGTCCATCGTTGGATCTCCGACAACTCCTGGAGATTTTTCGTGTCCGACTCGAGCGTGTAGCGGTAGATCTCGCCGCCGGGACCCGTCACCGGATCAAGGGATGGCGTCGCCCCGGTCGGCAGCACTGCCTGGCTAATGCGCTCGGTCAGACGCTGCCGCGCCCAATAGTCTTCGGTGCCGTCGCGGAACAGCACGGTGATCAGCGAGAGGCCGAAGGTGCTCGAGGAGCGCATCAACAACAGGCCTGGCGTACCGTTAATCTGCCGCTCCAGCGGCACCGTGATCAGCTGCTCAACTTCCTCGGCGGCAAGGCCTGGCATTTGCGTGGTGACCTGCGCAGTGACGTCGCCGAGTTCCGGATAGGCCTCGACCGAGAGCGTCTCCCACGCGTAGACACCAAAGGCGCTCAGCAACACGGCGAGCACGATGACCGCCACGCGCTGGTGCAGGCAGATGCCGACGAATTGATCAATCATTGAGCAGGATTCCGCCCTTCACGACGACCTGTTCGCCTGCGACCACACCGGAACTGATGACGACCGATGGCCCTTCCTCCAGTTGCGGTTCGACGGTGCGGCGCTCGAAGGTCCAGGGCGCGGTGGCGACAAAAACGCTGGTTTTGTCATTGTTCATCAGCAGTGCCGAGCTCGGCAGCACTACGCGCTCCTGCCTCGGTCCCGCGAGCATCACGGTCGCAAACATGTTGGGCTTCAGCGCGTAGTCGCTGTTGGCAATCGCAATCCGGATCTTATTGCGGCGCGAATCGGGCTCGATCACATCGGATACGAATAAGACCTTGCCGCGCAGCACTCGATCCGGATAGGCGACAAGGCTGATCTCGGCGTCCTGATTCTTGGAGACCAACGCGACATCCTTTTCGGGAACCAGCGCCGTAATCCACACGGTGCTTAAGTCGGCGATCGTCATCATCGGCTGGGTTGGGTCATTGATCATGTTGCCGGGCGCAATGGCGAGAGTTGTGATGCTGCCGCCGAGCGGCGCTGTCACCGTCAGCAGGTGGGGCGATGGTTTGGATGCTGCAGACTCGCCGAGCACCTTCAGGCGCGCCTGCGTTCTGGTGTATTCCGCCTCAGCCTGTGCGTGGTCGCTTCTGGCCTGATCCAGATCCCGGTCCGAGATGGCACCGATTTTGAACTGCCCTTGTTGGCGCGCCAGGTTCTTTTCGGTCAGCTTGAATGTATCTGCGGCCTTGTCGTGATCATCGTACGCCTGCGCCAGATCCGGCGAATCGATCAGCGCCAGGACCTGACCCCGCAGAACGCGGTCGCCCAGCGCGACTTTAAGCTCCAGAACACGGCCACTGAGCGGAGTGAGCACGGCGGCCGTGCGCGCGGGATCCGATTCGACAATCCCGGGCAACACGAGCGTCGAGCTCACCCCTTTCGCCAGCGCCGGCATCACGCTCACCCGAGCGCGCAATGCGGAGCCTTCGGGAATGAGGATCTTGTCGCCTTGGCGCACCATCAATGCCGGCCCCGCGGTCGACTTCCCGGATCCGCCCAGCAATCCAAAGCCCCTGGTGAGGATAACGGTCAGCAACAGCAGACCGAGTCCAATGCCGCCCCAAAGAAAGGCGCGACCGCGAAATGTTGGCTCATGGTCATGCAGCGGCATAGATCGCCCCCCAAATAGGCATCGCGCGCAGTGAATTCGTGCTTACGGGAATCGGCCCGATGCACATTCATATTTATGCAGCATCTCGCGGGTCATATAGCCAACGCGAAATGCGAGCTGGGCATTGTTGGCAGAAAGTTTCAATTCTATGCAACCAATATGACGGAGATTTGAACACGTCCGCCGACGACGGCTCGCAATCCTAGGCTGATTGCCTTATCCTGTCCAGGGGGATAGGATCAGTTCACTACGAGGTATTGCTTAATGCACACGTTTCCTCAAATCGCAGTGCGACTGAAACGCGCCCAGGGCCATCTGACCGGGGTGATCGAGATGTTGGAGCAGGGCCGCGAATGCATGGATATCGCTCAGCAGCTGCAGGCCGTTGAGAAGGCCATCGTCAACGCCAAGAAGGAGTTGATCAAGGATCACCTGCACCACTGCCTGGAGGAGACCTCCGAGACCATGCCGCGCGAGGTCCGAAACTTGATCAAAGAGTTTCAGGGTGTCACGAAATATCTCTAGTTGCGCACAATCCATGATAGTGAGAGGGTGGCCGTGAGCGAATTCAACAGCCCCGGCGCGATCACCGAGCACAGTCACGTGTTTCTTGGGACCGGGCACGAGCAGAACGAGCGCAAGACCTGGGCCGTGATCGTCTTGTGCGGCGTGATGATGCTGCATTCACTAAGTGCAATTCTCGTTGGAACGAAGGCGACTTTCTAGAAGCCTGGTACCAGCAGAATCGGCGCCGCCCACGGCTTCGGATTAACCTATATCGCGGAACCGGTTGCGCGCGCTGCACGCCCGTAACCAGTGACGACCAGGGTGGCGAAGAGAACGCCCATGCTCGAGGTGTATGCCGCAAGCACAGGATGCTCGGCGAAAGTGAGCTTGCGACGCATCGGGTCGTTCTTCGATACTGGTGCGAATCGGGTTCGTGCCTTTCGTGCGAGTTTGCGATGACCGGCGACGGAGTTGCAGGTATGCCGGAACCCATTCAGCCGCATTCTGGTCGTGGAGGACGATGACCCGCAGATCTGTGCGCTATTGGAGGAGTCCGGTGGTCTGCAAAAAATCCATTAAGAGCAGGCAGCTACGAGGGAGTATTCATGATGCAGTCCGCCGGCTACCTCCGTCGCGCGCTGTGATATGGGCAGGGCGTCAATTCCTTCTCACAGTTGCAATCCTTGCGTTGACGTGAATGTTCGCCGAGGTAAGACCCGGTTTCTGGCCGTGATGATCAAAGTCGAGGTTAACGCCCGGCCGAAAGATCAGGCAGTGAGTAGAGCCGCCGAAATGGAACATGCCGATCTGGTCGCCCTTGCGAACATGTTGCCCTTCGTAGACGGTAATTTGGCAGGTCGACACTTCCGCCATTCCGACCGGCAGGATGCACATCAGGCCTATGTCGGGGTTGTCAGCCTCGATGAAGATCAGCGCCCGGGTCGCAACCTCCGTGATGTAGGCCTGCGAATCATTGGGCCCCGCCGGATCAAACCCCTGTGATGGCGCTTCGGAATAATAAGTCCCGTCCTTTACATACGCCTTTATGACCTTGCCGCTCACCGGGCTGTGCCAGCGGTGATAACTGAGCGGGCTCAAGTAAGCCTGGTAAATCGTCCCGCCGGCGAACATGGGTGCCAGAATATCGTTAGCGAGCATATGCGCGATCGAGTACGGCTGGGACTTGATCCAAAATCTGTCGTGCTGTTTGACGCGACGGGCAATTCTGTAGGGAGCGGACTCGCAGGCATTGACAATGATCGCGTCGTCATCCGGTTGTGCCACGGGACGCACTCCGGGTCGGAACTCTCGGGTGAAGAAGTCATCCCACGAGTTGTAGCCATGGTGTGGTTTACTTGGATCGCACTTGAACTCCTTGTCGAAGTTCGGCATGGCGGTCTTCGCATCGGCGCCGAACCAACCCTTATGCGGGTGTTGATTCAGGACGTAGGTCGAGTCGGACGAGCTTAGGAATTGGCCCCAAGCGTTCAGAACGTGCTTTAGCTGCGCATTCACTCGCTCATTTAGGAACGCGGCAAATCCGGCCGCAGTTCCCATCGACCAATCGAAGATCGTGTTGATGGGACATCCAACCAGGCAGGTTTGGTCATATTCAGGGGCGTGAGTCATGACGGTATTCAGCAGCTGCAGCATGTGACGATAATCCCTCACCTGCGGCTTGCCGGTCGGATCCTTGTTGTATGGCGGCTTTCTGGGGACCTGCTCAAACATCTGATTGAACAGCATGAATAGCTCTGGGTCGCTCTCGATGAGAACTTGGAAGTCCGCGATGATGGGGTGTAGAACCTTCATCTCCGCATGGGTCTTTTGGATCATGGCTTGCAGCCACCTGTCGAGGAAAGCCTGATCCGACGGCAACCATTCGCCAACGCGGTAGGGAGCGCTTGTCCCGGTGATCGCATTCATGTTTAAGCCCCGAGCTCAGTGTGAGTACCCACTATTTCAGATAAGTGCGGATTTGTCGAAATGACGTCAATGCAAACTGCCTCGACCTGCCGGAGGCGCGGCGCTCGCAGGTTGGGCTCGTCCGCTTTCGTGGCTTATTCAGCCGTATTCCTTCATGGCTTTGGCGACAGCGCCGGTCTCTGTTCCGAGATCTCTCTCATATACGACTCCATCACTACCGACGATGAAGGTCATGCGAAACTCAAACCGCTCCAGCTCGCAGCTCGATCGTCAAGACGGCCACGCCCGTTCGCTTCGGCTTGATCAGGCAGTCAATTCAATGAGACACGCACACATTCTACCGATTCTCATGATTATTTATGGCGATGCTAGCTTGCTTCACTTCGTCCACAATGCTCTCTACATCCAGGAATATCCCAATCTGCCCAAATGGATCACTCCGTTTGGGGTGTACGCGTCATGGTGCGGAATCGCAGCAGTTGGCGCATTGGGCTACTGGCTATACCGTAAGGTCTCACACGCATTTGGGATCCTCGCTATCGCGATTTACGCGCTGCTCGGCTTTGGCGCATTGGAGCACTATGTGATCGCTCCGATCGGAGCTCACTCCATCGCAATGAATGCGTCGATTATCGCAGAAGTGGCAGCAGCCTCCGCGCTGCTAGTCTTTCTAGCGTATTCACTCCTGATCAGCCGAAGATAGATTGGACCTTGTTGAAGAGCGGTCGGAAAACCATGTTCGTGCAGCGCGGTGAAATCCGGGCGGGTCACCGTGCTTGCGCAGCGAGCTCAACATCAAAAGCGAATTGTGAATCGTAGGCGTGCCCACGTCGGCTGAGAGCATTTGTTGCCGCCACTGTGCTACTTTCTCGGTTCTGATCGTGGATAGCGGCGTCGCACCTGAGGTCGTGCCGAATGGCGCTACCAGAGGATGTGACGCAGGTACGTCACAATGCCTTGACGCCGCTTTGTCACACTGCGCGTGCACTCATTCGCTACCAAGGGAATCGGAGCCTCCTAATGCGCAACGCGCCGCGAGAAAGCCTCAGAAGACAGCGAGGCCGCGAGCCGCGCGCGGGCCCACATCCGCTTTCGAAGATGGGCACCTTCAAGACAGAAGCACGCTGTAATTCATTTTCTACTGCTGCTTGCGTTCGCCATTCAAGCGCAAATACCGTCAGTCGCCATCTTTCGGATTCGTTTCGAGTCGCGTTCCCGCAGGTCTTGTTTTTTTTTCGCTAACGCACGATGCGGACGGATCGTGCCCAGCCATGCCCCGGCGGCATTGTATCGGCGACTACCACTGCGCCGTGTGCTCCGCTATTTTCGCGGTTATATCGAGGGACTTTGCGACTTCAAGAAGCTCACGCGGCAGAGGTGGAATGGGTTCGCGATCAGGAACAACAAGCCCGAGCACATGGGACGCTTCAGGATCTACCAGTGGCAACGCGATCAGCCCCTTCTGAGGGCGCAGCAGCAGTAGAAACGTGTTGGGCACGACCGTCGAGAGATGCCCGAACTGTATATGCGTCCAAAGCGTAATGAGCGAATTGGTCTCGATTACAGCGTCGACCTCAAGCCCGGCCGCCCGAAAAATCGTGTCGATAATACGCCGGTTCTGCATGGATGGCGTCAGTAGGCACAGCGGCAACGTCGCGGCCTGCGCCCAGGTGACTGTATCGAGATCGGCAAAGCTGCCCTTGTCATGAGTGAGGAGAACGTAGTGTTCGCGGAACAGCGGTTGCGTGCGCACACGGGACAGCGGCTCGTTGTCGAGGTACGTGATCCCCGCATCAATCGTGAACTCGTCGAGCCCCCGTTGGATCTCGACCGACGTCTGTGATAGCACTTCGAAGCGCGTGCGCGGATGTTTTGCGGCGAAGGGGGCTGTAAGCAGCGCGACCGATGGCAGGCTAACGGGCACTGCTCCAATCTTGATCCGACCTTCGAGCCCATCGCGCAGCTCCCTTAGCTCCTGCTCCAGGCTCACATAGTCTGCGAGCACGCGGTGCGCCCACGCGAGAACGCGCTCGCCCTCAGCAGTGAAGCCCACAAAGCGCTGACGGCGCTCGACGATCAGGACGCCAAGTCCCTCTTCCAGCTGTTTGATGCCAGCCGAGAGCGTAGGCTGAGTTACATTGCACGCGGTCGCGGCGCGCGCAAAATGCCGCTCCCGGGCGAGCGCAGCCAGATATTCAAGATAGCGAACGATCACAGCGGAACATAAGCCCAAAGAGCAAGGTGCTGCTCAAATATCCGGCAGGTCCGGTGATGTCGCGCGCCAGCGCTATTCCCGCTAGAATATTGCGATCGTAGCAGTTACGTGCGTTGGACCACAACGGCCAGTTCGCGTCCCCATTCAGAACCAGTACTTGGGGTAACGCACCTCCCTGTCCATATTGTTGAAGACGAGCGCCACGGCCACAATGATGCCGGCGCCGAGCAGAGTCGGCATGAGGAGGAACCCCCAGCGCGGCAGCGCCAGCAGGATGATCACGGATTTGACCCTGCGGGCGGGTGGACAGTTCGTGGCACATGCATGAGGGCGATAGCGCTCGCTCTTGCGAGCGCTATCGACCACCACGCCAAGTACGGCCAGAAACACGAGGCCTGTGAGATGAAATGCCCGCCGATCACATTTCGCGGCTGCGAAAACGGATTATCGGGGGAAGCTGAACAAAAGCACACAGCTTGCGCCAAAGGAACCTGAGATCAGCGGCGTACCGCTCGCGGCGGCGCCGCGCATTTTGGCGAATGAGATTTTCATGGATGCACAAAGGAGGTGCCCGATCGCGCGCGGCGACCGGGCCCTCCCTGTATGGCACTGATCACTCAGCTGCGCTTGTACTTCGCGGCTTCTTCAGAGCCCTTGGTCGCATTGCCGGCGCTGTAGGAGTGTGCACCGGCTCCCGCGAGCTTACCGCCATCGACGATCAGATACTCGTTGCGTATGGGCCGTTTCTCGAACCAGCACTCGAGAATCTCACGCGTCCCTGCCGCATAGCGGGCCTGCGCTGAGAGCGTAGTGCCGGAGGTATGCGGTGTCATGCCGTGGTGCGGCATGGTCCGCCAGGGATGATCCTGCGGCGCCGGTTGCGGGAACCACACGTCGCCGGCGTAGCCTGCAAGCTGTCCCGACTTGAGAGCCTTGACGATCGCGTCGCGATTACAAATCTTGCCGCGAGCCGTGTTGACGATGTATGCCCCGCGCTTCATCTTGTTGATGAGCGTCTCATCAAAGAGGTTCTCCGTCTCGGGATGCAAGGGCGCATTGATCGTGACGACGTCGCAAACCTTTACCATCGATTCGGCATTCGGATGGAAGGTGACGTTGAGCTCCTTCTCTACGCTCTCGGGTAAACGGTGACGGTCGGTGTAGTGCAGCTTGACGTCAAAGGGCTTGAGACGGCGCAGCACTGCAAGCCCAATCCGACCCGCGGCAACGGTGCCGACATTCATGGCCTCCAAATCGTAGGCGCGCTCGACGCAGTCGGCGATGTTCCAACCACCATCGATGACCCACTTGTACGAAGGTATGTAGTTACGCACGAGCCCCAGAATCATCATCACGACGTGCTCGGAGACGCTGATGCTGTTGCAGTACGTGACTTCTGCGACGGTGATCCCGCGCTTCATTGCCGCGTCCAGGTCGACGTGGTCTGAGCCGATTCCGGCTGTGATCGCAAGCTTGAGTTTTGGCGCTTTGGTGATGCGCTCTGCGGTGAGGTAAGCCGGCCAGAACGGTTGCGAGATCACGATTTCTGCATCCGCTAGCTCGCGCTCAAACACCGAATTGGGCCCGTCCTTGTCGGATGTCACGACCAGGGTGTGCCCTTGCGACTCGAGATATTTGCGCAAGCCAAGTGCACCCGATACACACCCCAGGAGTTCACCGGGCTTGAAATCGATCTGCTTCGGAGTCGGCGCGGTCTGCCCTCCCGGATAGCCCGCTATACGCGGAATGGTGTCACGGGCATAAGTTTTGGGCATGCCGTCGACAGGATCGTCATATAGAACGCAAATTACTTTAGCCATCGAAAATCCCCCTCACTTGAATACGTGGCTCAGGGTGAAGAGACTGCCCGCGACGATCAAATCGATAATGTCAGTCGGACAATCGAAGTCCTCTATCAGCATGAATCCATTGCTCCTGTAAGCTTTGGCTTAGGATAGGCTCGCTGCCCCCGCGCGGCCGCCTGAAGACGCGCGAGGCGCTCGAGCGAAGAAGCTCTCGATCCTGCGTGGTTCGCCATAGCAGGTCCGCACGAGCTCAGTACGGCGCGAAAACGGAGTCAGAATCAAGGAACTCGGTTGCTTGTCGGGTAAAGGGCTCGTGAAACTGAAATAGGGAGCCGTGGCCAGAGTCCGGATAGGTCAAGAGGACAGCGTTGGGCAGGTTCTCACTCAGCCAGTAGGAATTCCGGACAGGAATCATCTCGTCGTGGACACCATTCACGACGAGCGTAGGCTGCCGGACAGTCTTGAGGCTTGTAAAGCGATCCCCTTTCACCGACTCCCAATCACGAAAAGCCGCCATCTGGGCTTCTGCGACATCTCCTCCGGAGACGGGCTCGCGACCTTGCGAACGCTGCATTAGGCGCTTGATGAACGCTTCCGCCGCCGCTTGACTCGAATCGGTGGGTGCAAAGAAGAGTTTGCCCAGCACCGCATAACCACGAAGATTCGGATCACCGAGGAAGCGCGCCAAATTCGGCTTTTCAAGATGCATGATGTCTTCGCCGCCTCTCGGAGCGGTCGCAACCAGAACCATTTTCCGAATGATGGAGGGTCGATCCTGCGCCATCTGTTGCGCGATCATCCCCCCGAGCGAGAAGCCAAGGACATCACAGCGGGTCAGACCCATGCCGTCCAGGAATGCCAGTGCGTGCTGCGTCATCCCCGCGACCGTCCTAGGTACCGGCCCCGTGGACCGCCCGACGCCAGCATTCTCGAACAGAATAACCTCTCGCCCGCGCGCAAGTGGGTCGGTGACGGCCGGATCCCAATTATCGAGAGTGCCAGTGAAGTGCTGCAGAAAGAGCAGGGGATGCCCGGAGCCATCGCCGAAGCGGCGATAGGCATATCGTTGCTTGCCTACTTCCAGAAATTTAGTTACTGCCGTGACATTGCTTGATGTCATATGTAGATCCGATTGTTTCTCAGTCCTGGAACGCAATGCGGCCAGTGCCTACGAGCCCCAGCGCCCTTCGACGACAGGCCAAGCGGTGGCGACGGCTGCAGCGAACGCGATTTTGCGAAGCATCGTCGTCGCTCCCTCGCAACCCTTATTTAGATGTGACGTGACATCTTATAGGATGTCGATTATCATCTAATTTGTCAAGGCCGCCGTTGGCCTGTCAGAAAGGATCAGCGGTTGAGAAAGTCGAAGCTGGAAGCCGCGCAGACCCGCGAAGCGATTGTGGCGGCCGCCGCGGACCTCATCCGGCGCACCGGGATCGCGGAGGCGAGTCTCGCCGACATGATGGCGGCAGCGGGCCTGACCCACGGCGGGTTCTATCGGCACTTCCGCGACAAGGAGCACCTGGTTTCTGAAGCCCTCGCCGCGGCGGGAGACAAGTCGACCGCGACCATTCGTCGGCACATCGCGAAGGGTGGCCTCAACGCCGTCGTCGACGGCTACCTTTCCAAATCCCACCGCGATTCCCCGACGCCCATCTGCCCCTTCGCCGCCCTGGGGAGCGAGATAGCCCGGTCCGGGAAGGAGACAAAGGCCGCGGCGACGAAGCTCCTCGAGAAGGTCTTTGTCACGCTCGCCGACGACGCGCCGGACCGAGAGGAAGCGCGCAGCGCCGCCATCGTCGTCCTCTCCACGATGATCGGCGCCATGACGTTGGCTCGGGTCGTGGCGGACGGTGATCTATCATTGGAAATCCTGGATCGCGCGAAGGACCACTTGCGCCGCTAGGTCCGCCCCCAATTTTTTTTGCGTGGCCGCAATCGAAACTCGCAGGAGGTAGACACATGCAGGCGCACACGACGGATCAATTCCAGGTCGAGCATATCGAGTACGTCAGCGGCCGGTCGTTCGACGACGTTGTAGCGGCTCTGGAGAAAGCGACCGGCGACGTCACAGACGGCAAATATGCTACCGAGATCGGATCCGCCAAAGACAAGGAGGACTTCGAAACGCGGGCCCGAAGATTTGAGGCCGATAGCGGGTTGATGCGCTTCCTCTCCCTCAACCATGGCGACTTCCTGACGCTGCTGGGGTTCCCCGCAAAGGCCCGGCAGTACGCGATCGGCAATCCCCTGCTCGCCGCCACGATGCTGCAGCACGACGTCGGCGCGGCTTTGAACGTCCCCGTCCGTCTGGTCATCTACGAGGACAAGGACGGGCGCACGCGCCTTGGCTATGATCGGCCGTCGTCGCTCATGGATCGTCTCGGCAACCCCGAGCTCAGTGCGGCCGCCCGAAGGCTGGACGCCAAGCTTGCGGCGCTCGCGGAGCGCGTGACCGCCGCATGAGTGCTGCAGCCGAGTCCGGCACGCCCGACCTGGAATTGCACGGAGCCAAAACCGGCAATTGTCTTCGCGCGGCGATCGGGCTGAGCGAAGCCGGCCTCCTCTACAAGACCCGCCTTGTCGATCTCCGCCGAGGGGAGCAACGACACCAGTCTCATCTAGCGCTCAATCCCGCGGGCAAAGTTCCGGTCCTCGTCGCTCGGCGCTCGGTAACTGTGCAAGGGTTCGTGCTTTCCCAATCAAGCGCAATATTGTTCTATGCCGACGCTGAAGCACCCGGTCGCATTCTGCCGCTACACGCCGACCGCGCCCGGATAAGGGCGCTGGAGGCGTTCTTCTATTTCACGAGCGATGTCATCGCTCTCAACGGCGTCGCTTTCAGCCTCCGGGGCCCCGAATTCTCCGATGCTGTGGCGACGCTGACCGAGCGATATCTCGCTGCGATCGCCGCCTCGGAACGCTTCCTGAACGACAACGAGTTCATGGGTGGAGCGAGCTTTTCCATCGCCGACATCGCAGCATTTACAATCATCAGCGCCGTCAGGCGACACCTCCCCTGGAATCAGCTTCCGCACCTAGCCGCTTGGCACGATCGGATCGGCCATCGACCGGCCGTTCAAACCGGGATGACGGCGTTCGACGACAAGCGGGACACCGTCAACTAGGCGAAAGCAGATCCCAACAAGCAACGAACGAGTCTCAAGGAGCATGAATATGAAATGGAGCCTAGCCATCACCATGGTGGTGGTGTTACTTGCGAATCTCTCTCTTTCCGAAGCCAGCCCAGCCCAGCCGGCGAATCCGCCGACGCCCACGACCCGCATCCTTGCAATTGGAACGGTCAACCCCGGAGTCGATCCTGCAGCCGTGCGGTCAATCCAGCCGAACGAAGTCCGCGAAACGGTGAAGCTCTACCTCGACGGCAGGATCGATCAATGGTTCTCGCTTCAAGGTCGAAGCGGCGTCGCGTTCATCCTGAACGTAACCGACCCGGCTGCCGCGCAGGACATGCTCGAGAAGCTGCCGCTCGGCCAGGCGCACCTGATGAGCTTCGAACTCATCCCGCTCGCTCCGCTTAATCCGCTGCGGCAACTGCAGGGCATGACCCCGAATCCTCCGTGAGTCCGACCGGCGCACGGCGCGAGCAAGATAGGGGCCTCGCAGTGCGGCCACAAGCACACGGTATACTGTTCTCGCGCGTGACCACCTCCGGCCGACTTCAGCCAAGATCCCCGGTGGACTTCACACGTCGACTCCAGCGCTCGGTGCCGAGATGATTTCCTAGCGATCCGTGAGGTAGCAATGCATCCATTTCCACACCACTACATCGTCACCGCAACCGCACGTCCGTCCGGCGATGTGTCCGTTTCGGCGGAGGGCGTGCGAGTCATCGAATCAGCCATGCCCAGGGAATTCGATGGCCCTGGCAATCAATGGTCGCCGGAGAGCCTTTTGGCGGCGGCGGTGGCCGATTGTTTTGTCTTGAGCTTTCGTGCCATTGCCGTGGGTTTCAAGTTCAGCTGGGTTAGTCTCGATGTTCGCACCGAAGGGACCGTTGAGCGGACCGACGGCAAGATGCGCTTCACCAAGTTTCTGACGCACGCCAAATTGCGCATTGCCGCGGGTGGCGACGCCGACAAGGCAAAGAAATTGTTGGAGAAGGCCGAGGCAAGTTGTCTGGTGACTAATTCCCTCAGTAGCGATATTCATCTGACGACAGAGGTGACGTCAGGCTAGACTATTCGCGCGTCGAATTCTCGTTGACTTCGATTCAGCAAGAGCCGATTTTGCGGACGCGCTAGAGTCATCCATATTCATCGACGTGGTTACATCCGTGGCGTTCACGCGGACAGGCTCCGCAGATCAATTTCGGCTGATTCGATCCAGACGGCCTTCGTGAATTAGGCGCCCCTTGATCGACAATATGTGGGCTTCTCCATTGCGAAGCGCGTCCGGCGACGTGTGGACCGAGTAGTAGCCGAGGGCGAGAGCGTGCGCGTGCGGAGCGGCCGAGCCGAGGACGAACTCGGTATCGGCTAGCGCTTCGAATTCGACCGCTTCGTTCGACGGCTCGAAGGCCGCGAGCTCCCCGTGCCGCAGTTCGTCAGGCGCCGACAAGACGCCCGACGCGATAGCCACCCAGAGGACGGTGTGGCCCGACGGGGGCTCGTAACGCCAGCGTTCGCCGGCCTTCAGGCGTACCACGAGATAGTTGATCGGCGAGGGGGACGCGATGGCGTTCGATGCGGACCCGTAGCTCCCAAGTAGGACGCGCGCCGGGCCATCTTCCGGCACATCGTCAGGGGCCTGATAGATGCTGATGGTCGGACCCAATTCGAGTTTCGGCGGCAAGGCGATCCACAGCTGGAAGCCGCGCGTCCGACCTGCTTTGTCGAGCCCGCCGCCGTGCCACATACCGCGCCCCGCCTGCATCCATTCGACGCCGCCGGCCGGTAGCGTGCCCCTCACATTGTCCGGATCGATATAGCTGACCGCGCCTTCCGCGACATAGGTCAGGGTGGCGATACCCGAATGGGGATGGAGGGGCCCGTTGAACGGCGGCCCCTCATGGTTGAAGAGGTCGAGAAACACGAATGGCTTCAAGATCTCGCCGAAGTCGGGCGGGCTCATCAACCGCGTGACGGGGCCGTGCGTTTGGCCGCGTGTTCGCCGCGCGATCGCCCGCCTCAAGCGCGGAAACGTTGATCTAGCTGAATTTGCGGCCATTGGGCCTCCTTAAATAGTTCGGGGATCAGGACTCGCGCACTCGCCGGTCAAGCCGCGTGGCCGCGCGCCCGCTTCAAGGCTGCGGTCCACCACAGGAGATCGTCCATCAGAGCCCTGGCAGGCGCCTCGAGCTCCGCCAGTCCGGCCTCGACATCACCATCCTGGTAGTGCGCCCACAAAGTGGCGACCGGGATGTGGACCGACGAGCGAATCGGGGCGAGCTGCAGCTCAATCGCGGTTTCGCGCAGCTGCTGGACGGCGCGTGCGCCCATTGCGGAGCCATAGCTCACGAAGCCCACTGCCTTGCGATTCCACTCGGGATAAACCCAATCGATCGCGTTCTTGAGCACCGCGGAGGTGCCATAGTTGTATTCGGGGGTGACGAAGACGAAGCCGTCGGACCGCGCGATCGCGGCGGTCCATTTCTGAACGACCTCGTGCTGGAACGCCGGGCGACCCGCCATGGCCGGCGTTAAGGGCTGATCGAAGAACGGCATCGGATAGTCGCGTAGATCAAGTAGCCGCGCGTCGACGCCATCGCGTTTCTTCAGGTGTTGCCAGATCCATCGCGCGGGCTTCTCGGAAAACCGGCCTTGGCGTGTGCTGCCGACGATCACAGAAATGGTGGTCATATGCTGATTCTCTATGACTCGAAGTCGAGGCCTTTAGGAAATGGGGGATAATCGCGGCGAGGGCGGGTGGATAATCGACCAACCACGACTACAGGCATCGCGTTGGTAACTGCAAACAACCGACGACCGCATGAGTTGAGGGTCCTTTAAGCGTCCAAGTCGATTACTATATTGACATCAATATAATTGATGTCAATACTACGGCACAGAAATATCTTAGGAAAGAACCTAAATGCATGACACTTCGGGGGTTCACATCTGGCTAGTGTTCATGAAGGCCTATCACGCCTTGGCGGCTCGGGCCGAAGAAAGCTTGAATTTGAGCGAGGCGGGTCTCGGCGATTCGGATTTCCGAGTGCTCGAAGCACTGCTCAGCAAAGGTCCATTGCCCGTCAATACGATTGGTCCCAAAGTCTGGCTCACGCCGGGATCAATCAGCGTCGCGGTCGATCGGCTAGAGAAAAAGAAGCTGGTAAAGCGGCGCACTACCGATGACCGGCGCGTGCGCCTCGTCGAGCTCACGGCCAAAGGGCGCGAACTTGTCGCGAAATCCTTTGAGAAACACGCGGCCGCCATGGAGAAAGCCACCAGCCTTTCAAAGGAAGAGCGGTTGAAACTGCTAGAGCTCCTTAAGAAATTGGGAAAGGGCGCGGCCCATAGATCCTAGTGTCGAGGACTCGTTTCGAATCCAGGCTGTCTGGGGGTACGACACCCCAATGATACGGAGCGACGGCGACGCCCTGTTGTTGTGCCCAAACTCAATCCGATTCCCGTCAGCGTGCAGGAGGTCCTGACCGCCCGCGCGCGTCGTCATGCGCCGGGCGGCGTCTAAGCTTTACTCTTGGAATATTGCCTACAGCCCCGGAGTTTCGGCAAACCGCCTGCGCAACTAGCGTGCACGGGAGCGTCGCACCCGGACTATATTTCCGCACTTGGTTGGCTGACACCACAGGCGGCGGTGGCCGTGGCTGCGGTCGACGAACAGCCAATCGCATTGTGGTCCCTGGCACTGTTGCACGGCAACGCTGTGGATTGACAACAACAGGGTGTCTGCTGAAGCGGCAAGCCGAATCACAACGTCCCCAGCTCTTTGGATCGGGATTTGCCAAGCGAAGCAGGAGCCGCTGGCTTCATAGTGCAAATCCGCCGTGGCGCGCGCGTTCCGAAGCTGTCGCTCGACGATGCGACTCGCATCTGGCGGCAGCGGCGTGCCGCGGATGCGCGCAACCACAACCGCGTAAAGCGCCTCACGTAGCTCTATCGCAGAGTGCAATGCACGGGCAGCCCTCGGTGAGCGAGCAGAGCTGGCGAGGACGGCGGTCAAATCATTTTCAGAGATGAGACCGGCAGCGGCGCTCCATCGCGCCAGTGCCTCGAATGAGGCCAGACGATCCCCGGACTGCGGCCTGCCGCGATACTCCACGGTGTTCAGGAAGTCGAGCGCAGCGTGGCCCCCGACCAGTTGCAGGCCGTCAAACACCTTCATCGGTGAGGACTCTGAAGCTGCTCAAGCCCGTCTCGGTGCATTGGTGCACGACATACCTCGTTCATCGAGTAATGTATCACATATACCTTGACACATTACATCGTTTCGCGTCCACTGAGTTCCCGGCGGCGTCGTTCATGGCAGTTGGCTGGCGGGGAAATTGGAGGCAATCGAATGATCGCGCGAATTTGGCACGGCGCCGTGCCGGCTGCGAAGGGCGACGAGTATCTGGATCGAATGCGCAAGGTGGCGCTACCGGACTACAAGTCCACATCTGGTAACCGTGGTGCCTTTTGTCTGCAGCGCGTGGAAGGCGACGCTGTGCATTTCGAAATGCTCACGTTTTGGGAGGATATCGATGCGATCAAGCGGTTTGCGGGAGATGAATTTCAGCTTGCCAAGTACTACGACTTCGACCGTTCGTTCCTGATCGAGCTGGAGCCCTACGTACGGCATTACACTGTGTATGACGACTAATGGTGCGCGATCGCGCAGGAGATGACACACCTATCCGGCCACACAGCATGGCGGCGGCCAGTCACTCAAGGAGAATTTGTGCCTTTAAGCCCATTTCGCGTCACGATCGCTGACACTGTATTGGATGATCTTCGCCGGCGCCTATCCAACACCAGGTACACGGCAGCAACGGCGCCGGATTGGGCGGCAGGAGTTGACCCCGCCTACCTACGCGAATTGATGGACTACTGGGCCCAGTCCTTTGATTGGCGAGCCCAGGAGCGAGCCATCAATTCGTATGCACATTTCATCGCCCAAATGGCTGCCGAGCGCCTGCACTTTGTGCACGTGAGGGGCAAAGCAGCGCCCGACGGAACCGTGCCGATGCCCCTGCTACTGTTGCATGGATGGCCGAGCGCGTTCACGGAGATGTACAAACTGATTCCCCTGCTGACAGACCCGACTGCGCACGGCGGCAACTCGGGGGACGTGTTCGACGTTGTCGTGCCCTCGCTACCGGGAGTGGCGTTCTCCCCCGTTCCCGCGATGGGAGCGTTGACCCGACCCAGAATGGCGGACCTGTTTGCCGGGCTGATGACCGAGGAGCTGGGGTACGCCAGGTTCGGAATCTATGGCGGCGACATCGGCGCGGATGTCAGCCACTGGCTGGCGACCCAACATCCAGATAGGGTAGTGGGCCTGCACCTGATACACCCGCGGCTGCCCGCCGCTGTGTTGGATCAGTCCGAGCTCACGTCTCGTGAACGCTCTTACCTGGCAGATCGCGACAGTGAGGATGAAAATGATGGAGGATACAGTCACGAGCAATCCACTCGACCCGATACGCTTGCGGCTGCTCTGATCGACTCCCCGGCAGGGCTTGCCGCATGGATCGTCGAGAAGCTGCGCGCCTGGAGCGACTGCGCCGGCAACATCGAGTCGAGATTCAGCAAGGACGAAATGCTGACCTTGCTGACGCTGTATTGGGCGACGGGTTGTATCGGGACCTCATTTCGCAGCTACTTCGATTACAAGCACAACCCCCCGCGGCCGAACTGTGACCTGCCCACGGGAGTCACGGTGAGCGCCGAAGATGCAGGGCACCCCCGCGAATTGGCGGAACGCGTCTACTCCGACATTCGCTTGTGGCGGCAACATGGCAGGGGCGGACACTTCTTCCCCATGGAGCAACCGCAGTTGCTGGCGCAGGACCTTCGGGACTTCTTCAGTACCCTTCGGCGCAACCCCTGTTAGCGCCGGCGTCTTTATAGGTAAAAGAGCCTGAAGCCACAGCGCGATCGTTACCGTTTCTGAAGGGGCTTGCCATAGGTCCTAGCGATCAATCGCCAACGAGGAACGCCGAAGTTACATCGTCGGTGGGCTCGCTGCTGCGAGCTCTCGCGAGCCATCGCGGCGTCCAGAGCGCCGTCATCTTGTGGGTCACCGGCTACATCGTCGTACTTTGGCTTGCGCACGGGTCGCTGCCGTTTGATCGTCCTGCAGTCACGCGACTGCCGTTCGCGTTGCAGCTGGCGATGCCAACGATCGGAATGATCGAGATCTTCGTCCTGATGGCGGTGTCGTTTCTGCTGACGCGTGCGCGAAGCGTACCCGACATGGCCGCGCGCGCCCCGGACCGTCGCACTGCATTGCGTGAGACGGTCGGTGTGCTCTCCTATGCGATCCTTGGCCAAATCGGCGGCTGGGTCTTGGGTCCGGCGCTGGGGTACCGGCCGTTCAGCTTTCATATTGCCGGCACCGTCTTTGGCTGCTCGGTGCCGCCCGCGCGCACCGAGGTTTGCGTATGGGCTCTATACAATTTTCTGGTATTCGCCGTGGTGCCATACGTTTATTTCCGCCGTCGCTATAGCAATGCTGAGCTTAATCTCCGCTCAACGAATCGCCGCAACGATGCGCTCGTAATTCTTGTGATCCTGATTATAGAATCCTCGGTCGAACTCGCCACGTTCGACAACAACATCCGTAGGTTGAGCCTGCATCAGGTCACCCTCGGCGCGCCTCTTACCTTTGTGATCTTCTTTGTCGGGACCGTCTTGCCGACCATGGTCCTGATCTATTCGATCTTGCTTCCGCGCTACCTCAGGCTGACAGGTTCGGCGATTAGCACGGTGCTGCTAGGCGGACTGACGTACGCAGCAATGCATATCGTCGAAGGGTGGTCGGCGTTCAATTCGCCGCAGCACGCGGCGCTCTCGCTGATGTTCGTTCTGTACCAGTATTTCGGTCCAGGAATGATCAAGAGTGTTCTGACACTGCGAACGGGCAACGCGTGGGTTCACGCGGTCAGCTATCACGCTATTGCGCCGCATGTGCTGATTGACGCGCCCTTGATCGTGAAGGTCTTCCAGATTGGATGAGCAAAAAAGTTGGTCACGAGACCTACGGCTGTTGTTCCCAACATGTGACCAAAGGATCAAATGGATAAGCGACAGCTACTTATAGGACTTGGAGTCATCGCTCTGGCGATCAGTGCCCATGCTGCGGAGGTTGCTCTGACCGCATCGGGCGCAATATCTGGAGTGCCTGAACCCGGCTTAATTGTCTACAAAGGTGTCCCGTTCGCTGCCCCGCCGATCGGTGCGTTACGTTGGCGGCCTCCGGCATCGCCAGAACCCTGGGCGGGCACGCGTAAGGCGGATGCGTTTGCTCCCGCCTGCATGCAAGAGGGTGTATCCATGCCGGGCGAGACACCGCCGGCAGTGAGTGAGGATTGTCTCTACCTCAATGTCTGGACTCCGTCGAGAAGCAAGCGGGAGTACTTACCGGTGCTTGTTTGGATCTACGGCGGAGGCTATCGGAATGGGTCAGCCGCGATGCCCTTGTACTGGGGCGACCGACTCGCGCGCAGAGGCGTAATTGTTGTCACCATCGCGTATCGACTTGGTCCGCTCGGCTTTCTTGCGCACCCGGCGTTAACGCGTGAATCTCCGCACCGGTCCTCCGGAAATTACGGTCTCATGGACCAGATCGCCGCGCTCGAATGGATTCAGCGGAACATTGCCGCCTTTGGCGGCGACCCGAAACGCGTGACGATCGCCGGTCAATCCTCCGGGGCAATATCGGTCAGCGTGCTGATGGCCTCGCCGCGGGCGAAAGGCTTGTTTCAGCGTGCCATCGGAGAGAGCGGCGGTCTATTTGAGCCGCTCAAGCTTGCACCAAGCTATCTGCTGGCCAATGCCGAACGCGACGGGGAGAAGTATGCCGCTTCGTTGGGTGTGACCTCGCTCGAGGAACTGCGCCGGCTGCCGGCGGTGTCCCTGCTCGGCGGCGGTAATGCCGGCGGCGTCACCCACCCGGTTATCGAACCGTATGTGCTTCCCGTTACGCCCTACGAAGCATTTACCTCAGGGCAGCAGAATGATGTCCCTCTGCTCATAGGATCGAACGCCGAGGAGGCACGATCGCTGCTGGACGTCACCCACGTGAAGGCCGCAACGTTTGCTGCCGACATTGAGCGCAGTTTCGGCGCGCTACCGAGTCCAATTGCCGAAGCTTATCCTCACGCAACCGACGAAGGGGCGCGGCAAGCGCGGCTCGACCTCGAGCGCGATCTCCGCTTCGGCTGGGACATGTGGGCCTGGGCGAGGTTGCAAGCCGGAACCGGACAGAATCGTGTCTACTATTACTCGTTTAGGCAGCGGCCACAGTTTCCCGTCGGTTCAGTGTACGAGGGGTGGGGCGCGAGTCACTTCGCCGAACTCTGGTTTGTCTTCGACCATCTGGATCAGGCGCCGTGGCGCTGGAGCATGGCAGATCGGAAAGTGGCCGATGAAATGTCCGGCTACTGGGTCAACTTCGTGAAGTCAGGCAATCCAAATGCTCAGGGCCTTCCCCCGTGGCCAGCGTTCGGGAAGGTGGATAGCCAGGTCCTATATATCGGCGATCCGATCACCATTGGTGGAGTGGCCGATATCAATACCTTGAGGGTCTTCGATGCGGTTTACACGGGCGTGCGTGGCAAGCCATTTGCCGCACAGTAACGATCCTTCGCATGGGGCGGCCTTCGAATACAATG
>Ga0210394_10002203_pt1 | contig 27522 bp, 26 predicted proteins | sample IncBWC12MmetaG_FD_160121 | JGI IMG/M metagenome (GOLD analysis project Ga0210394, IMG submission 160121) | Forest soil microbial communities from Barre Woods Harvard Forest LTER site, Petersham, Massachusetts, United States - Inc-BW-C-12-M | ecosystem: Environmental > Terrestrial > Soil >...
CCGCGCGCGGGCGCGGCCAGCCCCGCAGCAGCCGGCCGCGCCGGCTGTACCGGCTGTCGTTGGCGGCGCATGGTGCCGGCAACGCATCTACGGAGCAGCCCCGCATCCGGATGCAGCCAATGGAGGTGGGCCAGGGATTCAGACCGGCGGCAGCATCACCCGCATGGCGGTTACCGTCGACGACGGTGCCTGCATCCGTAGCGTGCGCGCTGCGCGCTTGCGCCGCGGCACGCTCATCGGTGCCACCGCCGGCCGCCGCTCGACCTTCGATTTGAAGGTGTGGGGCTTCACCACCAGAACGTCGCAGTCCAGCTGGTCGAGCACCCGCTCGGCCGTGTTACCGATGAAGAGGCGCGCCAGGCCGGAGCGGGACACCGCGCCCATCACCACGAGTGCGGCGCCCGTGTCGCGAACCGCGGCCCGCAGTTCACCGTTGACGTCCCCCATGTGAATGTGGCGGCAGTTGCGCTTGACGCCCGCGGTCTCGGCGAGCTTGTCGATGGCGCGGGCGATCTGCTGTCCGTGCGCCGCCTCGATCTCAGGCGGCAGCGTGACGAACGGAGCTGCGCCTACCGACAGGGTCGCGACGTTGACGAGCGGCATATAAGAGTGGAACACGTGCAGCCTGCCGTGCAGCAGCCGCGCGAACCGCGCGCCGCTCGTGAGCAGCCCCGCATCGAGGTCCGCGGGCCGGGTGTGGAACGGGTCGACCGCGGCGATGATCGCGGGCTTGACGTACGGACGGCTCGTCTTCACGAGCAGCAGCGGCATGGGGCACTGCCGGATCAGCTCCCAGTCGGTGTTCCGCAACAGCAGCCGCGCGCCGGTCCTGTGCTGGCGCGTCAGTGCGATCACGAGATCGGCGCGGGTGTCGCGCGCGCGCCGCACGATGGCTTCGTGCGGCGGATAGTCCCAGCTCGCGGTGCAGCTCACCTTCACGCCGCGCAGGGCGGGGTCGGCCGCGAAGCGCTCGAGCCGGCGGCGCGCACGCGCGGCGATACCGGCACGCTGCTTCTCGATCGTCGCGGCGCTCGCGGTCTCGGGCCAGCTCACACCGGGATCCGGCGCGTCGATCGCGTGAAAGAGCTCGACGGCCGCGCCAGCGGCCTGCGCGAGCGTCGCCGCCTTGTGCAGCTCGCTCTTCGGGGCGCGCCCGAGATCGCGGATCGTGACAAGAATGTGACGGAGGGATCTGGCCATGGGGAGCTCCCGCTGCGTGCGATGCCGGGAGCGAGAGTAGTACGCGCGCCGGGTGCCGATTATCGTGGCTTGCGCGTATGGCGCGCCGCTGCGGCGCAGCGCACACTCGCCTCGTCCAAGGAGGAGCCATGCTGGCAAGCACACACAGACCCGTCGGTCGCCTGGCGCAGCTGAGTCCCTTCGACCCCGAACGGCGCGACGGGCCGAGTCCGGCTCCAACCCCTGATACGGTGTCCGCGTACGGTTGCGTCGAGTGGTTCCACTATCTCGATCCCGGGCCGGCACCGCGAGCCGCGCCTGACCCGGCCCGCAGGCGTGCCGCGCGGCGGCCCTGACCGCCGCGCCGTGCCCGTCGCCACCGAAGATCTGCAGCGCGTGCACGCCTGGTGGCGTGCTGCCAACTATCTTTCGGTCGGACAGATCTACCTGCTCGACAACCCGTTGCTCGTCGAACCGCTGCGGCCCGAGCACATCAAGCCGCGCCTGCTCGGCCACTGGGGAACCACGCCCGGCCTGAACTTCATCTACGCGCATCTCAATCGCGTGATCCAGGCGCGGAGCCTGCGCGTCCTGCCGGTGATCGGTCCCGGCCATGGCGGCCCCGGTATCGTCGCCAACACCTGGCTCGAGGGCAGCTACAGCGAGCTCTATCCGGAATTGCCGCGCAATGCCGAGGGCATGCGGCGGCTGTTCAGACAGTTCTCCTTTCCCGGAGGGATTCCGAGTCACTGCGCGCCGGACGTGCCCGGCTCCATCCACGAGGGCGGTGAGCTTGGCTACTCGCTCGCGCATGCCTTCGGCGCGGCCTTCGACAACCCGCAGCTGCTGGTCGCCTGCGTGGTCGGTGACGGCGAGGCTGAGACCGGACCGCTGGCGACGGCCTGGCATTCGAACAAGTTCCTCGATCCGCGCCACGACGGTGCGGTACTGCCGATCCTGCACCTGAACGGCTACAAGATCGCCAACCCCACGATCCTCGCGCGCATCCCGCGCGCGGAGCTCGAGAATCTGCTCATGGGTTACGGCTGGCGGCCGTACTTCGTGGCGGGGGATGAACCGTGGTCGATGCACGCGCAGATGGCGGCGACCCTCGAGCTGATACTCGATGAGATCGCCTCGATCCAGGCGCGCCATCGCGCCGGCGGCGAGAGCACGCGGTCGCAATGGCCGATGATCGTGCTCGAGAGCCCCAAGGGCTGGACGGGCCCCAAGGTGGTGGATGGGGTGCAGATCGAGGGGACCTGGCGCGCGCACCAGGTGCCGCTGGCGCAAGTGGCCGAGAACCCGGAGCACCTGCGGCTGCTCGAGGCGTGGATGCGCAGCTACCGTCCGGAGGAGCTGTTCGATGCAGGCGGCACGCCGCGCGCCGCAGTGCTCGAGCTCGCGCCGCAAGGTACTTTACGGATGGGCTTGAACCCGCACGCCAACGGCGGTGCACACGTCGCGCCGCTCGAGTTGCCGCCGCTGGCTGACTTCCAGGTTGCGGTCGAGCGTCCGGGCCAGGCCACGGCCGAAGCCACGCGGGTCCTCGGCCAATGGCTGCGCGAGGTGATGCGCGGCAGCGAGGCGGCGCGCAACTTCCGCCTGTTCGGACCGGATGAGACCGCCTCCAATCGGCTCGATGCCGTATTCGAGGTGACCGAGCGGGCCTGGGTGGCGGAGCGGCGCGCCGGCGACGACCACCTCGCACCCGGCGGCCGCGTAATGGAGGTGCTGTCCGAGCATCAGTGTCAGGGCTGGCTCGAGGGATATCTCCTTACCGGCAGGTATGGGCTCTTTTCCTGTTACGAGGCCTTCATCCATATCGTCGACTCGATGTTCAACCAGCATGCCAAGTGGCTCGAGGCCGCGCGGCGCATTCCATGGCGGCAGCCGCCGCCGGCGCTCAACATCCTGCTGACCTCGCACGTCTGGAGGCAGGACCATAACGGCTTCTCGCACCAGGACCCGGGATTCATCGATCTGGTGGTCAACAAGAAGGCCGACGTGGTGCGCGTCTACCTGCCGCCCGACGCCAACACGCTGCTGTGCGTCGCCGAGCATTGCCTGCGCAGCCGCGGCCGGGTGAACGTGATCGTGGCCGGCAAGAACGCCGAGCCGCAATGGCTGCCGCTCGATGCCGCCGCGCGCCACTGCGAGGCCGGGATCGGCATGTTCGAGTTCGCGAGCAATGACGGCGAGGGCTCTCCCGACGTGGTGTTCGGCTGTGCCGGAGACGTGCCGACCCTCGAGACGCTGGCGGCGGTCGATCTGCTGCGCCGCCACCTGCCGGACCTCAAGGTGCGGGTAGTGAACGTAGTCGATCTCATGACGCTGCAGCCGCGCGAGGAGCATCCGCGCGGAATGAGCGACAGCGAGTTCGATGCGCTCTTCACCACCGACCGGCCGGTCATCTTCGCCTACCATGGCTACCCGTGGCTGATCCACCGCCTCACCTACCGGCGGCACAATCACGAGAATCTCCACGTGCGCGGCTACAAGGAGGAGGGCACCACCACCACGCCCTTCGACATGGTGGTGCGCAACGATCTCGACCGCTTTCATCTCGTCATCGACGTGATTGACCGGGTGCCGGGCCTCGGCTACCGGGCGGCGCACGTGCGTCAGCTGATGCGCGACCAGCTGGCGCGGCACCACGAGTACATCTGCCGCGTGGGCGAGGATCTGCCGGAGATCCGCGACTGGACCTGGCAATCGCGCCGCGGCGCGTGAGCCGCGCGCGGAAGAGCCGGGGCTGGATGCCGAAGTAGCGCGGGCGAGCTCTAGCGCTGCGCCTCCAGGAACGCGGCGACGGCGTCCATGTCGCCGAGATTCAGGTTCTGCGCCACGCCGTGCATGATGGCGACGTTGCGCATGTTGCTCTGGAAGGAGCTGAGCTGCTTCAGTACGTATTGCGCGTGCTGACCCGCGAGCCGTGGAAAATCCCCAGTCCCGTGCGCGTCGGGACCGTGGCAGCTGCTGCAGGCGGGAACGCCCTGCGCCGCGACGCCCTGTTCATAGATCGAGCGTCCGCGGCTCGCGGCCGGTGAGGGACTGGCCGCGCTCGGCTCGGCCTTCTGCGCCGTGTAGTAGGCGGCGAGCGCCTGGATCGTGTCATCGTCGAGCTGGCTCGCCATGCCCCACATGTAGCCGATCGCATCCGGATCGCCGCGCGTTTGCGCGCGGAACGCCTTGAGCTGCGCGGCCAGGTAGTTGGCGTTCTGCCCGGCGAGCCGCGGGTACTTGGGCTGCTGGCTGTTGCCGGTGGTCCCATGGCACGTGCCGCAGACCGTGATGGCGAGGTGTTGCGCGTAGGTCTTGGCCGTCGCGTCCGGCTCATCCGCCCACGCCGCGGGCCCGCAGGCGATGAGCGTCGCCGCACCCGCCAACCACAATGGCAGTGTTCTCATGATGATCACCTCAGTACGCGAACCACAGCAGCAGGTACAGCGTGTTGTTGTCGGAGGCGTTGCGTCCGACCCCGTCGTAGTTGGAGCCCGCGCCGTTGAACTTGCTGTACCAGGTGTACTGCGCGGATATCTTGACGTTGAGCCAGGGCAGATAGTTGAGCTCGGCGATCATGCCGCGGGTATCAGGCGAGCCGTTGGCGCTCGTCACCACCCCGGGCGCGCCGGCGGGGGTTGCCGGATAGAGCCCGCTGTCGGCCGTGCCGGTGGTGGAGAAGTACTGCAGCGTGCCGCCGAACTTGCGCCGGTAGTAGTAGGTAGCCGCCAGCTCGGTCGTCGTGAGCGAGTCGTTGGGGTTCGCCGAGCCACCGCTCGCGAAGGCCGCATTCAGCGTCATCGACTCATGGATGTGGGTCGCCTCGACCGAGAACAGGTGCTGGTCGCCGATGAACTGGTACTGCAGGTCCTCGGCCACGTCGTTGAACTGGTTGAACGGCCCGTTGAGCGGCGTCGGGCTCCCGGAGGCCGAGCCCGGCAGGACCTTCAGATCGATGCCATAGAGTCCGACCTCGAGCGAGTTGCGATCGAAGTTGTACTCGTAGGCGAGGCGCCAGTAGGGGGCAAGTCCCTGGATAACGTTCGAGGCGGTGCCGTCGAGCGGGCCCGCGCCGCCCGTGAGCTGGTTGGTGACGCCCTGCTGCGCAGAGCGGTAACCGCCGACTTCCGCGTACAGGGACTCGTTCCAGTAGAGGTAACCGGTCAATCCGGCGACGTTCTGCGCGAAGGCGCCGGCGATCGCCGTGCCCGCCAGCGGACTCACATTGGCGTTGCTGCCGGCGTAGGGGAAGCCCCAGGCGGGAGTGGAGTTCCACAGGTCCTGCACCGTCGGGTTGTTGTTGAGCGATACGCCGTAGGTGAGGGTGCCGCTGTCGGCCAGCGCGATCTCGTCGGCGAAGCGCACGTCGCTGTTGTCAATGCCGATCGTACCGCCGTCGTTCGCGTACGTGAGCTGGAACATGGCGCCGAGGTTCGGCGCGATCTTGCCCGCGTAGAAGAAGCTGAACTGCTGCGGGAAGCCGGCCGTGCCGTTCTGGGCGACGGCCGGCGCGCCGACCGAGGAGAGGTCGGGGACCCCGGTCTTCATCTGGGTATAGGAGATCTGCGCCATGATGGACAGCGGCGGGAACCCCGCGAGCTCGAGCATCTCCTCCTTCTTACCCGTCACGTCGCGCACCTGCTTGACGTTGGTGAGCGTGTAGCCGTTTGCCTTGAAGACGCGGCCGAAGTGCGTCAACTCGGGAAACACGGTGTGACAGGCCTCGCAGGCCATGCCGGTCTGGCGCGCGAAGCTGGGTACCGCTAGCGCTGCCGGGGCCGTGACCAGCCAGGCCGCCGCGCACGCCGCAACGGCGGTGAACTTGCGAAGGAGACGAACCTTTGCGCCTGACATGCGGGGCTCCCTTACTGTTAGCGTTGATCCGCAGTTGCGGGTGAGAGGCTAGCGGGCACCCGTAGCGGCAGGTAGTAAGGGTTGTACGTACGGCATGCGTATTAGTCCCTACCCTGCGCGGGCGCACGGTGGGTAGCATGCCGGGCGCACAGCCATGAGCGGCGAGGATCTCAAACCGGTCCGGACCTACCCGCGGCAGCTCGAAGAGCGGGTCGAGCACCGCGGGCGGCAGCTGTTGCTGCGGTCGATCCGGCCGGAGGATACGCAGCGACACCGCCAGTTCCTCTCCCGGGTGAATCCGCGGGATCTGTACACGCGCTTCTTCAGCGGTGTGCATGAGGTGCCCGAGTCGGACCTGGCGCACTTCACACACATCGACTACGACCGCGAGATGGCTTTCGTCGCCGTGGTGGCCGGCGGTGCCGAGGCGGGGGACATTCTCGGCGTGGCGCGCGCCTGCGCGGATCAGGACGTCCGTGCGGCGGAGTTCGCCGTGCTGGTGCGCTCGGATCTCAAGGGCCAGGGGCTCGGAAGAGTGCTGATGGAGAAGCTCATCCGCTACTGCCGCGAGCGCGGTATCGGCGAGCTGCGTGGCAGCGTCCTCATGGAGAACACCGCGATGCTCAAGCTTGCGGATTCGCTCGGTTTCCGGCTGCGCGGGACCGAGCAGAACGTCGGGGAGATCGTGCTCGATCTCGCGCCGGCGCCGCCAGGCGCGCCCTAGACCGCGCGCGAGAGCGGCACAGCCCCGGCGGCGGTCGGCGGCGCGCCGAGGTAGCGGTCGAAGCACATGGCGATGTTGCGCAGCAGGAGTCGTCCGGCGGGGGTGGCGGTGATCGCCTGCGGCGCGAGCCGCACCAGGCCGTCGGCGGCGAGCACCTCGAGCTGTTGCAGCTCGTCGGCAAAATAGCCGCCGAAGTCAACGCCGTACTGCGCTTCGATCGCCGCCACGTCGATCGTGCCCTGACACATCAGCTGCGCGATCACCGCACCGCGCACGCGGTCGTCGAAGCTCAGGGAGAGTCCGCGCCACAGCGGCAGGCGCCGGCCGTCGACCGCAGTCTTCCACGTCTTCAGCTCCCGGTGGTTCTGGCTGAAGCTGTCGCCAATGTGACTGATGGCACTCGCGCCGACGCCGATCAGGTCGCAGTCGGCGTGCGTGGTGTAGCCCATGAAGTTGCGCTGCAGCTGGCCGGCTTGCTGCGCGCGCACCAGCTCGTCGTCCGGCAGCGCGAAGTGATCCATGCCGATGTAGCGATAGCCGTCGGCGGACAGCTCGTCGATCGCCAGTCGTAGCAGCTCGAGCCGCGCCGCCGCGCCCGGCAGCTGCGTGGCGTCGATGCGCCGCTGTGCCTTGAAAAGCGCGGGCAGATGCGCGTAGCCGTACACCGCCACCCGGTCGGGACGCGCAGCCAGCACGCTGCGCAAGGTGCGCCGGAAACGCTCCGGCGTTTGCCCCGGGAGCCCATAGATCAGGTCGACGTTGATCGAGCGGAAGCCCTGGTCGCGGCAGGCGTCGATGAGGTCGAGCGTGCCGTCGACGCTCTGCACTCGGTTGACCGCGAGCTGCACCTCGGGATCGAAATCCTGCACGCCGAGGCTGGCGCGGTTGAAGCCAAGCCGCGCGAGGGTCGCGGCATAGCGCGCGGGGAGCTCGGGGAGTGAGCGCGGATCGAGCTCAATGGAGAAATCCCGGCCCGCGGCCTCACTGAGGCGCAGCACGCTGGCGATCCCGCAGATCAGCCGCTCGAGCGCCTCGCGGCCGAGAAAGTTCGGCGTGCCGCCGCCGAGGTGCAGCTGCGTGACCTCGCGCCGCGGATCGAACAGTTGCGCGACGAGCGTGATCTCGTTCAGCAGATCGTCCACATAACGCTCGCCGCGCGACAGGTCGCGGGTGATGACGCGGTTGCAGCCGCAGTAGAAGCAGGGGCTGAAGCAGAAGGGCACGTGCACGTAGAGCGACAGCGGCCGGCGGGCGGCGGCGTTGCTGCGGGCCGCCACGGCGCGCAGCTCCTGCTCGCCGAAGGCGGCGTTGAAATGCGGCGCTGCCGGATAGGACGTGTAGCGCGGTCCGGCCCGGTCGTAGCGACGCAGCAGTGTCGGGTCGAACGGCACCACGGAGCTCGTGTTCAGGACTCACCCGTTCGCGGTAAAAGGATGCCGTGGGCAACGATCACAGCTTCGTCGCCCACGGCCAACAGCCAGACTCCGTTCGCTACTGGACCTTGACCGTGGTCCGCTTCTTCGCTTCCGTGCGAGGTGGATGTTAGGCGGCACTGCAGCGCCGCTCCATTCGCAGTACTGCGTATCAGCCGTGCGGCCGTCCGACCCGGATGTCGTTGGCGACGCCAGCCGCGCCTGGTACGCGCGTTGCGGCGGTGCGGGACCAGTGCGGTATCTACGTATCGCGCGCCGGCGGGCGGCGGCGGCGCAATGCAGCGGTCAGTGCGGGGATTGGCGGGCGAGCAGGCGGGCAATGGCGCAGGAGGCGAGGCGTGCGAGCGTGTTATCGGCCCGGCTCGTGAGAATTACCGGTACGCGGGCCCCGAGCACGATGCCCGCAATCTGTGCGCCGGCCAGATATTCGAGTTGCTTGGCGAGCAGGTTGCCTGCTTCGAGGTCCGGCACGATGAGGACGTCGGCGCGGCCGGCCACCGGCGAGCGGATTCCTTTGGCGCGAGCGGCTTCAGGGGAGACGGCGTTGTCGAAGGCCAGCGGCCCATCGAGCACGCCGCCGGTGATCTGGCCGCGATCCGCCATCTTGCACAGCACGGCCGCGTCCAGGGTCGACTTGATGCGTGGTGATACGGTCTCGATCGCCGAGAGGATCGCGACGCGCGGCCTGCGGATCGCCAGCACATGGGCCAGGTCGATCGCGTTCTGGACGATGTCGACCTTCTCTTCGACGGTCGGGTAGATGTTGATAGCGGCGTCGCTCAGGAGCAGCGGCCGCGGATACGCGGGTGCATCGATGACGAACACATGACTCATGCGCCGGGCGGTCCGCAGCCGCGGTTCGCGAACGATGGCGCCCATGAACTCATCCGTGTGCAGGCTCCCCTTCATGAGCGCTGCCACTTTGTGCTCGGCGGCCAGGGCGGCAGCGGTGGCCGCCGCCGCATGGCTGTGCTCCGTCCACACACAGGGATAGTCGCTGAGTTCGACGGACGCCGCGCGTGCCGCCGCGCGGATTTTTCCTTCCGGACCGACGAGCACTGGAACGATCAGCTTCGCACGCGCCGCCTCGATGGCCCCGCACAAGGACAGGGCATCGACCGGGTGAACCACCGCGGTGCGCAGCGGGGCGAACCTCTGCGCCAGCCGCAAGAGGCGCCGGTGATGAGGGCCGCGCCTGGGTTTCGGGGTCTTCTGCACGGGCAGTAAAGGTACCATCGGCCGCCCGCGGTTGGTTATGCTACTCGTTGTCCCCCGGGCCGCGGGCACGGGCGGCCAACGATCGGCGCATCGCTCCATGCAGACGCTCACCGGAGAACTCGCGCGCAGCGCGCTGGATGCGGCGCCCGACGCCCTGATCGTCGTCGACGCCGCAGGCACGGTGCGCTTCGCCAACCGACAGGCCTCGGCGCTGTTCGGTTACACACACGAGGAGCTCATCGGTCAGCCCCTGGAGCGGCTGCTGCCGGAACGATTTCGCGCCCGGCACGTGGGCGATCGCGAGGGTTTCTTCGGCGCACCGCGGCCGCGGCCCATGGGGGTCGGCCTGACGCTGTTCGGGCAGCGCTGCGACGGCAACGAATTCCCGGTGGAAATAAGCCTGAGCCCGGTGGCCGCCGACCGCACGCTGGTGGCGGCGGCGATCCGCGACATTTCCGAGCGCAAGCGTGTCGAGGCGGAGCTGATCGCGGCGCGCGAGATCGCGGACGAGTCGCGCAAATCAGCTGACCGCGCCAACCAGGCGAAGAGCCGCTTTCTAGCCACTGCCAGTCACGACCTGCGCCAGCCTCTGCAGACGCTCGCGCTGCTGAACGGCGCGTTGCGGCGCATGGTGGCGACGCCGGACGCCGCCGAGATGCTGGCCCAGCAGGAGCAGGCAGTCGGCACCATGGCGCGCCTCCTGAATACGCTGCTGGATATCAGCAAGCTCGAGTCGGGAGCGGTCAAGGCTGGTTTGCGCGACTTCCGCGCGGCCGGCGTGCTCGAGGCGCTGCGCCGCGAATTCGCCCCCATCGCACACAGCAAGGGGCTCGAGCTGACGGTCGAGCCCTCGCAGGAATCGCTCCACAGCGATCCCGCCATGGTCGAGCAGATCCTCAAGAACCTGGTCTCGAATGCGGTGAAGTACACGCGCCAGGGAGGGGTCACGGTGCGCTGCCGGCGCGATGGTCAGACGCTGCGCATCGAGGTCGCCGACACCGGGGTCGGCATCCCCGCGGCGCAGCTGGCCTATATATACGACGAGTTCTACCAGGTGGGAGTGTCCGCCAATGTCGCGCGGGACGGCTACGGCCTCGGACTCAGCATCGTGCAACGGCTGGTGCGCCTGCTCGATGCGCGGCTCGAGGCGTCCTCGGAAGTCGGCAAAGGCTCGGTATTCGCGTTGTCGCTGCCCGTCGCGCGCTCGACGGTGCAGGACGCGGAGCCCGAGCCAGCACTTGCTGCTGCGGCGGCCGCCGGAGACGGGGCGCGCATCCTCCTGGTCGAGGACGACGTCAGCGTACGCCACGCGACATCCATGTTGCTGCGGGTCGAGGGCTACCGGGTGACCGCGGCTGCCTCGCTGTCGGAGGCGTTACAGGCCCTGGCGGGGCAGACGCCGGCGCTGCTGGTCACCGACTATCATCTGGGCGAGGGGCAGCTCGGAACTGCGATCATCGCGGCGGTGCGCGAGCGGGTTCGGCCGGATCTCAGCGCGGTGCTGCTCACCGGCGATACCTCGCAGGTGGTCAAGGAGCTGCGCTGCGACCCGCACCTGCGCATCCTCAGTAAGCCGGTGGATGCGGAGGAGCTGCTGAGGCTGCTGCGGGAGCTGCTCAGCGGCTGACGCTCTCACCCGGCGGGGCGATCCGGCTCCAGATCCATCACCATCCGCACCAGCTGCGCCAGCGAGGCGGCACCGCTCTTCTCCATGACACGCGCGCGGTGGATCTCGACAGTCCGTTGGCTCACGCCGAGTTCCGCGGCCATGATCTTGTTGGGTTTACCGCGCGTCATGAGCGCGAGCACCTCGCGCTCGCGCGGCGTGAGGGAGTCGAGGCGCTCGCGGATCCGGGCGTGCTCATCGAGCGCCGCGCGGCTGCGGCCATCGCGCTCGAGGGCGCGCTGGATGCGATCGATCAGGTCCTGATCGCGGAACGGTTTCTGCAGGAAGTCGAAAGCCCCCTGCTGCATCGCCTCGACCGCCATGGGGATGTCGCCATGACCAGTGATGAAGATCACCGGGATCACGGCGCCCCGGAGATTGAGCTGCTGCTGCAGCTCGAGCCCGCTCATACCGGGCATGCGCACGTCGAGCACCAGGCAGCCCGGCTGACTGGGCTGGTAGCCTTCCAGGAACTCGCCCGCGGAGGCCAGCGCACGCGCCGGCAGGCCGACCGACTTGAGGAGGAAACGCAGTGAGTTGCGCACGCCTTCGTCGTCGTCCACGACGAACACGGTGGGAGGCTGTTGCTGCATGTCAGCCGTCGGTTTGGGTCGGTATCACGATATAGAAGCACGCGCCGCGCGGCGTGTTGGCCCGATAGCCAACCGTGCCGCCATGAGCGCGCGCTATGGTACTGCTGATCGCGAGGCCGAGCCCGGTGCCGTTCTCCTTGGTGGAGAAGAACGGATCGAACACCCGCCGCGCGGTGTCGGCCGTGAGGCCCGGGCCGTTGTCGCAGACCGTGAGGTGCACGGCGTTGCCGTCGGCGAGCGAGGTGCTGACCGTCACCCTGGGTGCAACGCTCGGCTGCGCGCTGAGCGCCTCGAGGCTGTTACGCAGGAAATTGAGGATCACCTGCTGGATCTGCCCGCCGTCCGCGGTGACCGCCGGCAGGGCCGGTGAGAGCTCGAAGCTCAGATCTACCCCGTGCAGGCTCGCATCGGTGCGCATGAGCTCGCCGAGCTCCTCGACCAGCGTGTTTACGGCGACCGGCGTGTGCTCGGCCTGCTGGCTGCGGGCCAGCGCGCGCAGCCGGCGGATGATGTCCGCGGCGCGGGTGGTCTGCGCGGCGATCTGCCGCAGCGCCTCGCGCACATCCGCCGGGTCGGAGCCCGGGCGCGCCAGCAACCGCTCGCAGGCGTGCGCATAGTTGGCGATCGCGGTGAGAGGCTGATTCAGCTCGTGGGCTACGCCGGCCGCCATCTCGCCGATAGTGGCCATGCGCGAGACGTTCAGCAGCCGGCCGTGCAGGGCCGCCAGCGGATCGTGGCCCGATGGCCCGTCAGTATTCATGTGCTGCCCAGATAAAGGAATCCTGGCAAGAGGTTCCACGATTGATCGGCTTGCGTCTGTACGTATCTATACACAGGCAACGCGCCATCAGTATCTTCCCGCATGTCGGGACGGCTCGGCGGCCGCTAGGGTGGCGCGGATCGGAGGCGAAGCGTGGGGCGCGCACTGACTCAGGAGCACGCGCGGCTGCTCGGCAATTGGCGCTCAGAGCGTGACGGCGCGGCGCTCTACGGCGCGCTCGCGCGCCTCGAGGACGGGGCATCGCGCCGCGCGGTGTTCCTCGAGCTGGCGGACGCCGAGCGGCGGCATGCGGCTTTCTGGGAGGAGCGGTTGCATGAGGCCGGACAGATCGTCCCTGCCTTCCGCCCTTCGGCGCGCATCCGCATCCTGATACTGCTGGCACGGCGCTTCGGCGTCGGCTTCGTGGTTCCGAGCGTCATTACCCGGGAAATGAATGAGCGCGACGGCTACGCCGGGCAGCCGGACGCGCTCGATGCCGGGCTGCCGTCCGAGGAGCACTTGCATGCGGCGGCGCTGCGCGCTTCGGGGCAGGCCGCGCTCGGCAGCAAGCTGCGCGCGGCGGTGCTGGGCGCCAACGACGGGCTGGCATCGAATTTTTGCCTGATGATGGGCATGACGGGTGCACACGTGTCGGCCGCGATCGTGCTGCTGACGGGAGTCGCGGGACTCCTCGGCGGCGCCTGTTCCATGGCGCTCGGGGAGTGGTTGTCGGTGACCAACGCGCGCGAGCTCGCTCTTAGCCAGATCGACCGCGCCATCGGGACGCGCGCGCCGGAGATGGCGCACGCCGACCTGGCGGCGGTCGGCGATGCGGCGAGTGCCGCCGGTCTTTCCTTCACGCTGTTCGCGCTCGGTGCCCTGGTGCCCGTGCTGCCGTTCCTGCTCTTCCCCGCGGGGCTGCGGATCGCCGCCAGCATCGCGGCCTCGGCCGTGGCGCTGTTCGTACTCGGGGTCGTCACTTCGCTGTTCAATGCGCGCTCGGCGCTCTATTCAGGTCTGCGGCAGATGCTGTTCGGCGCGGCAGCGGCGTTCGTCACGTACGGCGCGGGCCGCGTGTTCGAGGCTCTGGCCGGCGGCGGTTGAGGCGCGCCGGATTTGCTAAGCTAACTGCGAGGGAGACGTGCGCCACAAGAACCATACACCCGCGTCCCGCGCCGCGGCACCGTCCGTGCGCTGGCGAGGCGCGTTGCGTCGCCATGTGGCGGTGCTGCTGCTGATGAAGATCGCCGCGCTGGCGTTGTTGTGGGTGCTGTTCTTTTCCCCGGCCCACCGTGCCCCGGTGGATGGCGCTGCGGTGAGTCGCCACCTGTTGCCGGCGAAGGAAGTCCTCCGATGATCGATCTGGCGGTCGTGCATCTGTCGCGCATGCAGTTCGCGCTCACGGCGCTCTACCACTTCCTGTTCGTGCCGCTGACGCTCGGGCTGTCGATGATCCTCGTGATCATGGAGGCGGTCTACGTCATGACCGGGCGCGAGATCTGGAAGCGCATGACGCAGTTCTGGGGGATGCTGTTCGGCATCAATTTCGCCATGGGGGTCGCGACCGGCATCACCATGGAGTTCCAGTTCGGGACCAACTGGGCCTACTACTCGCACTACGTCGGCGACGTCTTCGGCGCGCCGCTGGCGATCGAGGGCCTGATGGCGTTCTTTCTCGAGTCGACCTTCGTCGGGCTGTTCTTCTTCGGTTGGGAGCGGCTGTCGAAGGTGGGGCATCTGGTCGTGACTGCGCTGGTCGCACTCGGCTCGAGCCTCTCAGCGCTGTGGATTCTGATCGCTAACGCCTGGATGCAGCATCCGGTCGGAGCGCAGTTCAACGTTGAGACCATGCGCATGGAGCTCACCTCCTTCGCGCAGGTGCTGCTCAACCCGGTCGCCCAGGCCAAATTCGTGCACACCGTCGCCGCCGGCTACGTCGTGGGCTCGGTATTCGTGCTCTCGATCAGTGCCTGGTACCTGCTGCGCGGGCGTAACGTCGAGCTGGCGCGGCGCTCCATGGCTGTGGCGGCAGGCTTCGGGCTTGCGTGCTCGCTCTCGGTCGTGGTGCTCGGGGATGAGTCCGGGTATCTCGCGGGCGAGAACCAGAAGATGAAGGTCGCGGCTATCGAGGCGGAATGGCACACCGAGCGGGCGCCGGCGGGTTTCACGGTGTTTGGGCTCCCGGACGACCAGGCGCACGTCACCCGCGCGGAGCTCAAGGTTCCGTGGCTTCTCGGCCTCATCGCGACGCGCTCGGTCAACGAACCGGTGCTCGGCATCTTCGACCTGGTGGCGCGCGCCCGCACCCGCATCAGCAGCGGTATCGAGGCGCAGGCGGCGCTCGGGGTGCTGCGGGCGCATCCGGACGATGCCGCGGCGCGGGCGCTGTTCGAGGAGCACCGCGCCGATCTCGGTTACGGGTTGCTGCTGCTGCGCTATGTCGCCGACCCCGCGCGTGCGACGCCCGAGCAGATCGAGCAGGCGGCCTGGTCGACGGTTCCCGACGTGTCGGTCCTGTTCTGGTGCTTCCGGGTGATGGTGGGCGTGGGGCTCACGCTCATCGCGCTGTTCGCCACCGCCTTCTACTTCTCGGCGCGCCATCGCTTCGAGCGGCATCGCTGGTTCCTGAAGGCGGCATTCCTCAGCCTGCCGCTGCCGTGGATCGCGGCCGAGCTGGGCTGGGTGGTGGCGGAGTACGGGCGCCAGCCCTGGGCCATCGACGGGGTGCTGCCGACCTTCCTCGGCGCCTCGCCCGTGCCCGCCAGCCGCGTGCTGCTGTCGATCTGCGGCTTCGCGATCTTTTATTCGGCGCTGGCCGCGGTCGACGTGTACCTGCTGACGCGCATGATCCGGCGCGGCCCGGACGGACTCGGATACTGGCCGCCGGCCGCGGCTACGGCCGCCGCGCACTGACGAGGAGAGTGTCGTGCCCGATTACGAGACGCTGCGCCTCATCTGGTGGCTGATCCTCGGCGTACTGCTCATCGGCTTCGCCGTCATGGACGGATTCGATCTCGGCCTCGGGGCGACGTTCCGCTTTCTCGGCCGCTCGGACGAAGAGCGCCGTGCGCTGCTTCAGTCCATCGAGCCGGTGTGGGATGGCAACCAGGTATGGTTCATTCTCGCCGGCGGCGCGGTGTTCGCCGCGTGGCCGCTGCTGTACGCGGCCTCGTTCTCGGGGCTCTATCCGGCCATGTTCGTGCTGCTGGCCGCGCTCATCCTGAGACCCGTGGGATTCATGTTCCGCAACCAGGTGCCCGACGCGCGCTGGCGCAACGTCTGGGACTGGGCGCTGACCATCGGCGGGGGAGTGCCGGCGCTCCTGTTCGGCGTGGCCTTCGGCAATCTCTTCCTCGGCCTGCCGTTTCATTTCGACGCCCTGCAGCGCCCGGTGTACACGGGCGGATTTCTTGGTCTGCTGCATCCGTTTGCGCTGCTCGCGGGGCTGGTGAGCCTCGCGATGCTGGTGATGCACGGCGCGGTCTACGCCTCGCTCAAGGTGGGCGAACCGATGGCGGCGCGCGCGGCCTCGCTCGGCCGCTGGGCGTCGCTCGCGTTCATCGTCGCCTTCGTGGTCGCTGGCCTGTGGGTGAGCAACGTCCTCGACGGACAGCGCATCCTGTCGGCGATCGATACGGCGGGACCCTCCAACCCGCTCGCCAAGCACGTGGCGGTCGCACCGGGCGCGTGGCTCGGGAACTACCGCGCCCACGGCCTGCTGTGGCTGGTGCCGGGGCTGGCGGTCGTGGCCGCCTCGCTCACCTGGCTGCTGCTCGGCGCGGCACGGCCGGGGCTCGCATTCATGAGCAGTGCCGTGGCGCTCGCCGGCACGGTTCTGACCGCCGGCACCGCGCTCTTCCCGTTCCTCATGCCCTCGTCCACGCATCCGGATCAGGGACTGACGGTCTGGGACGCCTCGAGCAGCGAACGCACGCTCGCCATCATGCTGATCTGTGTGCTGGTGTTCCTGCCGATCGTGCTCGCTTACACTGCCTGGGTGTTCAGAGTGCTCAGGGGTCGCATCACGCTCGAGTCGATTCGCGGGCACGCCGGGCCCTACTGAACGCCAGGCGCGGAGCCAATCATGTGGTATTTCACCTGGATCCTCGGACTCGGACTCGCGCTGGCCTTCGGCGTGCTGAATGCCATCTGGTACGAGGTGACGCAGACTCCGCCGCCGGCTCCCGCTCCCACTACCCCGGCCGAGCCGCGCCACTGACGCGCCGCCTTTGACCGCGAGCTGCGAGCATCGGGCCGGGTCTGCCGTGCAGGCGGCGCTGCGTGTGCGCGAACTCTCCAAGAGCTACGGCGAAGTGCAGGCGGTCGACCGCGTCTCCTTCGAAGTCGCTCCCGGGGAGATCGTGGGGCTCCTCGGGCCGAACGGCGCCGGCAAGACCACCATCATCAACAGCGTGCTGGCAGTGCTGGCGCCGAGCTCGGGCTCGATCCGCATCGGCGACTTCGACGTGGCCCGGCAGCGCGCGCGCGCTCTGGCGCGCACCAACTTCGCCGCCGTGTACGCGAGCTTGCCGGGCAATCTCACGGTGGCGCAGAACCTGCGCTTCTTCGGCCTGATCTACCGCGTGCGCTCACTCAGCCGCCGCATCGAGGAACTGCTCGCGCAGTTCAACCTCGGTGCGTTCCAGGACACCAAGTGCGGCGTGCTGTCCTCGGGTGAGCTGACGCGCGTCGCGCTCGCCAAGGCGCTCCTCAACTCACCAAGGCTGCTGCTGCTCGATGAGCCGACCGCCTCACTCGATCCGGCGGCGGCGCGCGACATCCGCGCGGCGATTCGCGCGCTGGCGCGCGACGGCCACTGCGGAGTGCTGTGGACCTCGCACAACATGTACGAGGTCGAGGAGGTATGCGACCGGGTACTGTTCCTGTCGCACGGGCGGATCCTGCTCGCCGGGGATCCGCGCGCGCTGCCGCGCGAGCACGGCGTGCGCAATCTCGAGGAGCTGTTCATCAGCCTGGCGCGCGAGCCGCTGGCGCATCCAGCGGAGCGGCTCGCATGAGGCTCGAGCCGGTCGCGGCGATTCTGCTGCGCCAGTGGTACCTGCTGCGCGGCAGCCCGGTGCGCGCGCTGCCGATGTTCGCCTGGGTGGGGATCGACATCGTGCTATGGGGCTTCATTTCGCGCTTTCTCAACACGGTGAGCGGCGCCGGTATCAACTTCACCACGGTATTCCTCGGGGCGGTCCTGCTGTGGGATCTGTGCGGCCGCGTCATGCAGGGACTCACCACGGCCTTTCTCGAGGACGTCTGGTCGCGCAACTTCCTCAATCTGTTCGCGAGTCCGCTCACGATCTCCGAATACGTAACCGGTCTGGTGCTCGCCAGCATCGCCACCAGCGTGATCGGACTTACGGTCATGCTGGCCCTGGCGGTGCCGGTTTTCGGACTCTCCTTCTTCGCGCTCGGCTCGCACCTGGCGTTGTTCCTCGCAGTGCTGTACGGCTTCGGCGTGGCGCTCGGGATCCTGGCGAGCGCCATGGTGCTGCGCTTCGGGCCGGCCTCCGAGTGGCTGGTGTGGCCGATACCCGCATTGCTGTCGCCGTTTTGCGGGGTTTTCTACCCGCTCACGGTGCTGCCGCAGTGGATGCGCGGCGCCGCGTACCTGCTGCCGCCGTCCTACGTGTTCGAGGGCATGCGCGCACTGCTCGCGGGCCGGCCGTTCGAGACGCTGCCGGCCCTCGGGGCGCTGGCGCTGGCCGCGCTCGAGATCGCGCTCGCCGCCTGGTACTTCGTACGGGTCTACCGGCGCGCGGTGCGCACGGGTTTGCTGGCGCGCTACAGCGCGGAAACGGTCAGCTGAAGCTGACCTTACGGCGGCCGCCGGAACGCCCCGGATGGGCGAGAGGCGGGTATGCATAACTACGGATTTGCGCTGCGGCGGACTCGGGCACAGTGATCACATGCGAGTCAGCGAGATCTGCACGGGCGAGGTGGTGTGCTGCGGGCCGCGGACCACGGCGCTCGAGGCGGCGCGTCTCATGCGCCAGAAGCACGTCGGCGATGTGGTGATCGTGAGCGATCCGGAGCGCGAACGGGTGCCGCTCGGGGTGGTGACCGACCGGGACCTCGCCACCGAGGTGCTCGGCAACGGCCGCGACGCGGCGATCATGCCGCTCGCGGCCCTGGCGCGGACACCGGTGGTGATCGCCACCCAGTGCGAGGACGTGCACGAGGTGCTCGAGCGTATGCGCGTGCACGGCGTGCGGCGCGTGCCCGTGGTCGACGGCCGCGGGGCGCTGGTCGGCATCGTGACACTGGACGACCTGCTCAGCGCGCTGCTCGAGGACATGCAAACGCTGCTCTCGACGACCCGCCGCGCGCAGCGGCGCGAGCAGAGCGTGCGGCGCTGAGGCGCGTGCGCACGGCCGGGCGCGTCGGACTTCAGCCGAGCGCCTGGCGCAGATCCTCCACCAGGTCCTGCGGCTCCTCGATTCCTATTGATAAGCGCAGCAGGTTTTGCGGCGTGCGCGAGCCCGGCCCTTCGACGGAGGCGCGGTGCTCGATGAGACTCTCGACGCCGCCGAGGCTGGTGGCGCGTGTGAGGAGCCGCGTGCGTCCGGCCACCTGCATGGCGCGCGCCGCGTCGCCGGCGATGCACACCGATAGCACGGCGCCGAAGCCGCCCGGCATCTGGGCGCGGGCGATCGCGTGGCCCGGGTGGGACTCGAGCCCCGGATAGAACACGCGCTCGACGGCCGGATGCGCCGCGAGAAAGCGCGCCACCTCCAATGCTCCCTGGCATTGCGCGCGCACGCGCAGCGCCAGCGTCGCGATGCTCCGGCGCAGCAGCCAGCAGTCAAACGGCGCAAGTCCGGTACCGGCCATCCGCTGCCACGCCTGCAGCCGCTCGAGCAGTGCCGCGTCCTCGCGCACCACCACGGCGCCACTCAACACGTCGCTGTGGCCGCCGAGGTACTTGGTGCCGCTGTGGATCACTAGGTCGGCGCCGAAGCGGAACGGGCGCTGGCACACCGGAGTGGCGAAGGTGTTGTCGCACACGACCAGCGCGCCCGCGGCATGGCTTAAGCTGGCGGCGAGCTCGAGATCGGTGACGTTGAGGAGGGGATTCGAGGGCGTTTCGACCCACACGAGGCGGGTGCGCTGCGCAAGCGCGGCCTTGACGGATGCGGGATCGGCGAAGTCCACCAGCTCGAGCACCGCGCCGCGCTGTCGCGCCACCTCTACGAACTGCCGCACTGAGCCGTAATACGCCTCGCGCGAAGCCACCAGGCGCTCGCCGGCACCGAGGAGCTCGAGCACCGCCATGTTGGCCGCGAGCCCCGAGGCGAACGCGACCGCGCCGACCCCGCCTTCGAGCGAGGCCAGGCAGGACTCGAGGACCGTGCGGTTGGGCGTGCCCTCGCGGCTGTAGCGGTAGCCGCGCGGGTAGCCGCCATCGGCGTCACGCTCGAAGGTGGTGGCGAGCACGATCGGCTCGGCGATGGCGCCGCTCGTCGGGTCGGGCGTGTGCGCGGCGTGCACGCACAGGGTGTTGAGGCCGGAGGGCTTCATGTCAGCCGTGACGGGCGGCGGGCCCTGAGGTCTGCCGCCCGCACCCTGGTCACGGGCTCAGCCGTTATTTCTTCAGCGTCCAGCTGCTGCACCAGCCGGTGGCCTTGACGGCCTTGCCGGGGAACAGCAGGCAGCCGCCCTGGGCGGAGCCGGCCGCGCCCTGGTAGAGCGTGCAGGTGGCGCACTTGCTGCCGGGCTTGGCATCGGTCGACTTGCTGGCATCGTCTGAGTACTTCAGCGCCTTGGCCGTCGGGTCCTCGGGCGTGAGCAGTGGCAGGTCGGCGGCGGCGGCCGGGAACGGCGCGGCCGCGATCGGCAGCAGCAGCGTGCCGAGGGCGACGTTCCTCAGGAGCTGCCGGCGGGATTCATCGAAGCGCATGGGTTCTCTCCGCAACGGGCGCAAGGCGCGCCTGTGAAGACTACGTAATGCCCCGGCCCCTGGGAAGTAGGGACTACTGCCGATGCGGAACGTGGGCCTCGTGGCGCGCCTGAAATCGCCGGGCCTTCATACGGTTGCCGCACACTCTCATGTCGCACCAGCGTCGGGTGTGATTACGGCTGGTATCGAGGAACAGCCAGCGGCAGCTGTCGGCTCCGCAGCTACTCACCCGCGCCAGCGACTCCGAAGTCATCAGATCCGCGGCGCTCAGCGCGAGCAGCCATAAGGGCAGCTCGGGGCGCTGTGCGCAGCGGCCGAAGTCCCAGCCCAGGGAGCCGCGCCCGCGGGAGCCCCGCCAGCGCAGCTCCCGGTGCTGCGCCGCGCTCCCGAAGTGCCGCTCGAGTACCCGCAGGTCCGCCGCCGGCATGGCACGGCCGCCGACGTGCGCATACAGCGTGGCGGCCAGCGCCTCGCGCAGCTCGCGTACCGCGCGCAGCACCCGCTCCGCCACCGCCGGCGCCGTCCGCCCCAGCTGCCGGGCGCGCCGCGCATCGAGCAGGCCCGCCTGTACCGCGAAGCCGAGCAGGGCGCCGTAGTCCGTCAGGCGCTCGGCCGGCCCCGGCGCGGCAAAGCGGTCGTCGAGGGAGTTCACCAGGTCGAGCGCCGCATGGCCGGCGCACAGCTGGAAGGCGGGACTGGGGTGAGGCTGGGGCGGCATTAGTTAACCACTAAAAGACATTTTACAGGTTATAGGAGGACTGTCTATCCTAACCCTCTATGGAGATTTCACAGGTTATGACGTCGGCGCGGCCCGCCGCGGTGCGCCCCGATCCGCGCGAGCTGCTCGCTTTCGCCGCGATCTATCTGTTGTGGGGCGCGACCTTTCTCGCGATCCGGGTGGCGGTGGTGGAGCTGCCGCCGTTCCTCACGGCCGGCGTGCGCTTCCTGGTGGCCGGCGCGCTGCTCTACCTGTGGATGCGCCTGCGCGGACAGCCCGCGCCGACGCCCGTCGAGTGGCGCGGCATCGCGGTCACGGCGCTGTGCCTGTTCGTCGCCACCTACGCGGCGCTTTTCTGGGCCGAGCAGTACGTGCCCTCCGGCCTTACTTCGGTGATCGAGGCGACGCTGCCTCTCATCACGATCGTGCTCGAGGTCTTCGTGTTCCGCCTGCAACCGTTCCGCTGGCGGCTGCTGGCTCCCGTGCTGCTCGGGTTCGGCGCGGTCGCCTGGCTGCTCGCGCGCCCGGAGGCGCGTCCCGTGGCGGTGCTGCCGTGCCTGGTGATCCTCGCCGGCGGCGTCGCCTGGTCGCTCGGGGCGGTACTGACGCGCTCGCTGCCGCGGCCGGGATCACTGCCGCTCACCGCGGGCGCGCAGATGATGCTCGGCGGCGCGGTGCTGCTCGCGCTGTCGCTCGCCACCGGCGAGTGGCGCACTGCGCCGCACGTCTCGCTGCGCGCCGCGCTGGCGGTGGTGTATCTCATCGTGGGCGGGTCCTGGCTCGGCTTCACCGCCTACGTCTGGCTGCTGGCGCGCATGCCGGCGACACGCGTGGCGAGTCACGCCTACGTGAACCCCCTGGTGGCGGTGGCGCTTGGGTCCCTGGTGGCGGGCGAGGAGCTCACGCCGCGCATGCTCATCGCCGCGCTGCTGGTTGTCGGGAGCGTGTTTCTGATTCTCACGGGTCCGCGAACGAAGCCGACACAGACGAGTCACCGGAGCCAGGCGCACGCGAGTGCCAGCGCCGCGGCGAAGTTGTCTGTGAACTGAAGCTGCGCGCCGTCCCGCCGCCGTCAGTGCCCCTTGCCGACGACCTCCGCGATGGGAGGAGCTGCCGCGGGCACTGCCGCGCCGTAGTTCTTGCCGAGAAGCGCGGCGATGGTCGCCGCGATCTGCGCCTGATGCACCTCGGCGGTCTGGGTGCGCTCACCGAGCGCCGGCGTGTCCGGTCCCATCACGGCGATCCAGATGTTGTCGGAACCCTTCTCCTCGACGCCGTGCTCCTTCCATTCGACCGGGCCGCTGCCGCGGCCATGATCGGCGGTGAGGATGAAAGTGGTCTTGTCGCGATACGCGGGCAGGCTCTGCAGTTTGTTCCACAGCTGCTCGACGTAGTGGTCGAAGGAGTGGGCCGCGTGCAGCAGCAGGTCGTAGCGGCCCATGTGGCCCCAGTTATCGGTCTCGCCGTAGCCGACGAACAGTACGCGCGGCTGCGCCTTTGCGAACGAGTCCATCAGCGGGATCTGCAGGAATGCGTCGTACACATCCGTGTCTTCGAGGCGGGTGGTGGTGCGATAGATCTCGTTCATGAGCGCCTCGCGCGGGCCCACCTCTCCTTTATAGGGCGCGTCCCAGCCGACCTGCAGCGGCAGGTGGCTGCGGCTCACGTTGAAGATGTCCTTGAACGTCGCCCAGGTGGCGAACACCGACACCTTGCCGGCGAGATCCGGCTGGCCGTTCAGCCACTCGAACACCGTGACGTTCGGGTTCGGGCCGAACTCGTTGGAGTTGACCCGCGCGTCGGCGTGTCCCGACAGCATCTCGTTGTAGCCGGGATAGGAGAACCAGAAGGTGTTGGTGACCCGCGCGACGCTGCCCTTCGTCTGGTTGCCGAAGATCTGGCCGTGCGCGGCGATCGTGGTCCAGATGAAGGGGAACAGCGCCTTGCGGCGCTCGTTGACGTCGTCGCGCCAGAACTCGCGCTTGAGGTCCGCCTCGGCGTCCCAGATGCCGCCGTTCTTTTCGTTGAGCAGCAGCGGGTCGGCGCCGGTGAACATCTCCTGCCAGCGCAACCCGTCGCTCACGAGGAGCACGACGTTACGGGTCTTGAGCGGCTCGGCGCCAGCGGCGAAGGCGCAGGGCAGTGCGGCGAGCAGCGTGAGCAACACCAGACGTTTCAGCATGGAAATCTCCCCGGCGGATGCCGCTACAATAACAGGCACCGACCGTGGAGAAGCAGTCCCTATCTCGCAGCGCGTGCTGCGCCGCTCTCGGCGCGGTGCTGACCCTCGCCGCAGCGGCGCGCGCCGGGGCGGCGCCCGCCGCTGTCAGCCGCACGGTCGGCAGTCTCGTACTGCATCGCTGCGCGAGCGCCGCGCCCTGGTGCGCGACCCTCGACCGGCCTCTCGACCCGCGGGGTGAGGTGCCGGGGACTGTACCGGTCTACTTCGAGTATTACCCACACACCGGCGCAGGTCCCGCCGCGGGGACGCTGGTCGCGACCGAGGGAGGGCCCGGATACCCCGCTACCGATTCGCGTGCCGAATACCTCGCGCTCTTCGGGCCGCTGCGGCCGCGCTACGACGTCCTCATCATGGACAACCGGGGCACCGGGCGCTCCGGGGCCGTCGACTGCAAGGAGCTGCAGAACGCCGCCGCCCTCACCGCAGCCGGCATCGGCGCCTGCGGCCGCTCGCTCGGCGCCACCGCGCCGCTCTACAGCTCCGTGCTGGCGGCGGACGACCTGGCGGCAATCCTGGATGCAGTCGGGATCGCGCGCGTCGCTCTCTACGGCGACTCCTACGGGACCTATTTCGCACAGGTGTTCGCGCTGCGCCACGCCGAGCGGCTGCGTGCGCTGGTGCTCGACGGGGCGTACCCGCTCGACGGCCCCGACTACGCCTGGTACCCGCACTATGCGCCGGCGATGCGCGACAAGTTCAACCTGGCGTGCGCACGCTCGCTCGCCTGCAGCGCGATCCCCGGCAGCTCGCTCGAGCACATCGCGCCGGCGCTCGAAGCGCTGCGTATCCGGCCTTTCACCGGCACCGTGCGCTCCAGCGCGGGGCGTCCGGTCACGGTGACGGCCGATGCGACCGCGCTCGCCATTGTGATGCTCGGCGGCTCACCGGCGCTCTCCACGGTCCGCGAGACGGACGCCGCCGCGCGTGCCTACCTCACGGGTGATGCGCTGCCGCTGCTGCGCCTCGTCGCCGAGACGGCGAGCGACGTCGACTCGCGCGATGCGACGCACGCACCCGAGAAGTTCAGCGCCGGGCTCGCCGCCGCGGTCTTCTGCCAGGACCCGCCGCAGATCTTCGACATGCGCCTGCCGGTGGGCGAGCGCGGCGCCGAGCGCGACCGCCGGATCGCACAGCGCAAGGCTGCCGCGCCCGGCACCTACGCCCCCTTCACGATCGACGAATACCGCGCCATGCCGCTCGACTACGCCTTTATCGACGAGTGCGTCGAGTGGCCGGAGCATGGGGATTTTCCGCCATCCCCGCTGATCTTTTCGGCTGCGAGCTACCCCGGCGTGCCGACGCTGGTGGTCTCCGGAGAGCTCGACAACATGACGAGCGTGGCCGACGGCGCGGCCGCCGCGGAGCGCTTTCCGCACGCGCGCCACGTGGTGATCGCCAACGGCTTTCACGTCAACGCGCTACCGCACGCGCGCAGCGAGTGCGGGGCGCTGTTGGTGCGGCGCTTCCTCGACACTCTGGCCATCGGCGATGACCGCTGCGCTGCGGCGGTGCCGCCGGTACGGCTGGTGCCGCGTTTTGCCCGCGCCGCGCACGAGCTCGAGGCCGCGCCGCCGGCCGCCGGCAATGCCGCCGAAGAGGCGCAGCTGCGCGCAGTGACCGCGGCGCTGCTGACTGCGGAGGATGCGATTGCCCGCGCAGCCGAGAACGGTGCGGGTGCCGGGGTCGGGTTGCGCGGCGGCGGGTTCACGGCGGTCGCGAGCGGGTTAGGGTGGCGCATCAGGCTGCAAGCGCTGCGCTGGACTGAGGACGTCGCCGTCTCGGGCAGCATCGAGACCGGAGGGCGCGAGGGGCCCGTGCATGCAACTGTCACGCTCGCGGGTCCGGTGGCCGCCGGGCCGCTGACGCTCGACTGGCGCGAGGGAGCCAGCGGCGCGCGCGCCGCCATTCACGGCACCTTGAACGGCAAAGCCGTGGTGGCAGACGCGCCGGCCCCCTAGGCGCGGCCCGTGCGGCGCGTCGGGTCGACGAACAGCCAGCCGGCCGCCGCGATCAGCGCGAAACCGCAGCCGATGAGGAAGGGCGAGCTCCATGACCCATGACCGGAGAAATACGCGGTCACGGGCGCGGCGATCAGGCCGCCGAAGTTACCCCCCGTGTTGAGCACTCCGCCCGCGGCCATGGTGTCGGCGGGCGCGCAATGCATGATCGCCGCCCAGTAGGGGCCTTCGTTCACCTGCTCGCAGGCGAAGGCGAGGGCGATCGCCGCGACGGCCAGGTAGCCGTCAGGTGTCGCCACCGCCCCGAGCAACAGCACGGCGCACGCCGGCAGGCTGACGAGCGGCACCAGGCGCAGGCCGCGGCGCACCCCGAGGCGGCCTCCGAGCGCGGTGGCGAGACAGCCGCCGATGCCGGCGCCGAGCGCGCCGACCATGGCGGGAGCGGCGGCCAGCCAGCCGCTCTCGAGCGCCTGGAAGTGCCGCTCCTGCACGAGATAGAGGAAGCACCAGTCGCCGATGAAATAGAACACGTAGTTGGCGCAGATATAAGAGAAGGTCAGCACCAGCACGTCGCGGTTGCGCAGCAGGTCCGCGACGCGCCGCCAGGAGAATTCGTGATGCACGGCGGCCTGTACGCCGATCTCCTCGAGCTCCGCGGCGGTGACCGCCGGGTGCTCGGCCGGGGTGTTGCGGCCGTACCAGACCCACAGCAGCGCGAGCACGAACATCGGCACGTTGGTCCACAAGAGCGCCCGCTGCCAGTTGGACGCTTCCATCAGATGCGCAACCAATGGCGCGGTGATGGCGAGCCCGACGCCGAGACAGGCGGAGGACAGTCCCTGCACCAGCGGCCACTGCCGCGGTGGAAACCAGGCCTCGAAGATGCCGTTGGTCACCGGGAAGACCGGTGCCTGCAGCGCCCCGAGGAGCGCACGCCCGAGCAGCAGTGTGACGAACAGCGGCGCCCCGAGCAGCACGAGCGGCGCGAGCGGCACGATGAGGGCGGCGGCGCAGGCGCCGAAGCCGAGGGCTGCGAACACCAGCCGCGGGCGGAAGCGCTGTCCGAGGAGCCCACCCGGAAACTGCATGAGCGTGTAGCCGGCGATGAACGCGGTCTGCAGCCAGCCGATCTGCTGCTGCGTGAGTCCGAGCTCCGGCATCATGCGCAGCGCCGCGACCGACAGGCCCTTCTGCTGCACGTAGGCGAACACGCCAAAGCCGAACATGAAGGCAAAGATCTTCCAGCGCACGGGCACGAGCGCGCGCGTGCGCTGCGGCGCGGGCAACGGGAATGCCGCGCCGGGAGGTTCGCTCACGCCTGATCGACCGCGTCGCCGATCCGGTCGAGGACGTAGCGGCGGATGTCGAGATTGAAATCTTCCATCGGCGCGTAGTAGCCGTGCGCGTGGACGCGCGCGCTCAAGCCCCGCTGCACCGCCTCGCAGATCGCCCAGTCCTGGCGGTTGACCAGATCCCAGAACTCGGTCGCATCGCGCGGGTCGAAATCGCTCTTGCTGACCTCGTGGGGCTCGAACAGGAAGTGACACACGATGTCGGTGTGCGCCGGGGCGCGGGGCTTCAGGATGAATACCGCGGCGTGGTCGCAGGCGAGACTCAGGAACAGATTCGGGTAGGCGAGCTCACCCTTGTGGCGCACCTGCTCATCCGCATCGAGCGTCGGGAAGGGCCGCCGGCGCGTCGTCCCCGAGGTGGTGAAGGTGTAGGCGCCCGGCCGGTGCGGCACGCCACGCGTCCAGTCGAGATTCGCGCCGCCGCGCTCGCGGAAGGCCGGTACCACGGCGCACAGCTCCGGGTGCACGCCGCCGCAGTGATAGCACTCGTTGTAGTTCTCGCAGAGCACCTTCCAGTTGGCCGCGACCGGGTAGCGGATGGTGTGACCGATGCGCAGCTGCGCGAGCGGATAACGCTGCGTGCGCTCCGGGATGCCGCCGAGCTGCGCGGCGAGCGGCGGCGCCTGTGCGGGGGAGAGGTGCACGAACACGAAGCCGCCCCAGCATTCGACCGCCACCGGGTACAGGCTGAACTGCGAGCGGTCGAAGCCGGGCTCGGCGCTCAAGTGCGGCGCGCTCACGAGCTGGCCGTCGAAATCGTAGGTCCACTGGTGATAAGGGCAGGTGATGCGGCCGGCCGCGACGCCTCCGGGGAGGGGCGTGGCGAGCGGCGGATCTTCCGGGTCGCGGCACAGGCGCGTGCCGCGGTGGCGGCAGACGTTGTAGAAGGCGTGCAGCGCTCCGGCGCGGTTGC
>Ga0210394_10002204_pt1 | contig 27517 bp, 31 predicted proteins | sample IncBWC12MmetaG_FD_160121 | JGI IMG/M metagenome (GOLD analysis project Ga0210394, IMG submission 160121) | Forest soil microbial communities from Barre Woods Harvard Forest LTER site, Petersham, Massachusetts, United States - Inc-BW-C-12-M | ecosystem: Environmental > Terrestrial > Soil >...
GGCCGCGATGCGCTGGCCGCGCGACTTCAAATCGTGCAGCAGGCTGAGGAGATCCGTCTTCAACCGCTCGACGCTTCCGCCAAACTCCTGGTAAAAACTCAGCCGGTTGACGCCCCATTCCTTTTCCTCGCGCGCCAGCCGGCGGACGGTATCGGATCGCCGCCGTCCCCTTCGCGCAAGCTGCAGGAAAAGTCGCAGCGACCCGCCGTGAATTGGGAGTCGTTCCGCATCCGCGATCGTCAACCCGTGGCGCGCGCACAGATGCCGCAAGGCGGTGAGAGAAAAATACGAAAGGTGTTCATGATAGATGGTATCGAATTCCACCTGGTCTATCATTTCTTTCACATAAGGGACTTCGATCACCGCGACGCCATCGTCCTTTAATAGCAAACACAAGCCGGCGACGAACCCATTCAAGTCCGCGACGTGCGCCAGCACATTATTTGCGTGAACAACGTCGGCGCGTTCCTGCTGGCTGGCGAGCCGCTCGGCCAGCGCAAGTCCGAAAAATTCGGTGAGCGTGCGAATTCCGCGCTCGTCTCGAGCGACTGCAGCGATGTTTGCGGCCGGCTCGATGCCCAGCACCGGGACGCCGGCCTGCCGGTAATATTGCAGCAAGTAACCGTCGTTGCTCGCGATCTCGATCACGCGGCTGGAGCCGTGCAATTTCCGCTCGCGCATCAAGCGCCGCGCGATCGCACGGGCATGGCTCAGCATCGCGTCTGAAAACGAGGAAAAGTACAAATAGTGAGCGAAAAGGATTTCCGGCGGGACTGTTTCCGTGATTTGCACCAGGCTGCAAGTCGCGCAGAACGTCAGCACCAGCGGATAACGCGGTTCCGGTTCCGCGAGCTGTGATTCCGTTAGCAGGTTATTCGCGAGCGGCGTTTGTCCCAGGTCCAGTATGGTGTGCAGCTCCGCGCTCGCGCACGCACGGCAGTGAAATACCTCGCCACTCATCGCGATTTCCTGCCCGCGGTCCCGCTCGAGCCGGCGCCGCCAGCAAGAGTCAGATCGTCGCCGGCCTCTGCGCCGGCCGCTTCATAGTCCGCGATATCTTGCAGGCATAGCTCGCGGGTGGAATCGCCCGGGCGGTCATAAAATGCGCGGTACCAACGCGCGGTGCGCTCGACCACCTCGCGAAAGTTCCAGCGCGGTTGCCAACCCAAGTGCGCTCGAGCTTTCTTGCTGGACAATCGCAGCGTGCGCTCCTCCGCGAACTGTTTGTTCGCGACTGTACTCAGCCATTTCCCGTGGCCCCATGCCCGGCACAGCGCATCGACCAACTTCTCGACCGTGGACTCATCTTCCGCACGCGGCCCAAAATTCCAGCCGCTGCACAGCGTGGCGTCATCGCTGGAAAGCATTCGCGCGGCGAGCGTCAAATAGCCAGAGAGCGGCTCGAGTACGTGTTGCCACGCTCGTATCGAGCCTGGGTTGCGCACGGTAATCGTCTCGCCGCTCGCGAGCGCCCGCATGACATCCGGAACGATGCGGTCCGCGGCCCAATCGCCGCCGCCAATCACGTTGCCAGCCCGCACGGAAGCGACTTTCACGCCGCGCGTCGCCAAATCCCCCGTAGAAAAAAACGATCTTCGATACGCCGCAGTCACGATGTCGGCCGCAGCCTTGCTCGCGCTGTAGGGATCATTGCCACCCAGCGGGTCCGTTTCCGTGTGGTTTCGCTCGGAATCGGAATTGTCGTAGCACTTGTCGCTCGTCACCACAATCACCGAGCAGGGCCGCCCGAGCGACCGCAGCGCTTGCAAAATATTCACTGTGCCCATCACATTCACTTCGAACGTCTCACGCGCTTCCAGATAGCTGCGCCGCACCAGCGCTTGCGCCGCGAGGTGAATCACCAGATCCGGGCAGCACGCGTCCAACGCGGCGCGCAGCGCGGCGAAATCGCGGACGTCGGCACCGTAGCTGCGGGCCAAGACTCCGCCGATCTGTGACGACACAAAATTGCTGGGAATGCTGGGAGGCGCCAGGGAATAACCCGTGATTCGAGCGCCCAAATGATTCAGCCACAGGGCAAGCCACGACCCTTTGAAGCCGGTGTGCCCGGTGAGGAACACGGAGCGATCGCACAAGGCATCCGCAAAACTCAACGTCATTCCCATACCTTCCACGGCGCGCGCTCTTCCAGCCACAAACTTTCCAGCAGGCGCTTGTCACGCAGCGTGTCCATGCACTGCCAAAATCCCTCATGCCGGTAAGCGGCCAGCTGTCCCGCGGCGGCCAATTTTTCCAGCACGCCGAATTCGAGACTGCAATCCTCCGTGAGAAATTCGTCAAAAAGCTGGGGCTCGAAAACCAGATATCCTCCGTTAATCCAGCCCTCTCCGGATTGCGGCTTCTCGCTGAACTTGGCCACGCGATCGCCGTCGAAGATTAGGCCGCCGAAGCGCGCTGGCGGACGTACGGCGGTAACCGTTCCGAGGCAGCCGTTGCGTTTATGAAAATCCAGCAAGGCGTGCAAATCCACGTCAGCCACGCCATCGCCGTAGGTAACCATAAACGTTTGCCCGCGCAGATTTGCTTCCAGCCGTCTCACTCTTCCGCCGGTCAGCGTGTCCCGGCCGGTGTCAATCAAGTGCAGCGTCCAGTCTTCCATGACGCCGCCGCAACGTTGCAACTCACCGCTGGCCGGCCGCAGCGTCATATCGCCGCTGAGCCTGGCGCGATCCAGAAAGTAGCGTTTGATCTCGTCGCCTTTGTAACCGAGCGCGATGAAGAATTCCCGATGTCCGTAGCAGGCGAAGTGCTTGAGGATGTGCCAGAGGATTGGGCGGCCGCCAATCTCGACCATCGGCTTGGGCTTCAGCTCCGTTTCTTCCGCGAGGCGCGTACCCACTCCGCCGGCCAGTATCGCGATGTTCAGGTTGTCTGGCGCGCGCACCGGACGGTCTCAGCCTCTGCGGAGCCCTCTCCGCTTGCGGACGCGCTCTGTTCGCAGGAAGAGAAACGTCCGAAACGGAACGAGCAATTCACAGCCCAAATTCCGAGCAACGGATTACAGTTTTCTCATGATTGCCCTGCCGCCCACGCTCGCCATGCCGCGCGCGTTTGCACGTCGTCGCGTCTGGTGTGAGCGGCCGTTCGTTTCTCTGGGTCGCGTCGCCGGCACGGTTCTTAGGCAGGGGTGAGAGCTGGCTCGAGCAACCGTTGCAACCAGCCCTTGGGGCCTAATACGCTTTGACACTCGGCGTTCCATCGTATAGATTCCGACGCCAATCACCGTTCGCATCCATTGATAACGAGCATCGTCGGCCCCCATAGTTTGCAAACGTGCATCCGGCACAGTTCAACCGAGCAGCAAGAAAATCGAGCGAAGCGGTGGCGCATCTGCCGTTAGTGGCGCGGCAAAATCAATGTTTTCGCCCGGGCGGCATTTTCGGCTCCGGCGGAATCACACCCATCAACATTCTTCACGAGGGCCACCACAATCTCACGGGCTTGGGTGACCCGGCCTTGGCCCAAAAGCTTGGCTTACCTCAGGGTTCAGGGAGTGCAGAGATTAATCCTGCTCTTCACGCGCACGATTGTTATTAGAAATGAAGGGAGGGAACGCAAATGCAACGGCCATTTTTGTCTAAAATTCCTTTGGCCCTCGGTATCATCACAATCCTCTGTGCCCCCTAGTGCGTTCTGCAGGTGCCCAGGTGCTCACCGAGAAAGATACTTGCGAGCATTATTTGCAAGCGAAGGCGCCCAAATTTACAATCGCAAGAAAACAAAGGACAAACCTGAAGGAAGGGGCGCTGTTTCTCTACGTTAGTATTGCTCCTCCCGATGCTAGTCGCGATAACGCGCTCGCTGTCGCTTGTAGCATCGGAAAAAACCATGCCGATGAAAGAGCCTTGTTTGTGTATATTTTTGACAACCTACACGCTGCGAGACGATACAACTCGCAGGGGGAAGGCAATGACAAAGCAACCGTAGCTTCATACCTAGGAATGTATGGGTTTAGTCGCGAGGATGCAAACAGCTTTCAAGGATTGGACTTGCCTGACCCGGGAAATTCTCGTCGCTTGACTCACATTGACCTTGGACCACCACCAATCCGCCAGGACAACTAGGTGGGCGAATGTCCTCCTGCGATAGTGAGCCAAGCTCTGAACTCATCTTCTGATAGCATCTCTACCCAAACCCGTCTGCCCGATCAAATCGAGATCATCGCGCGCCCCTACCGACCTGACAATGACGTGGTCCCCAAAGCCGCGCCCTCTGCCGCCCCCCGAAGGCAATCGTAGCGGAACGTTAGCCGCGTTCGGCTGATTCGATGACGCCCTCGGCGGCGTTGTTGGAATGTTCCATTTTTTTCGTTCCTCTTCTCGTTTCTTCTCCCGCAGGTCCGCGTCTCGCTCCAATTCCCGGCGTTCTTCTGGCGAAACCGGCGCGTGCTTTGGAATCGGGACCCGCGCGCACGAGATCACGGCCACCGGCATCATGAAGTCGCGTGCCGCCGCTCGCGTGTGATGCAGCATTCAATCCGCTCGCGTCTTCAATCGCTAGGTCTAGTCGTTGGCCGTTGACGATGGTCTGTTTTCCGACTCCCAGCAGCGCTCGTTCGAAGTTTTTGTTGCCTGGAGCGAGGTCGTCGCTCGTCACGTACTGGAAGATCAACTCCGTCCAGATCCGCAGGTTTGAAACTCCATGCTTCGCAAGAACGCTCTCGAACGCTCTGGCCGTATCGCTACGAAGAAAAGAATGCCACTCTCGGTCGAAACGCGCGCGGAGTAAATCAGGCACTCGGTTATCTACGCTGGTCGTTATTCCGACCACATCGCGCAAATCTTCCACATCACCCGCCCGGCGTAGCGACATTTAATCACTGCACGCTGGGCAATCTTCGGACCTCACGTGCGGAGGGAATCGGTCCTGACCGAAGAACGTCACGGCACGATTCCCGAAAGCGCCAGGCGTCGATCCGCTCGCGTCCTGCGAAAAACTGGGAGTAGAACCCGGTGGGATGCACGCTTTCAGGCATGGTAGAGTCAGTCACATGCAGGCGAATATGATGCCCGGCGACTTCGTGAAAAATCAGATTGGACATTCCAGCCTGAGAATCACGAGCAGCTACACGCACTTTGAGCACGGACAGAAGCGGGAAATGATAGAGAAATTGCTGTCTTGTACGCAAAGCGAGGATTTGTACACAGTTGCGAATCACGCTTAGGCATCGTAGACTGAATGAGTTGTGAGCAACTGCCACGCGGTTTTGAAAGGGCCTGTAGCTCAGGTGGCTAGAGCGCACCCCTGATAAGGGTGAGGTCGGTAGTTCAAGTCTACCCAGGCCCACCAATTTTCCGTTGCCTTCCTTGATTTCTCGGTTGTCTTCCGTCGCTTCCCACGGAGCCGGCGCCCGCAGCCAAGGATTGCACTGCGCGCCGTCAAGGTTTCTTCCGCTCTCCTGCGATTGCGATCTTGTCTGCAGCTGCGCGGCGCGCAGGCCGCGAATTTTGGTAAGATGGTGGCACACGCCCGTAGCTCAGCGGGATAGAGCATCTGGCTTCGAACCAACTGAGCAAAAACCCGGACGGAACAATGAGAACGTTCTTCAAACCCACCCCCCAAACGATTGGAATACGCAGCCCGGGAGCCCGCCGTGGACTCCATGATCTCCCAACTCTGCCCGGTATGCGGATATGAACTCGGCTTTCCGCCTTGGAAAGGTGAGTCAGCGTCAGACGAAATCAGTCCTTGTTGTTTCATTCAGTTTGGCTATGACGACTGGGCGAAAGGCAGACCTGAATTTCGTAAGGAGATTTACGACGCTTGGCGAAAGAATTGGATCTCCGAGGGGTTGAAATGGCGCGGCAAGGGCCAAAAACCGCCGCACGGATGGAATCCCATCCAACAGTTGGCCACTATAGGCACAGCTAAAGGTGAAAACAATCGCACTCGCCAGATTTAGCGACCAAATGTCAATGCCTAGGCCTTCTGTAGAACAGATTGACTCGAAATGCATTTTTCAAGCACGCTCGGAAGGATGGTCTCGAGCACCGTGCGCGGAAACTTTTTTCCGACTTCGAGCAGCTTGGGAATGTTCAGCCGCTCGAACTGAAGTTCGTCCAGGTGCAGCGGAACATCACCTTTCAGTCCAAGATAGACCCAGTCCAACAGGGCTTTTTCGGGTTCAGCGATCTTGTAATTGCCATAGCGACTCTTGCGCTCCACAAATCCCCAGAAGAGATCTTCACTAACCCTCCTGAATTCGATCAGTATGGAAGCAGTTCGGATCGTACGTCGTTTGGAGGTTGTCACGCACGTCAAACCGATCGGGCTTTGACTGGAAACACCCCACTCGAGCAGTGCCGAGTCAAGTGAGATGTACGAATGTGCGTCAATTGCGCCGACAAACTCTCTTGAGCTGTATCCTGCGGCAAGCTTATTGAGATAAACATTCCGAAAGACATGTTCTGTTAGCCCTCTGCGATCTTGACGCACGAGTGCCGCGATGACCGAACTGTAGGCGAGGTTGTGTTTCTTGGCGATCTCATCGGCACGGATGACTGCCTGAGTCTTGGCTTCGGAAGCCAACAGAGAGGCCCAATCTACGTGAGTCTTCATAGCCACTCTCCGAATAGTTGCGACAAACCGTCTTTCAGGGATTGAAAGTGTGCCTTCTCGAGCGCTTCGTATCTGTCGTTTGGCAAAAATCCTTTTAGCCCAGCCCGACACAGGCCGTCTGTAACACTTGCAATGCGCTCGGCAATTTGTTCTTGATCGATATTTCCCAAAAGGAGATCCGGCAGGTGATCGCGTAAATGACCGTTGAGTGTGGCACCTCGATCGAGGAGAAATCGGATGTCGTAGGCGTCTCTGGCTTTTACAACCCTTCTGAGCAAGAACGTTTCCGCCTTTTGGAGCAGGAGGTGGTCTCTCGATACAAATTTGACATTCGCCGTTTCGGGCGTTCCCAGCCCCTCCATCACTTTCTCGTCGATTCCGGATTGAATCACGGATCCCATGCGATTTAGGTCGATCGTAAATAAGACTCCGCCCTCCGGAAAGGACACGCCAATTTTGAGAAAGTCCTGATCGGACCGAAACACGTTCACTCCCAAAGGATGCTGTTCGAGCAGTTTCGCCAGGGGTTCTAATCCTTGGCGTAGGACGTCTGCCACTTGCTCGGCAGGAGGCAGATCTCCCCGGAGATGCAAATCCAAGTCGGCCGAATGCCGTACGCTGTCTTGGAACAACACTAGGTTCGCTCCTCCGCAGAGAATGAAGGATTCCGGCCACTGTCGGAACATAGCAGTGGCAGCCTCCCTCATGAGAGCAATGACCCGGACTTGCTCTTCCGAGAAGCCCTTTGCGCGCAACGTCTCCAGTTGTTCAGCTAGATTCACTTATCTTTGTCAACTCCCCGCACCTATTATACTCATGGCTGTGCTGGAAACATACATTTATGTATTCAAATAGGATCGTAACTGTATTATACGCCACTGTACATACATATTTGTCTAGTCTTGCTTAGGAGGTTCGGAAGACGCATGGTATGCATACCATGCGCCTTCCATGCCGGGTGTATTAAACCCGTTCCGCTCGACGTATACATACCTCCAGCGGATCCTAGCTTCGAGGTGCTCTTGTGCCGGCCTGAAAAACTCGTTTCAGAACCAGATTGGCAATTGGGATTTGCAAGGCCCGACTTCGCTCTGGCTCTGCAACGCCGGCGGTATTACTGGTTTCAGGGGATGGATTTTCGAGCAACACTAACTCTGCGCGAGGTAGCACAATGGGCACAAAGGTCAGGGGATGGCCCTTACAAATTCCTCGCCCGAGGAAGACCGTGAAACATTGGGAGCTTCTCAGACGAGGAAGCACCGAACAAGCGCTCGCCCTGCTGCGAGAGTCCTATGAGCGCGAACCGAGCGGGTCGCACATCATGGGGTTGGGTGTGGCTTATCTATGGTCGGGCGAATACCGGGCGTCATGGGAGCACTTTCAACACGCAATAAAGACGCACCCCCAAGCTAGCGCGCTCTTTTATGGCATGGCGGGAGTGGCGAAGTGGTGCGTAAATGATCCGGAAGCGGCGGTTAAGCATTGGCAGCTGGGACTTGGTGCTCGATACGCCGACGGAGCAGGGGGAGTCCACCTTCCGCTACTGTTGCTCGTTGCATCCATTCTCAGACCAGGTGTCCTTGCGAGAAAGGAGGCCGAGCAGATTCTGATGCAAAGGGTACAGGATCCCCGGACGAAGAACTGGCCGGGGCCACTCGCGACATTTGCCTTGGGTTTGATCGATCACAGGACTCTGAGAGAGAAGTGCCTGGGGAGCACTGAGCTTGGCACGATTGACCGGAACTGGTCAGCGGCCTTCTATGAGGATGTCCTAGAGTTTGGTCGTGGGAAAGCAATGCCATACACATTCAAGGAACGGATGCGAAGGATAGCAGACAGCTCCCAACCCGAAAGGTCCGAAGAGCGATTTTTTTTGTCACTCCTATGGAGTGAGGAGTTTTTCATTGCACGACACGAGTCATCTCTAATCTAGGCGCTCCTCGTCCTGGCACGTTACATGGCGTAAAAACCGTAGTTTGCATCGCGCTATCTGCCCGTTTGACTCTTGACGCCCTGGCGGGTAGCTCATACTGTGTTCCTTGCGAGGTGCATCTCGTCGGGCTTGGTTGGGGACCCAGACGTTGATCGCGCCCAGACCAGGAGGCAAGCTTCGGAAGACGGCAACGCAAATCGCTAGCACCAATCTGAGATCCAACTTGGGGTCCAACTCGCCCGTCCTCTGGAAGCAGTGGGTTCCGGAATTGGCGTGCCAGAATTTCCGGAACCCACACCAATGAAAACGGAATCAATTATCTGCTCCCGCCTGTCCCTTGCCTTCGCATGTTCAGGGATCGCTGCGATCGCCGCCCGTCCACCGCGCAGGCCGCGAATATTGGTAAGATGGCGGCACGCACCCGTAGCTCAGCGGGATAGAGCATCTGGCTTCGAACCAACTGAGCGAAAACCTTAAACCGTTTCCATGGCGTCGCTTACGGGAAGTATGTTGGGTTCTTTCCCCTCTTAATCGCACCGAAGTTGCACCGAGATTTCAGAGGACGATGACCGCGAGGCCGCGGCACCGGAGAGCGTCTGCTTTGGGCGCGGACCGACCGACTCCACAGCTCCATTCTCTACTTTGACTCCTCTGTGTTTTCAGTAATTTGGGGAATCTGCTTTTCACTCCGTCAAAATCAGGCGTGCCCAGAGCGAACTCTTGGCTTGCGACAGTTTGATGAGGGACACTCTTTTCCAAGTGATTTTGCAATCGCGTGATCGTAAGAATCCGACTGCTTCTGAACTTCAGAGCTAAAGTTGACTGCTCATCGGATCTACGCCAGGCTCGCGTTAGCCGCTCGCCAAATATCGATGTACGAACATCACGGCCATAGCTCCTTCGCCCACTGCCGATGCACATCGCTTCACGGAACCATGCCGCACGTCGCCCGCCGCGAACACGCCAGGAACGTTGGTTTCGAGATAATACGGATTGCGGTCCAGAGGCCAACCATCGGGAGGCCGTCCGTCGCGAAGCAAATCGGGGCCCGTGACGAGATAACCGCCCTCGTCACGGGCAACGCCCGCACCCGTGGCCCATTCGGTGTGCGGGGCGCCGCCAATACAAACGAAGAGCCACCGCGTGTTGCAGGTCTGGTTCTCATCGGTCCGATGATTTTTGAGCGTAATCGCTCCCAGGACACCGTTGCCGTGCAGCGCCGTGACTTCGGTATTGGTGAACACTTCGATGTTTTTCGTGGAATTTATGCGATCCAGCAAATAAGACGAGAGCGTGCTCTTCAACGAATCGTGACGCACCACGATGGTCACCTTTTCCGCAAACCTCGAAAAGTGGAGCGCAGCTTGACCCGCCGAATTTCCGCCACCGACGACAAAAACATATTCGTTGCGGCAAAGAGATGCCTCGCTCGCGCCAGCGCCGTAGTAGACTCCGGCGCCGTGGAAACGGTCCTCTCCGGACAAACCGAGGCGACGGTAGTCAACACCAGTGGCGCAGATTGCGGAGCGCGCGATAATCTTGGTTCCATCGGCCAAGTACCCCACTCGATTGCCCGCTGACAATTCTCCGGGAATTCCTTCGCGAGCGAGCAGAATCTCGGCTCCGAAACGGCAAGCCTGTTCGCGGGCGCGTTCAGCCAGGTCGGCTCCGCTGATGCCAGCGGGGAAGCCCAGGTAGTTTTCGATTTTAGGACTGGTTCCTGCTTGTCCCCCGATGGCATTACGTTCGACCAAAGCCGTGGCGAGGCCCTCGGATGCGGCATAGACCGCAGCACTCAGTCCTGCTGGCCCCGCGCCGTAGATAGCTACGTCATACTCGGAGCGCGAGGGATCACGGAACCATCCTAGTTTTTCGGTGATCTGACGAATGCTGGGATTCTGCATGCGAGCGCCGTCGGGGAAAACGCAGACAGGCAGCCGAGAATCGTTGATGCTGTCCACGCCGATCGTGCGAGCTTGTTCATCTGTTTTCAACTCGATCCACTCGAAAGGCACATCGCAACGATGAAGGAAGTCGCGCACCGCATAAGCCGCGGCGCATCCGGTCCGCCCGAAGATCTTCACGATAGCGGGCTGGACATTTCGAGAGCCGTTCTCGTCCGTCATAATTGTTCGCTTGCAGTATTGCGCCAATGAAAGCTCGTTGCAGGCGGACTGTCGCGCCCAGCGGCCACAGGATCGAGAATCGGTCGATTTCGCGTCGACTCGGGTTAATTGGTGAGCGCGCGCCGCGCCGCCAGAGAGAGCATCAAGCGTGCTGTCCCGCTAAACATCATGCTGATTCCCGCGAGGGTGCCAAGCACCCACGCGGAGTTCAACGGCCACGTTCTCCAAATAATGATGGCGAGGATCGCGGTGATGATTCCATCGAACAACAGCCACCCGGACCCTGGCATTGGCCGGAGCCGGAAAGACAAAATAAGTTCCAGCGCCGCTTCCGCCACGAAATAGCTGGCAAGGGCTAGAGTGAGGGAGACTATCCCTAGAACGGGATTTATAAGCAGGTATCCGCCAACCGCAACGTAGAGAATGCCTACGAGTACCTCCCAAATTGCCGCCCGCGTGGCACGCGCGTGCCAGGCGAAGACTAGATGCACACCGCCGCTGAACAGCAGCAACCAGCCGACAAACACGGTCACTACGATTCCAGCAATCGGGGGCACCGCGATGGCGAGGATGCCGGCCAGAATCATCAGAACACTGAGCACGATTGACCAAGTTAAAGATTTTTTTAGCAATGTAGGAACGGAAGCTGCTGTAACGCTCATAACGGCTCCTCCTGCGACGCTTTCAGAGCGTCAATCATTGACCATCAAGAAACCGACTGCCGCGCCCGCTCGCGCAGTCAATGTTTTGGAATCACTTCGGCGGAAAGTTCTTGAAGAGCTTCTCGACAGCCTTGTTGAGTTTTTTGATGTCCTTGTCGGGCTTCTCCGACAAAGTATCGGTCGCGACTCCGCGCCACACGAGCTGTTTGCTCCGAGTGTCAAACAAATCCACCACCAGCGTCCCAACTTCGTATGGATGCTCCGTCGTAACCGCTTCGCCGAATCCAAGCCCCCAATGATGCCATCCCCAGCCTCCGCCAAATCCGTCATAGAATGTTTCCACGGTGTGGCGCTCCCGCGTGGCAACGTGTGCAACAAGGCTCACGTCGGCCCCTGCCGTTACCAGCTGCCAGCCCTTAGCCGCGAGCGCTGCATTTACGGCATTCATTAAACGTGGCTCCATGAACGGATCCCCCACGATTCGCGGAGGACTGATCCACATATAGGTCTTGTATTGCGAGAAATTCACCCTCGGATCGAAGTCCGTAGATACATTTTGCGCGGCCGCGTCGCTCGCCACCATGATCAGAAGAAACAGCCCAAAAATGATTCCTACGAGTCGCATTTTCCCCTCCTACGCTGACCCAATGACAGGTCGCCGATCACCGTCGTGGTTCCGAAGGAATTTAGCTAAAGACTTCTTGCCGGCCGTCGCACCGCCAGCCCCGAGCACGTACAAAATCGTTGTGTCAATCGCCTTTTGCGTTCTTCGGTGCGTAACTAGCCTGAAGATAGACTCTTGCCTCGATCACTTTGCCACTGGCGTCGTGGATTTTCAGTGGGCCACCGGTGGTTGGGTCAATCAGCTCGATGCGAAGATCCTGCGGCGGTCCAGATGTCGCTGTGTTGGACGACACATACGTGATCACATAGCGGACTCGCAGGTTCTCCATGAGGTCGTCGTAAATCGCGGCTATCTCCCCATCGGCGCCCGGAACGTAAGCGCGGCCGCCTGACCCTTTCGCAAGCGCTTCCAGTTGATTTTCCGCGCTGTTCCAATCAATGCGCGCAAAGGGCGCCGCAGTCCCGTAGAAGGAGAGATCCGGTTGTATCAGTCGAATCAAACCAATCGTGTAAATCGTGGTCCCGGATTCCCGAGTCGCGCCGAGCGCTTGTTGGTAGCTCGCCTTGCTGAAGGTGTCCAGCCCGCTCGATACGACAATGAGTGCCTTGCGCCCGCTGACATTCCGCATTCGATTCGATGTTTCGATGAGAGCATCGTAGAAATTCAATTCCGATTCGGGCGGCGTTCCTAACTGATCAAGAGCGCTGTTATCCGCGTCCCGGGGCTGATTGAAGTCGGCAAGCGTCTCCAATTTCCCGTTGTATGCAAAGATCGCAACTTTGTCGTCACTATGCAGGCGGTCTAGAAACTGCCGGCAGACTTGCGTTACCTCGCGTCCGGTGGTTTGGTTCAATTCGTGGTAACGGCCGCCAAATTCCAGCAATAGCGCCACGGTCACGGGCGCATGCTCGACATCCACCGTGAGATTTTTCTGCCGCACTCCATCCTCATATACGGCGAAGTTGTCCGCTCGGATGTTTGGCAAAAAATACCCGTTGGGGTCTTCGACCTGAAATTTGACAGTCACGGTGCGGCTGAGTGGAGCGAACTCGATCTCGGATTTTTGAGTGCCTTGATCTCCCTGGTAGAGTGGGCTGGCGGCCCTATTGGGAACGGAAACCGGTGCTTCCTGCCCGGATTGCTGGTTTGCGCCCGAAGGTTCCTGTGCGTCCAGAATCCCGGCGCCATTGATCAAGACAGAGAAGAGGACCGGAAGCGCGGCAACGCTGAATCGCTTCAGAATGTTCATAGCTCTATTCTCCTTTCGCTTGGCGAAATTCGCTTCGCTCGCCGCCTGTCGATGATTACGGCGGCAACTCGCTCGCGGTCCGGGTTTGCGTCGGAATATTTGCACTTTAGGTTCACGAGTGCCGGCCTGACGATGGAATAGTCTTCGGCATCCGCCTTCATCACGGCCTCGGCGAGCGCACAGAGGAAACGCCCGGAGCATTCCTCGCCGAGCGTCATGACCCATTCGCTCAATTCCTTGTCGTCGAACGCCGTCCGCGTGGCCGAATCTTCTTTCTTTGCCTTTGTCACTGCGCGCACCCGCATATTCGGTTCCGCAGCCGGCTGCGGTCTGGTAATGGGCTCAGCGCGCGTCCGAAGCAAACTGCCGAACGCGAAGCATCTGACGCGAGCAACGTCACTATCGATGGGTTGTCTGGTCGCCACCTTACGCTCCAAATCGATCGAAGCGTGCAAGCGGACGCCGGCACGCCTCAACCTCGGTTTTCTTTGAGATGCAGCGTGTCCTGAATGCTTGTTAGGCGGTTGCGCCTTTGGCCTTTTGCAGGCTCTTTATTTCGATCCGCTTGGGCAACGCACTGGAGCTAAGCGGCGCCGTAATTTCGAGCACGCCGTTGTTGAAATCAGCGTTGATTTTCTCCGTATCGATGCTTTCAGGCAGCGTGACCGTGCGCTCGAAATGTTCGTAGGAGAATTCTTTGCGCATGTAATCCGACTCTTTTTTCTCCTGCTCGTTCTTATGCTCGCCGCTAATCGTCAAGTCCTTGCCCTGAAGATTGATTTGGACTTCGCTTGGATCTACGCCCGGCAGGGCTACGCGCAGGTGATATTGGCTGTCTTTGGCATCTACGCGGGCCTCGATCGCCGGAACCGTGGCAAAAAGCGCTGCCGGATTTTGCGTCCCTTGCGACGAGTGAGCCAGCAAACGGTTGAACAATCCATCGAAGTCGCGCCTGAAATCGAACAATCCATCGAAAATGTTTTCCCTTCTAGCTAGATTTGCCATTGTCATTCTCCTTGAATGTTTCCCGTGCACTTTCCATCGTGATTTAAAAAACCCGTTCGAATCGGCTGTGCAGTCAATGCTATGCCGAAGCTGAAAGCGCGCCGACGGTAATGCGATTGTCCACAGCGCGGACGCCAGGAGCCGCCCACGCGGCGCGTTCCGCCACGTCTCGCTCGGCCCAAGAGCGCACCGAGCCGCGAAGTGTGACTTTGTCGCCATCCGCCTCGACCTTGATCCGGCCCGCATCGAGTTCGGCACTGCGCCTCAGCGCCGCGTCGATCGACGCCTTCACTTCGCCGGCGCTGGCACTTGGCTTTATCTCCACCAAATTGATGACGCCTTTGACGCCAATCAGATGACGCACGGCCGATTCGGCGGCCCTCTTCTGAAATTGCCAGTCCACCGCACCTTCCAAGGTGATCCAGCTCTTGGAGACCTTTACCGTGATCCGCTTCGAGGGCACCGAGATGGACGAATCCAGGGCCTGTACCGCGGCCTTGGCGATTTCTTCGTCCGTGCGTTCGCTCGAGGTCGGCAGATGCACGTCGACTTCGTTCACAATCGCTCGTACGCCAGACACGCGGGAAGCGGTGCGCTCCGCACTCCATTTCTCCCAAAAGCTCTTGACGTGGCCACTGAGTGTGACGACACCGTCTTTCGCCGCCACGCCAATCTCTGCCGCATCAATGCTGGGTTCCCAATTAAGTTCTGTTTCCACACTTCGCTTCAGTTCCAGATCATTCATTGCCCTCTCTCCTTTGTCACCTAGTTTGGCGCCGGGCCCGCACGCTTGCCGGAGTCCGGTCCGGCCAACGGATTTCGCTGTGCCGCAAATTCACTTCTTTGACGAGGAGACTCGATTGGAAGTCTCCGCGTGATTCTCATATGGCTTTCCGCCCATTCATTTGGCGACTGCAAATCCGAAATTATTCTCATGCTGCTTCGTCGCCACAGAGTGTCTCTCCGATGTGAATGCTGGAGTCTTGCCGACGCTGTTCTAACAAAGCATCTTTTGTTCCAACGCGATGACAGTCTTGGGACTCTTGGTATCTTCGCTGTACGCAATGGATTAGCGCAGGATGTCAGGTGCGGGCGAGGTTTTGGGCAAGTGACCGCGGGGAATTTACGTCAGTCTTTCGACAGCGTTTTGACGGCGGCTGCGTGAACGGATTCGTTGGGATCTCACACAAGCATTAAATCCATCATTCACGGCCTCCGCCATTTTCGCATTAACGACTGGATGACCTTCGTCTTCCTGGAAATCATGACACTCGCAGAACCTCGACTTCAAACTTTCTACGTTGCGATTCGCATACAAACGAGTACAGTAGCGGCGTAGCATCGGCTGGGCTCAGTGATCAAACCCGTACCCACAAGGAACGCAAACATTAATTCTCCCAGTTGACTGCCTGGCACGTTTTCTGTGCAAGGCTCCGATTTCCTTCCCGCGCCGCAGAAACGCTGGCGCTATTGCCCCGGTGGTGTTCTTGACGCTCTCCTGGATTCCCAGCGAGATGCGAGGAGGACCGCGTGGAGTTTCTTAGGAAGCTGTTTTCTTCTGGCGATTTCATGCCGCACGGGTATTGCTACCTGTGGCAACCTGCGCTGATCTGGCTTCACGTGGTGTCGGACACCTTGATCGCGCTCGCCTATTTTTCGATTCCCCTCACGCTTATCTACTTCATCCGCAAGAGGCGGGACGTTCCATTCAACTGGGTATTCGTTTGTTTTGGAGTATTCATCCTGACGTGTGGTGCCACACACGCCATGGAAGTGTGGACTCTCTGGCACGCGACCTATTGGCTATCAGGGGCAGTCAAAGGGGTGACCGCGTTAGCCTCGGTCCCGACCGCCCTCCTGCTGGTGGGGCTGATTCCCAAGGCACTGGCGATACCCAGCCCGGAGGCACTGCGGGTTGAAATTGCTGAGCGTAAACGCACGCAGGAGGATCTCCGTAAAGCGAAGGACGAACTGGAACGGCGGGTTGAAGAGAGGACTTCCGAGCTTCGGAAAATCAATTTGGACTTGCTCGCGGAAATCGTGCAGCGCAATCTTGCGGAAGAGGAGCTGCGCCGAAGCGAGGATCGAATGCGCTCGCTGGTCGAGACGGTTAAAGACTATGCCATCTTCGGGCTAGACCCGAGCGGCCGCGTCGTCAGTTGGAATGTGGGGGCTGAGCACATCAAGGGATACGATGCGAAAGAGATTATGGGCCAGCACTTCTCTCGCTTTTATCCGCCCGAAAGTCTACTTATCAACCGGCCTGAAATGCAGCTGCGCGTCGCGGCCGCGGAAGGCCGGTTTGAAGAGGATGGCTGGCGGGTGCGCAAGGACGGGTCGCGTTTTTGGGCCAACGTGGTTATTACGGCCCTGCGCGACCGGGATGGAGATCTACTTGGTTTTTCGAAGATCACGCGAGACCTAACGGAGCGCAAGCGCGCGGAGGAGGCCCTTCGGGAAAGTGAAGAACAGCTTCGCCTCGCCCACAAGGCGTCCGGTTCGGGTGTCTGGGACTGGAATCCTCGAACAGGGGTTGTCTCATGGTCGGAAGAACACTCTCGAATCTTTGGAGTCGCGCCGGACCAGCGCGATCGCCCGTGGAAGTCTTTCCTTCAGCTCGTCCATGCGGAAGACCGCGCCCGCCTGGAGTCGGAAGCCAACTCCGCTCTGAAACCGAGTGGCGAATTGGATGTGGAGTACCGGATTGGCCGGGCGGACGGCCACGTGCGCTGGGTCGTCAGCAAGGGTCGGACCTACTGCGGCGACGGCGATGAGCCGGTCCGAATGATCGGCTTGACCCAGGACATCACGGAACGCAAGCAGCTGGAACAGGCCCTGTTGAAAACGCAGACAGAGCTCGCTCATCTCTCCCGAGTCATGACCATGGGCGAGTTGACCAGTTCCATTGCCCACGAGGTCAATCAGCCACTCGCTGCCGTGGTGACAAACGGCGATGCCTGCTTGCGATGGCTTGCGGCGGAGCCTCCGAACCTGAACAAGGTCCGCGAATCAGTGGCTTCGATCATTCAACAAGCCGCCCGCGCCGGGGAAGTGATTACACGCATTCGCGCTCTGGCGAAGAAGGCCACACCGCAAAAAACCGCGCTGAGGATCGACGAATTGATTTTTGAAGTCATCGGACTCGTCGGCGGTGAGCTGGCCAAACATCACGTCTTTCTGGAAACCGAATTGGAGTCTGGCCTTCCCCTCGTCTTCGGCGACCGCGTGCAATTGCAGCAGGTGATTCTGAATCTGATCGCAAACGGCATCGAGGCGATGAGTACAGTTACGGGACGGCCGCGAGACCTTTCCATCGCGACAAAGACAACCGAAGGAGGCCAAATTCTGATCAGTGTCCGCGATTGCGGCAGCGGACTCACACCAGAATTGATCAACCATGTCTTCGAGGCTTTTTTTACGACAAAGCAGGCAGGAATTGGCTTGGGCCTGTCGATCAGCCGCACGATTGTCGAAACGCATGGCGGCCGACTGTGGGCCACCGCGAACCCGGCTCACGGTGCCACGTTTCAATTTACGTTGCCTCTGGCTGCGGGAGCCGCTGCGTGACTGTCGAACCAACCGTCTTCGTGATTGACGACGACAAGGCGGTTCGTCTTGCGATCAAGAACGTGCTCGAATCCGTGGGGCTGCGGGCGGAGGCATTTCCGTCGCCGCGGGAGTTCCTGAAATCGGAGCGGGCGGACGCACCGGGATGCCTGGTTCTGGATGTGCGCCTTCCAGGAGCGAGTGGTCTTGACTTCCAGAACGAACTGGCCGCGGCGAAGGTCGAGATTCCCATCATCTTTATAACGGGTCATGGCGATATTCCCATGAGCGTGCAGGCGATGAAGGCCGGAGCCGTCGATTTTCTCACCAAGCCGTTCCGGGATCAGGACCTTCTGGATGCCGTTCAAAGAGCAATGGAACGCGACCGGCTCAGGCGCGCGCTACAAACGGAAGTCATCGAGGCACGCAAACGATTTAATACGTTGACGCCCCGGGAGCGCGAAGTCATGGAGCTGGTAAATGCTGGTCTCCTAAACAAACAGATTGCGTCTCAACTGGGTACCAGCGAAACCACCGCCAAAATTCATCGCGGACAGGTCATGCGCAAGATGCAGGTTCAATCCGTGCCGGATCTGGTGCGCATGGCCGAAAGGTTGGGGATCCCTTCCCAAAAGTGTTAGTTCTCCTTCCGACAAGGTAATAGACTGCGCCCCCCTCCGGCAGTACCCTTCGGCCTTCATGAACGCAGCGGAGAAAATCATGGCCATGACGCGAACGCGCTCCAAACCCTTCGTGGTATCGATTGTTGACGATGATGAAGCGATCCGAAACGCCTTGGGCAATTTGTTCCAGTCGGTCGGATTGAACGTCGAGACGTTCGCGTGCGCTGAGCAGTTCATGGACTTCCGAGAGGCAAACGAGTGGTCTTGTCTGGTCCTGGATGTCCAGTTGCCCCGCATGAGTGGACTGGAGCTTCAGCGCGAGCTTTCCGGCGACGCCAACGCAGTCCCGATCATCTTCATGACCGCCCACTCCGATGAAAGAGTGCGAGAACGGGCGCTCGAAGCCGGCGCCGTTGCGTTCTTTCAAAAACCTTTCAACTCCGAAGCGCTATTGGATGCTGTTTACTCCGTCTTGAAATAGAGATTACTGGGGGATGTCATGGCAACAGCAGCGCGAACCATTCGGGATGGCAGGACGATAGAGTTCACAGCCGATTGGCGGAACAGTCAGCTGGTTGACAAACTTCGCGAGAGTGCGGGAGCGGAGATCATCGGAGAGAGTGGGGCCTTGAAACGGGTGCTGAGCCAGGTGGAAACCGTTGCAGCGACAAACTCGACCGTGCTGATCCTCGGCGAAACCGGCACCGGAAAGGAGCTCGTCGCCAGGGCGATTCATAATCTCAGCGCGAGGCGGGATCGGAATTTTGTCAGCACCAATTGCGCTGCGATTCCTGCGGGATTGCTTGAAAGCGAACTGTTTGGCCACGAGCGGGGAGCGTTTACGGGGGCCGTCGCGCAAGAAATCGGTCGCTTTGAGAGCGCCGATAAGGGATCGATGTTTCTCGATGAAGTGGGCGATATACCGCTCGAGTTACAATCCAAACTGCTGCGAGTCGTGCAGGAGCAGGAGTTCGAAAGACTGGGCACCGCGCGAACGATTCGCGTGAACTTTCGTCTGGTGGCCGCCACCAACCGAGACCTCCTTGAGATGGTCAAGACGGGCCGATTTCGCAGTGACCTTTATTACCGGCTGAATGTCTTCCCGATTACAGTTCCTCCACTGCGCGACCGGCTCGAGGATATTCCACTTCTGGTACGTCATTTCGCGAAAACTAATGCGGAACGGATGAATAAGACAATCGACGTTGTACGTCCGAAAGATATGGAAGCCCTGGTTCGGTATTCCTGGCCCGGGAATGTCCGGGAGCTGCAAAATGTTATCGAGCGATGTGTGATTCTGTCGTCAGACCGAGTTCTTCACCCGCCTGAATTTCCTGACGCGAAGCGCGTTGGGAACGAGGCCTCGTCGAAACCTCGATCATTGGCGGAGGCGGAACGCGAGCATATATTGCAAGCTCTGCGGGATACCGAGTGGGTGATCGGCGGCCCTCATGGTGCCGCCGCGCAGCTCGCGGTGAGACGCACGACGTTGCTTTACAAGATGCGCCGGCTTGGCATCTCCCGGCCCGTAATTGACGGATCACTGTCAGCGGGGTGACATCGGATGGCTTCTTCCAGCGCGTTCGTGGCCGTGCCATTGCCTGCAAATCTCATTAACCGTTTTGTGCATGAACACTTAGCGCCCCCCCGCAAAATCCGTCCCATTTGGAGCGATAGATGCCGTGCACTGGATTTGGCAATCCGCCACCTGCTCTTAGAGGAGGAACCGTATGAGATCGGCTGAGTATCGTGTTTCGACAAATGACGTCGCTGAGGATCGCCCGCGCCTCGCCACGCGCCCCAAATTTCACCGCGATTCGATTTGCACAATTCCATTCTCGAAGCTCCTCCTCCTCCTCTGGTTCATCGCGCTCTTCACATTTCAAGCGACGGCGCAGAACGCGCCGCCCCCGCCTCCACCACCGCCCGCGCCGCCGGCCGCTCCCGAGCCCGCGCCGCCTGGGCCGCTCACCGAAAAACAATTGGAAAATCTCGTAAGCCGCGTCGCGCTGTATCCCGATCCGCTGCTCGCGCAAATCCTGACAGCGTGCACCTACGGGAACGAAATTCCCGAGGCCGCCGCGTGGGCCGACGAGCACAGCAACCTCAAAGGCGAAGCGCTTGCCAACGCGATTCGTGAAGATAATTTGCAGTGGGACCCGAGCGTACTCGCGCTGCTCCCGTTTCCGTCGGTGCTTGACATGATGGCGAAAGACCCGGCGTGGATCGAGCAGCTTGGCAACGCCGTGCTCGTGCAGCGCGGAGAGGTCATGGACGCCGTGCAGCGTCTGCGCAAGCAGGCGCGCAAGTACGGCTACTTGCAGACGAATCCGTACTGCAACGTCATCGAAACCGACGGCTATGTGGAGATTTTGCCGGTCAATCCGGCATACATCTATGTGCCCTATTACGACCCGTTTGTGGTGTTTGGTCCGCCCGCCCCGGGATTTTTCGTCGGCGGAGCGATTCGGTGGGGGCCGGCGGTGATCATCACCGCGGGATTTTTCCCGTTTGGATGGGTGCATCCGTATTTTCTGTGGGGCGCGCACACCATCTATTTCGATCGCACGCCGTGGAGTCGTGTTTGGGTGAATCGCGGCTACTACGTTCATCCGTACGCGCATCCATGGGTTTGGCGCGCAGGACCTCGCGTCGAAGTGCACCCCGGCCCCCACCGGAGATAGATCGCCCGGCTCTCGGCAATGAGAAGCGCTTGCGGGGACGATGCGCACGCCATCGCAAAACGCACTTGCGCCCTTGCTCCCGCAGCGTCACCGGACCTTGGCGCAGCCCCGACTGCCGCGTGGTGGCCGAATAAAAGACCAAATGACTATGGTGTGCAGCTCGATGCGGGACTCAAGAGCCGAATGGTTCCACACCTTCGCGTCGGTCCGGACAATGGGCTTTCGATCCACGGCCCCGCCGGCTTAATCGTTAAAGGCAAAAGGGGTGAGCCAACGCTTGTGGGCATCACAATGCCATTTTTCTGATTCATCATTTGACAATCGCATTGGCCGCGTGTCATGTGGTGAAAAAAGCCCCTTGAATTTCCAGCAGCACGCCGGGCTGCTCGTCGTCCGCTGACTCGACGGCCTCCAGAGAGGCAAGGTGCCACTACCATGCGTACCGCCATGGGATTTCTGGTTCTGTTGCTATGTTTCACGCCAGCGGCTGTCGACCTGCCTCTTGGGTCGCGGCAATCAACGGGGCAGGTCGATGCTCAGAAGCAGGCTTGGAACATTCTTGTGGAAGGAGCACACGGCTCGAACATGGATAAGCGCGCGAATGCCATCCAGGCGTTGGGCCTAGACTCCGGAGACCCGGCGGCGGTGCAATTGGCAGAAGACGCGCTCGGGGATAAAGAAGCGTACGTGCGGGCCGCAGCAGCCAAAGCTCTGGGCCCACTTGGTTCCCCCGAATCCGTACCAAAGTTGCAAAACTTGGTGACGGATAAAGATATCTCCGTCGCGCTCGCTGTCGGTCACGCTCTTGTCCAGCTTAAGAGCAACTCGGGATACGACGTCTATTATTCGCTTGTCGTTGGCGTGCGGAAGGGCAGAACATCACCGATTACGGAAGAAATCAATCAAATGAAGACCCCGTCGAGGGCCGTCCGGTTTGCATTTGATCAGGGTGTTGGCTTCCTGCCTTACGGAGGATATGGGATGGAGGCCCTGCATGCCTGGAAGAAAAGAAGCACTGCGCCAACGCGGGCCGCTGCCGCGCGAGAATTAGCCGGCGACCCGGACCCGCGCAGCGGTCAGGCACTTGCGAAAGTCGTATCTGATAAGGACTGGAGTGTCCGGGCGGCGGCAATCGAAGCAATCGCCAAGCGCGGAGATCCAGCTCTGCTTGTGGACATCGTGCCTGCAATGTCAGACAGGAAAGATGTTGTGCGCTATTCAGCCGCCGCCGGAGTGCTTCGGTTGGGTCGGATCGCGCAAGAAAACGCGAGCAGATCGCACTGAAGACAGCCGACGGTCCTTTCATGTAGGTTGGTTTGGAAATCTACCATCTTGCAAAGGCACATACTCTATCCGCAAAAGTACGAAGCGAGCATTTGAGCCGCACGCCGGATTGTACGGCCTGCTTCTCGTTTCTGGCGGAACTGCCATGTGGCACGTGAATTGAGACGGCGCGAAAGGAAGTTTCCTTTCCGTCGAAGGGCGCATGGACGCAATGATAAACGCGTTGCTCCAGCACAATAGCAGACGAATCGTAACAGGCGGAATGAGACAAGCCACCGTGAATCACAAGTCGCGGCCGTTAGAACGGATTACAGAATCAGATAGTCTTACTTCGTCCTGGAGCGGCAGACTGGGCGTGACGGCGGCTGGATGAATGATTTCCTAAAAGAAGCCGTTTCGCTTTCACTCCTCGGCAAGTGCGTTGCGGCAGTTGTCGGAATCCTGTTCATCCACGCCACGTTTCGGGTGCTCGAACAAACGCTGCCGAGGCGCTTTGGCCGGGCCGATGCGCGTTACAGGGTCCGCAAGTTCGTGGCCTATTGCGGATACCTTGCGATTCTACTTTTCCTCGCTCTCCTCTTTGAAGATCGCTTGGGCCGTCTGAGCTTTGCCCTGGGTGTCGCTGGCGCGGGTGTGGCCGTGGCCCTGCAGGACGTGCTGGCCAGCATTGCCGGCGCTTTCTCGATCGGCTTTTCAAAGTTATATACCGTGGGCGACAGAGTTCAGATCGGTGATATTCGAGGGGACGTGATCGATATCGGACTCCTGCGAACCACGCTGATGGAAACGGGGAACTGGGTCAGCAAGGACTTATACAATGGCCGGATCGCTCGCATCCCCAACAGCTCCGTCTTGAAAGGCTCAGTCTTCAACTACTCGCAGGGATTCCGGTTTATCTGGGACGAGATTAAGGTGGTGCTTACAGGCACCAGCGACTCCCAACTTGCCAGGGCGATGCTTTTGAGGGCAGCCAAAGAGGCGATTGGTGAGTACCTATTCGAGGCGCAGTCCTCCTGGAAAAGTATGAGCGAATATTATCAAAGCGAAAATCCTCCGTTAGAACCTACCGTCGCGCTGGTCGTAAGCCTCGGATCGCTCGAATTCACCGTCAGCTATGTTGTGGACTACACGAAGAGGAGTGCCATGCAAGATCAGTTGTTCACGAAAATCGCGGAGGAAGTGGCGGGTAGCAACGGACGGCTCAAATGGGCATCATCGGCAATTACTGTCATAAGGCAGTCGGCGACTCCAGACCCGATCGAAGCCCGCCAGACGTCGTCGATCCTCGGCGCGGGCGAAGCGGCGGGTTCCGTAAATCGTGATCGATAAGAAAGTGCTTGTGGAATGTGGCGAGACTAGGTGCCGCGACCGCGGGTTGTCAGAATCAAGAGTGACCCCCTGCTTGCAAAGCAGGTGCCCGGCTAGCCGGGTCGAATTCCCGCGACAGAAGTGGCGTGGGCGCTGAGACATTTTCGCGCGCCGAACCCGATTTGGAAACTGACTATTGGATGGGACACTCGAACGCTGGGATGGGGAGCCGGTACGCAAAGCAGTTGGTGGAGAACCGAAAATTCCGCGCAGAATGGGCCGAAAAGGTAGGGCTCGGCTTCGAGATTCCCAAGTCTGTTATCTCGGAGCCGGGCTTAATTGCGCTACGTGCGCTAAAAAATCAGGAGCGCGTAGTTGCAGCCTAGCGTCGCGTCTCGGTATAGTTGAGGGACTTACGGACCGCGCCCGTAGCTCAGCTGGATAGAGCATCTGGCTTCGAACCAGAGGGTCGGGAGTTCGAATCTCTCCGGGCGCGCCAGTTATCTAGTTTTCGACTCACTGAATTATGCTAGTCCCCTTCTGAACGACCCCGTCGGATTTGGGTCCACTTGGGTCCATTAGGAAGCCCACAACCCTCTCAAGTCTCTCGATAGCGAATCTCTGCGAACTAGGGATCGCGTGCGCATAGATCTCCGCCGTCGTACTGAGACTTGCGTGACCGAGTTGGGCTTGCGCTGTCTTGAGTGGTTCGCCCATGTCGCTCAGTAACGTCGCGTGCGTATGCCGAAAATCGTGCCAACTAACTCCAGAAACGCCTGCCTTAGCACATGCGGGAAGCAAGTGCCGCTTCTGCAGGTTTCCTGGTCTTTGGTACGTTCCGGTGCGAGTGGGGAATACGAGTGAGTCATCTGCAACTCGGCTACGGGCATTGTGTTGGCGAAGCGCGTGTTCTAGCGCAGGTCCGATCGGAACGTCCCGGAGCCCGCTCCGCGTTTTGGGCGTCGAGACATGTCCTTCGTACACGGCTTCACGGACTCGAATGACCTTGCGCTCGAAGTCTACATTCTTCCAGCGCAGGGCAAGCAACTCTCCGATTCGCATACCCGTCAGCACGGACGACAACACGAGCGTGTGTGCCGGCCCGTCGAGCTCCTTCAATAGGCGGGTCACTTCTTCGACAGTGAGGAAGCGTCTGTCTTCACAAAGTGGACGTGCTGGGAGCTTGACGCCACGAACAGGATTCACCGGTAGATACTCCCAATCCACAGCCGTGCTGAGGATTGTGCTCAGCAAATTGCGGACATGCATGGAAGTTTTCCAAGAGAACTTCTGTCGAGTCATCTTTTCGGTAACGAATCCTTGTACGTGTTGGCGTCTGATCTCACACAAGGGTCGATCACCAAAGACAGGCAATAGGTGGCGTCGTGCGAGGTGGCGGTAGTTGCGTTGCGTAGCGAATTTCAGCGTGGGCAGAATGGCAGGCTCCCACTGTGAGTTGATGAAATCGCGGAACAACATTGCCGACTGCGGTTTCTGTAACGAGTGATTGAGTTCATGTAGGCGGGATTCGAGAAACGCACGAGCCTGCCGTCTCGTCGGAAAATCCGCGAGCGAGCCAATGACCTCTGAGCGACGAATGCTTTGCAGAGTTCCATCAGCCCCCAGCACAGATTCCCTCCAACGCGCGACCCAAACTCTCCTGCGTTTTCCTCGAAGTACTAAACATCCATTCTGATATCGGTACGACTCGTTCGGCAACCTGACCGCATCAAGCGGCTCGATCGCGAACCGTTTCCAATACACTGCCCGCGAAATCGACCCCGAGACTGGCCTATACTACTATCGCGCCAGATATTACGACCCGACAGCTGGAAGGTTCACCAATGTGGATCCAATTGGATTTCAGAGTGGCAGTGCGAATTTTTATGAATACACCCGGAACAGTCCTAATGATTATTCAGATCCCCATGGATTTTGTCCCACTTGTTCAGCGCAGCCGACCATACCGATCTCGCCGCCAGGCGTCAGTGTAGATTTCAATATAGCGATCACAAAGGATGCCATGTGGCAACTTCAATTTCAGAATACCGGGACCGAACTGAACTGGTTCTATAATATGGTCAACACGGGCAATCCTTGGGATTACAAACAACAGGGGGAGCAATATGTTGATTTCGGTAACTTTAATTTTGGTGCTACCTGCGGGGCCATGGGTTATTCCCTCTATTTTTGCCAAAGCGCAGCGGGCCTTGCGCGTGATTGGAGAGCACTCCGTCTCCGCCTGCCGTTGGGGTCTGGAATTCCATTCGTGATTCCCCCGTACGGCGACCAAGCTAATGACCAACGGCAAATAATGGCTGGATATCAGTACCAGCAATGGGCGGCGCTATGCAATCACTAGTGGCACGGCGGACGCGATCGGCTTTGCTGATGGTCACTTGTGCGGTTGCAATAAGTGGTGCGGTTTCCTGTCTCGGAAAGAACACGCTAAAGGCGGGCGAGCTGTCTCCGGAGGGGAGTTACAAAGCGGAACTAATCGAAGGTGATACGGGAGCCGTAGGTAGGTGGGTATCGGTTGTTCGCGTGTCAAAAGCCAAACCGACCCTTGCAGAGAAGATTCTGGGACGCGGGAAAGAAACCATTTTCGGCGTGGATGTTCAGTCGCAACGTGTGTCAATGAAGTGGCAATCAGACACTCGGTTGGAGATCGTATGCCGGCGGTGTGACCCCAACCAGATCGAGGTTCAGAAGACCGTTTGGGGAGACGTACTCATTTCTTACTTTTTTCAGTGAGAGTTCAATCTTTTTGGTTTGCCGTGTCGAGGTGGTGATGTCAATAACCTTCAAATACGACGGTTTAGCGCGCCGACTTCAGAAGGCGTTCACACAAGGCTCAACTACAACCACGACGAATTACTCATACGACGGAAATAATGCCGTGGCCGACGTGGATCAAAATGGAAATGTTCTCGCCCGCTACACCGCAACCCAGAGTATAGACGGGGTCTTGGCCGAGCTGCGATCCAGCACGGGCAGTTACTGACTTGCTCCCCAAAAACCGCACAAAGCTGAGTATGATTTCACACGCGGAAAGGGGAGGGAGAATGTCGAAGAACAATCAGACGGCGGCGATATGACCGGCTGCACGAGAGAGCGCGCGAACAGTCACGGTTCTCTTGCCGGGAGGGTATGATGCGCGAGCCCAGAACTTGGGTCCAATTTACGTCCATTAACTGCCGAATGCTGCCTAAAACCGCGGCGTAACAGGTACACAGAGCCAAGACGGATCAACGAGATAGCAATTTAGATTCTAGCTTCGAACCAGAGGGTCGGGAGTTCGAATCTCTCCGGGCGCGCCATCCTTCTGTGGGTCCAGCCCGGAGACATGGGTGACACAACGTACCTAAGACATAGGTAACACTTTTGGGCCGAAGGGATTTTGCAGCGGTTTCAGCACTCACGTAAGCTCAATGACTATCACCGCCAGTGCGCCGCCTATCGTTCCTAGAGAGATCTTCTTGACACGTGGCTTAGCAATTTGCTAAGATTCTGCTGTGCAGATTATCGGCAAACATCTGATAGAAGCTGCGCAAAAGAAGCATTCGAACTGGAAAGGCTCTCTTGGTTCTTGGGTCAGGATCGTGGAGGGAGTGGCGCCGCCCTGGAGCAACTTGCCAGCAGTCAGGCGGACGCGCAAAGATGCGGACCCGGTCGGAGACTGCGTAGTGTTCGATATCAAGAACAATGAAGCCAGGTTGATATCCTACATAGACTACAAAATGGGAACGGTTACGGTATTGGCCGTGTTGACCCACAAGGAGTACGACAAAGGAGGGTGGAAAAGTGCCTGCAACTGCTGAACGGCTGCCAGCTAAATATCTTGTCAAAGAAGAGGCTCCTCGGACCATTTCTTCACCCGAGCAACACCAAGC
>Ga0210394_10002205_pt1 | contig 27503 bp, 27 predicted proteins | sample IncBWC12MmetaG_FD_160121 | JGI IMG/M metagenome (GOLD analysis project Ga0210394, IMG submission 160121) | Forest soil microbial communities from Barre Woods Harvard Forest LTER site, Petersham, Massachusetts, United States - Inc-BW-C-12-M | ecosystem: Environmental > Terrestrial > Soil >...
GCTGCTGTGGTTCGCCGCCTTTTCGGACCATTGCAGTTTGTTCCCCACTGCATCTGTCATCCGTGCGTTTAAGAACGAACTCAAAGGCTTCCACACGTCCAAAGGCACCATCCACTTTCCCGTGGACAAACCTCTGCCCACCGCTCTCGTTAAAAAGCTGGTCAGGGCCCGAGTCGCACAGGTCGAAGGTAAGGGAAAGAGCTGATCGCGGGGGTGTTCGTCACAGAACGAACAAATCCAAGGGCTTACCGCCGTGAATCCGGTGGCACCATGTTGTTCGCGCGATAGTACACCACAAGCTGGCCGTAGTGCTCCGCGCTGTGCTCTATAGCGAACATCCAGATATCGGAATTGTGGTGCAGCTTCTTCCCAAGCTTGGTCGTCTTGTCCAGCCCCGCGTCGCCCTGCTGTTGAATCACACTTGCGCCTTCCGCTACTGCCTGCCGGACGAATTTCACTACGTCAGCTTTAGTCTTGAAAGCGTCGCGCGACGGGTTGTCGCCTTCGCCAAAGTCGGGCCCGATGTTCGATCCGGCAACCACGCGCATGAGGACGAAATCGAGTGCAGCGGCGTGGAGAAGATTTAGCGCAAAGGTGCGCTCGTCTTTCTGCAGCTTGAAATCGTATTTGTCTTCAGGAAAATCCTCGGCCATGGCGATAAGTTTGTTCCCGATGGCATTCCACCGGTCCAGCATCTCCTCGGCTCGAGAAGCCGCGGGAAGCGGAGCCTGATTCTGCGATTGGCCCTGGCTGTAAAGACTCAACGCGACGACGGCAAGCAGAGTGACTGCAACCAGCGCAAGCCCAGACCGCTTGGAAGGGCGCTTCATCGTTAGTTCTCCTTTTTTTATTCTCGGTTAGACGTAGCGCTGCTCCCAAAGTTAGGGAAACTTTCAGCCGGTTCGGGTCCGTCGTCCTCCGCACGGCCTCTCGGCTCAGTTTTCGGTTTTGCTATAATTACACTGTTTGATAGATGGCGTACCGACTGGCAATTAGTGGCCCCGCCTGACTTGCGGGGCTCTTGATTTTGGCCCGCCGTTGTACCACATACTTTGCCTTCCCACCCTTCGACTGCGCTCAGGGCGGGCTGTTTGCCAAGAGCGGGCAAACATGGGCACCCCAAGATTAGCGATGAGTGCACGTTTCGGGGAGACCTAGCCTCATGCCCCACCCGATTTACATCCTTTCGATCGTCTCCTCTATGTAGCGATCGAGCGCCCTTGCCGGAAATTCCTCACCGCACTGCCAAAACGACCAACAGACCTGCCCGAGAATGCCCTGCATCAGGCTCGAAACCCCTTCTTGTAGTAGCTCAGCAGATGACTGTTGGCTAGCGCTGACCTCGTCCTGCATACACAGGTAATCGTCCATCTCATGAAAGCGGTAGGGATCGGGTAAGAATGGCATTTTCTGGAGTCGGACGTTTTTCAACATAACTGCAAGCTCAAGATTTCCTCTGTATCCCACCCGACTATAGAAGGCTTTCGCGCAGCTCAGAAGCTTGAACAAAGGAAGGAACAGCTCTCTGAGTAAAATCACCTCCGGGCCTCCCCGATCAACTCTTTGCATGCTCATTTTCCGCTTTGTTCTCAGGAGTCCATAGGAGCTCAGCTCACTGTATTCTTCATCCCGGTCAAATGACCCTACGCCGCCTTCGATGCGACGCAATGTCTGCCCGGCAAAAAATCTGGCCCCACGATACGCGGGAACGTTCAAGAACGCCCAGACTTCGTCAGGGGCGCACAAGGGATGACGTGGATAGGGAGGGACTATGCTTACCTCGAGGTGAATCGACGCATCGCTCACGACGGTACTTCCCCTTTTGCGTGCCGCCGCGACAAGCAATTCACGTCGGGCTATTGGTTCTGCGCGGCGCCGAACTAAATCGATAATCAAATCCACATCGGCCAGCTCATATGGATTGCCCGCGTTCCCAGTGCGGACATACACGCGCTTGCTATTTTCGATAGCGTGCGGCGCCTCCCAACTTTCGTCCACTTCGACCACAAGGAAAGCGTCGCCGTCCGCGTCGCCGGGAACGACGACCGTGCGAGGGAAGATCGGAGGATTGATGTTTTGCAGGCAGATGTTCTCGACGGTGAGGGGAAGCTCCTCATTTGGAGCGACGAAGCCCGTGATCGGTTCCCGTGCCACACCGTTCTCTGTCTCGACTCCGACTACGAGGACACCACCCAAGGAATTCGCAAATGACGAGACGATTGTGGGAATTCTGCGCCGCACGTTTTCGTCAAACGTACTCTTGTATTCGACCCGGATGCCTTCACCGAACCGCGCGCAGAATGCCCGAATTTCTCCCGCGTTTCTCGGTAAATTGAGGAAGAGCATTATGATAAGGAGTCTATCGCAATTCGGAAAACCGCGCGGTCACGAGGCGGCTTCGACGGTAGTCTAGAGTTCTGAAAAGCGAGGGTGGCCGTAGCGGTACAGGTTACGAACTTGGGCAGGACTTGCCCTGAGGCGGGACGCGCCCCGCGCGGCTATGATCCCAGCAAGTATGGAATATATTGAACCAGCGGCGCGAGGAGAGGCTTCGCCTTCATAGCCACGGAAATCAATGCGTCGAGCGTCTTGAGGATCCTGCCAAATTGTTCGATTTCTTGCCCGTTTTCACGGCGGAACTCTTCCCGATGCAGGGCGATCTCACCTACTGCACCTGACAGCGCGTTTTGTAGTGCCATGATACCGGTTATGCGGTATTCGTGAACCGCACGGCGGATGATCTCCAGCTGCTGCAGGACCATCAGCTTCACCTCAGGGGACAGGGTGGATGCGACGACGGACTCATAAAGGCTGTTAACCTCCGCCGTCAGTTTCTCCAAGGCGTCGGTACTAATTTGGGCAATAATTTACTTGACACATCCACCTCTTTTTGCTACTTTTGACTCATGGAGAACGCCATGAGCCGCGAACCAAAGAGCCTTCAAGAAGCAATCCTGTACTTCTCTAATCCTGACAACTGTATTGACTATCTCGGAATCCGCCGATGGCCCGATGGAGTGATCTGCCCCGGCTGTGGCGGACGCAACGTCAAGTTCAATGCCAGTCGCCGGGTCTGGCAATGCGGGAGTCACCATGCAAAACGGCAGTTCTCCGTCAAGGTTGGAACCATGATGGAAGATTCTGCAATTCCTTTGGATAAGTGGCTCACTGCGATGTGGCTTCTCAGCAATTGCAAGAACGGAATCAGCAGTTACGAAGTCGCCCGTGATCTGAAAGTTACTCAGAAAACCGCATGGTTCATGCTTCACCGCATCCGGACGGCAATGCAGGATGAGTTCTTCGGAAGCAAACTCGGAACTAATGGTGGCGAGGTAGAGGTGGATGAGACATTCATCGGCGGAAAGTCTCGAAACATGCACCTCAGCAAACGGAAACGCCGCATCACCGGGACGGGCGGAGCAGATAAAACCATCGTGTTCGGGATGCTGGAACGTGGAGGACGTGTTCGGGCAAAGGTCATGCCGAATCGCAAGATGGAATCTGTGCAGCCGGAGATCAGGCAGCACATCGCGGCTGGAACTGCTCTGTATAGTGATGAGTGGGTCGCGTATCGCGGACTGGAAACCGACTACGCGCATCAGGTAATTGACCACGCAATGAAGTATGTAGATGGCCGCGTACACACTAACAGCATGGAGAACTTCTGGTCGCTGTTGAAGCGCGGGATTGCGGGAACCTACGTGTCGGTAGAACCGTTTCATTTGTTCCGGTACCTCGACGAACAGATGTTCCGTTTCAACAATCGCAAAGACCTCGATGACGCTGGACGCTTTGATCTCACCGTTCGCCAGATCGTCGGCAAGCGGCTCACCTTTGCCGAACTGACCGGCAAGGAGGGTTCCGGCGCGGTTAACTAACCCTTACCGCTGGAAGCGCGGGAAGCGGGCGAAGTCCTAGCCCGCTTTTTTCGTGCGCGATTGCGCTTCCACTCCTTCTCGCGGCGCATCATTTCTTCACGTGAGACTGAGAGCACTTTACGGACAGTCGCATCGAATTTTTCAAAGTCAGTTTTTTCGCTCATTGATTTGTTGTGCCATAAAAAACATGACGCCAGTACAAAGCTCAAATACAATCGGAGCCTCCTCTAGCGTTACTACCGTGTCGGGATGAATGTATGGGTTTCTGTCCATATCCCGGATTTCGTCTAGGCGAGTCGTTATCCGATCTGGCGCTCCCTCGACACGGAGTTGCTCGATATAAATATTCCAATCACGTTTTTTGAAGGACCAGGGATGGCCGGATAGGGCTTCGTAGTATGTGAGCATGAGTGCTTCTGTGGCCCTGCATACATGGAACGCGCAGGCTGTGGGGACTTCAAAGGCAAGACACTTACCAGCTTGTTTCAGATCACAAATTGTATTCTCTGAGAATGTGCCTCTGATCTTTTCTGAGAACTTCTTTTCCGTTTGTTCGATCAAAAGTCGCAAATTGTAGATTCCCTTTTCTGTGACGGTAAATACTGGAAGGTTGAGGTGTTCGCGTTCGAGATTCTTTTCCATTTGGTCTTTGGCTTCCATTATTCCAACAACCTCTACGTCCGTGAGCTTCCGCTGTGGATTGGCGGGGTACCCCTCCATAATTTTTTGAAGGGCAATCATTAGGGTTGTCGCCGCTGCCCGCGTTTTCTCTAAGCCCGGAAATTCTCTGGTTTGCTCTAAAAATATCCTCAACCATTCTTTGGGCAACACTAGATATATCAGGAGGTCGCTAGCGTCCATGTTCACGAAAGTTACTTGTTGCAGATGGTCGAGTGCCGCGCCGAGCTGATAAAAGATATTGAGATTGGTTTCTTTCATCTCGCCGTCACCAATCGGAACAAACCATGCGCCCCAATATTTCGGGAAATGCTGTATCTTCAAAAAGGGCAACTGCACGATCAATCTCCTTTTGTTTCGAGTTGATCGGCCCTAATTGACCGCCCCATCCTACACAAGTGGATGAGTCATGTCAATTATTGCCCTAATTTGATCATCTGCGCCCATTTTCCCCAGAACATCGGAACAAAAAAGCAATGGACTTAATAAGTCCTCCCCCAAATACCTTCCCTTCCATTGGTTGAACTCCGCATTCTGCCCAGCCTCGGCGAATAGTCTTCGCAGGGAGGGCAAAGTGTGCAGATGGAGCCCATGATTGATTCCCTGGATCGCCTTTATTCGAGTCTCAATAATGTCGGTGAGCCTAAGGGCTTCCGCCAGCCCGCTTATGTAGCCAACCCTATCCTCCTTTGAAACGCCAATCGCATTGGACATCTGGGTGAAGAGGTCACCGCCGTTAGCGCCACGCAGGCGGCCCAGTATTTGCAAAAGTTGTCCGGCGGGATTCGCCGTTTCTACTGTATATGCGATCGACATCGAGAAATCTCCAGCTCCAAATCACACAGAGACTCGTGGTCCTACCATCCCCTGGTTTGCAGCATGTGCGCCTCATCCAGCGCACCCACAGCCAAACCTTTCATCGCGCCGCCGAGGTCTTCGCTGACTTCAAGTAACACTTTAGGGTCGTTGTAGTGCGTGGCAGCCTTGACGATGGCCCGCGCGCGCTTCTCGGCTTCGGCGGGTTCGGCGAAGGTGGTGGAATCTTTCATGAAGATGCCGGAGCCGACGAAGACGGCTTCCGCGCCGAGTTGCATGACCAGCGAGGCGTCGGCGGGGGTGGCGATACCTCCGGCGGAGAAGTTCGGCACCGGCAACCTCCCTGCTTTAGCCACGATGCGAATCAGCTCATACGGCGCCTGGTGTTCTTTGGCCTTGGCGTAGAGTTCCTCTTCGCCGAGGACGGTGAGAATCTTCATCTCCTGCACGATCTGGCGGATGTGCTTGACGGCGTGCACGACGTCTCCGGTGCCGGCCTCACCCTTAGTGCGAATCATGGCCGCGCCTTCAGCGATGCGGCGCAGGGCTTCCCCGAGATTGCGCGCGCCGCAAACGAACGGAACTTTGAAAGCATGCTTGTCAACGTGATGCGCTTCGTCGGCGGGGGTGAGCACCTCGGATTCGTCAATGTAATCCACGCCGAGTTCCTGAAGAATCTGGGCCTCGGCAAAATGCCCGATGCGGCACTTGGCCATCACCGGAATGGACACGGCGGCCATGATCTCGCGAATCTTCTTTGGCGAAGCCATGCGCGCCACGCCGCCCTCGGCGCGAATCTGCGCGGGCACGCGCTCGAGCGCCATAACCGCGACGGCCCCGGCATTCTCCGCGATGGTGGCTTGATCGGCGTTGGTGACGTCCATGATGACTCCGCCCTTGAGCATTTCGGCGAGGCCGGTCTTAAGACGAAGGCTGGTGGGGCTTCCGTTGTTTTGCGACATGGTGGAACTCTTTTCTGGAACTTGAAGACTCTGGCGCCTCGGAAGGCGCCGGAACACTGCCTCTACACTGCTATTTTACATCGCGGGATATGTTTTTGGTTTATTCGGGGCGGCGCAGACGACGGGGAGCTGAATGCCGCTCTCCGGCCGGATTTACGTTAGGACGCGGCCTTTGTAGTCTTAAGGAATGGCAGAGTGCCGACCAGAAGGGCTGCACTAGGAAGAACAATCCCGAGTGCGATTGCAAGCGAACCATACCACCAGCTCGGCCGGGCTAGTACGACCAGCCGCGTGAGGGTCAAGATTGAGCCTAGAACGAGCAAAACGATGGTCGGAAACAAGCCCGCGGCGAGGCGCGCCCAGCGGTATCCACCGCCTCGGCGAGACAAGTAGGCGCCGGCCCCGCCGCAGAGCGGGAGCAGCACCAGCCATGGCAGAAGAACCATTTGCAGCGGGCTGCGCCCCAGGAACCGAGGCTGCAGCGAGATTTGGGTTAGCATCATCAGCAAACCCATGGCGGCGGCCAGGCTTACCAAGCCAGGCAGCCAGAGATGTTTGGTTCGTGCGTTCATAATTCCCTCCTTGAGTTTCGTGCGCTGAATGTTTTGGGCCAGCGAGCGCCATTGGACAACTTCGTTCATTACTTTCTTGCGGGCCTCGGACTCGCTCAGGCCTTTCTGTATCTGTTCGTCGTAGAGATCTTCGAGGTGCGCGGCCAACTCGGCGATGACTTCTTGTCGTTCGTCCGCGGGGAGATCGAGCGGACGCAATTGTTCCTGGACTAAGGCGGTCCAGTCCTTGGTCACCTTGTCAGCCATTGGTTACCCCCGCCAGCAGATCCAGCGCCTGGAAAAAGAAATTCCATTCCCGCCGCAGTGGTGCAAGTTGTTTCTTGCCAGCTGGCGTGAGGCCATAGTACCGGCGGTCGCGTCCGGCCTGATTGGCTTCCCAACGGCCGGCAATCCAACCCCGCTTTTCAAGTTCGTAGAGCATCGGGTAGAGCGAGGCCAGGGTGAAGCACAGTATTCCGCCTGTCCTCTCCTCGATACGTTTGGAGATTTCAAAACCGTAGAGCGACTGCTCGGCCAGAAGAGCGAGGATGACAAGCTCGGTGCTGCCGCGGGCGATCTTGGAACGGACACGCTTGGTCATGATGAGTATAGGAATCCTATATTCCAGCGTTTTCGTCAACATTACCTTGGTAGCAGCCCGCCAGACGTCGTGGGCAACGTCTGTACGGACGGGCCGTCATTTGTCTGCATGCTTGGCGAACATGGCATGCGGATCAATGGCGATGAACGTTCCCCGGCTGCGGGCCAACACTTCGCCCTTCTCAGTGAGAATTTCGGCCATATTGATGTGGCGGCGTCCGCGTACGCTGGCTTCCCTGCCCTCCACGCGAAGCGGTTTGTTCAGCGGCACGGGCCTGAGGTACTCGACCGTCATCTCTTTCGTGAGGGCGACCACGTTACGCAACTTGTTGACCTTGCCCATGGCTTCATCCAGGAGGGTGGCGATGATCCCGCCGTGGGCGTGGCCGGGAGGGCCGGTATAACGCTTGCCCAGGCGGAAGCGGCATACGAAGCGGCGGCGTTGTTCATCATATGTGAACTTGAGGCGCATGCCGTTGGGGTTGTTCTTGCCACAGGCAAAACAATAGTTCTTCTGTAAGCGGACATAGCGCGTGTCGTGTCCATGGCCGGAGGCCTTCTTAGGCATGGCAAGATTCTATCGTGAAAAAAACGCCACTTGGAGAGATGAGGACGAAGTTAACGGTCGTGATTTCAGCCCCGGATCGCCCGATTGGGTGCCAGCGCGCGTTGACTCTAGCGGCGTGCCCAGATATCCTAATAGTTGAAATTGAAAATCATTTTCAAAATGGTTGATGGTCGAAAGGGTTAATTCTTAATGCTGCAAGCATTCATTGTAACGTTGCGCGAAGGCGTCGAAGCGGCCCTGATTGTGGGCATCACGCTGGCTTATCTGGTCAAGATCGGGCGGCCGGATTTGCGGAAAGCTGTCTATGCCGGCCTGGTTTCGGCATTTCTGGGAAGCATTGCGGCAGCCGCGGTTCTCTCCCGTACTCACTGGAACGAGGATATCTTCGAAGGCTGGATCATGCTCGCGGCGGCGTTCTTTGTCGTCACCATGATCGTCTTCATGATGAAGACCGGCCGCAGGCTCAAGGGCGATATCGAGGGTAAGGTCAGTGCGCTAGCGCGCGAAAGCTCGTGGGCAGGCCTGTTCGCATTCGTGTTTTTTATGGTGCTGCGTGAGGGCGCAGAAACCGTACTGATTCTTTCCGCGGTGTCGCTGAACTCGAGTGCGCTGATGAGTTTTCTGGGCACCCTGCTGGGGATACTTGCGGCGGTGGCGTTTGGCGTGATGTTCGTCAAAGGCAGCGTCCGCATTAATTTACAAAAGTTTTTCAGGGTCACCACGGTCATCCTGTTTTTCGTAGCCGCGCAACTGGTGGTGTCCGGGCTGCACGAGCTGTCCGAGAACGGAGTGCTCCCCTCTTCAAAAGAAGAAATGGCGATCATCGGCCCCATCGTGAGCAATGAAACATTCTTCTTTGTGACCATTCTCGCTCTCGCTGCACTCATGGTGCTGTTCGAGGTGAAACGGCGGGAGCCGGGGCCGCTGCCGGAATCGCCCGCCGCGCGCCGGAAAGTTTTGTGGGGCGCTCGTCGCGAAGGCCTCTGGATGGCCTCGGTCTATGCCAGTTCGTTTGTCTTCATTTTTCTGGTGACCGCCGAGTTCATCTACGCGAAAAGCGTCAGCGCGCTTTCTCCGGCGCTAGAGGTCACGTTTGTGAATGGCCAGGTGAGCATTCCATTGTCGCAGGTGCAGGATGGCGATCTGCATCGCTACGCCGCCAGGGAGAACGGCACCGAGGTGCGTTTCTGGCTGTATCAGAAGCCCGACGGGAAGATTGCGACGGTTCTCGATGCTTGCGAAATCTGTGGTGGGGTGGGCTTCTATAAAGGGCCGAATGGCGTCGTCTGCAAGAACTGCGCGGCTCCGATCAATCCGCAATCGGTGGGAATGCCGGGAGGATGCAATCCCATTCCTCTGAAGGCTCAGGAAACTGCGGATGCGGTCATCATCAGGGAGGCGGATGTCGCGGCGGGCACCCGCGCTTTCCAGAAATAGCCCATGTTTGTCCGCCTGGTTTACGAATCCTTCCGACGGCAGAAACGTCGTAAATTGCTCGCTGGCATCGCGATCACGCTGGGCGTGGGTGTGGCGACGGCAATGATTGCAGTCGCGACTGACATCGGGGATAAAATCAACCGCGAACTGCGGGCCTACGGCGCCAACCTGCTCGTGACGCCACAGGAAGACACGCTGGATTTGCAAATTGGCGGAGTTGACCTGAAACCGCCGAGCGACGGAGCATACCTGAACGAAGCCGATCTGCCCAGGATTGGAGGCACGTTCTGGCATCACAATATCGTCGGTTTTTCGCCGATGCTGCCGGTAAATGTCAAAGCCGGTTCGGCCAGCGTTACTCTGCTCGGAACCTACTTCGCAAAGCACATCAGCTTCGGCAAAGAAGATTTCGTGACCGGGGTAAAGACTACGCATCCATGGTGGAAAGTCGCCGGGGCGTGGCCGGATGACAACTCGCAGGATGTGTTGATCGGCAATCGTCTGGCCGCGAAACTGGGAGAGAAAGCCGGAGATGAAATCGAAATACGGGGCGAGCAACACCGGGTGACTGGGATTCTTTCCACGGACGGAGCGGAGGATGAGCAAATCGTTGCTCCGCTGAGCCTGGCGCAGCAGATTCTTGGCAAGCCGGGAGCGGTGCGGCGGCTTTACGTCAGCGCCATGACCAAACCGGAAGACGCTCTGGCGCGGCGCGATCCGAAATCAATGGGTCCCGCGTTGTATGACCGCTGGTATTGCTCGCCCTATGCGCAGTCGATTGCCTACCAGTTGCAGGAGGCAATTCCGCACTCACACGCCGAACCGATTCGCCAGGTGGCGCAGAACGAGGGCACGGTGCTGGCCAAGATCAAGGGCCTGATGCTGCTGGTCACACTGGCGGCGCTATTCGCATCGGCGCTCGCGGTCTCGGCCGCGATGGCAACGGCAATTTTCGAACGCCGCACCGAAGTCGGACTCATGAAGGCCCTGGGCGCTGGAAATATTGCCGTCGCAGCTTTGTTCTTCGCGGAAGCAACGCTGCTGGCGATCATCGGCGGCGTGGCTGGTTTTGCTGGTGGAGCGTTGCTGGCTGGGGAAATCGGGCGATCGGTTTTTGATTCGCGAATTGTGATTGAGCCGGTGCTGTTTCCCATCATTCTCGCCATGGCGGTGGTGGTGACGTTTGCGGGCAGCGCGCTGGCGATACGGCGTGCGGTGACGTTCGATCCGGTGTACGCGCTGCGAGGCGAGGCATGACTTCCCTGCCCCGAGAAGCGGTGCCGGCTCGCCGTGCCGGTGCGCGGCACACTTCGATGTTTCTACGAATGATGATGCGCGCGGCCGTACTTCGGCGAGGACGCGCCGCGTCGGCATTGCTGGCGATGGTGGTCGCTGCCGCCGCCGCAACGGCGATGCTTGACCTTTATGCGGATGTGCAAGCCAAGCTGCGCAAAGAATTTCGCAACTACGGCGCCAACGTGGTGATCGTCGCGAAAGATGGTCAAAACCTGCCTGTGGGTGCTCTGCAGGACGTTAACTCTGTGCTGGCGGGACACGGTGTGGCGGTCCCGTTTGCCTACGTCGTGGCACGGACCCCGGACGGCCAGTCGGTGGTGGTTTCCGGAACTGATTTCGATCAGGCGCGCAGGCTGAATAGCTGGTGGTCGGTGAGTCAATGGCCGCAAGCTGCGGATGACTCCTTAGTGGGAATGCGTGCGGCAGGGGTGGTAAGCCCGCAAGTGAAACCGTTCGATCTCAGTTTCCAGGGACGCACGATTCATCTTCTGCCGACAGGGACGTTACACACCGGAGCCGCGGAAGACAGCCGGGTTTATGTATCGCTGAACGATTTCGAGAACTGGACAGGACTTCAACCCTCGACCATCGAGGTCAGCGCGTCAGGTTCGGTGGAGGATGTGAACGCCATGATTGACAAACTGGCGCAGGCGCTTCCCACGTCGGATGTGCGGCCGGTGCGGCAGATCATGGAAGGCGAGGCGAACGTGTTGGGCAAGACGCGGGCGACTCTAATGGCGGCAGCGACGTTGATCATTCTGACGTCGGCTCTTTGCGTGCTTTCGACTTTGATGGGATGGGTATTTGACCGCCGCCGCGACTTTGCCGTCATGAAGGCCCTGGGTGCCTCAGAGCGCTTGATCAGCGGCTTTTTTGCCGCCGAAGCGGCGGCTTTGGGAGCGGTGGGCGCAGCAATCGGTTTTCTTCTCGGAATTGGTCTGGCAGACTGGATTGGCCGGGTAAACTTCGACGCGCCGGTGGCGCCGCGGTTCAGCGTGCTGCCGGTTGTCTTAGCCGGCAGTATTGCGGTGGCTCTGCTTTCGGCAATTTTGCCGATTTTCCTGCTGCGGCGGGTCGAACCAGCGCTGATTTTGCGAGGCGAGTAATATGAACAGACGGGTAGAGCCGCAAGGCGGAGCTGAATGATTAAGCTGAAGAACGTCAGCCGGTTGTATCCCGCGAGGGCTGAGGCCAACGGCGGCGTGGGTGTGATCCGGGCGCTGGACAATTTCTCGCTCGACGTTAATCCGGGCGAGTGGATTGCCGTCATGGGTCCATCCGGTTCCGGGAAGTCCACGCTGGTGAATTTGATTGGTTGCCTCGACCGGCCGACCAGCGGCGAAATCTGGCTGGATGGCGAAAATGTCGCCAACATCTCAGCCACAGAAGTGAACCGCGTGCGGGCGGAGAAGATTGGATTTGTTTTTCAGCAATTTCATTTGATTCCCTACCTCACCGCCGTGGAAAATGTGATGCTGGCGCAATACTTCCACAGCATGACCGATGAGCAGGAGGCGCTCGAAGCTCTCGAACGCATCGGGCTTAAGGATCGAGCGCATCATGTTCCTTCACAGCTCTCCGGGGGAGAGCAGCAGCGCGTCTGCATCGCGCGCGCCCTGATCAACGATCCCAAGATTGTGCTGGCCGATGAGCCCACCGGGAATCTTGACGCGGTCAACGAAGAGATCGTGCTGCGCCTGCTCCGCGAATTGCATCGCCAGGGCCGCACGATTGTAATGGTCACCCATGATCCTGTGGTGGCTCGCTTAGCCGACCGCCGCATTGAGTTGCATCACGGCAAAATCGCGGAGCAGGAAATATTCGCGATGGCGGACGAGGAGCAGTTCGACGAGGTGTTGGAAGAGCTGTGGGCGCTCGCCGAAAATGGAGAGATCGCGGAATTAGGCCGCATGGAGGTTCATGGAGCATTGCCGGTGAGCATTGCGGTCGAGAAGATGATTGACCTGGGGCTGGTCACAACCGCGCCGCATCCGCCGGTAGCTCACGATCACAAGCCGTTCGTGAATCCCTGCCACGATGCCTTGAAACCCACCGGGGTCTCCATCGGCGATGGCAGCATGATGGTGGAACTAACGCCGCGAGGACGGCAGCGGGCGGCGGACATTATTCGGCGTCATCGCCTCGCGGAACGCCTGTTCACCGATAGCCTGGCGCTCGACAGCGAGACCGAAATCGAGCAGCAAGCATGCAAGTTCGAGCACATTCTCTCGCCGGAAGCGACCGATAAGATCTGCGCGTTTCTGGGTCATCCGCGAACCTGCCCGCATGGCGCCTTGATACCGCCGGGGCCGTGCTGCGGGAAAAGCACAGATTTTGCCGGCGTGGCGGCTTCCAAGTCCGGTCGTGTTGTCTAGCTTCCCCATGGCCACCCGCAGACCCTGCATCGGCGTCTTCGACTCGGGCTTTGGCGGACTTACCGTCCTTAAAGCTTTGCTTGAAGTCCTGCCGGAGTGTGATTACCTCTATTTTGGCGACACCGCCCGCCTGCCCTACGGATCGAAATCGGTCGAAACGGTAGCCAAGTATGCGGTGGAGGCGGCCCATTTTCTGGAGCACCGCGGCGCTCAACTGCTGGTTATCGCGTGTAATACCGCGACCGCGCTGGCGCTCGACAAAATCACCAGAGCCGCGAGCGTGCCGGTCATCGGCGTCGTGGAACCCGGAGCGGAACGTGCTGCCGCGGCCAGCAAGAACCGCCGGGTCGTGGTCATTGGCACCGAGGCAACGGTTGGAAGTCATGCCTATCTGAAGGCTTTGGAAGCGCGCGGAGTGCAGGCCACGGAAAAAGCTTGTCCGCTGCTGGTGCCGCTGGTCGAAGAAGGATGGGTCGAGCATTCGGTGACCGAACAGGTAGCGCGCATTTATCTGGACGAGGCTTTCTCCGATGGGTTCAAATCGGCGGATGTGCTAGTCCTGGGGTGTACGCACTATCCACTGATCAAGCCGGTGCTGCACCGGGTCGCGCCGGCACACGTGACGATAGTGGACTCAGCCGAATCTACCGCGGAGGCGGTGCGCAAGCTCCTGCGTCATGACCCCTTGCCTGCGGGTTCGGAGAATGAGCGGCGCCGCCTGCCCCGGCTGCAGTTTTTTGTCACCGACTCCGTGGAGAAGTTTCGTCGCCTGGGAGCACGCTTTCTCGATCAGAAGATCGAGGATGTCGAGCATGTGGATTTGAGAGAATAAGTCGCGCCGACCCGTTTGCCACCGCTAAAGGGCGCTGACGCCCGTCGCTCCATGTAACCAACTATTTTCTCCGCAAGATTCGGATGGACGGCGAGGCGACCATCCGGCTACTCTGCCCTCAAACATGTACCCACTCGACAATCCCATCTGGCAGGCTCTGACCACCAAACAGGCGTCGTTGGCTGAGTCGTGCGGACAGGCGAGGAGGTTTATTCCCGAGGTAAGTCCACTGGGCGGATTCGCCGAAGACTCTGCCGAATCCTACGCTTCGCTTGCCATCCTCCTGCGCCCGGGAGAAAAGATAGGGCTCTTCTTACACGCTCCGCCAGAACCTCGAGCGGGATGGGATGTGGTCTTGAGCGGCGACCTGCTGCAAATGGTTTACAGCGGGACCACCGCACCGACTCCGAGCGCTGATGTGGTTGCACTCTCGCGAGACGATGTCCCCGATATGATCGAACTGGCGCACTTGACCAAGCCTGGACCGTTTAACCAGCGTACCCACGAACTGGGAGACTACTTCGGTATCCGGCGGAAGGGCACTCTCGCTGCCATGGCGGGCGAGCGCTTGCGCTTCCCCGGATACACCGAGATCAGCGCGGTGTGCACCCATCCAGACCACCTGGGCAATGGTTGTGCAACTGCGTTGATTAGGGTGCTGATGGAACGAATCTGCTGCCGCAACGAGACGCCGTTCCTGCATGTTCGCGGTGACAATGCGCGGGCTATTCAGTTGTATGAACGGCTTGGATTCGCGAGACGGCTGGAGTACTACTACGCGGTGCTCTGCAGAAAGCCTGAGCCAGTTCGCTAGTACAACCGGAAGCTGACCTCTACGCTGATCTGGACGGCGACGGGCTTGCCGTCTTTGATGGCAGGATCGAACTTCCATTGCTTGACGGCTTCGACTGCCTTCTCGTCGAGACCCAGGCCGAGGGTACGAGTCACACGAATGTCGCGCGGACGCCCGTCCGGGCCAACGATCAGCCACAAAACGCACGTTCCCTGATACTTGGCCTTGCGGGCTTCCTCGGAGTACTCGGGATCGGGTGAAAAGGTCGCCCGGGGAGCGGAAACGCCGCCGCCGACGTGGAACACGCCGCCGCCAGTGCCACCGCCGCGGCCGGGACCAAATCCAGGACCCTCGCCTGAGCCTACGCCGCCGCCGCTGCCCGAACCGATGCCGCCGCCCGAACCTGTTCCGTTCGATGGAGGCCCCGAAGGCAGGTGCGACATAGGATCGCCCAGGTTCGGCAGATTATTCATCGCCAGGTGAACTTCGGGAGGAATCACCACCGTAGGATCTGCCGTCAGCTTGGGATGCTCATTACGCACCACGACCATGGGAGGCACGATCTGCTGCATGGAGAGCTTGGGCAATTTGCCCTTCGAGGCTTGCAGTATGTCGCGGTCGCCACCACCACCACCGCCGCCGGAAACCGTCTTCGAAGGCTGCAGCGCGGGAATATCGTCGGGTGCAATTAAGGTTACATTCTCTTTGGGTTTGGTGATCTGCTGCACCACGCGCCGGCCCAGAAGGGTAAGCCCAATGATCATGGCCAGAACAACCACGTGTACCGCAGTCGAGACGGCCGCACCGTTCTTCTTGTAATTGTAAAAGCCCCAGATGTCTTTAACCGGGATGGGCTTGGAAGTAAGGACGAGCGGCGGCTGCTTCTTGGGAAAAAAGAGGTCATTCAGGTTGCGGACCAGCGATTTCCACAACGGCTCATCGAAAGCCGCCTGAGAGATTAACAGGTTCAGCTCGGGCTCTGGCTGGGTGGGCGGTGGTTGGATGTCGAGTGTCGCCATAATTAACCCGAGCGCCTACAGAAAACGGAGGACAAACCTCCCCTATATTGTTGATGAGCATCTACCGCGCCAAGTTGCATGTACGGCGTGAACGTATCAACAGATTCCGACCGTCTGCCCGGTAGTTCGCCGGAAAAGCTCACAACTCCTAAACTTAGATGCCTGCACTCGGAAAACGTAACCTTACGAAAATTGTACACTTAGTTCCCACCTTTTCGCAGTGCTTTTGGTGCTTCCTTGGTACAGCGTCCCGCAGGTGTGGCGAGGCCAGAAGAGCGCGAGACTGGCTTAATGGACGTTTTCGTTCACCCATCCCTATAATGAAAGAAATCAATCATTTGGAGAAGCCAAACCGAGTGCCGCTCGAGCTCAAATCCACGATCAATCTGCCCAAAACAGACTTCCCTATGAAGGCCAATCTGCCGCAGAATGAACCGAAGATTCTGGCCCGTTGGGAGGAAGTGAAGATCTACGACCGGATCCGCGAGGCGCGAAAGGGCGCGCCGGTTTATGTGTTGCACGATGGCCCGCCCTATACCAGCGGCCCGATTCACCTGGGCACCGCGCTGAACAAATCGCTGAAGGATTTTGTGATCAAGTCGAAGACCATGGCGGGATTTGACGCACCCTACGTGCCGGGATGGGATTGCCACGGCCTGCCCATCGAAATCAAAGTGGACCAGCAACTGGGTGGCAAGAAGCTAAAGATGAGGCCGCTCGACGTGCGCGCCGAATGCCGCAAGTTTGCGCAAAAGTTTCTCGATTTGCAGCGCCAGCAATTCAAGCGCATTGGCGTTTTCGGCCGCTTTGACCAGCCCTACGTGACGATGGATCCGCAATACGAATCGGTAGTGCTCAAGACCTTTTTCTCTTTCTACGAAAATGGCTTCGTCTATAAGGGGCTGCGCTCGGTTTATTGGTGCATCCACGACAAAACGGCATTAGCTGAAGCCGAAGTCGAATATGAAAACGACATCAGCCCGACGATCTGGGTGAAATATGCGCTCAAGGACGATCCGGCTAAACTCGACCCGGCCCTGAAGGGAAAGCACGTCTCGACCGTGATCTGGACCACGACTCCGTGGACTTTGCCGGCTTCGATGGCCGTGGCGTTTCATCCGAATGAAGATTACGTCGCCCTGGAATCGGGAAGTGACGTTTATCTCGTGGCGGCGAAGCTGGCCGGGCAGTTCGCTCAAGATCTTGGCCTAGCTGCTGTGAAGGAGCTGGCACGCTTCCCCGGCAAGAAGCTGGAGTATGCCAATTTCGCGCATCCGTTTCTGGAGCGGAACATTTTGGGCGTGCTGGCGGATTACGTGACCATGGACCAGGGCACGGGAGCAGTGCACACGGCTCCGTCGCATGGAGCGGATGACTTCTCGACGGGCGTGAAATACAAGCTGGACCTGACCACGAATGTCGATGAGTCCGGCATTCTGCACAATGGCTTGCCGGAGTACGAAGGAAAGAAGGTCTTCGACGCGAATGCAGCCATCATCGAGCTGCTGAAAAAGCGTGGCGCGTTGCTGCATCAGAGCAAGCTGGAGCACTCCTATCCGCACTGCTGGCGCTGCCACAATCCCATCATTTTTCGCGCCACTGAGCAGTGGTTCATCTCAATGGAAGCTGCGATGCCAGGCGAGACTGCGAAAGGCGACACGTTGCGCAGCCGCACGCTCGAGGACATCAGCAAGGTCAAATGGGACCCGGCGTGGGGCAACGAGCGGATGACGAACATGATCAAAGATCGCCCCGACTGGTGCATTTCGCGGCAGCGAGTGTGGGGCGTTCCCATCGCGGTGTTTCTGTGCGAGAGCTGTGGCAAGCCGCTGAACGATCACGCCATCAATCGCAAAGTAGTTGAGCTTTTTGCCCGCTCGGGTGCGGACTCCTGGTACACAGCCGAACCCGAGTCCATTCTGCCGGCGGGGATGAAGTGTCCGTATTGCGGCGGCACAAAGTTCGAGCGAGAGACCGACATTTTCGACGTCTGGCTTGAATCAGGTGCGAGCTACCTGGCGCTGCGCGGCGACGAACCTGACTACCCGTGGCCGTCCGACCTTTATCTCGAAGGCGGCGACCAATATCGGGGATGGTTTCAGTCTTCCCTGCTCTGCGGCATGGGAACGCAAGGCAGCCCGCCGTATCGCACGGTGGTGACACCGGGGTGGACGCTCGATGAGACCGGTCAGGCCATGTCAAAGTCGCGCGGAAACGATGTCGATCCGGTGGATATTGCGAACCGGCTGGGCGGGGAGATCGTGCGGCTGTGGGTTGCGTCGGTGGATTTCCGGGAAGACGTGGTAGGGTCGGAAGCTCTGATGCTGCGGGTGGCAGAAAACTACCGGAAGATTCGGAATACATTTCGCTACATTCTGGGAAATCTGCACGGGTTTGATCCGCAGCGGGATGCAATGGCGTTTGAAAAGATGGAGCCCCTCGATCAGTACATGCTGCGCCAGACGGCGGCATTTGCTGCCGACGTGACGCGCTCGTACGACGAGTTCACCTTCCACAGGATTTACCAGCGAGTAATCAATTTTTGCGTGGTTGATCTAAGCGCGTTTTATTTCGATGTGCTCAAGGATCGGCTGTACACCTTTGCACCGCGCTCTGCTGGACGGCGGGCAGCGCAAACCGCTATTTGGCGTATTGGCGAAGCGCTGGCGCGGCTGTTAGCACCAATTATGAGCTTCACCTGCGAAGAAGTTTGGCAGTATCTGCCACCCGCGGTGGAGCGTGGACCGACTGTGCACACGTCTACGTTTCCGGCGGCGCGAGATATCCTCGGTGCCAACGTTGCGCTTGATGATCCGATGCAGGGTGGGGACTGGGCCACCCTGCGGGCAGTGCGGGATGAGGTTTTGAAGGCGCTTGAAGAGGCTCGCAACAACAAGCTGATTGGAGGCGGCCTGGAAGCTCGCCTGGTGATCGCCGCTGCGGAACCAGTGTATTCCGTGCTGGCTCGTTATCAAGAACACCTGCGGTATTTATTTATTGTGTCCGCCGTGTCCCTGGAACAGAACGCTCCGGGAAATGGGACGAGCGGAGTCAGCGTTCATGTAAGCAGAGCCGAGGGCAGGAAGTGCGAACGTTGCTGGAATTACTCGGTTCACGTGGGCGAGGATGCAGCGTATCCCGCGGTATGCGAGCGTTGCAGTGCCGTACTGAAGGAAATCGAAGCGCAAACTACAACTGCGTAATCTATTGCTCTGGCTGAAACCGTAACAATTTTGTCCCACATGCGCAAAGTGCAATTCCTAATCGCGTTATTCATCGTGATCCTCGACCGCGTCTCCAAGTGGTTTGTCGCGAAAAACATTCCTCTGCACGGCGGGATTCAGGTGATTCCTGGGTTCTTCCGCATCACCCATGTCGAGAACCGCGGGGCGGCCTTCGGCCTGTTTGCTGACTCGCCCGGACAGTGGAAGATCGCCATGCTGGTGCTGTTTTCCGTGGTGGCGCTGGTAGTGGTGTCGGCTCTGCTGTGGCGCAACAGCCACTCCATGACGACGACTGGAATCGGTCTGGCGCTGATTTTAGGCGGAGCGATTGGCAATCTGTGGGATCGCCTGGTCAGCGGGCGGGTGGTGGATTTTCTGCTCTTCTATATCAAGCAATACCAGTGGCCGGCGTTCAACGTGGCGGACAGCGCGATTGTAGTGGGCGCGGGATTATTGGTAATTGAAATTCTGTTCGCCAAGGCTCCGGCCCAAGAGAAGGCCGCTATTCATTGATCAAACAAAAAACGACGGGCGCGGACGCCCGTCGCTCCATCGTCTGGAAAATCCGCGGCTCAGGCCGTCTTCTTGTGCATCTGTGCCATCTGCGCCTGCCAGGCCTTTGCGCCTTCTTCGATCTCCGCCTGAGTGTAGTCCTGAGTGTGTGTGCTGATGCTCCAGGCGTGGCCGTACGGGTCGGTGATCTGTCCATGACGGTCACCCCAGAACATCTCTGAGACAGGCATGGTTGCTTTTGCGCCGGCATCGACCGCTCTCTTGTAGGCGGCGTCCACGTCAGGGACATATAGATAGATTGCGCCGGTATATCCGCCTAGGGTTTGCGGTGATTTGGCGCCCATATCGGGCCACTCATCGGACAGGAAGATGATGGAGTCGCCGATCTTGATTTCGGCGTGGCCGATCTTTCCGTCCGGCCCAGCCATGCGCATGATTTCAGTCGCGCCCAGAGCCTTCTTGTAAAACTCAATGGCATCAGCGGCGTTGCTAACGATGAGTGACGCAGTAACGGTATGGAACCCTTCTGGGATCGGGGTCTTGGAAGCAGTCATGGAATTCTCTCCTTGGGGGTTATTTTGACTGGATTATCTTACGCGCTGGAGGGCGGGAGCGAGGTTAAAAATTGTAAAATAAAGAGGGGCACGGTTGGACTCGACAAGATGCGCAAGTACCGGCACAAAGAGCCATCAACTCCAGGGTATAGATAAGGATATCCGAAGGTTACGGTGTCCCGTATAGCTGCCGGTACACGTTCGCGTTCCTCAGAATGGCTTCAACGTACTCGCGGGTTTCAGTGAAAGGGATGGATTCGACGAATTCCTGGGGATCGCGGTAAGTGCCCGCTCCCAGCCAGTCCTGCACCCGATCGGCTCCGGCGTTGTATGCGGCGAGGGCGTATTCAAAGGCACCGAACTTATCCACCATGCTGCGGAAGTATCTGGTACCGAGTTGGAGATTGACGCCCGGTGTCAATAGCTGAGTAGTGGAAAAATGGTTCAGCTTTTCCTGCTTGGCCACACTTTTGCCGACTTTGGGCAACAACTGCATCAGTCCCAGAGCATCCTTGCGCGAAACCGCACCGGGATTGAACTCGGATTCCTGCCGTATCAGCGCCGCCACCAAATAGGGATCGAGCGCGTTGCTGGAGGAAAACCTCTTCAAGTCCAGCCAGTAGGCTTTGGGAAACAGTGCCTCCCAGTAGGAGCGGGGCAGGGTGGGCAGGTCCACGGCGAAATAGTTGGGAGCGGCATGTTTGAGCGTTTGGATGGCAAGGTCGTAGCGGCCGGCGTCTTCGTACATGCGCGCTATTTCAGGGGCGAGCCAGTTCCCTTTTTCCTGTTCGGCGGCGGCGTGTAGTTCGCGGACCGCGAAATCCAGCAGCCCTCCGTTCTCCAGCAGATGCGCCTTTTGTACCCGCAGATTGTCGGTGGGCACTGCATCAGCCACGAGCTTCAGGTTGGCGTCAATCGGAAGGACACGATCGAGCAGGGCGTAATGCACCGCCGTGCCATCACTTTTGATTTTCGCCAGGCGCGCGCGAGCAAGCGTCCCGTAGTAGTAGTTACGATAGCGTTCGGAGACCTTCTGATAGAAGGCGCGGGCCATCGCCAGATCGCCGTCTTCCTCGGCCAGCCGAGCCCGCCAATACAGCGCAGCTGGAACCTCGGACGAAGAACCGTAAAGAGCCACCTGGTCTTCAAAGCCTTGTTTGGCCTCCGCAGTTCTGCTCTGGCGCAGACTGAGCCAAGCCATCTTCCAATGAGCATAGGTGGCGCGGCCTCCGTTGGGGAAGCGCTGCTGCAACTCACGGTAACAGTCAATGGCCCTGTCATAGTCTTTCTCTAGCAGAAAAATGTTTCCCGCCGAGAGCAGAGCCTGCTCCAGCCAGGGACTGTCCGGGCTCTGCTGGCGAATCTGGGCGAGGATCTGCAGGAAGCCATTATCGTCGTTCGAGGCGCGGGCTATCTCTCCGAGATTGAACAGGCGCTCCGCGTTTATCTCCGGAAGAGAACTCGGAATCGACTCCAAAACCTTTTTCGCTTCACGGTTGTTTCCAGCGTGCCGCAATGCGGTGGCTATCGCCAACTCAAGCTCGGGACGATCCTTGGGATCGGCCTCAGGCAGGAGACTGTGGTATTCGTTAGCGGCTTCTTCGTAGCGTTTGCCTTTGGAGAGGAGATCAGCGCGAGTCTTGCGCTCGGTGAATCCAGGCGTGGGCACCGACGCGGCAAACTTCCTTAGTTCGATTTCAGCCTGCGCGGCTTCGCCCGCGAGCGGCATGTTGAAATAGAGATTGCGAAGGGTTATCGCTGCCTTCGCTGGCTGGCCGGCAGCAGCGTAAGCGCGTCCCAGGACCAGCTCCAGATCCGCACGTTGCGGCACACGGTCTTTCTCGAGCAAGCCAATTACATCGGAGGCGCGTCCTTCGTCCAGCAGCGCGTTCGCGTACAGCACATGGGCATCGCGAATCAACAACGACTCCGGGTACTGGTCCTCAAATCCGCTCAGTGTGGCAATGGTTTCCGCCAGCCGATTCGTCTGGAAATAAGCGACGGCAAGGTAGTAGTTGACATAGTCTCCCAGATCGCCTGCGCCGGGCTTGGCGCGATTCAGAGGATCGACAGCTTGGACGTACTGGTGATCAAGGACTCGGGCATAGCCGATCACGAGCCATGCCAGCGCTCCTGCGTCTTCTCGAGTGTGGCGCACAGCGTAAGCCTGCACGCCGGCATAGGCGGCAGGAGTGCGGTCCTGCAACAATTGCCGCGACATCGGTTTCAGGCTGGCAGATGCCACAAACGCCTGATGTATGCGCTGGAAGCGAAGGGAGGTGTGTTTCGTCTTTTTGCCTGCGGTTTTCCTGGCGCCAGATGTCTTCTTGGGCGCCGGCTTCTTGGCCGGCAGTGTGCTCGAGGTTGAAGCAGCGGGCTGAGGTGCCGACTGGATTGGCGCCGACTGAGGCGCAACGAAAAATCCACGCGCCGCCGGCGTGATGGCCAGAACGAGAACTAGGAGACGACGAAGCACAGCCACTATCTTGATTATATTCTTCCGCTAGCCGCGAAAATTGGCGCCCATCACTGACACGTCATCTTCGGCCAGGCTGCGAATGAGTTCCTGCTGGAAGTAATCGGCGCCGCCCGCCACCGTGTTGCCGTAGCGTTTCTGATAGGTTCCCCGGCTCTTCTCGATATCTTCTCTGAGCCGATCGTAGAGGTCTTTCTCCCTGCGGCCTTCGGTGACCTTCGCCTGGTTGTAGAGTTTGATCTCATCCATCAGCAACCGGGCAAAGCGCTGGGCCTTACGATGAATGTCTGCATCCTGGGGCGACATCTGGGCGAAGGTGTCGAGCGCCGGCGCCACCGCGGCGGCTGCGCCTGCGGTCGAGGCTGTCACGGGAACTTCTTCAACCGGCGGGCTTGCGACGGCATGGGTGGGAGCGTGCCCGGCAAAGGGATCGGAATGCGATGAAACCGCTTGCGCCACCACTGGGCCTGCGGGAGCTTCGGACTCAAAAGCGCTTTCCTTGTGCGCCTGCTTGCGCAGCGAAGCCACTTCCAGCCAGGCGCTGGTGGCAGCGACCAGCAATTCCAGCGCGGGCGCGTCCATCTTTCCGCCGGAATCGGGGCCGGCGTCGGCAAACACAAGAGCGGCGACTTTATCCTTTAATTGCAGCGGAAGCAACAAGACCTGATCTTGTGCCGGAGCGCCGACCTTCGAAATAAATTCCGCATCCACCTCGGCCGCACTGCCGACAGCCGGGGCGCGCGACTGCAAGGCCTGCTCCGCTAAGCCACGACTTACCTCGAGCCCGAAATCTTTGATGTCGTCATCATCGGCAAATCCTCGTCCCTGCCATCCGGTGGCTGCGCCCGCCTTAATTACGAACAACGCCGTGCGGCCAGCGTACGGAACGGCGGCATCCAGCAGCGCCCGCAATATTTCCTTCTGATTGGTCCCGGCATGAATGGAAAGAACCGCGTTGAGCAATCCGCTGGCGTCGTTCCCGGATGAGGCGCCGGCATGTCCCTGTTCGAGTTGCGGCCGCACTGCTTCGACTACGCGGCGCACCAATTCATCCCGCAAATGCGGAGTATGGTCTTCGAGCGCCTGCGCGACGGCGCGCTCGACAACTTGTTGCACGGAAGTTGAGGCCACCGTGATTTCCCGATCCACCGTAGGCTTTTTGCTGGTTCTCATTCGCCCCGCAAGGCTCTGATTATAGAGCCATTTCCCCATTTTCCGGGGGACACGCAAGTACCTGTTCTACCGCGTCAGAGCCTGGCACGGCCGGCTTGTGACTTAAGATGGAATTTACCCCAAACCGACTGGTTCAGCATACGTCAAAAGAATCACCCAGGACGCCCGGTTACCAAGTAAAATAACAGTTCCACTTCGCCGTCAACGCTGAAAATTGTTGCATCGGAAGAAGAATGAGCACCATCCAACCCAAAGTAGCAGAACCGGTCAGCGATGAGATGAAGCTCGTGCTGGCCGCCAAAGAAGGCGATGTAGGGGCCTTCGAGGAATTGGTCCGGCGTTACGACCGGAACGTTTTTCGCATTGCGCAGCACATCACGCAAAACCGCGAAGACGCGGAAGATGTGGTGCAGGACGCGTTCCTGAAAGCTTACGGGAACCTGAAACAGTTCCAGGGGCAGTCGAAGTTTTATACCTGGCTGGTCCGCATTGCGGTGAACGAGGCGCTGATGAAGTTGCGGCGCCGGCGTCCCGAGCGGATGGTTTCGCTGGACGAAGATGTAAAGACAGAAGAGGATTCGCTTCCGCGTGAAGTCGCGGACTGGAGCCCCAATCCTGAGCAGCAATACACTCAGGCGGAGTTGCGGGACATTTTGACCCGCACCATTCAGGGGCTGCCTCCAAGTTTTCGCACGGTTTTTGTATTGCGAGATGTAGAGGGTCTTTCGACGGAAGAGACTGCCGAGGCGCTGGACCTTAGCATCCCGGCCGTGAAGTCGAGGTTGTTGCGTGCGCGTCTCCAATTGCGCGAGCGCCTCAGCCGTTACTTTGGGAGGCGCGATGGCAATGGCAAAGCGAAAACGGACAGCGGAGATGGCAAACAGTGAAGTGCTCTGAATTTTTGCAAGAGCTGACCAATTATTTGGACGGCGCGATTGACGCCCGTACCAAGGCGGAATTGGAAAACCATCTGTCCTGGTGCCACAACTGCTACGTGGTTTGCGACACTACAAAAAAGACTATTGAGATTTACCGCGACTCACAACTTTACGAACTTCCTGACGATCTCCGCAACCGGCTGAGATCTGCCATTGTATCCAAGTGCCAGGCTAAGAAAAAAGCCGGCCCGGAAAGAGTCTAAGCCGGGCCCTGTCTGGCTGGTTTTCATCCCACCAAGCGTTTAAATTTCCCAGTTTCTCCGCAAAACTAGAACCCCCTTTGATACTGGACTCGCGGCTTTGGCGCACCTTTTTTATCCTCACTCGAATCTAAGTGTGTAGAGCAAAAAGGCAACGGCTGAAAGAATTGCCCGGCACTATCTGTTGGAGGTGGAGGACATGTTAGCGAAATTGTTTGATGCAGTTTTCGGTTGCACTCACAGTCATTACAGTTTCCCCCGGACTGTACACGCCGGCGGCCGGCGCAACGCAGCTGCTTCTCTTACTGGGACGTACGTAGTGTGCCTCGATTGCGGGAAAGAGATTGCCTACGACTGGAATAACATGACGGTGATTGATTCAGCGTCCCAAGCCCGTCACTACACCCAGTCGCTGGTGACCAAGCAAGCGGCGTAAGAGCGCGCGGCCCCATCGACTTTTCGTTGAAAGGACTGGCTCAGCTCGCTACTGAACATCGGTAACCCTCCCGTTGAGAAACGTTATCTTCATGTCTGGGTAGTAATCGATTTCCTTGGCGCCCAGGTTGGCCACTTTCTGCGGCTGCCCCATTATCGCGAGAACTTGGTCCTTCGTCTGTCCCAGGGCAATGGTCTTGGGTGGAGGAGGCGGTGTATCTGGGGCTGCCGTCTGCTGTGTAGCTTCGCTCGCCTCGTCGGTCGGCTGAACTGTTAACACCTCGGCGATGGTCTTCATTACCTCGTCAGCCGGTGGGAAGGCATGTTTCTTGAAGGGGAACTTCACTTGCCCGTAATAGCGAACATCTGAGTAGGGATCACTGCAAAACATCAAGATGACACCGTCGTCTTTCACGGAAAATGCGACAATCCAGAATTTTTCCCCCGACACGAACTTGCGTTGTGGAACATTGTCAAAAGTCGCTCCGGGTTGCGCCTGCCCTAATGCGAGACCGGTGCCGAACTTCTCTGCGAAACCGATGGATAGCTTGCCATCTTTGTACGTGGTCGTCGGAGGATACTTGGTATCAGTACTGAACATCAGTAGCCCGTCTTTTTGCAGCACCAAAATGGATCCCGGTGTTACGATGTCCGTCTTATCCGCCGTCGTCTTGGTTAAGACAAATTGCGAAGTCAGCTTCTTCTGAATCTCGGCCTTCTGGTCTTGGCCAAGCGCCCAAGGGGCAACACCTACCAGCACCGCAGCAACCGTCACGCAAATCACTCTTCGCATCGCAACCCTCCTCTTGATTTCTCTCTCCCTGGCAATGCCCTCTCACACTTCACTGCGTGTTGAAAAACGCAACAAAGGACGTCAGGTCTACTTCGCCCTGTAATCCCCCACTTAGTGGTGGCGCGCTAACGACGCCGTTCATGTCAATCCGCGCCACCCACGCTTGGTCGCTGCGAACCAGAAAACCATACGGTTTTCCATCAACAACGCTGGTAAACACCGCGATCCCGTGCGGATCAGCGCCATTGTCCCAGCCTAAGCCGTCTGGGGCCGAGGGCATGTGTCCCCAATTAAACAGGGCAGGATAGGGCGGAGCGCCCGAAACCTGTGAGGTCGGCAGAGGCTGCACTCCCGCGCAGTCTCCGAACTCAGTTCCGAGAAACAGAATGTGGCTCGTGCTTTCGATCGAGACCATGGTCCACTCGTTTGTCTCCTCGGAATTGATGCAATCAGGGTAAGCGATCGGGAACACGGTGTCGGGGGCCGAGAACGTTCCCGCGGCGAACGAGGCCTGGCCCATGTTGATCAGGTACTCGTTACTGGTGAATTCATCGGGCACGACTGCAACATTGGTGCTGAGGTCCACCGATGCCGCGTCGGGGCTGGTACCGATGCTTGTCGAGTATGTAGAGACGGAGTTGCTGCCAAGATTCACCGCTTGCAGTCCCGGTGCGACGCTCTGATCGTAGGTGGGGCTCAAAACGATCTGGGTATTCGGGTTGTACCCGAAGTTTTCCCCTGCCACACTGCCCGCAATAAGGGGAGAAAACTGCTGCGTCAGCAGATTTAAGAGCAAGTAGCCCTGCGATGTGTCCAGGATCGCGGTGTTTGTTGTGGGGTCAATACTGACCCCGCAGACGATACAACTTCCTCCGCTAAACGTCGCGTAAGCGCTAACCGGCGCCGTCAACGTCGCGATGAGCACGTCTCGTGATGCGTCAATGATCTGCACATCTGACGAGTTGTAGCTGATCACGACTACTTGCTGCGTGGTTTGATCCGCACCCGTTGCCGTGGGGCCGTAGAAAAGCGGCATTGTGATGGAGTCCACAATCGGATTGCTTCCGGACGCAGCATCCACATTTACGACGGAGACTAGGCCGGAGTTTGGTAATGGGACATAAGCCTTGTCCACAAGCAGTCCATTCACCAACCCGCCAATGATGGCCGCAGAACCCGACGCGGCTCCCGACGCGCTCTCAACGGTCACGGCCGCCGAGGCGCTGGTGCTGGGATCGCCAACGCTCGTGGCTGTCACAGTAATTGGGTCTGGCAATGGGAGGCTCGACGGTGCGGTGTATTGTCCGTTGGAGCTGATCGTCCCGTACGTTGCGGATCCTCCGGCAACTCCGTTAATCGACCACGTCACACTCGTATTGGAATTGCCCGTTA